>SESG01006470.1_pt1 | contig 20387 bp, 25 predicted proteins | sample 3171421 | NCBI WGS metagenome assembly SESG01 (sample SAMN10866946, study PRJNA518727) | freshwater metagenome | biome: subpolar coniferous forest; feature: holomictic lake; material: water; isolation source: holomictic Lake 227, 6 m and 8 m depth | place: Canada: near Kenora, Ontario | collected... | reverse complement strand
CTTTCGCAACCGATCATGCCAAGTGTCCGTTATAATAATTCAACATGCTTTCAGAGGGGCTTGTTTTTAGCCCCATTCAGCATGGAAATTACCCGTCAGATTAAAAAAAGCAAACTTTAGCTTTTAGCTGGTCTACCAATTAAAGCGGGATGATTTTATAGATACCATCCCTTCAGTGGATGGTATTTATATAGTCGGGTTTATCAAACAACGCTTGTCCAGACTATTATGGACTGTTTATTAACGTCTTCGCCGTTCTACGGTTAACGGGTCCACCGTGATTTGCCGATAAATTTCCACGCGATCGCCCTCTTTAACCGGGGTATTTAAGGCGGCAATTTTACCGAAGATGCCGACCTTTTGGTTAGCCAGATTTATTTCAGGGTAGAGTTTCAACAAACCGGACAAATTAATGGTTTCCTCTATAGTGCTGCTATCGGGCACTTCCAGGCGCATCCATAATTGTCTATCGACTTCTGCATAACAAACACCGACGTTCATAACAATCCCTCATCATTCATTCAGTTAGTGGTTCGCTTAATACAGCGGGCTGTACTTTTCTCAGCGCGAGTTTTTGGTCTATCAAGCGCTTGCCGACAATCAAAAACGCCAGCATAATAAAACCGCCCGGCGGCAGCGCCATTAATAAAAAACCTTTATAGTCGGGAATAACGGTCACTTCCAGAAACTTAAATGATTCTCCCAACAACAAGGAAGCATTGGCAAACAGCGTGCCCGCAGAACTTATTTCCCTGGCCGCTCCGAGGACGACAAGAACCAGAGTAAATCCCAAACCCATCATAAAGCCATCCCATAAGGCCTGTTTTACCGGTTGTTTGGAGGCAAAAGCTTCGGCACGACCTAACAATGCGCAATTGGTAACAATCAAGGCAATAAACAAGCCCAAGACTTTGTAGAGTTCATGCGCCCAAGCATTCATTAAAATATCCACTAAAGTCACCAGTGCGGCGATAAGCAAGACGAAAATCGGGATACGAATTTCATTGGGAATTAAATGCCGCGTTAATGAAATAAGGCCATTGGACGCCGTGATAACCACCAGTGTCGCAATACCCATTCCCAAGCCGTTGGTAGCGGTTCCTGTGACTGCCAGCAAGGGACACAGCGCGAGGTTTTGACCGAAGACGATATTATTATTCCAAATACCGTCAATAGCGATTTTACGATAAGTTTCTGATAATAACATGACGATTTCCTTATTGATTAATGAGCTGTGCTTGATGGGCTTTGAACAATTGCAAGCTGCGATAAGTCGCTTGTACCGACTTGCGTGGCGTGATGGTTGCACCGGCAAATTGATCGAAGACACCGCCATCTTTTTTAACCGCCCATTGTGCCGGTGTTAAATTGTCCAGGGAACGACCCACAAAGTTTAATATCCAGGTTGATTTAGCGACTTCAATTTTGTCGCCCAAACCGGGTGTTTCTTTGTGGCTCAACACGCGCACACCCAAAATATTACCCTCCCGGTCGATGCCGATAATCATGTTTATCGCCCCTGAATAACCGTCCGGCGCAATAAATTTAAAACAGACAGCGGTGACTTTGCCATCCTTTTTAGCCAGATAAACCGTGGTCTCATTAGCACCGATATTATAGTCAGCGGAGGGTATTGTTAGCGTGTCTTGCAGCATGTCATTATCATAAAGCGTAACAGGAACCACTTCTTGCAGCGATTTTTTTAAATCTTCATCAAGGCGCTGTTGGATGGTGCCTTGCGTACTGCAATTGGTAACACCCAGCAAGATACTCGCAAGCAAGGCAAAGCCCGCTAAAATCCCCGTTTGAAATTCCAGCTTGGGTCTAAGGCGTGCCAGATTGGATGGTTCCAGCCAGTTTTTTACAAACGCCCTGTAAACGGCAATTTTATCTTGCAAGCGTTGGAGTGTTGCGGGGTCAATTTTCATGGTTTACGCTCTGGCTTAAGCATTGTAAAATTTTAAAAGCGGCTTTAAACATATCAGTATTAATTCCCCATGAAACGTGACGAGGTTTGTAACCCCGTCACTAATGTTTTGCAAGCTCTTGAAATCTTCAAACGTTTCGGTCGGGGTTGCAAACCCCGACCGGCATCGGTTGCCGGGTCAAGTTTCATGGTTTACGCTTATTGTAAAACCTTATGGGAACGACTTAAGATTTTGGAATTTCAAGAGGTTTGCCTTTGCGATCACGGCCGTAAATTCTGGGGCGTATATAATAATCTATCAGCGGTGTCGCTGAATTCATCAGCAACACCGCAAACCCGGCTCCTTCGGGATACGCACCCCAGGTACGAATCACGAAGATCAAAAGCCCGCATCCTGCACCAAAAACCAACTGCCCGGTTTTCGTATTGGGCGAGGTTACATAATCAGTCGCTATAAAAAAGGCAGTTAACATCAGCGCGCCTGAGTTTAAATGCAAAAATGGACTGACATAATGCTGACCATCCAAGGCATGAAAAAAACCGGCCAACACCGTTACGGTCAGTAACAACGAGACCGGAATATACCATTGAATAACACCTTGCCTGATTAACCAAACACCGCCCAAGCCCAGTAACAGCGTTGAGGTTTCCCCCAAGCTACCGCGAGTCCAGCCGATAAAATTTAAAAACCCGGAATAGTCTTTTAAAATGTTTACCAACAGCCGGTTTTGCGAGAATTCAGTTTTGACAAAACCCAAGGTAGTGGCACCGGTGGTAGCATCCAAATTGTCCAAGCCGACAAAAGTGATGTGCCAGCTTTCAATAAGCCCAGGTGAATGTGAAAAGAACAACGGCGACACATTGGCCCAGGTGGTCATTTCGATAGGAAAAGAAATCAACAAAGCGACCCGGGCCAACATGGCCGGATTAAACAGATTTTGTCCCAGACCGCCATAAACCTGTTTACCTAAAATAATCGCTATTCCCGAACCCACCACCCCAATCCACCACGGCGCCCAAGGGGGTAAAGTCATAGCCAACAACCAACCTGTCAATAAAGCCGAGCCATCCATAAGCACCGGCTTGGCAAGCCTGCCACCCAGTCGCAAACAAAAAGCCTCAAAAAAAACCGCTGATAATACGGTAATAATAAACAGGTTTAACGCCGGCCAGCCAAAACAAAACAGTCCATAAACAGTCGCCGGTAATATCGCCAGCATGACTTGCCACATAATAAGACTGACACTGGCTTTAACGCCAACATGCGCACCACTGCTAGGTTTCATGCTTGCCATCATACTATTGTCTCCTGTTGGGCTTTTAGCCGTTCACGCTCGGCTTTTGCCGCTATCCGGATCAGTTCTTCTTCTCGTTGTTGTTGGGCGATGCGTTCCATTCGGGCATTGCGATCATCAATCAAGCGTTTGGTCTGTTCGGATTTGTGCTGGGCTTGTTGCCTGGCAACAACCTCACCCGAGGCATATTTAAAATACTGCACCAACGGAATATTGGAAGGACAGATATAAGAACAGCAGCCACAACTGATACAGTCTTTTAAACCTAAATCAACCGCCACATCCAATTGATTGATGCGTATATTATTCGCCATATCCAGAGGTCGTAATCCCGCCGGACAAACGCTGATACAACTGGCACAACGGATACACGGCTGTTCATCGGTGTTTTTCAATTCGTTTTGCGTTAATGCCAGAACACCGCTGGTCGCCTTAACGGTTGGCAAGCCGGTATGCGGCAAAGCATCGCCCATCATTGGCCCGCCCATAATGATACGTGCGGTTTGCTCCATATTTACCTGACAGAAATCAAACAGTTCAGAGATTAAAGTCCCTAACGGCACTTCCACGTTCATCGGTTTGGCAACAGCGCCACCTGACACCGTAATCACACGACTCACCAAAGGTTGCCCATACCGAAGCGCTTTATGGACGGCATGAGCGGTACCGACATTATGAATGGATACACCGATTTCTGATGAGCGACAACCCACCGGAACTTCCTTGCCCGTTACATAGCGAATCAATTGCCGATCCCAACCCATCGGATAACGGGTAGGAATTTGCATCACTTTAATCAGTGGATAAGGCTTTGCAGCGGCTTGCATGGCAAGATAAGCTTGCGGCTTGTTGTCTTCAATCGCCACGACTGCACCTTCAGTACCCATACCATGCAGCATCAAACGCACACCATCGATAATCTGTTCCGCGCGTTCTTGCATCAAACGGTCGTCACAACTTAAATAAGGCTCACATTCCGCCCCGTTAATGATCAAGGTATCTATCTGATTTTCACGCCCCATATTAAGCTTAACCGCTGTCGGAAAAGTGGCACCGCCCAAACCGACAATGCCTGCTGCACCGACGCGCGAACTAATATCTTCAGGTGTTAACTGAAACGGGTCATCAACTGGCCGGGTTTCCAGCCATTCATCCTTGCCGTCGGTTTCCAGCACAATCATGCGAATCGGCAATGCGGAGGGATGCGGAGCGGGATAATCATTTACATCAAGAATTACTCCCGAACTGGGGGCGTGCACGGGGGCGGAAATCAGGCCTTGACTGTAGGCCAACAATTGGCCTTTAAGCACTTTATCACCGACTCTAATCAGCGGTTCGGCAGGCTTGCCGACATGTTGTTGCAGGGGGATATATAGTTTTTTGGGTAAAGGAAAGTGATAAACAATATTTTGTGTTGCCGTTTGGGCTTTGTTTTGTTCGGCATGAACGCCACCCCGAATACGCGGTTTTGAAAAAAAATCCAGAAACTCCTTAAAAATATCGCCCTCATTTTCAGGCTTTGCTCTAAGTAAGGCCGTCTCTAGCGGGAGAAAAAACGGCGTGTACAGCAGGCCTTTTAATCCTTTCACAATGCCGTTATGAAAGGGCGCAACAGCGTTTAAACAGCTTTTTAACATACGACATTACTCGCTACTGGTAAAGCAGGTTTAGTCCAACGCCAGTTTCGCAAGGTGACTTCAACAGGGTGCATTTGCAAACATTCCGTCGGACACACGTCCACGCATTTTTTACAGCCTATGCAGGCATCAGCCACCACGGCATGAATTTGTTTGGGAGCCCCAACAATGGCATCGGTGGGGCAAACTTTAAAGCAACGGGTACAGCCGGTACAGGTAGCTTCACTGACTCTGGCAACCAGTAATTCAGGTTCTTTTACGGCACTTAAATCCAAATCCAAGCCCAATAAAGACGCGATTTGTTCTGCCAATGCACTGCCACCGGGCGGGCACATCGTAGGTGCGGCCTTACCCTCGGCCAGTGCTTCGGCGGCGGGCCTGCAACCCGGAAAACCGCATTGACCGCATTGAGAACCGGGCAATAAAGATTCCAGTTCGTCAACAACCGGACTGCTTTCCACTTTTAAATACTTGGCAGCTATACCCAGTAAAAAGCCTAACAGCAGCCCTAACAAAGTTAAACTGATAATCGCAGATAAAACATACATGGCTGCTTTCCTGTCACGTTTTAGTATTAAGACCGGCGAAACCCATAAATGCCAGCGATAAAATACCGGCAGTAATAAACGCAATCGGTGTCCCGGCAAATAACACAGGAACGGCCATCAACGCCAAACGCTCGCGCAAACCCGCAAACAGCACCATCACCAGTGTAAAACCCAAGGCAGAACCAAAACCAAAAATCATGCTCTGCATAAAGCCGTAGTGTTCCTGCACATTCAATAACGCCACACCCAAAACAGCGCAATTGGTCGTAATCAATGGCAGGAAAATACCCAGTATTTGATACAGTACCGGACTGGTTTTATGCACCACCATTTCGGTAAACTGCACCACCGCAGCAATCACCAGAATAAAGGCGAGTATGCGCAAAAACTGGATATTAAAAGGTGCCAGTACAAAATGTTCCAGTATCCAGCTGGTCATGGCCGCCAAGGTCAACACAAACGTTGTTGCCAGCCCCATGCTTAAGGCAGAATCCAATTTTTTGGACACGCCCATAAACGGGCATAATCCCAAAAATTTCACAAGAACCACGTTATTAACCAGAGCCGTGCCTAATAAAAGCAAAAGATATTCACTCATTTTTTTTCCACGCTGTGGGTTGCTGTTTACAAGCCTTTTTAATTTCTTACAGCATCAAGTATGCCAATTAAATAATTACGCAGTAACCCCCGGTTTAACGGGCAAGAGCGGCAAGATGCGGGCTACTAAACTGTTGCAAGTAATACATACCCGCACCGATAAAAATAATTATGTCGTAAATCCAACAAAAATGATTACTCTATTAGCATCAGGAAAACCGCAAAAAACAACCCGCACTCTTATCGTTCCCACAGTTAAGCATCACACGGCTGATGGGTCTACAGCCAATCGTTGATAGCTATGGCTAAAGCCCTTACTTTCCCGCTTAACTTAATGAAAATGACACGCAGACACCTTAAAACCATGCGCCAAGTCGGTATTTTCTGTGAGTTACGTTACAGCTATTGATTATTCCTGACAGGCATGGATTAATAGCCGCATTGATAAAGCAGAAAGAGCATCGGTATCGAAATCGGCATAATTTTTGCTTCTTATTAATCTATTAAGTTAAACCCTAGCCCCCGTTATAAATCTATGAAAAAGAAGTCATTGCAATATTTACGGATGCATACCAATATGGAAAGCGTCATTGATGAACTGGCACCCAATTTTCTGGGGAACAAGTGCATTAATGGTAATGATGACAAAATGCCTTACGGCTTATTTGTTGAGGCGGTTGAACAAGCGCCAATCGCAATTTCGATTACCGATAAAAAATCCAACATACTGTATGTTAATGATTCATTTTCCAAAGTCACCGGTTACCATTCGTCTGATATTCTGGGAGAAAATGAATCGTTGTTGTCAGACAAATCGACACCCCGAGAAGTCTATTACGATTTATGGCATACCATTACCGCCAAGAAAACATGGCATGGGACGTTATGTAACCGACATAAATCCGGTCATCGTTATCTCGCTGATTTAACGATAGCACCCATGCTGGATGAGCACGGTGTCATTACTCATTTCATAGGCATGCATAAAGACATTACCCAGACTTATGAATCAGAAAAAAAGGTTATTAATCACAAACTATTAATCGAGTCGGTCATTAACTCGTCACCCATTGCCATGGTGGTTATTGATGACCAAGATCGGGTGATTTTAGATAATCATAACTATAAAGCACTGGTTACTGATCTGGACAAAGGTGAACCTGCCGCATTTTTTTTACAGTTGCTGCGTAATGAAATGGGGGATTTATGGCAACAAATTCAAAAAAATGAACTGGGCTTTAATAATCGTGAGTTTAGAGTAGAAGGCAAAGGAAATCGAAGACCTCACTGGTTTTCCTGTGCAGGAAACTGGTTTATGGAGAACGCGATTAATGCCGATGCATTTTTTGATAATACTTCCAAACAGTACCTGATACTAACCATCACCGACATCACCCGGCAACGCCGGCAGATGGAAGAGTTGCATATTCAAACATTAAAAACCATCATGGCTGAAGATGAACGGGTGCGGAGCATCAGGGAAACTTTGCTGGGTGCGATGCACCAAATTCAAATGCCAATGAACCAAATCAGGGCAGCCGAACAACTGTTAAGACACAAGGGGATTGATCAACAGGCAGGTCTGTTGCATAGCTTGCAGCAAATTCAGCAATCCGGTGAAGATGCCCTTAAGACCATGGAAAAATGTATCCCCAAAATTCTGCAAGCGACTATTATTCCGGTTAACATCAATCAAATTCTTCATGATGTACTCTTACTCAGCGACCAACAAATCTTGAGCAAGGGCATCGATGTGCATTGGCATCCATTGCCCGCATTGCCGAAAATACTGGGCTCTGAAAATCGTCTGCGTATTATGTTTAAACAATTAATAGACAATGCGATTGATGCTATCAGCGCATCAGGCCATAGCGAACAGCGAATAAAAATTACCACGGATGCTGACGCTGATTTGATTTTTGTCTGCATTGAAGACAGCGGACCTGGCATTCCCTTTGAAAAACGCACCAAAGTATTTGAACCTTTTTATACCACTCGTCCCATGGGCAGTAACCAGGCGGGTATGGGACTGGTTATGGCAAAAGAAATTATTACCCAGCACCAGGGATTTATTGATATAGATCCGGCTTATACCCAGGGATGCCGGTTTAAAATAAGCTTCCCGCTGCACAGGAGGTTAACCTGATGACAGAGCGCATACAACTCATCGAAGCAGAACTTGATACCTTGTACCTCATCAGTCAGATATTAAACAGCACGCATGATTTGCATGCAAAATTACAGGCGGTTCTGGAGATACTCCATAAAAGATCCGGTATGTGTTCCGGGATGATAACCCTAAAGGAAATTGAAAATAACAGCATGATTGTCAGTGTTGTACACTCTGAAGGCATCGATAAACTCAATCAACCCATCCGATACAACCCCGGCGAAGGCTTGATGGGTGCCATCCTTCATGAAGGCAGTACCATTGTCGTTGAAAAAGTGTCTGAAGAACCTCGTTTTCTGGGTCGCTTAGGATTGTATGATCCCGAGTTACCTTTTATTGGCTCACCCATTTATATAGAAGAAGGTGACACCATCGGGGTACTGGCAGCGCAACCGAACAACAGCCTTTTTCTGGGTGAGCGGGCACGATTTATGGAGATGATTGCCAACTTGATTGCCCAAAGCGTCAAAATATTGCGGGTAATCGAACGCAACCAGCTTAACTTGCAAAGCGAACGGGATCAACTCAAGCAAGCCTTAATCAAAAACTACAGCTTTGAAAACATCATCGGCCATTCATCGCCCATGTTAAAGGTGTTTGATTTAATCCGTCAGGTTGCTAAATGGAATACCACGGTATTGATTCGAGGCGAATCAGGCACCGGTAAAGAAGTCGTGGCTAATGCCATTCATTTTAATTCAGGCTGTGCCAGCGGCCCCTTTTTAAAACTGAATTGCGCCGCCCTGCCCGACACCTTATTGGAATCTGAATTGTTTGGTCATGAAAAAGGGGCATTTAGCGGCGCTATCAATCAACGCAAAGGCCGCTTTGAATTAGCTGATAACGGCACCCTGTTCCTTGATGAAATTGGGGAAATTTCTGCCTCGTTTCAGGCCAAATTACTCCGCGTCTTACAGGAAGGAGAATTTGAACGGGTCGGCGGAACCCATACGATAAAAGTAAATGTGCGCATTATTGCTGCCACTAATCGCAATCTTGAAGAAGAAGTTACCGAAGGCAAGTTTAGGGAAGATTTATATTATCGACTTAATGTGATGCCTATTCTGATGCCGGCCTTACGCGACAGAACCGAAGATATTCCCGAATTATCAGAATTCCTGCTCGGCAGAATATCAGACCAGCAAGGTGGGCGGCCTCTGGAAATCAAGGAAAGCGCCATTCGAATATTAATGAAGCACGACTGGCCCGGCAATGTCCGCGAACTGGCAAACCGTCTGGAACGCGCGGCCATCATGAGCCCTAACGGTATCATCGATCGCGATGTAATGGTGAGTACCGGACTTGAAGATGTCGTAGCGCAAGCCGGACTGCATAGCAAACCCTTAAAAACGCTGGCGATTGATTTTACTGATGACAACATGGATGACCGTGAACGCGTCATTGCCGCACTGGAACAAAGCGGTTGGGTACAAGCCAAAGCCGCTCGCTTGCTTAATATGACCCCGAGACAAATCGCCTATCGTATTTTAACCCTGGATATCACCATGAAGCAGATTTAGGTGATTTTCAATTTATTCACCACGAAGCCACGAAGAGCACGAAGAGAAAAAATAAACTTCGTGTCCTTCGTGTCTTCGTGGTGAATAAAAATGTTTAAAGACTTTTCATCAACCAGTTTGGAGTAATAATGACTATTCTATACGTGCAACATGATTACGCCGTTTTCGGCTTTGGTGAAACCCGGCAAGATGCCATCGTTATGGCAGCGCAATGGCTAAAAGATGAAACCGGCAAAGAAGGCTGTTCCGTTGATTATGCCGAAAGTTTACTGGTAACCTCGCCCAAACCCGGACAAATGACGCTCTACGAAACCGATGAAACCATCCCCGCCGATGCCGAAAATTGGGGTGGTGAAGAGCTATTGGACTGGTATTATGATGTCGCTTGAGGTTGGTTATTATCACATTCATTAACCAACGCTATATAATACGGTTAAACCAAACTCCAGTGAGCACCCAGTCATGACTATTGATTATCATAATATGATCACCATTGAACCCGGCAAACGTAGCGGCAAGCCGTGCATTAGAGGGTTACGGATTACCGTTTATGATGTGCTTTCCTGGCTGGCCGATGGCATGAGCCGTAGTGAAATCATTGAAGACTTCCCGGAATTAACAGATGATGGCATTATCGCCTGTCTGCAATTTGCCGCCGATAGGGAGCGGCAATCTGTAACCATCAAATCCTCATGAAACTATTGCTTGATGAAAACTTGTAACGACGAATTGTGCCATTCATCCAAGACAGCTACCCCGGTTCAACCCAGGTAACTTTGATAGATCTGAAACATGTCAATGATAGTGTGATTCGTCAATATGCCATTGAAAATGACTACGTGATCATCACCCAGGATGTTGATTTTTACGAAATGGGCCTGATTCATGCACAACCACCCAAGATAGTTTGGCTAAAGTTGGGCAATCATTCGAAAGCGACGACTATTAAAACCTTACTCGACAATCAGCAAGCCATTGAACAAGTGTTACTTATCGACAATAAAGCTTGTATTGAGATTGTATAATTGTAGTCGGGTAACAGTTTTTTGTTGACCAATGTTCCTCGCTCATCGTTATACACAACTATTCAAGTAAGCCGTCATACTCGCCGGGAAGCGGGTTCCCGCTACCACTCATACGGGCTTATTCCGTTCTACTTTACATCACAAACAAAAAATCACGCCATTACCCTTATGAACAGCACAAAGTGATTGTGCTATTAATTACAAAGCCTAAAAAAATGACTGTTGCATTTACGACAATCACCCCTTCAAAAAAACTAATAACCATAAAAATCAATAGGATAAAATAAATACTGACATTGGCACGACCTGTGCTTTTACTTATTGTAAACACACTTACGAGGTCAAGACCATGCAATTGCCAGTATTAAATGATTCCCCTTCCCACGCAGAGCATGGCACCAAGGGCGGTTGTGCAGCCAGTTCTTGTGGTACAACAGAAAACCAAATGGATACCCTGCCTGATGCTATCCGGGAAAAAGTACAGAATCATCCCTGTTATTCAGAAGACGCGCATCATTATTTTGCCCGTATGCACGTTGCCGTTGCGCCAGCCTGTAATATCCAATGCCATTATTGTAACCGCAAATATGATTGCGCCAATGAGTCACGTCCCGGCGTGGTTTCAGAATTGTTGACGCCCGACCAAGCGGTTAAAAAGACCATGGCGGTAGCGGCCAATATTCCGCAAATGACGGTATTGGGCATTGCCGGGCCCGGTGACCCGCTCGCAAATCCCGAACGTACTTTTGAAACTTTCAGGCGTTTAAGTCAAGAAGCGCCGGATATTAAATTGTGCGTCTCAACTAACGGTTTGGCTCTGCCAGATGCCGTAGACGAGTTATCCAAGCACAATATCGATCATGTCACTATTACCATTAACTGCGTTGATCCTGAAATTGGCGCGAAAATTTATCCGTGGATATTCTGGAAAAACAAACGCATTAAAGGCATAAAAGGCGCAAAAATCCTTATTGAACAACAGCAAAAAGGCCTGGAAATGCTGATTGCCAAAGGCATTTTGGTTAAGGTCAATTCAGTGATGATTCCCGGTGTCAATGACCAGCATTTGGCAGAAGTCAGTAAAGTGGTTAAATCCAAAGGTGCGTTTTTGCATAACGTGATGCCGCTGATCGCCGAAGCCGAACACGGTACTTTTTATGGCGTGATGGGGCAACGCGGCCCTACTCCCGATGAACTCCAAGACCTGCAAGACAGTTGTTCCGGCGATATGAACATGATGCGCCATTGTCGCCAATGCCGTGCCGATGCTGTGGGTATGTTGGGCGAAGATCGTGGTGATGAATTTACGCTGGATAAAATTGAAGATATGGAAATTGATTATGCAGCGGCAATGGAAAAACGCAAAGTGATTCATCAAGCAATACAAGCAGAAATGGACAGCAAACGTTTGGAAAAAGCTGAAAAGGCACAGCAACATAAACAAGAACCCAAACTAACCACACGTCCGGTATTAATGGCCGTAGCCACCAGTGGCCAAGGCGTGATCAACCTGCACTTTGGTCATGCCAAAGAATTCCTGATTTATGAAGCCTCGCCGGATGGTGTACGTTTTATCAGCCATCGCAAAGCCGATCAATATTGTGGTGGCGACAGCACTTGCGGCGACGGTGAAACGACCTTGCAAATAACCATCCGTGCCCTGGCCGGCTGCGAAGTGGTACTGTGCTCCAAAGTCGGTTATGAACCTTGGGAACAACTGGAAGCAGCGGGCATAGCACCCAACGGAGAACATGCCATGGAACCCATCGAAGAAGCCGTTCTGGCAGTTTACAAAGAAATGGCGGCAGCGGGCAAGTTGGATGCCATACCTGAAGCCATCAGGGCGAGTGCATAATTAAGGTGGGCAACGCATTTTTGCCCACCTTATTTACAATTAAATGGTGGGCAGATAAAGCGTTGCCCACCCTACTTCAGGAGTCTGTTATGGCAGTAAAAATTATTGAGTCTTGCGTTAATTGTTTTGCCTGTGAACCGGTTTGTCCCAGTCATGCAATCTATGAGGCCAAACCGCATTTTTTGGTGGATGCCAAAAAATGCACAGAATGCGAAGGTGATTTTCCGGTCTTTCAATGTGCCAGTATTTGCCCGATAGAAGGCGCAATTCTGGATTCGTTTGGGCTGGCGATTAACCCACCCGGCTCTTTAACGGGCATTCCGCCGGAAAAAATGGCTGAAGCCATGGCTGAATTACAGTCCCACTAATACAGGACATCACTGATGGCTACTGTCACTTTCTACGAAAAACCAGGTTGCGCAAACAATACCCGGCAAAAGAAACTGTTGGCGGCAGCGGGTCATCAGGTTATTGCCAAAAATTTATTGACTGAAAACTGGCAGGCTGAACACCTGCGGGCCTTCTTTGGTGCAATGGCAGTAAGGGATTGGTTTAATTACAGTGCACCCGCCATCAAACACGGCGAGATTGATTCTGAAGCTATAAGCGAACAAGAAGCCTTAACACTGATGCTGGAAAATCCGTTGTTAATTCGTCGCCCGTTAATGCAAGTCGGCGATAGCTTGATGGCAGGATTTGATCAGCAAGCGGTTGACAACTGGATAGGCTTATCTGAATCGGGAACCACTTCAGATTTGGAAAGTTGCCCTCGAACCCATGACCAAGCAAGTTGCGGTCATGAGTAAGTTACCCGTATTAACGCTGGATGGCTTGCCACAAGCCGTTGCGTTATCTGAACGGGTGCATTGGATAGGTGCGCTGGATCCTAATTTACGCAACTTTGACATCATCTTAAAAACCGCCAATGGCACCACTTACAACGCCTACATTGTTAGAGGCAGCGAAGGTGTCGCAGTGATTGATACCGTAAAAGAAAACTTTGCCAATGATTTTTTTGCCCGCTTGGAATCGGTAGCGCGTTATGACGAAATTAAAGTGATCGTCTTAAATCATTTGGAGCCCGACCACACCGGCGCGTTACCTGAACTGATGCGCCGTGCGCCACAAGCCCACGTGTATATTTCCCAGAAAGCACAATCCATGCTTAAAGCCTTGTTAAAGCAAGATGCTTTTGATTTTACCCCGGTTATCACGGGTGACACCGTGTCCTTAGGCGACAGAAACCTGACATTTTTTCACACTCCGTATTTACATTGGCCCGATACGCAATGCACCTATTTGGTCGAAGAAAAAACCTTGTTTTCAGGCGATGTGTTTGGCTGCCATTTTTGTGATGGTCGATTATTTAACGATGTCGTCGGCGATTTTCGTTTTTCGTTTGAATATTACTATGCCCACATCATGCGGCCCTTTAAAGACTATGTTAATCGGGCACTGGTGTTGCTTGAGCCGCTACCGTTGACGGCTATATTGCCTGCCCATGGCCCGTTATTGCGTGACCAACCACAACGTTATGTGCAGCGCTATCACGAATTATCGCGCTCTGCCATGCAAAGTGAAATCAGCGCAGGCGAAAAAACCCTGCTGATTTTTTATATCAGTTCTTATGGCAACACCCGGCGTATGGCCGAAGCGATTTATGAAGGCGCGATGCTGGTTGAGCATGTCCGCGTCTCTTTATATGACCTGGAAGGCAGTGAAATATCCCCGTTTGTCGATTTGATAGAAGGCGCTGACGGCATCCTGTTTGGCACACCCACCATCAACGGCGATGCGGTTAAACCGGTATGGGATTTATTATCCTCTTTAGTGGTTATCAATCTAAAGTCAAAGCTGGGGGGTGTTTTTGGCTCGTATGGTTGGACGGGCGAAGGGGTAAAAATGGTTGAGGATCGCTTACGCGGACTCAAGTTGCGTGTGCCCATTCCGGGCATACGCATCAAGTTAATTCCGACAGAGGAAGAAATTCAGACCTGTCGAGAATTCGGGCATGAAATGGCCCAGGATCTAATGGGTTTAAGGCAAGCTAAAGTAATAGATATCGCTGATCTTGCTTAACAATTTTTAACACAACAGGAGAATAGAAATGGCGAAAGCGTCAATTACCTTTGAAGATATAAACGTTACCGTTAACGCACCGGCAGGCACCCGGCTGATTGAAATTTCAGAAAAAGTGGGCTCAGGTATTGTTTACGGTTGCCGTGAAGGCGAATGTGGGACTTGTATTACCAAAGTTACTGAAGGTTGGGACAATCTGACCGAAGCGTCGGTACTGGAAGATAAAATCCTGCGCGAAAATATGGCCGGAAAACATAACCGATTGGCCTGTCAGGCTCAAGTTCTGGGCGGGACTATCAGAGTCAAACCGGTTTAAAAAATGGCATCAGTTATTCACTTCCCCCTTTAAAAAAGGGGGATTGATGAGGAGGGGTTGATTTAAAAAATCTCCCCACCCCCCTCTTTTTAAAAGCGGGGAACTATGCGACGACACATCAACTATAAGGAGCAAATCATGGCTTTAGTTACTTTTTCAAGTCCCGAATACCGGGATAAAACCGTCTATGCCGTAGCGGGTAGTCATACAGAAACACTACTGAAACTGGCTCGGGAAAACAAAATCCCCATCAGTTATGAATGCCAAGATGGAGAATGTGGCACCTGCTTGGTAAAAGTCAGCAGCGTTGACCAAAAGCATCAGCGCATGGGCGGCCCTTTAACAGAAAAGGAAAAAGACGTCTTGCGCGTCAGCGGCAAAATCAGCAAAGAAGAAATGGAACAAATGATTGTCGATGATCTGCCCTCACCCTGGCGTTTGGCTTGCCAGATGATCGTCAGAGACGAAGATATTCTGGTCGAATATTAATCATGTCCAAGGCACTCCAACTTCTGAATAACCGGGAACCCGTCTATTCCCGGTTATCGCCAGCCCTCATAAAATCACCTAATGAGGAATGGTTGGCCTGTATGGTCGCCAGTTGGTGTGCCGGGCAAGGCGTTTTGCCCGACTATCTGGGACTGGAGCCTAATCAGTTTAAAGATTTAAAAGCGGCTTATTTTCAGGACGTTAACCTTCCGGAACAAGCAGTATCAGGCAGTCAACTGGACTTTAGCCGAATGCTGGAAAAAGAAGACCTGGTTAATCTGCTAAGGCAATACAGCAAACCGGATACCCTTGAAATGGAGTGGATCATTGCCATTATCGTTGCCGGTTGTCTGGGTAGCGACCACTTATGGCAGGATTTAGGCCTCTGGACACGCAACCAATTAAGTGCGATGTTGTACTACAATTTTCCTGAACTGGCGGCAAAAAATACCCAAGATATGAAATGGAAAAAGTTTTTATATAAACAGCTGTGTGAGGCAGAAGGCTTGTATTTATGTCGCGCACCTTCTTGTAATGTTTGTATTGATTACCCCAAATGTTATGGCTCTGAGGAATAGGGTTTAAACGTTCACCTTTAGTCTTTGACCGTTCAGTAGGATGTATCGAGGAACGAGGAGCATCAATCACAAATGATGGCTTCCTTCGCCAGCCAAACCTATGCACTGGTGCAAAGGAACAAGCCTAAATATGATTTTTCAAGACTTGACGCTATTTTCCGGCACGAATCCACTTTACAGCTTTGAAAATCCCCAGAACCCACTTAAAGAGAACACAACAATGAACAACGAATATAAATCAATCGTAGACGAATTTCAGATTAAACTTAAAAAATTGCAGGAAGATAGTCAGACAGATAGCGATCATCCAGAATTATTAAGCAAACATGAGAAGACGTGTCTTTTTGAGAAGTGGCAAAAAATAGGTCAGTTGTTGATGGATTTTGAAGATATAGATAACGAACCAGAAATGACAGACGTGAACCAATTAGCGAAAAACAGGAAACTTTTTGAAAGTTTGAAACGTAAACAGGAAAAAGATCATTAAAATGATCCAGGAACCTGCCAGTCTTAAGGTTCAGACTGGCTTTTGAACGCCATAAAAACACAAAAATAAGCAGAACGTTTTTAGACTCATTCCCAAGCTCCAACTTGGGAATGCAGCCTTGGAAGCACCCGCTTTCAGTCTGGCGAAGCCAGGTTCCCAATCAATGAATTTGCGGCAGTTTATTTTTTGCACATCATTTTTAAGAACGCACTATTCAGTCAATAAATATAAAACGTGAACCCGCATTATTTTTGTATATACTAAGGATGTACTTTAACGACATTACAGGAGGTCAACATGCAAACTGCGCGTATTTTTAACAATGGCAACAGTCAGGCCGTGCGCTTACCTAAGGAATTTCGTTTCGACGAGGATGAGGTCATCATCAAAAAAATCGGTGACATGGTTATCCTGTTACCCAAAAAATACAAGGCTGAAACCTTATTGGCCATGTTCGAAGAGATAGGGCCGATGGAGCTCGAAAGGGAGCAACCCAAGGAACAGCAAGAGCGGGATTTCGAATGAGTTTTTATCTACTCGATACCAACATCTGTATTTTTCTACTCAATCAGCGACAGGGCTTCGAGCGGATTGTGCAGCGAATGGACGGACTGGAACGCGGGCAGATTGCACTTTCCGCCATCACCGTTGCGGAACTTGAATTCGGAATCGCTGCCAGCAAACGGCAAGGGAATAATTTCCAGCGCTTGGAACGATTTCTGGTGGATTTCGAGGTGTTACCGTTCGACAAGGATGCAGCGAAACCTTATGGTTCGCTACGCAAAGTCTTGCAATCCCAGGGAACGCCAATCGGACCTCTGGATTTCCTCATTGCCGCCCATGCACTTGCCCTAAAAGCGACGCTGGTCACCAATAACACCGGCGAGTTTCTGCGCGTTCCCGGCCTTGCCGTGGAAGATTGGTCAGCGCAGTCTTGAATTTTAATAACGTTTAAATTATGGATCACGCGCCTTTTCTGAGATTTTTTAGCAGCGAGTGGCATGCGAAATATAAAAGACGATTTATATCTTCTGCGTCAAAAGTCGGTCGGAATCGAAAGATTGCTCGCCAAGAAAGTAGGCGATTCACAAACTCGCCCCAAGGCATCTTTTGCGTCACAGAGTAAGTACACTTTGTCTTCTGTGACTTGAGATAATAAAGGCGGCAGAAGACAGTAACCTTGGGGTGCCAGAAAATTGGAAAGCCTAATTCTCCTAAAGAGATGTCCAAGCAGTCACCGGACTGAAATGATGGAATAAAAACATCCAACGCTAGATCGGTAGATGTAGGAGCGTTTACCTCGCTGGCAGAGGGCAGTAAAAATATCTCTTGCAAGGCGGTTCGAAGATGCTTATCAAAATCCTCGTTCCGGAACATTCCCCACTGATCAAAATATCGCTTCATGTCTGTCCTGGGCACAACAGCCAGCGTTCCCAGAAATACTTTTGGCTTCTCGCGTTTTAGGAATCTACGGAACACGTAAACCTCATGAATGATTCATAACGATTGAATTAAAGTGCACGCTTTAGCGCATCTCTCTTGAATAAGGGTTAGGCTTAAACTAGCACATAGTTTTGGAGCGATAACGCTTGATTCCATAAATTATGGAGAGAAGCATAACCCAAAACAACCACCAAAATATTGCCGTCAATTGCCAACCAAGTGCAGTTGGAATTGGCCATCCGTCGGGAGAACCTTTGAGAGTTTGCAAACCAACGGATTCTTCTTATATAGACAGAAAAATCACTGAAGGAATGTAAAAAATACTGCCTACGATTGGAGCTAAATGGGCTAGTACAATTTGCCCTATCACTATTAATATGCTGAAGTTTCCCAGTTTTTAAACAAAGCCAATCACTCTGCCTATGCGGGATAGAGATTTAATGCAGGGTTTGCGTAATTTATAGCAAACCCCGCTTTAACTTGGTTTCCCTATATACGCCACAAGCAGAAAAACTGGGAAACTTTAGTTAATATGCTCATAAAGCAGATTGCAAAAATCTTACGAAGCACTATTCACCCTAACGTAAAATATACGACAACAATTGTCTTATAAAAAACCTGATTTGTCGTGTATTTTTCATAAGCTCACCGTGTTATTGTTAATGGCAGATTACCATAAACTAACTGGACAGGATAAACAAACAAAAACGACACTCGTTTTTTTCAAAAAATAGCGCACTTCGCTTACTTGTGATGTCTGTTCCAGTACTACAACTACTCATTCAAATGCCCATAAGCCGGTAAGGTTTCCAGCCGCTTATCTTCCAGCGGTTTGCCTACCGTAAAATGATACAGGCTTTGAAATTGTTCATCTTTAAAGCCTAAAAGCTCATGTACGCTGTCATCAAAGTAACAGCCGATTCCGGTGCCGCGAACGCCTGCGGCTTCTGCTTCCAGATAGAGCACCTGCCCTATCAAGCCGCATTCCCGGAATAAACGGCGGTATTGCCACGGTGTGTTGTCGATGGTTTCACTGAATTCTGCGACCATGCCCAAACTAAAAGCACTGTCGCTGGCGATAGGTTGATGGCAGGAAATATTTTTGGCGGTTAATCTAAAGTCCCCGGAATACAGATGGTATAGCGGTATGTCGTCAGCTACTTTTTGCCAGTCAAAATCAGCCAGGGTTGCAGCTTGTAATTTTTTCAGGGCATCATGATCTCTTGGCAGTGCGTATAAACCGGGTTCTAAACCTTCAACGCGATGCACAAAAATAAACAGGTGTATTTTGGGCGACCAACGCCAGTGTTCAAAGGCAGCTGTGGTCGGTAACACGGCAGCCAGCATCCGGTAAAAGTCAGCTTGTGGTAGTGGCGACATTTTGCCGTCAAACTGTTGGGCGCTGCGGCGTTGACGGATAATGGCCGTGGCTGTTTTTGTGCAGGATGACTTGATGGAGTGTTGGTCGCACCGGTTCCCTACCGATTGCGACACTTCCGCCATCCTTGGCGGTCGCCGGACGGCTTGCCAATCAGGTTCTACTGTTCGTGGTTTGCTGGCGGCCAATGCGACCTCATCAATGATTGGCCATTTATATAAATGATAGGCACGAAGGCTATCGGCTTTGCCAGACCAAATGCCTGCTTGGGCTGCGTCTATCAGCGCCTTACCAGCCAATGGCTTGCCGTAAGAATGGGGTGTAATCCGGCAAATAATATCCGGTGTTTCCTGTTCCAGCGCTTTAAAATCATTGGTACGATTAAGCCCTAATAGCGTGGCGATGTCGTCATCTGAGGCTTCAGCCAGTAATTCGATTGACCAGCCCAGTGTCGCTGCCGCGTAACGCAGTGCTCCCAAGGCATGACCGATATCATGCTGGCAATAACGAAACGCTCTTTCACCGTATTTCCAGGCTTCCCGCCAATGGACTGACGATAAGCCGATTAGCAGGCCGGACTCATGAACCCTGTCGGAAAACTGACAACGTTGTTCAAGCGTATGGTCATGACTGACATAATGGTAAACCCCGGATTGAATAAAATCATTGCCGGTACTGATCAGATAAGCTTCGGTCGGGTGCAGGTTGCCACTGGAAGGATTACAACGCAATGCCCAGCGACTGGGACCGAATTGTTTCCAGGCCGACAGACCAAAAGCCAGTTCCAGCAACAAACCGGCATTAGCCAGGTTTACCGGTTTTGGCGGGATTATTTTAGGGGTATCCAGATCGGTAAACAACGGCTCCAAATCTGTTCCCGGTTTGGGCAAGGTTACAATCTCACATCCGGAAAAGTGCCGAAATTGATCGGGTTGATCGTCCCAGTCCAGAGATTCTGGGCCTTTGGCGTAGCGCTCCGTCCGGTGTTTGGTGCGATTGTGATAGTTTAAAACAGTTTCGGTTTGCTGGTTCATAATGCGTTA
>SESG01017878.1_pt1 | contig 20406 bp, 24 predicted proteins | sample 3171421 | NCBI WGS metagenome assembly SESG01 (sample SAMN10866946, study PRJNA518727) | freshwater metagenome | biome: subpolar coniferous forest; feature: holomictic lake; material: water; isolation source: holomictic Lake 227, 6 m and 8 m depth | place: Canada: near Kenora, Ontario | collected... | reverse complement strand
ATCTGCTTTTAAAATGACTGCTGCATCTCTTGACAAAGTTTTATATTCTCCTAGTTCGCTCGTAGTCCAGGTTTATTTTAATGCTACTGATCAATTTGGATTTTCAACTGCTACCAACTCTGTTATTGATACTCCAATTTCTCTATTGACTACGACTGTTTCTAACATTAATATGTCTCTTGCTTGTGAAGCTAATCTTGCCATTGTAAGTCAAGTTATCAACAAAGTTATGAGTGGAGGTGGAATTTCCCTACCAATTCCGTATGTCTCTGTTGTGAGACAGACTCTTGCTCAAAGTTCTCAGCATTCCTACCAGATCCAATTAACTGCTGGATATGGAAAGCGTATTCTTTTCATCGCAAGTGCTCCTTTTAGACCTGTTGCTCCTGCTGGTGGAACTGCTTACCCAGCAGGAGATGGTATCAATCTTAATAATTTCCATACTCGTGGTGTGTTGACTACATATAATACCTTTTTGAATTCCGTACCTATATCCAATCCTGCTGGTTACGACTGTACAAAAGGTCAAGATTTTGCAATTGCCAACAAAGAATTCCTTGCTAAATCTTGTATTCAAACTTCTGGAGAATATCTTTATTCTAACTGGCTTCATGTAGACAGCTGGGTTGGTCTTAGAAGTCTTTGTGATCTTGATCCTACGGCTATTGACGGTCTTGATGTAAGTTCTCAATCTGCTACTTACCAGTGGCAGGCTAACTTTAACACAACTACCATTACTACCGGCGGAACATCTGCTACTTGGTGTAATGTTATCGTTGGACAGAAGACTGCCAACTTTACTGCTCAAGGAGTTACCGTGAACTAAAAGTTGAATTAAATCAAGGATATTTTTATTTATAATTTTATTAGTTATAAATAAATGAAATTAACTAAAACATTCTATTATCAATTTGGTTCTGAATTTACACCCATTGCTAATATCACAAATCCAACAGCACCGCCAGCAATTTTTCCATCCCCTAGTGGTGAATACACATATGGAACTCTTCTTACTGTTGATAACGTAGCACATATTCCAATTACTATACCTTTTAAGGTTCAAACTATTCATATAAAAAATATTACATATACATCTGGAATGGCAGGAAATCAAGGAACTACAATTGTTGATGGTCTTACAACAACAGTGTGCACACCATCAAATAAATTTTATGTTAATTTCCTTTCATCCCTAGTTGGAGAACGTCCTGTTGGAACAGTTCACGTAGATAGTCAATTTTCAGCAAATACGAAACAAGATATTAAACATACTTTTCAATTACCCCAAGTAATTAATGGAATTTATGATTTTACACCATATGGTAATAGAGGGACACAATTTCAAGCTTATCAATATTTTTCAACAGCACCCGTTTTTCCAGCTGTTGGAAAACAATATTATTTTTTTGATAGTTTTTCTATCACCATTGAATTTAATTCAGAATATGAAAACTAACCAAATAATATAATAAAAAAATCGTATTATAAATAAATGAAACAAACTCAGATTATATTTCTAACTTTTACAGCAGCAACGTCAACGACAACTAAAAATATTAGTGTACCTTTTAAGGTCAAGTCAATACATACAAAATCTATTTCTTTATCAACTGGAAATGCGGCTTTAACAACTGGTGAATATGTAACCATTGAAAGTTCTCTAGTAAATAATTCTCCTCTAGGTTCTACATTTAATATATCAACTTATTCAGCAGGAACTATTCAAGATATTGAAAATACATATTGGAATCCCCAAGTTATTCAGGGAGAGTACAATTTTACAATGAAAAGAAGTAGTGGTGCTTTATATCCAGCTTCAACTGGAAATGACACAGTTTCTTTAATTATAGAATTTAATTCTCCAGAAGAACCTCTTCAAGCATAGAAAATTTATTTAATTCTTTTATATAATAAAATGCCAAGACCAAATCGTTTATATACAATTGATGGTAAATATTATTACATAAAAGACGGAAAAAAAGTATTTGTTAAAGTTCCTGCTGGCGTTTCTCAGAAACAAGTCTCTAAGATCAACATTAAGAATATTATTAAACTCGCAGAAACTAAGCGTGTTGTTAGAAAAAAGAAAAGACGCAATCTGTCGTACCAGAAAAAAATCGCCCCTACTATGGAAAAAGCAGAACCAAGTGGATTACCAATTTATTTTTTCAAACCCAAAAGAGAAATATTAACTATAGATCAAATAGCAGATGCTAGTGATGATACAACTATACAAAAACTTTCAAAACAGTTATTAAAAGATGCTACACTTCAAGCAAGTTCTAGTAAGCTTCCTACTGAACCAACAATAGCAACTCCATCTGTCGGTTCAAGATTAAAAAAATTCTTTACTCCTAAAAAAAAATCAACTACTCCATCAACTACTCCATCAACTCCATTAACATCTGGAACATTAGGAACTCAAGAAGCAACGCCAGCAACTCCAGCGGGAGCATTTGTAGAACCCGAAGGACCTAAACGTAAAGTAAATGTGGCAGGAGCTAGAACTAGAATACGTTCATTCTTGTCAAATCCATTTAATAGAGGAACACCTACACAAGAAGATATTACAACTCCTGGTTCTAAAATTACACCAGGAACTTTTGGACGAGCAAAAGCAGATGTAAATGTTGAAAGAGGAGTTGGATTGGAAAGAACTTTATCATTTAATCCTGTACCAGAAGACCAGGGTGGTAAAGGTTATGATTCATCCGATGGATTATATGATGATGAGATTGAAACTATCGCGAAGAAACGTTTGAAAGATTATATCCCTTGTATTGCGAAAGATGAGACTCAACAATTATTAAAGTATGTAAAGAAAGGTGATAAGCAGTTTGCTTTCGTTATTAACACAGATAATTCAGATCAGCCAGGAAGGCACTGGCGCTGTGTTTATATAAATAATATGGATGATTATCCTAGCATAGAATATTTTGATCCTTTGACTGAGGGTAAGCCAGAACAGAGTTTAATTGATATCTGCCGAAAGATAGCGATTAAAATGAATCCACAGAAATTATTTAAGTACAAACAGAATATGATTCGTCGACAGAGTAAGTTAAGCAGCAATTGCGGATATCATTGTATTCATTTTCTAGAAGGTAGATATATGGGAGTACCATTTTCTGAAATAACAGGTTACGATGAATTTGTAGATAAAATGAAAAAAGAACACGGAGATCTGGATGGAAGTGGTCAAGGAGAATCTGAGCTTAAACCATTTATGAAAAAGTATGATTCATATATTTAAAGAATAGTGAATTATAATTATCGGCAATCCATCGCCGTATGTGACAGACTATCGTCGCATTGGACTTACTTTTTGATTGCGTGACTTAGTTTTTTTTTTTCTTAAGTATCTCTAAATTTCAACTGTGTATTCATATTTTTTTCCTATTACTTCTTTTTTTTTATATTAACCTCAATATAAAAATCTTTCTTTAAATAAATGACCTATGAGCATTTCCAGCGTTGTAAAGATAATATTTATGCGAATCATTTTACTTTGGATAACTTCCTCTCTTGTCTGGCCATTACAGTTTATGTTGGCTCCGTTTCTTATTTAATTTATACTTACGTTACTTCGTAACAACAATTTTCCGTGTATTCATTCTTGAAATAGATAGAAAAATCCAGTGAGTAATTCCGTTAGGATCACATTGACAGAAGGGAAGAATCTCACTTACAATAAGTGGAATTAAAGTTAATAGAAGTCCAATAATCTGGAAAGAAAATTTGATATCTTTATCCTGTTGATCTGAGGAATCTGTTGAATTCATTTTATTATAAACAATCTTATAATAAAATTTTAGCCGAATGTTTGCTGCTTATTTAACAATATGTACAAAAATTTATCTTCTTTAGGTAAGCAAACACGTCTATGAAATTCCCCTACATTCTGCGATGGAGTTACGATCTCATTCTCAACTAGAAATAACACGCTTTCTCTAATATCAGTTTTGATGTGCTTTCTAATTTCAAAAAATAAAGAACTAAAATTATCTGAATGATGAATCAAAAACTTTTTCTTTGTTAGTTCAAAATCCTTAGTAATAATAATTATAGGAATTCTATCAGGATATTTTGATCTGATATGTTCATAATTTCCAGCAACCATTTTATTTTATTCAACATTTTCTTTTTCTATATTTTCTCCATTTTTCATAACGTATTGAAGCGTAGTTTGAATATCTGTGTGTCCAAGTCCTTCAGATATAGCTTTCAGTTTTGATAGATCAACATCACCTAACAGATTCGTGGCATAGATATGGCGAAGCATTGACGTTCCTATATTCTTTTCAAATATATTATTGAACCAGGCATTCATTCTTGTGTGGTCCACCTTTTCTCCCTTAAGATTTACAAGCAGATAATCACTCTTATTAAATTCGCTCCATTGATTAATTATTTTTTCTAGACTCTTGGGGATATCATTCATTACTTGACGTCCAAGTCTTTTAGAATTTTTGTAGGAATTAAAAACAAAAGACGAAAGTCCCTTCTTTTTATTCTTATTAAAATTCGTCATATAATTATCCACATTCTGATCTACATTCCGTATCTTGAAATCTGAATAATCCTGAGAACGCCTAGGAGGAATCAGGACATAACAAGAAAGCAACACATAAGACTGCATCATATTAAACTGGGCGCGATTCAACTTAGATAATTTAAATAAGGGTAAAGCTTGTGACTTAATTTCATTATAGACTTTCATAACTTCATCTTGAGTCATCATATTAGCCTGTTGCTTTTCAGTTAATTCCTGGGACAGATATTTTTCTTTCACAACGGCCATATCTTTCTTCATAGAATTTCTGTAAGCTTGTAATGCCTCGGTTAATTCCTTAGGATGATTCTTGTTATTGGTATCATCAATAAGGGAAACGATGGCAGAAATTTTACTCTTGCGGACGATAGGACTCATAGATTCATTTAATTTTTCAATGACCTCTTTGTGGTGCTTAATAAAATCACCTATGCTTTCAAGGCGAATGTTAGGACATTCTTTTTGAATACGCTTTAATGAACCCACATAAGTTGTGATAGAATTGCTGCCGAGAAGTGGGCGATTGTCTTGTAATTTATTTTTGAAATAATCCATATTTATTAACACACATAAAAAAAATAAAAATAAAAAATATAAAAAAGAAACCAAATTGAACAAAAAATTAAATAAGAAAGAGATTTATCTGAATTGGATTGATAATTAGATTTAATGGCCTACAAACCAATCAAAAATATATTTTTGTCTTAATAGAAACTTCTGTGTAGATTCTATTAATCTAATTCAAACAAATCTCTGTGTAATTTTAGTTTTTGCTAACTTTGGTTTGAGTCCTCTTGTAATTTTTTTATCTTTTCAAAATGTCGCTTCAATATCTTTTCCAAATCTTCATCTCGCATTCCCATATATTTCATACATCTCATAAAGTCTCGCAGATCTTCTAGCGCTAGATTGTCTAGACTTGATACCTTAATAAATATTGTTTGGTCATCCATTTTTTATTTAAAGTTTGTTATGTATAAATTATAAATGAATGATTTCAACGTAATTGATTATATCCTTGATTCTAATATTCAGGGAGCTTTAGTGGAATGTGGTATCCAGAGTGGAAAGATAGAAAAGATCTGGATTGACAGATTAAAAAGACGTAACGCTGTCAGAGATATATTTATGTATGATACTTTTGCTGGCTTGACTGAGCCATCAGAAAAAGATGTGGGTATCTATAATGGTATGAATGCTCAAGATGTATTATTAGAATGGCGCCGACATAATGTTAATGATGTTAATACCTGGTGCTATTGTCCACTTGGAAAAGTAATGAGCGATTTGTATGCGATGAATTATTCTTCTGAAAGATTACATTTCATTAAGGGTGATGTAAGACAAACTTTGCTGGATACAAATAATATACCAGAGGAAATCGCTGTCCTGCGACTAGATACCGATTGGTATGATTCATCAAAGCTAGAACTGGAAAGAATGTTCCACTGTTTAGTTCCAGGTGGCATTTTGATTCTGGATGATTATTTTTATTGGAAAGGACAGAAGGATGCGACAGATGAATTTTTTAAAGGTACTAAATATGAATATTTAATAACTAGAGTTAACATTCCGAATTCACACGTTGCGTATTTAATTAAGTAGGGTTTAGTTTTGCTTTTATGAAATTAATTAAATAGGTATCATCGCTACCCCAGTTCGCATAATCATTACCATCCATTTCTATAATTCTAGAAATGATGTCACCCTCTAAAGGACAAAGCAGAATGATAATTGTAGCACTTGAATTAACGTTAACTGTAACATTTTTTATTAAGAATTTCGTATAGGTCTTAGTGACGGTTTCCGTAATTGGCGTATCTAAATTTATATAGGTAGTCATTTTATTATGGATGAGATAATTTATAAATGTTAAATTCTTTTCTTAATTTCTTTAACTCATTGATACAAAAGAAAAGGAGATTATCTTTATGTAATCCATGGATTTCATTATTGGTATCAACTGCTACCAGATTAGAATCAACTGCGTATAAATCATCAGCCATATAACCGTGTTCAATTGTCTGTGTTTCAACCTCATTTTTGTAATAGTATCTATACATCTGTAAATCTAAAATTGACGATGTGTCATTAAACTCATCAATGATTACTTTATTTTTTCTTAACGATGTGAAATTAGCAATTGAGAATGCTCCTTTGTTTGTTACAGCATTATAAGCTACACGATTGTAGTAACAAGTGTAAGCCCAGTTACCAGATGGTGTTGGGTCAAGTGCTACAGTTTTGACATAAAAAGAATTCGCATTATCTGCTTCTAAATTACCAGCCCCTGAAATTGCTATTACACCAACACCAGCATTTGTTTGACCACAGTTATTTCCAATTAAAACTCCACCTCCGCTTCCTATAGCACCTGCTCTATATCCAATCATCACACCAGCATTTCCAGCATTTGTTTGACCTGCTTGATATCCAATACATACTGAATAAGACCCAGCACTATCACCACCTGCGTAACTACCTATACAAATAGAACCTGTTCTCTGATTTGTTTGACCTGTTGAAAATCCAATAGCAATAGCATCTGGTCCTTGACTAATTTGCCCAGCTATTCTACCAATTGCTATTGATGATGCCCCCTGAGTTTGTGACCCTGCCGTAGAACCTATTGCTATTGAGTGAACACCTTGACCTACAGTTGCTGCTCTGTCACCAATAGCAATTCCTTGAGCATATCCAGATTTTTGTGCCTCGTAACCAATTGCTATTGCTCTGGTTCCTGAGACTGGCCCTGTTTGCTGGCATCTTTGACCTATAGCAATACTATCCTGTGTCTGTCCTGTTGTTCCACTTTCAGTTCCAATAGAAATAGCACCAGAACCTTGTGCTCCTCTTCCTGTGTTATATCCAATTGCTACAGCGCCTGAACCCTGATTGTTAGAACCTGCTTGAAATCCTACAGCAGTAGCACCATAGGCCTGATTTGTGTTTCCAGATCTATGGCCAAATGCCGTCGCTAATGTTGTTTGACTTTCTTGTCCAGAAAAACTCCCAACTGCCGTACACCAACTACCTTGACTTACATTTCCAGAAAGTAGTCCAATAGCTACACCTTCTATTCCCTGATTACTTTCACCTGCCTCACTTCCTATGGCAATAGCACCAATTCCTGCTTGGCCTGTTCTGCCTGCTTGATATCCAATTGCGATACATCCAGATGCTTGATTGACGTGACCTGCTAGGATTCCAATTGCTATAGCATTCTGTTTTTGATTTGTATAACCTGCTTCAGTGCCTATTGATATAGCACCTGATGCCTGATTTGTGGCGCCAGCATTTGTACCTATTGCGATACAATTATCTTGTTGTCCTGAAAAACCTGAGCCAATACCGATTGATATTGCTCCAGTTGATTGACCATATTTCCCAGCTTGAGTACCGATTGCTATAGAACCTGTTCTCTGTCCTGAATATCCTGCTTGATATCCAATTGCGATTGCTTGTTGTTGTTGCCCTGTAAATGCGGCTTCAAATCCTATTGCGACGCACTGCTCTTTTTGACTATGTCTGCCAGCTGATGAACCTATTGCTACAGACCCTGTTCCTTGGTTTGTAACTCCAGAGAGATATCCTACTGCCACAGCTTCTCTGCCTTGTGATATTTGACCTGATGACTGTCCTATTGATATAGAAAATTGACCTTGGTTATCATTTCCTGCTGAATATCCAACAGCTACAGAACCAGTTGCTTGATTATTTGCTCCAGCAATTGATCCTATTGAAACAGCTAATGCTTTTTGGTTAGTTTGCCCTGCTCTATCACCGACTGCTGTAGCGAACTCTTTTTGTTGTGTGTATCCTGCTTGATATCCTATTGCCACAGAACGTGATGATTGAGTGTCATATCCTGCTTCATTGCCTATTGAAATAGCAAATTCTTTTTGGTTTTGATAAGCAGCTAGATATCCTATTGATACACAACCTGTTGCTTGGTTTAATTGTGCTGATGCGTATCCTATTGCTACAGAACCTGTTCCTTGAAATTGGTTTCCTGCGTTGAATCCAACGGCAACACATCCATAACTCTGTGTAAATTTTCCACTTGCGACACCTATTGCTACTCCATATTGACCTTGTAAAAATTGACCACTTTCGTTTCCTACTGCTACAGAATTAAGTCCTTGATAAGTTTGGCCTGCGTTATATCCAACTGCCACGGAATTAATACCTTGATTTCGCTGTCCAGCTTGGTCTCCTACTGCCACTGCTTCTGACCCCTGTTCTATATTTCCCGCTAAACTACCAATTGCTGTAGCCCAAGCACCCTGAGTATATGATCCAGAATTAATACCTATTGCTGTTGAGTATATTTGTTGATTAAATTGCCCACTCCCTTGACCTAAAAAAACTGTAGTTGAATTATTTGAGGCCCACGTTGAACCTGACCAATATGGATAATTTCCCCAATTAACACCTGTGGCTGAAATATATCCAGTTGGGCCGCTTGGGCCGCTTGGACCGGAAAATCCAGTTGGGCCAGTTGGGCCGCTTGGACCAGAAAATCCTGTGAAACCAGTTGGACCGCTTGGACCGGAAAATCCTGTTGGTCCTGTTGGCCCTGAAATTCCTGTGGCTCCTGTTCGTCCTGTGGCTCCTGTCCATCCTGTCGGACCTGTCGGACCTGTTGGACCTGTCGGACCTGTCGGACCTGTTACTCCGGAATACCCGGTGTACCCGGTGTACCCGGAGTACCCGGTGTACCCGGTGTACCCGGTTGGACCTGTGGCACCCCCTAAAATCTGTGTGTAATCTATTCCATTTAATGTGATAACATCTGTGTCTATTTGTGTTAAATTATGTAAGCCTAAATAATTTGATGTGAAAGCTGACATTTCGTATTATTTATTTATAATAAGAAATGAAATATATTTAGATTGTATTTATTCAAGAGTCTTTAAATAATTCTGGTGCTTCTTGCTTTTTTCGTGACGAGCTTTCATATGCTTATCTGTAATTGAACCACAGTCGCATTCAATTTTTATAGCACATCTTCTTTTACATTGTGCTTTCAATCGCTGTCTTTCTTTATCGGAAATTTGAAAACCAAATCCTTTTTCTGATCTATTCAAAGTATTTGCTGCCGGTGAACAATATCGTAAATTATCAGATCTATTATTATGTCTATTTCTATCTATGTGATCAATGTGATATCCATCTGGTCTTTCTCCAATAAAGGCTTTAATAACAAGATGAGCAATAGGTATAAATTTATGATTAATATTAACACGTAAATAACCAGTTGTGTTTGGACAGGGTTTTAAATTTTTAAATTTTCCATTAACTTTTGTCAATGACTGAACATTACCAAAACTGCTAACTCTATAAGTTCTTTGACTTGTTTCCCCGCAACATCTCCAAATTTCTTGCTGATTCATTTTTTTATATTTGATGAGACATCTTTAAATAAATATAAAAAAAATCAATTTTTTAGAAAGCTAACTTGGCACGATGAAGTTGAAAATTATGAATCATTTCCATATGTCCATATCCAAGTTGGCTTTCTCCTTCTCCTTGAATTAATCTATTAACAACTGCTTTGGCACCTGTGAAAAAGTTAGCGATAGCATTCGTGTATGAAGGCAAATTCTTGGTTATTTGTTCAAGATCTTGTAGAATGAATTTTGTTGTTTCTGCTGTGGACAATCCGTTAGCATCTAACATATTTTTTAAGTAATCTTGACAATTCCAGGAAAGGGCCTTATAGGTTGAAAATCTTTCACTACCCATTTTAGCTCTGGTTTTATCTATCATTTCATTTATCGTAAATTCTTTTAATCCAATTGGAACATCTAACGTGTCTGTTGATTGTTTTGGTACGCCATTTCGTTCAAAAGTTAAAACCGCATCTTTTTCAGTGAGGTATTTATCGTTGATAACGACGCCAATATGAATCAAGTCATCGTAAGGTGTGTTTTTTAGTGCTCCGATGAATTTTGCGAATTGAGATATTGAAATTGGATAGCGATATAAAGTTATTTTGGTTACTTTTTCATCACCGACCTGGGCAATTACAGCTCTATCTTTGGGGGGAAATTGGCCTGGCTCACGTAAAAGCAGTCCATCTCCTTCTTGTAATATTTTTGGCATTTTATTTATGATAAAGAAAATTAAAATTTTACATTACCAAATTCTGACGAAATAGATCCATACGGAATTCCACCACCGCCAATCATATGTATTTTGTTACCGTCAACATTTCCAGTTTTTAATCTATAATCTTGTCCTGCATGTCCACCTTTCAAAGTTCGCATAATACCAGAATGAGCAGGCGCAACAGATTCTTGTATTCGTCCATTCATTCCAAAAGTTTTTCCTTTTCCCATTAATCTCTGACCTGGGGGATTTAGAACTAATTTATTTGACAATTCACCACCTCTCATTTTAGGTAGTTTTTTTTGTACATCAGTAATTTGAGAATAAGCTGCTCCAGCTAAAGGCGCAAATATATTCAGGGCATCTTGCACGACTCCTTTACCACGCATTTTACCTTTCATCATAGTTCCATCTGGCATCATATGCTGGGTTCCACATCCTCGCATTTTTGATGGTGTTTCAAATCCACTCCGCATTTTAGAACCATATCCCTGTGATTTGATATAATCTGCTGCTGATTTTCCTGCGATTCCTCCTGCCGTTGCTCCTAGAGGATTAACTGTAAGAAGTGCGCCTCCCATAGCTCCAAGAATTGGTAACGCATACGCCGCAATATTTGAAACTATTTTAGTATCTTTCAAAAATTGATTCACATCTTTTCCTGCCTGAACGAACCAAGCCCCTACATCATCCCAGAATCCACGTCCACGCATTCTCTTTCGTCTGCCTCCTTCCATCTTTGCTTCCTTAGCATATTGCTTCTGGATATCCTTAAATCCTGGCAACTTCAAAAGTGCCGTTTTCTGAGCTGCTGTTATTTCAGTGTTCATTTTCTTTGTTTCTTTTGACAGAGAAAATAATATATATATTTTTTTTTTCAAATATCATTTTTTTCTGTCTACGGAAAATTGATTTTTTAAAACTTTTTTTTAAAAAATGGGATTTAAAGAGAGAAATATTCTTAATAAAACACGAAAGATGACAAGTAATTCTGAGATTATTAAGGATATTGTATTAGAACAAGGTGACAAGCCTTTTGTATTAGAAGTTAATTCTTTAAATAGCATTTGCGCAAATAATGAAAATATAAATGATGTTGTTGTTGATAAACAAATGTCAACTAAAATTTTTGATGATTCTAAATTTAATGCCGAAAAGATTAAACAAAAAAAATATGAAATTGACGTTTTGAAACAATGGAGTTTTAAGGAGGATATTGATGTTCGTGATATAACTCTGATAGCAGATAATGTGGACCTCTTAAAAGATAAGATTGGATTAGGTTGGAATAAAAAAACTAATGAAAGACTTGATTGGAATGGGACTAAAACTGTTATTGAAAATTACAAGAAACAAATTATTAAAGGTGAATATACAATTTATCAACCTTGTAAAAAATCTAAGAAAGGTCGCCACTTTTCTAAGACTACATCATTACAAGGAATTTCTAGATCTGTTCGTCACACACTTTGTAAAGGTAAATATTTAGATATAGATATGAAAAAGTGTCATCCTTTTGTATTTATTGCTATTTGTAAAACATATAATTTCAATTGTGATAAAATTGAATATTATGTTGATAATGGTGATGATTGTCTTGAACGTTTAATGTGGTGGACAAATTGGGATAAAGATAGATGTAAACAAAGTGTCCTTTCTTTATTAAATGGTGGAAATATTAGAGAAATTTTTAGCAAGTCAACTATAGAAACTCCTATTCACGAATGTTGTGAATGGCTTAGAGATTTTAGAGACCAAGTTTACGCAATTCATCAAAATTTCTTTGACCATCCTGCTTTTGATGACCATAAACAGCTTCTCATCAAAGATAAAGATGTTGGAATTAATGCTTTTAATTTTAGGGGAAAATTAGTTAATAAAGTTTTATGTGAATTTGAAAATATTTTAATTCAACACGCTATTCATTATTGTGATTCTTTTGGGATAGAGATTGGAGCAAATTGTTTTGATGGTCTGTTACTTAAAATTTGTGACCGTCTAAATGACGATTTTATTAAATCTATGGAAAATTATATTGTTGAAAAGGTTGGAATCCCTGTCCAATTTGTGGTTAAAGAAATGGATGAGGGATTTGATATCAGTGGTATGAAAACTGGGGATGAACAAAAAAAAATTAGTAAGGAATTAAAACAGATTGAAAAAACTGAAAAAAAAGAACAGAAAAAAAAAGAAAAAATAGATATTCACTCTTTTCAGGAAAAATTTAGTGACGAATATTTATCAAAAGTCTTTATCAATAATACAGTTAATATTTTATATAAAGATGTTATACAAAATTGTATATATCAATATAATAATGAAACCTGTTTGTATGAAAGGTTGGAAAGTCTTGATCATCTAAAAAATATTTTCACCAATGTTTTAGAAGATTATATTGAAAGTATTGTTCCAGAAAATGAATCTCAAAGTGATTTTAAAACGGGACGAAAAAATGATTTGTTAAGTGCTCGTGGTCAGGCTAATCTCCTCGCTCTTGTAAAAATAAAAATTCCTGATAGCACCAAGACTATTATGGAAAATTTTAATAGAAAAAACCTTTTCCCTTTTCAAGACAAAGTGGTTGACTTTTATTTATCAAAAGATCATCCTGATTTCATCAGAAAAAGAACCAGGGATGATTATTGTACTTTCACAACTGACAATGTATATAAGTCCGATTTTGACGAAAAATGGTTGTTCAATCACGCAAAAGAACTTTTAATGACTGAGAATCTAGAATATGTTAATTGTTTTTACACATTGCTTGCTCACGGATTAACAAATGACAATTCAATTAAGCTAGCGACATTTTGGTTAGGGGATGGAGACAATGGAAAATCCGCAATGATGAATTTATATAAGTCTGTTATGTCAGATTTCTGTTGTCCGGATGCGTCAAAAGCGATTCTTGAAAAAAAGGGAAGTTGTTTGGACACTGAAAAGTTCATTCTTGTTGGAAAGCGAATTGCCACCATCAGTGAATTAACTAAACAAAACAGACTTGATACCAATTTTGTCAAAAGTGTTTCTGGCGATGATAAAGAACTTATGTTGAGACCAAAAGCTGACAGTGTTCAGATTCCAGTTATCATTGATTGTAAATTTGTAATTCCATCCAATGAAATGCCTACCATCCCTGAAAAAGATATTGCTTTATTAAAGAGACTTGTTTGTTTTAACTTTTGTAATACCTTTGCTAGATCAAGTGCGAAAATGAAAGAGATTTTAAGTAAAAAAGATGATCTATTTACTTATCTCTGTCATCTTGCGTCTGAATTAACACAGAATAAGTTTGTTTTTACACAATGTGATGAAATGACTACTTTTACAAGAACGATTAAAAATACGATTGACAGCGTTGGTGGTTTTATGGATGATTGGATGGAAATGACTGATGATCCAAAAAATTTTATAACTGCTCGTGATTTACATAATCATTACTTAAATTACTGTCAACAATACAATAGAGAATATTTATCAATTGATGCTTTTGGAAAGGCATTGAGAAAGAACCCTTATAATTATAATACCAAAGAAAGAAAAAGACAGAAAAAAATTGCTGGTAAACCTGTTGATTCTTATTTTTTCCTTAAAAAGAGACTGTTAGACGATGAAATAGTTGAAGAAGATGGAATACCTATAATGTAAAGGGTTTAAAGAAGGTAGGGGGGAAGGAGGTAAGGGGTTCTTTTTGGAGCTCTCTATTGGGGCTTTTTTTTTTTACAAATATATTTATTTTTACGTAAAATAATCAATAATTTATTTTATAAAAAAAAAAAATATCTATAGTGGCAGCGCAAGAAAAAAGGGCCCCTTCCGCCCTTCCCCACTACCATCTTTAAATCCATAAAATGTGGTTCAAACACACGACCAATGCTTGGTCGCAGGTTTTGACCAATAAATATTTTAAATAAATTTACGTAGAAATAAATGAACGCAATAATAACAGAAAGAACAACACCAAATATAAGATTTAAAATACAGGGAATAATTCTGTGTGAAAAATTGAATAGACATTTACTTTGGAAAAAGCATATGGATGCGATATATCGGTCTAGAATGGATGAACACGAATATGTGATTGAAGAATAGAAAAATTGATTTTTTTGAAAAAAGATTTAAAGATTTCCTTAAATATAATAAAAGATGTTGTTATCCGAAATCCCCCTAAAAATAACTAGAAATGCTATAGAACGAATAGGCTTGACAGAAAATGATTTGCGATGTTTTGAAACTGTAGAAGAAGTTCAGCGATATATTTATCTTGAGAATCGCAAAAGATCAAATGATAAGAAAAAGGAAGGAGATTACTTCAAGAATTATTACCAGGAGAACAAGGAACGACTGAAGGAAATAAGCAGAGTCTATAAGAAGCAAAAAAGGCTTGAGAAAAAAATGAAAAAGATTGATGTATAATAATTGTAATTTTTACACACAGATTTCTGTGTAAAAATTAAACGCTGAGAAGTTCAATAAGTTTATTCTTTGTCGTCTTTGATGTATGTTTAATATCTTTAAGCTTACATAACTCTGAAAGTTGCGCTTTTGTCTTTGTGGATAAGTCATTGGTTACCAACGTCTCCAAAGGTTCATTATCAGTCTGTGTTTCAAGGTCACTTGTTTCAACTTTGTCATCATTTTCATCAATAATAGATAATAATTTTCTGTTCGGCTTTGAATCAGTCAACTTAATTCTGGATTGTAATCTTTCCTCTTCAACTCTGCGCTCATTTTCAATGAGAGATTGTAAAAAGGTGATGTAAGTCTGAATATTATCAATATTGAGATAATCAAGATCAATGGTATAGGTTAAATGGTTAGACATTTGTATAAATATAATTTTTTTTTTTTAAATGCCTATTTCCAATCACCGGATTCATAACTATATTGATTCGGAGAATTATAGACAAGAGACTCACGTAGATTTTCAATTTTTCTGGATATAGTTAGAATATAAACAGGATCATTACCATCAAACTTTGTACAATTTCTGCCATCTTTGTAATCGTTGACATCAATCCACGTTTCAAATTCTGTGTTAACCTTACCTATAAAAAGAGACTCTATTTTCATTCCATATTTTTTATTCAATGAACTTAGAAAAAACTCAGGACTCAATTGATACATTCCGTGTCCAGAGAAATTGTTATTACAAGTTATGGATACGAAAAGGCCTCCGATTTCAAGCATATTTATTACATTTTCAATAACTTGTGGTAAATTAAAAATATGTTCAATAGTTCCGCCATCAAAAATATATTGATACTTTTTTGAAATCTTAATAGGAACATTCATATTTTGAACAATAGTTGCTCCTTCATAGTGAGAATTATCTATAGAATCAACGTTGAGATCAGTATTGAATAGAGTTTTGAAAAAAGTTTCAGAATAATCATAGATATTGAATCTCCCTATCAAATGAGTTAGATTATATTTCTTGAATAAGGAATTCATATCATTTTGATCAATATGAATTTGTTGCCTGCCTAATGATAAAATATTAATTCCAGATATATTCATATATTTTTGTGAAAATAATATAAATTCAAGTGTTGTTTTATCAATTCCCATTTTTAATAGACATTTTCATTTCTTTACATTTATAAATAATGACAGGAGAATATCAAAAAATGGTAGACGATTCTATTATGAATGAATTAACAGATTTATTTTCAAAGACAAAGTTCCAGAAATCTGGAATTCGTGCGAATATCAATAAAGGTGTCAAGCCGCAATCAATGATCCTTGGATTCCGTAAATGGTTCATCACAAAGGTATATGGGCTTTCGGCGAATACAAAGAAAAATCCAGAGCTTTATGAGAAATTACAAGAATTGATGCGCAATCACGACCCAGAGTTTGAATTCTCATCCATAACGATAAATAAGAATTTTCTCTGCGAACCACATAAGGATAAGGGAAACAATGGAGAATCATATATCATAGGTTTTGGAGATTATTCTGGAGGTGAATTAAATATAGAAGGTTCTAAGCACGATATCAAATATAAATTTCTAAAATTTGATGGATGTAAAAATACGCATCACGTTGAGCCATTTGAAGGCAATCGTTACACAGCAGTATTTTTCAAGCATAAAGATTATGTACCATAAATATATTTTTAATTCTTGACTGTAATTAAAAATGCCATATATAATAACGCCATATAAGTACGGATTTCGTGTCTGTGAAAAAAATAAACCATCTGTTTGTTTCTCTAAAAAGCCATTAACTAAGAAAATGGCAATGAAACAGCGAACAGCCATTAATCTTTCTGAACTTGGCCTTTCTCGCCCACGTCGCCGATAAATATAGTACCATTTTTCTTAGTAAGTGATTCTTGTTCTTTTCTGTCAGCTAATAGCTTTTCAAAAAAAGAGCTATATTCAGCAGAATATTTCTCAATGTCCTTGTCGGACATCCCAATATGCTTGAGGTTCTCAAAGAGTTTCCTTATTTGATCTAGAGAGAGATTACCAAACTCATCAAAAAATTGTTTTTCGTCAATGTCCATTGTTTATTAAAACACAACATTTTTTTAAAATACATAATTTTTTTTTATTATTTTAAAAAAATATTTCCAAGTAATAAAAATGGCAAGAAAAACAACCGTTATTAAGGAAGAAACCGAAAAAATCGCTGACATAGAAGATTTGGTAGAAAATACAGAGTCACCAATCTCATCTCAAACAGAAACCCCTGTTGAAAAACCAAAATCCTCAAACCAACAATCAAAAAAAACCACTTTAGAAACCGAATTAAAGAAAGATGAAATTCGTAGAGAGAAGGCGCCGAAGAGTCCAAAGAAGATGGGCCGCCCTAAGAAGGAGGTTCTACGCAATGAAAAAGGTGAAAAGCTCACGAAAAAAGGAACTGTAGACCGACGCGGAGAACAAGGATTGAAGAATCTAGAAAAATCTAGTGTTTATAAAAGAATATTGGAAAATAAGAAACTGAAGGAGGAAACCAAGGGTAAAGTAGCTGTTTACAGTCCAGTCGTAGACGATGACACGTCAGAAGATGATATAGAATTTGTCATAGAAGAAGACCTAGATATTAAGGCTGAGAAAAGTCGCACACAAATATATCTAGAAAAACAAGAACAGATTCGTGAAAGTGAATTGAAAGAGCAGGTAAAGAAATTTGAAGAAGAAAATAAGAAATTGAAAGAGAGCTTCAATTACAATTCGCATCTGAATAGAATTTCGCATATGGCAACGAGCACAAAATTGAAATTCTAAATTTCTCTCTCTTAATAAAATGATTCGTGAGAAAAATATAAATAATATAGTCATTAAACCTCTTGTGAATGCCGATAATGTAGATATATCAAAAATCAAAGGTGGTTCGCTGTTTTCAGAAATTTATAATGTGACTTACCTATGCGCCAGACGTAAATCTGGAAAAACCTCTGTGTTAGCAGAGATTCTAAAAAGAACATCTGATAAAAAAACAACTATATGGATTTTCTGCCCAACTCACAGATTAGATCCATCGTGGGTTCAGATAATAGAAATGTTAGAAAATAAAGGATGTCAAGTTAATGCCTTTGATTCAATGATGGAAGGAAAGACGAATCTACTTGATGAAATTGTGACAGATCTTTCAACAGTTGACGAGCCTAAGAAAGACGCCCAGCAAAAAATCATAATGCCAATCAAGATGCTTTTTGACGTTCCAGAGGAAAAAAAGAAAAAAGAATATAAGCCGAAGAAACTTGCCCCAGAAAATATATTCGTCTTTGATGATATTAGTAACGAATTAAAGAACCCTGCTTTGCTTGCTTTATGTAAAAAAAGTAGACATTTTAAGGCATCAGTTTATATATCATCACAATTTATCCATGACCTTCTCCCACAGACATTAAAGCAGCTTTCTTATTTCATCTGTTTCAGATCTATGACACGAGAAAAGCTGGAACATATATATAAGATGCTTGATTTATCGGTAGATTTGGAAAAATTCTACGACTTATATGATTATGCTACAAAAGATCCCTATTGTTTCTTGTATGTGGATATGAAAAACCAAACATATCGGAAAAATTTCAATAAAGTTCTAGATTTAGAAGATGTTTAATTTTATTATAAAAATGTGAACTATAATAAAATATGAGTTTATCAGATAATACAATAACCCCTCCACTAGTTATAAATTTTAACAGTAAAGATAGAATTCAGGGTACAAATTCATCCTTTTTATCTGCGCCGGTAGATTTAGGTAATAATGCTTTTGATAGCGTTTGCCTTGTTCAAGCATCAATACCAAAATCATTTTATAATGTCCCAAGTGGATATAACACATTTACATTACAAGAAAATGCCGCATCTGTAACAATTACAGTTACTCCTGGTTCATATACAAGAATTAATTTTCAATCAACTCTTGCGACATTACTAACTGCTGCTAGTCCAAACGCTTTAACATACAGCGTTTCTTATCCAGCTTCAACGGCACCTGACACTTTTCATTATACATTTTCTGTAAATTCTGCTGTTATTGTTTGTAAATTTGTAGTAACTTCAAAGTCTCCCTTTCGTCAAATGGGTTTTGAAAGTGCGACAACTTACACTTTTACAGCTGGAGGAGGTTCAGCTACTTTAGAAAGTGTAAATGCGATAAATTTATCTTATATTTTACGTGCTTTCATAACAACGAATTTAGTTATGGATGCGACTGATGGAATTCTAGAAGAACTTTTAAATTTTGGTTCATTCCCAGCAAATAGCGTAATGTCATATCAGCAATTTAATTTTGATATGAACACTCGTAAATATAATACATCAACTACAAATTCTTGGCAGTTTAATTTAGTGGATTCCTTTGACCAGCTAATTGATATGAATGGAATTCCTTGGGCATTTTCTGTGGTTTTCTATCAACGAAATTCCACACACGAATTACAAAAAACTGAACTACAAATAGCAAATGAAGAAAGAATATATCGCATAGAACAGGAACAGAAAAGAATAGAAGACCAATTACAACAAACGACTTCAACCACAACATCTGCTCCAGATATTCAAGGAAATTTAGCAGTTTTACCACCAACTCCATTAACAGATGTTAAACCACTTTTTCAACAAGTTCCATTTGGAATTACAACAGATTTCCTTCCAAAACTATAAAAAAAAAATAGTGATAGAAAAAAATAAAAAAAAATATTTTCATTCTGTAAATAAAAATGGAACAAATTTCATCTGAATTAAATTATTCTCCTTCTGTTTCAAATCACTCTAGCGTGATTTACAGAAATGTATCTCCCCAAGGTTCTACCTCTTTGACCCTTTCATCTGGTGCTTTGTCAGGACCTGTTGAGTTTGTTTTGAGCAGCTCAGCCCTTCGTTTAGGAAAATCTCGTCTTAACTTTACTGTAAGCACTCTAGCACCTGTTGCTGGACACAATCAATATAATGCCAACACTACTGCTATGATTGGTAGAATGGTTATTTATGATGCTGCTACCTCTAATATTCTTATGGATGTAAATTCATTTGAAAAATATGGACAACTTATTACTCCTCTTTGTACGCCTGCTACTGAACTCGCATCTAAAGCCCAAGCTTTGATTATTGGAACTGGTTCAGTTGGAACTCAACTTACAGCTGCTACATCCGCCTTTAATCCCATTGAAGATTTATCTAAATCTAATATTATTGGAGGTGTGGCTACTAATGGTGTTTTGGGTGCTGACGCTGGAGCTGCTATCGGAGCTCCAATCAACAGAATAGCATCATATG
>SESG01008679.1_pt1 | contig 20410 bp, 24 predicted proteins | sample 3171421 | NCBI WGS metagenome assembly SESG01 (sample SAMN10866946, study PRJNA518727) | freshwater metagenome | biome: subpolar coniferous forest; feature: holomictic lake; material: water; isolation source: holomictic Lake 227, 6 m and 8 m depth | place: Canada: near Kenora, Ontario | collected... | reverse complement strand
CTTTTACTAAAAGTGCATCCTCTTTCGCCTGCCCTTCATCGGCTCCAGCATTTCCCACATATGCTTTTTTATCAGTATAAATATTTATTGAATTACTTAAAACTACATTTCTATTTTTCGGCCCTCTAATCAACAAATAATTTCCCAAGCCAACCTTATTAAAAACCACCTTTTCCGTCATATATATTTTTGTCGCATCACTCACAGAGAACTCAATTTTTGTATTTTTCTGTTTTAAAATATAAAGTTCATTTTTTATCGTTTCTAAAACTCCTGCTCTCACATAGTTTTTTCCCAGTACCACAACCGCTGTAAGGGAGTTCCCCATATCCGCAGCTTCTTCTGGAGTTGGGTTTTCTATAATGTCCTGCGCCGCCAGCATACTTGCCGCAGCTACCAAAAATAATAATAATAAAATATTTTTTTTCATTTTCCCTTCCTCGCATTTATAGTTTTATTAATAAGCGTTACTTCCGCTTCCGATTTTCTAATATATAACGGTTCCATATTGTAAATGTTTTCGTTTTTTAAGTCCGCGCTATTATAAAGCACAATTTCATTAAACACGCTCATATCGTTTTCTTTCAATTTAACCACAGCTATTGTTTCATTTTTTGAAAAAAGTTTAAATAGGTCGGTTTCATTTTCCATTATGCATACCGCCGCCCTTTTGGGAATCTTTTTTTCCAATACTTGTTCTGTGGTCATTATATAATCCGACACTCTTTTAGCCATTTCGCCCTTAATTTCATATTCAGCGGTATAGAGTTCGCCTCGCCTCGCATCCATTATAGGAAAAACAATTCCTTTTGTGCCGCGCTTTATAGCCGCCCAAGCCATTATGTCCAGCGTGGACACACTGTAGAATTTTTTTGAAAGTGCCTGGGCAAACCCTTTCATAGTAGCCATTCCAACACGGATTCCAGTAAAAGACCCTGGCCCTGCCGAAGCCGCAAAGACATCTATATTTGAAAAGTTCAGTTTGGTTTCTTTTAATATGCCACTTATCGCGTCCGCCAATATCTTGTTATACTTTTGCTCAGCTTTGAGATGCTTTTCCGCCAGAAGCTTTTTCCCGTCAAAAAGACCTATGGCTATTTCTCCCGCCGAAGTATCTACCACCATATTTATCATCGTTTGCTCCGCAATATATCAGTTTTCATTTTTGTGTTGCTTTTTGTACATCTTAATTTCTCTTTTGTTTCCACCCAAATGCTCTATTTTTACTACGAAATCATAATATTCAAAACATTCTTTTAGTTTGTCCGCCCACTCTATAGCAATTACAGCCTCTTCGTTGGCAAGGTATTCCCGAAAGCCCAAGACCTCAAGTTCTTTTATGTCTTTTAGCCGATAAAAATCAAAATGATAAAACAATACATTTTTATAAACATGCTCTCTGACAATCCCAAAAGTTGGACTTATTATTTCGCTTTTTTTGATTCCAAAAGCTTTCGCTATGCCTTTAATGAAATGTGTTTTCCCAGCACCTAAATTTCCTATTAAACCTATGACTTTGCCTGGCTTTATTTTAGACGCAAAATCCACTGCAAAAGTTTCAGTTTCCTTCGTGGTTTTTGTTTTTTTCGTACCTATGAGTTTATACTTTTTTCTTAAAAATGTTTCCATGTTTTTTTAAACCTTTCTTCCTTTTCCCCAGAAGCGTTTACTCTAAACACTCCGCGGTTTGCTGTCAGTTTTCCTATGGCTTTACACGATAAACCATTTCCAGCCGCAAAATCATAAAACTTAGCTGCCTTAAGGGGAGATACTGTAAATAAAAGTTCATAGTCTTCTCCTCCATAGAGAGCATAGTCAAGAGCCTTCTCTTTCTTCTTTTGCGCGACATATCTCGCCTCGTCCGCTATCGGCACATGAGCTTCCCATATTTTTGCGCCACACTTACTTTCTTCACAAATATGAAGTAAATCACTCATTAACCCATCTGAAATATCTATACACGCACTGACCAAACCAGATTCTCCCAACAGTCTGCCTTCGATAAATTTTGGGACAGGCATCAAATGTTTTTTTACTACGCTATTTTCATCTTTAGAAAGCCGTTTTTTATTTTTTCCCATTAAGGTCTTCAACCCTGCATGAGAGGCGCCGAGTTTTCCAGTCACAAATATGACATCGCCAGCCTTTGCCGTCTTGCGCAACATAATACGGTTTTTTTCCACTTCCCCTAAAAGCGTCACCGAAAGAAAAAGTTTATCAGCTTTTATTGTATCCCCACCGGCAATATCTACTCCAAAGGCATTGAACCAAGCAAAAAGCCCAGCATATATTTTTTCAACATACTTTTGCTCTTCGTTTTTTGGAGCCCCCACCGTGACAAAAGCATAAAGAGGTCTGCCGCCCATAGCACAAATATCAGATATGTTCACAGCCGCGGCCTTTGCGCCCAATTCAAAAGGGGGCGTGTAATGCCTTGTAAAATGGGTGTTTTCATAGACAGCATCCGTGGTGACGAGTTGATATTTTTTTCCTTCAGCAATCACTGCACAATCATCTCCAATACCAGACCGAAGAAGATGATTTATATGGGGAAAAGTTTTGAGGCGTATTTTATTAATAAATCCAAATTCATTCATTTTATTTTTTTATTTTCAGTGCGAGTATTTCAAGCCTTGTCTTTGCAAAATCGGTCACTATTTCAGGATATGTTTTCACTGTCTTGGAATATGTCTCGTATGCCATTTCAAGATTCCCCTGCTCTTCATACATTTTCCCGATTGAAGTCATAGCTTCTGCGCTTAAAAACCCTTTTTTATATTTATCCACTATCATATTATAATATTTCAAAGCTTTACCAAAAGCTTTTTTATTTCTGTACGCTTCGGCGGAACCAAACATAGCTTCTGCTGCCCAGTCAGTTCCGCTGTATTCCTTTATTATCATACCATAAGCATTTAGAGCTCCATCCATATCCATAACATTATTAAGACATTCCCCAAGTTCTAAAAGTAGCCACGCGTGCATATCTTTATTTTCTACATTTTCTTTCACAAGTTCTCTATATATGCTTGCCGCTTCCATGTTTTTTCCAGAATCTTTATATACCAAGGCGAGGTTTAATCTTGCTTGTTTTACATATGCATTATATTTTTCCTTGCCATTCCATTTTTCTATCAACCCCACATACTGCCGTTCTGCTTTGTCATATTTTTTGTATATAGTATTATTTTCAGCCGCATCTATGGTTCTTTGCAAAAGAACCGGAGTGTTTCCCCAGGCCGTCAGTTTATCAACAATGGTATAAATCAAACCAGCACATATTAAAATAAACAAAAGTGTTACAAACCAGCTTCCACCAGTTTTAGTTTTTTTTGTTTCTTTTTGAGATGCTTCCGCTACACGCAATGCTGAGCGTGGTTCAATTTTATCTATTTTCTTTTTATTTTTCTTTTCCCCGGATGGCATATCACCCTCCAATTATTTTCATTACTTAATTAACACTTACTTTTTTTTCTGCCGTTATCCTTTCGCCCAGTTTAGTCCAAGCTTCCACTTTTACGAGATAATCGCCTTTGGGCACCACCATACCATATGGCACCATGTTCTTATAAATCCATATTTTTTTTTTCTTGTTATATTTGAGCGGGACTTTAACTCCGAAGAAAACATCCAGATATGCCTCTACTTTTTTCATTGCGATTTCGGCCTTAACTTCCACCGTGACAATGGTTCCTGCGCGTATACCTTTTTCGGGAGTTATTTTTATATCCAGTAGGTCTTTTCTTATATTTGTTCCCACACAAGACACAAAAACTAAAACTACCGCCAATAAAAATACCGCTTGTCTTTTATACTTCAACTTCTTCGCCAGATTTAAGCTCTTCCGTGAATTTAAGTCTGGAGATATCGCTGGAAGCGCCTTCAGTATTGCTTACAAGCTCAAGTCCAATATATGCTGGAGCAAATACAAGTATAACTATTAAGGTCATCCACTTTATATTAAAGAGTAAGCCATCAAAAGAAAAATAATTATATTTAGAATTTAGCCATATTAAAAGACCAATTAAAATTACAAACAAAGCTACAAAAAACAGCACCACTCTTTTTGCTCTTTTAGCACGGTAAGCATTGGTATCTAAATCCAGCTGAATGGTATCAAGTTCTTCTTTTTGTTCAATGGTGAGAGGCTGACTTATTAACTTATTTATTTTTTTCTTTATAGAAAAATTCTCCGTAAACACACTCAAAATCCATCCCCACATTGCGAGGAATAAAATTGAAATAAAAATTATCACCATTGGTTCTGACATAAAGCCCTCCTACTTTTTTATGTTTTTTATTGCTACCGGTATATTATCTATTATGTCACCCGCGATAATGCCTTCCTCGCTTATTGTTTCCAGCAGCAAGTCGCCCGCAAGTCCATGCACATAATTGCCCACGACTCCTGCCTGTGTACTGACAAGCCCGTGAGCCATAAAACCCGCTATTATTCCTGTAAGGGCGTCTCCACTACCTGGTGTGGCCATTCCGCTATTTCCCGTTGTATTTACATATACATTTAAATCCGGGTCCACCACCACAGAACGCCCATCTTTTAAAATAACATTGACATTATATTCTTTTACAAATTTTTTGGCAATACCTATTTTATCTTTAATTATCATTTCTATATTGTGTCCTGTCAACCTCGCCATTTCTCCCAAATGTGGTGTGAGAATTACATCTGATAAAATATTTTTAAGACAGTCCTTATCCTCGGCAATAGCATTCAGGCCGTCCGCATCAATCACCATAGGTTTTTTCAAAGTCTTTACAAGTTTCCTTATAAGCGCCTGCGTTTCTTTATTCCTTCCTGCACCTGGTCCAATCACCACTACTTTTGCTTTTTCACTCAATTCCATTATTTTTTCAAAATTGCTTTCAGCGATAGCCCCTTCTTTGGTTTGTTTCAAAGAAACCGCAATTATTTCATCGTTCCTTGCCTTGATAGTGGCGACACTACCTTCAGGCGCTGCTACAGTGACAAGCCCGGCACCGCTCTTTAGAGCAGCTCTGCCAGCGAGAATAACGGCTCCAGTGAGCCCCTCTGACCCGCCTATAATCAGTACAGGGCCAAAGTTCCCCTTGTTGGCATTTGCAGGCCGATATGGCATCATAGGAATTACAAGTTCTCTTGTAATTAATACATGCTGTCTTGGTTGTGTCAGAAGACTTCCTGGAAAATTAATATCCGCCACAACAAGTTTTCCTACATATTCTATTCCCGGATAAATAGACATTCCTATTTTTGGAAGTCCAAAAGTTACAGTGAGATTGGCATAAGTCGCTACTGTGGGAATGTAGCCAGTATCCGAATCTATTCCCGAAGGCACATCCACGCTTACTATAAATTTATTTAGAGTATTGAGATACACTATTAGTTCTGCGATAAAACCTTCTACTCCCGCGTGTAACCCCGTTCCTATTAAAGCATCTATGTTGACATCTGCGGAAATAATATCTCTATGGTTCAATTTAATATCTTCCATACTTGCTATTTTAATTACGCCTACTCCATACGCCATAGCCATTTCATACATTTTCTTAGTCTCTTCAGAAAAACGCTTTTCATCCCCGGCAAAAAATATTTTTACATTTGCCCCCTCGCTCTTTAAGTGCCTGGCTATCACAAACCCGTCGCCCCCATTATTTCCCTGCCCACAAAAAACATTAATTTTTCTTGACACTAAGTTTCCAAATTCATTCAGCATTGCCTGAACCACATTTGAACCTGCATTTTCCATAAGAATAAGTGCAGGAACTCTAAATTTTTCCATTGTTATTTTTTCAATTTCTTTCATTTCGGATGTGCTGACAAGATACATTTTAGCCTCCGTGATTTTTAAAGTGGTCTATTCAAACACGCATACTGCGGCTGACACATCGTCTATATGTGACAAACTAAGCGTAACTTTTTTTGCTTTTTTCCTGAACATTGCTTCTTTTACCGTCTTATTTAGCTCAATAAAGGGCTCTCCGTGCGACCCATTTAGCACTACAATATCTCTAAAGTTAAGCATTTTGCCTGTCGCGACGGCCTTTATAAATGCCTCTTTTGCCGCAAACCTTCCCGCTAAATGCAAAATATAGTTTTTCCGTGCCATGCAATATTTTATTTCCCTCTTGTCAAAGACCTTGGGAATAAACCTTTTGCTGCGTTTTATTGCCGCTCTGATTTTTTTAGTATCGCACACATCTATTCCAATTCCTTTTATCATGTTAGTATATTAGCATACGCGCTTTTAAAAAACAACAATACGCTTATGCTTTTAGGTTTAAAATTATATGGAACTAATTTATATACTAAAGCGTCTAAATCTATGAAGACCAAAAGAGAGGACTTATGACCCCTGAAGCTGAGAACCTTTACAAAGCACACTCAAAATATGTATACAGCAACGCTTTGAGGCTTTTAAGAAACAAGCAGGATGCTGAAGATGTCACACAAAATGTCTTTATAAAGTTTTTTGCTGCTCTTAGTTCTTTTCGGGGTGACTCTTCGGTTAGGACTTATCTTTACAGAATAGCAGTAAACGAAATTATGGATATGTCGAGGAAACGCAAGGTTCGAGAGAACAAAATGGAACAAGTCGCCTCACCCGAGTATACAAAGCCTCAAACCGGGAAAATGGAACTTGATTCCCTGCTTTCAAAGCTGGACGATGAACACAAAATACCGATTTTACTTTCTGAAATAAATGGTTTTACTTATAAAGAAATTGCTGAGATTTTGAACTTGAACGAAGGCACAGTGAAGTCGCGAATTCATAGGGGTATGGCAAAATTAATAGCTGCCGCCCAAAAGGAGAAAACCAAATGACCTGTAATAAAACCGAAACTCTACTCTACGCTTACACAAAAAAGTTCCTGCCCCCAGTGTCTCAGAAAGAGATACTGGCACATTTAGCCCTATGCCCTTCTTGCACCAGCAAATACAAAGCACTTATACGACTTAACGGACTCTTTGCGAGTTCCCTTCAAGCCCCTTCAAAAAAGGTACTGCATAATATACGCATAGCTTCTGGCGACAAGCCCTTTTCCTTGTTTAGACCAGCCTATGCCCTTTCATTTTCTGTTGCGCTTTTTTTCTGTATTTTCGGAGCCACTGTACTTTTTAAAACAGTCAAAAATAATGAAATCAAAGAGTTTTTGAATGACACCTATTCAGCCTTTTCCTATTCCGACACTGAAGAATATTCTTATATCACAGAATATCATCTCGAAGACATCGGCTTGTCCGATAAAATTTAAAAAGGAGGCCATATGAAAAAATCTGTATTTTTTATTTTAGTTATTGCCTTAGTTTTATCGCTCTTTTCTTTTGTTTATGCCGCTCCGCTTAACGGCACCCCTCCCATGAATGGTCAGGGCGGTATGGGAATGCATCAAGGCGAAGGCCCAGGAATGATGGGTAGTCCCGAGCTTATCCTTGGCCTGGCAGACGAACTCAAGCTCTCAAGTGAACAACTTCAGAAAATTGAGGTTATTAAGAGCAAATCCAGACGCGATTTTATTCAGCACAGGGCGGATATGGAACTTAATGCGCTTGACATTCAGGATGAGTTAAAAAAAGACAACTCCGACAAGGCAAAAATCTATTCTCTCATAGATGAAATGTCAGCAATTACTTCCAAGATGCTTAAAACCAGAATGACCAATCTTTTAGAAGCAAAAAAAATTCTTTCAAAAGAGCAGTTCGCCAAACTAGTCTTAAAAATGGAAAACGGCAAAAAGAATTTTATGGGAAAAACAGGTACCTCTAAAGGAAACAAGATTAAAAATACTCAGTAACAATTCTGGGCAGTTTTAAATGTGCTTAAAAAAATATCCTCCAGTTCCCTGGAGGATATTTTTTTATTTACCACGCACAGTTATATTTTTATGCGTTTTAACTTTTTCAAAAAATCATAATCAGTCAAATCAAAATGAAGAGGGGTAAGGGTGACATACCCTTTTTCTATGGCTTCCGCATCGTTCATTCCTTTTGCATTCCTATTTTTCCCAACAGTTTTATCCATTCCCTCCAAAAAATAAAATGTCCCGCTTTCCGTTTTTGTCACGACATAATGATCGTCATAATCATATGTGCCGGCAGGTAATACTTTTACCCCTTTAATCTTACTTTCAGGTAAATAAGGAATATTTAAATTAAGAAGTCCGTACCGTGCAGGTCTCAATTCTCCAGACAGCACTCTTTGTGCTATCTCTCTTATTATTTTTTTTGAGTATGTAAAATCTGTTTCCTCCACATATGAATACACAGATGCCGCTATGGCAGGTATGCCCAACACAGCCGCTTCTGTGGCGGCGCCTATTGTCCCTGAATATATCATATTGCTCGCAGTATTAGGTCCATGATTTATACCCGAAATCACCAAATCAGGTTTTTTCTTCATAAATACATCAAGCCCCAGCTTTACACAATCCGCTGGCGTGCCTTTAACCATAATAGCTTCAGTGTCTTCAAACTTTACTTTTTTAACCTTTATCGCCGCAGTTATAGTAATGGCATGGGACGCACCGCTGCGCTGCTCGTCTGGGGCTATGACAGTTATGTCCCCCAACCCTTTAAGCGCTGCATAAAGTTCTTTGAGCCCTTTAGCGTGTATGCCATCATCGTTAGATATGAGTATCCTTTTTTTCATTTTTTCTCTCCTTTAGCATCAAAATAGTCCAGTCCTTCTATGACTCCCAAAGCATAACCCTGTTTTGCAAAATAAATATCTTTTCCTCGCATAGCGGTCAATGCGTTTTTTAAATCTGCATCAGCATTTGCAACCACTATTCCCCTTTTAAAATTTTCAAATAAATGTACATCATTTCCGCTGTCTCCTGCCACTATTACCTTTTCCCTATCTATGCCCAGTTGGGCGACAAGATATACAGCCGCTTTCCCCTTGTCACAAATAAGTGGTAGGACATCTAGATATTTTTCCCCACTTATTATTACCTGTGCTTTTAGGCCTTCGCTTTCCAGCAAGGCCTTTACCTGTTCCCTTACAAGTGCGTGCATCCCTGGATTTATATAATATGCTGGTCTGTATTCATACATATTTTCCTGTGGCATAATTCCCATTACTTTTTCAAAAAGGTTTACTACCTTTGGAAAATCCCAACCTGACTTTCTTATTTTCTCATGCCACTCCGCCAAATGCTCATAGCCTATCCCTTCCTTAATGTAAATATCTGCTCCTGTATAAAGGATGGCTGCATCTGGTGCATATAGGCCTTCCTCTTCCACCGCGTATAAAAACGCTTCGTAACTCCTCCCTGTCGCATAGGCGGTAAAAAGAGTCCCTTCATTTTTTTTTGCATATTGAGCAAAACTTAAATCTTTTTCTTTATTTTTTATGGTCCCGTCAATATCTGAAATAAGACATGTTTCGCGTTTCATTTTTTTACCACCTTTATTCCAATAAAGACCGCCATAAGCAGGAACAACAAATACACAAACACATCTCCATATTTTGTATAAAAGGTCTTAGTGTCATTTATATACACCTCTGCCACAAGGGTCTCTCTTTTGAAAAGACCTGTAGTACCGACTATTTTGCCTCTATCCGTTACTATTCCAGAAATCCCAGAAGCCACGCTCCTAACTATATACACATGATTCTCCACCGCGCGTAATATTGTGTTGGTAAAAACTTGAGCGGATGCCGGACCCTTTCCATACCAGGTCTCATAAGACAAGTGAGCAAGTATGCCTGCGCCTTTTTTTACGGTCTCCCTACTTATTTCCGGAAATAACGAATCGTAACATATCAGAGCGCCTGCCTTATACTGCCCAAGGTTTAACGGTTCCACTTTTTTTCCAAATTCAAAACCATTAAAACCATATCTTCTGACCACTTTTCTTATAAAAGTAAACACATGCTCAAAAGGCACATATTCTCCAAAAGGGACCAAGTGTCTTTTATCATACCTGTTTATCAATTTCCCTTTAGGGTCAACAACAAACACACTATTATAATAAAGATAGTTTTTGTCCGAAGCCCTTTCATAATAATCTCCTCCGACAAGGGTGTACGCTCTATTGCCAGTCCACGCCGCAATAGCTTTTGTATCACTTTTTTCATGTTGTAAAAATCCAGGGAATCCCGATTCAGGCCACACGACCAAATCTATTTTTTCATTTTTTATTTTGTCGCTAAGTTCTTTAAAGACCTCCAGTACTTTTTTTTTGTAAGCCGAATTCCACTCCACATCTTGATTTATATCAGGTTGTAAAATTGCAGTTTTTATTTTTATTCTGCCCTGTTTTTCAGGTGCCATATAGCCCATTGCTGAAAAAACCAATATAACCGCCGCTATCGCAAATACCAATGCCCCCTGAGGGCTTTTGATTTCTTCGGTTTTTTTCATCCACAACAAAGCCAGAAAAGCATTCACCACCACTATAAGAAATACTATCCCATACAAGCCTGTCACACTGGCGGTCTGAATTAAAAATATATTTTGAAACTGGCTTTGAGCTGGTGTCAAAAAAGAACAGCCACTAAAAAGCCACTCTCTTATGTAATCAAAAATTACGAAAACTACTGGAAAAGAGAAAAACAATGAAATTTTATATTTTTTTGAGATAAGGCGAGCTATGCCTGCTGCTGCTGCAAATAAAATTGTTAAATAAGAAGAGAGCGCAAACCAAGCTACATAAGCAAAAATCCCCATTGGTTTAATGGCGCAAAGCCAATACAGGCCCCCCAAATAAAAAAACAAACCAGTTATTGTGGAATACATAAAGACATTGATAGTTTTTTCTTCGCTAAATATCGCAATAAACAAAGGAATATATGCGACCCAAATCAAGAATGCAGTATGTATTCCTAATCCTGGTTCTACAATATTTGGAAAGGAAAATACCATAAGCAAAGCGCTTGTAATTGACAACCATAAATTTTTGAGTTTCACATTATTCCTTTTATGCGATTTTTTATATGATATCCTGTGCTTTCATTTTTGTCAATTGAAAGAGAAAATCTCCAAATACAAGTAGGTTAAACTACTCTCCACAACCTTTCACGGTTTTTCATACGGGACAAATGCTTAAAGACAGCTTTTAAATCATCAGCCCGTATCTGTGAGGGATAAAAAGAGAGCATTTTTTTCTTGAGTTTTTGAATATCTTTACTTGTTGAAAAAAACGGCTGCAATTTTCCATTAATTGCTTTTTCTATATATTTTATCCTGTTTTTTATTTCAATAAGAGCTACCATACCACAAATAGGCATTTCCTCATAAAATACAATTTCATTCCCCGCTTTATTTAACAGTACAATTTCATTCAAAACAGCTTCAGTCACAACTAAATGGTCAATATGTTTAATTCCAAGTGGTACCAGAAGCAATGAATTTTTTATCTTTCTAAGTTGTCCCCTTAACTTCTTTATATGTAGTTTTTCAAGTTTTAAAAACTTATTGTCTCCCGTTACATTTCGTACCCCTCGCAGAGGCGCATCCAAAAAATCCATTTTAATAGTTTTGGGAGTCCCGCAAAGATACTTAAAAGCTTTTTTATCTTCTTTTGCTCGAGCCGCTGAAATTTGTAATCTGCCTTTTATGGTTATCCCCGGTGCCCACACAGAAATGCTATTAAGCGTGACTATGTTGACTTTATACTGTGCTCTCTTTTCTTTTAGAAAAGCAGGTATGCCGAGCCCGGCATCATCAAAATGTGGTGAAAGTATTACGCATTCTTTTTTTTTCATATTTTTCCTACCTTATAATAAAAAACCCGCATCCTCAAAAGAGAATGCGGGTCATTTATTTTTCATTATATTTAGCTGGTCGAGCTAGAGCTGGAAGATGAGGTTGCCATTCTATTTATTAGCATATTGAGCATTTCATCTATGACCGCGGACAATTTTACCGAGGCTTCGTAGGCTCTTTGAAACAGTTTAGCTTGCACCAGTTCTGCGTTCACATCCACAGCCGTAACAGAATCCTGTAATGCCTGCACTTGATCCACCCCAGCCGTATAGCTATCCAACATACTGCTCGCGTTTATAACTGCGCCGTTTATCGAGTTTAATATCCCTGAAGTATATGAGGTAAAAGTAGCGCTCCCTGTGAGTTTCATTACCTGTGACAGGTTTCCGGTCCTATCGGTTATTACCACTGGCATAATTGATTTATTTGCCGTGGTAGAACTTGCGTTAGTTCCAAAACTAAATTTCTGAATTTCCGCACCTGAATTAAAATTAGCCGCTGCCCATGAAAAATTAGCCGCAGTATCCACGCTGGACATTGCCACTATGGTGGATGACACTTTATTTGAAGTCAGCCAATTGACAGTATATGTTTTATCATTATACCCAATCTGCAATACTCCTCCACTCGAAGTAGGCATAATATCAAGAATTTTATTTGGACTTAAACCTACTTGAGATTGGTCTCCCCATGTTTGAGATATGATAATTTTGTTTGCGACTAAGTCCTCAGAAAGATTTACAGCAGAACTTGAAAACTGCTCTTCTACCCAACTAAAAGCAGTCATAAGTTGATTTACCTGAATCGCTCCAGGCAGGGTCTGAGACATATTGTATTCAGAAACAGTCATCATACTATTAGCCATAATTGTGAAGACTCCGCCTTTCGCATCATCAAAAGTTGCAGAGAAGTTGCCAGTCGCATTTATTTTATTTATTAGGTCCGATATCTTCTGCCCAGAAGTATAAGCAATTTCAATCCCATTAATATACAGACTCCCATTAAACCCAAGGAGTGAATTGGAGGTGAGCCCTGTTGCCTTGGACATTATCCTGTTGTTCATAACTTTATTTCCAAGCTGTGCTATTATGGCGGCCGTATCGCCTGTGGTATAACGAGTGTCATTTATATTCGCGCCGCCGTTAATGTCTGCATTTACAGCTATGGTTTCAGCTTTTGTTCCAGTAAAAAAGTTAATATATGACAGTCCAGTGGTGGAGGCGTTTGCCGAGTGAAATCTGTTCACATCTTCAATAAGCACTCCTGCCAGATTGTCCAACTGATTTTTATAGCCCTGTACCATATCTCTTGCCTGTATAATTCCTGCCAGTTTCCCAGAACTAATATAACCTGAGATATCGTTAGCCGTATTCGAGCCGCTCTGGTAGAGCCCGACACTTTGCAGACTGGCATCCCTGGTTCCTCCAATAGTAACCATTTTATTGTAAGTCCCTTCGTCCACAAGCACTTTGCCATTTACATTAACTAACACGGTCCCGTCAATTTTATTAACGGCTGTGATATTAATGAGCGCAGAAAGTTTGGTGATAGCCAGGTCTCTTTTGTCTAAAATATCATTTGCGGTACCCGCACTACCATAGTTTTTTATCATTGTATTGTATTCCGCAATCTGTTGGGTATAGGTATTTATCGAGTTCACCACTGAGTTAAGTTCCGAATTAAAATTTTGTTTCATACTCACAAGCGCATCTGCTTTTTGGTTTAATACGGAGGCCACCTGTGTCGCCGCTAAATATACTGCAGCCTTTTTTCCAGCTATATCTTGTGAAGCCAGTGGCTTTGCATATTCCGCCGAAAGATTTGACCAACTGGTATAAAAAGCTTGCAGTTTAGACTCAAGCCCTGTAAGAGAGGTATCAATGGCTTCTGGGAATATCGTTTTCAGCGTTTGTAGTGCAGTGCTTATTTCTTGCCATTTCCCCATTTCCATTGTTTCTGATCGTATCTGAGCATCAAGAAAAACATTTCTTACCCTTTCAATACTTGAGAGCTTCGAACCAGTGCCAATAGTTCCAGACCCGAGATAATCAATTAAAGGCACAGTGGAAGACATGTTGGCAATCTGTTTAGAATAGCCCTCTGTATTCATATTAGCAATATTATGCGCCGCTGTATTTATTCCCAAGGTGTTTGCCCTCATTGAATTTAAAGCTGTGTAAAGACTAAGGTTTATGCCTATCATTTAATTCCTCCCGTTATATTTTACTATCAAAATTTGTTTTTTTCACTGGTTCTGTTTTGAGTGGCGTACCTGTCTGTGTATATGTGCCACCGAGTTTTGTCGGATCAATATTTGTTTTCGTTTGGACATAATTTACATACTCTGTAAAATTTTTTAAAAGGTGGGCATTGGCAATGTTAATTACATCTACTTCTTTCGCCGTTTCTAAAAGCCCCAGAACAGCTGTCCCTATCTCATTGGCTTCGGCAGTTTCCATTTTTTCCAGCAAAGCATTAAGTTTCACCGAGCCATCATTTTTCAAGCCTAACCCTTCTGCCATTTTTAAAAACACTTCGTATTTCTGCTTTTCAATTTCCTTTATGCGAGTCACATATTCATCTTCTTCCGTGATAAGTTTTTCTATGCTTTTAAGATTCTTGGCTTTGAGAGCCTTATTTTCTTCCTCTACAGTCTTTTTCAATTTCACATACAATTCCAACTGTTCTTTCACAGCTTTTAAATAATTTTCTTTTAGCATTTTTTCTATCATAACCTCTGTCAATCCTCCATCAGCATTTTACCAGCAAGCAGATAAGAAGGAATATTCTGGTTATTTTCAATCCTCTGTCTTGCCGTTTCCACTGCCGCAGTTCTCACTTCAGGCAGCTGACTTATACCTATAGTGGCACTATTGATTTCTTTTGCCTGTTTGGATATTTCCACCCTGTCTGGAGTGGATGCGGGCATGCTTGCGGTCGGCTTTACATCTATACTTTTTTGTTTTGTTTCCGCAATTTTTTGTGGAAGGATTGGATTGATATTTCCTGAATTATTTGTTTCCATAAAACACCTCCTATATATTTTTTATTTCTTTCACATAATATATATCGGATAAAATATCACAAACTTTAGTTGTTTTTGAAAATATTGTTAGATTAGACCAGAACCCAGTAAGCCCCTTATTTTTCAGGCTTTTTCTGGTTCATTCCTCTTATTTTTGAAGCGCAGTCCTCGCATATAGAACCGGTTTTTGTCGTTTTGCCACAAATACGGCAACTGTGCATTTCTTTCGCCTGAGATATTTTTAAAGACCCTGCCTTAATAAACCTAGAAATTGTAGCCTGTTCCACTTTCGTTTTTTCACGAACTTCAGCAATACTCGCAAGCGGGTGTGCCCTTAAATAATCGGTTATTTTTTTGAGCGTTTTATTATCTTCCACAATACAGCTATGGCATACCAGTTCTCCATTTTCAGAGTTAAATACATTGCCACAGCGTTCACAATTAATTAGTTTAATTTTCTTCCTCCAGTAAGTTTAAAAAAGAATATGATTTACTTTGAATTTCCAGGAAGCGCAGGTTTATATGCCGCCGCAGCCAACTCTTCTCTTTTTGTTTGAGTAGCCGCATCTGCCGAAAGTTGTTTATACAACATACCTGCAAGCCCTATCCCTCCGGCTTTAGCAAGTTCCTTTGAGATACTTTCATCATACATACTTTCGTATATGTCTTTCGCATTACTTTTTTCCACAAGGGGATCATCAGGAACTGTTTTTCTCATTTGGGAAAGCATATAATTCAAAAATATGGATTCAAATTCCATAGATACTTTTTTAAGCTGTTGTGAGTTGTTTGCTTCTTTAAGTGCCACTTTTTGAGACAACATTTTCGCCTGCGTAAGCTTGTTGTCTATGTTTGCCATCTCTGCGCGGGTGGACATCTCCGCACCTGCTAAAAATTCACCGCTCATGAGTTAAGCTCCTTACATTATTTCTATTTCGCCGTGTAACGCACCGGCGGCTTTTATCGCCTGAATAATACTTATTATATCCTGTGGAGAAGCGCCAAGCACATTTAACGCGCTTATCAAATCTATCACGCTTGCCCCCTGAGGCAAGGCCACAAACTGATTTCCCCCGCCTTCAACTTTTACAGAAGAATCATTATACAAAAGTGCAGATGCCCCTGGAGAGAAAGGATTTGGTTGTGAAATTTGTTTTGTGACATTTATTGTAACATTAAAATTACCATGTGCGACCGCACATGTATCTATAGCAATATCCGCACCCATAACCACTGTTCCCGTGCGCTCGTTTATTACAAGCTTTTCCGATCGCTCTTCTATCTCCACATATAACCCTTCCACAGCCGCAATAAATTCTACAGCATTATTCTGAAAATCAAAGGGGACTTTTATTCTTATAGTATTCGCATCAACTGCATTTGCGATTTCTCCGTTTTGTGCCCAAAACTGCTGATTAATGACTTCTGTTATTCTGGAAGCCGTGGTAAAGTCCGAAGTCTGAAGCTGAAGATACATATTATTTTTATCATCTACAAAAGTAACCGGTACTTCTCGTTCTACCAAAGCGCCTTCAGGCACTCTGCCAACAGTCTGTTTGCTTCGCGCAGCCGTAACTCCACTCACAGAGGTTTCTCCGCCACCTGTGGATAAAGCTCCCTGAGCTGTCGCATAAATATTCTCATCTATGCCTTTCAAAACTGTTTGAAGTAATACTCCCCCATCAAGACTTTTAGCATCTCCCATAGATGAGACTAACACATCTATCTTATCGCCTTTTTTTGCGAAAGGTGGAAGGATTGCAGTTACCATAACTGCGGCTACATTTCTTACATTAATTTCGCCTGCCCCTTCAGCGATTCCAAAACGCTTGAGCATATTTGTGATAGCCTGTCCTGTAAAAATTGTGGTTTTCCTGTCGCCTGTGCCTTTCAAACCGACCACAAGTCCAAAACCTGTAATCTGGTTATCGCGCACTCCTTTAAAACGCGCCACATTTCTCACCCGCAGTTCCACTGCAGGCAATAGTTGTACAAACAATAATGACAGTAAGACAAAAAGTATAGTCGTTCTTATCGCGGTCTTTTTCATTTATTCACCTCTTTAGAATATACCAATCCAATCAAGTATTCTAGTCAAAATACCGGGAGAGGTTTTCTCTCCTATCGGTCCTTTTCCTTCATATTGAATATTCGCATCCGCCACAAAGGTGGACAATATCGTGTTATCCGCTGAGATATCTTCCGGTCTTATCGTGCCTGTGATTACAAGATTCTGTTTCTCATCATTTATCTGAATTACTTTCACACCGCGTATTACAAGATTATTATTAGACAAAACTTTTTCAACTTTTGCTGATATCTTTGCTATTAGATTTCCACTCCGAGATGAATTGCCTCCACCGGCTTGGCTTTCCATTCCGCCTGCGCCCCACGAAGGCACGCTGGGGAAAGTCACTCCTCCGCCCCATTGGCTCAACCCCATACCTGCAGAAAGATGCTGTTCTTTATTTGTTTTTAAACCAGCACTTTGGGAACCACTGGTACTCTCTATTACAAAAATTGTAACTAAATCTCCAGCCCTTATGGCTTTGTGGTCCACATACATAGAAGTTATATTTTTATCACTTATAATGTCATCAGCCGATACGAAAATTGCAGCAAAAAATAATACCGCCATTGAAATTAAAATTACTTTTTTCATTTATTCACCTTCTTTATTTTTCTATTATTACCGCGCCGTTCGGCGCTACTTTTCCCTGCACAGTAACACTTTTCTTTCCTGCCAGTTTTACTTCTACCCTTTCGCCCTGTCTGCCATCTGCCATAGCAATCCCAGAGGTCTCAATACTCACTGATTTAACTTTAACCACCACACTCACTTTATCGCCCCGCTTAAAAAGTGGGGTTATCTCAAACATACTTCTTAAAAGCACAGTACCTTTTCCTACTCCCCGTTTTGTAACCATATTCCCCAGTTCTAGAACAGAGGTCACAATATCCTCTGGCATATAAGTAATATCTTTTTTTTCAACTTTTACAGCTGTTTCCGAGATTGTCATACCCCTGTCAAAATCAGCGGTGCTGATTAAGCAGTCCGCTTGCACCTTCATAAAAAGTGATACAGGTTGTATTTTCTCAGCCTTCCCATTCACAAACACTTCCACAGGCACTATTACATTGGCTTTATACTTAATCGCATTTTCTTCTCTTACTTTTAAAGTCACCGTGCCATCTGTAAGTTTTAAATCCGGTGGAAGCTGTCCGTTTGTAATTTCAACATTTTCTTTAGGCCATGGCATATTTGAATTTATATATTCCAAAGCCGTTTTTAAAATAGCCTCTGAAGGTATTTCCTTTTTTCCAGTGAGAACTTCCACTTGATTCGGGCCTTCAACAGAAACTCCCCGAAACCCTTTTACCATTTTATTATAAACATATTCTTTAGTAATTAATGTCGTGTAGCCAGGCACAGCGGCTCTTTTTATATACAGCCCTTTTGCCTTTGCCAACATAGCCTCATCAAACCCAAAAAAATCAGCGATGTCCACAAGATATATTTTATCTGTGGCTACAGTTACAGTCGCTTCTTTGAGTGACACTACAGGGCCTTCCGCAAAAGCGCAAAAAGCCAAGAATATCAAAAAAACAATACTAAAGAACTTTTTTATTTTAAACAATTCACTTTGCCTTTTAGCTTATATTACTTTTAAATTATTTGCCAAGCCGAGCATAGCATCAGAAGTCTGAATTGCCTTGGCGTTAATTTCATAAGCCCTTTGAGAGGCAATGAGCGCCACCATTTCTTCCACTGTAGATACATTTGAAGATTCAAGCATTCCCGAAGCAAGTGCCCCAAGACCATCATATCCAGGAACCCCTTCTACCGCTTCCCCAGAGGCTTCTGTCTCTTTGTAAAGATTTTTTCCCATACTTTCAAGTCCAGCAGGATTTAAAAATTTTGACAGGCGTATTTGTCCCACGGTTTCAGTTTCTGTTTGCCCTGGAATCGAAACCGCCACATCTCCATTTTCTTTTATCACAATGGCTGTGGCTTCTTTAGGAATAGTAATACTTGGTTGCAAATAATAACCATCGGAATTTACAAGATTCCCTTGCGCATCTTTTTTCAAGGTCCCGTCTTTGCTGTAAGCCATTTCTCCGTTAGGAAGCTGCAAGGTAAAGAAACCATCTCCCTGTATTACCACATCCAACGGATTGTCAGTGGTTGACATTTCTCCCTGACTAAAAGATTTCTGTGTAGCCGCCAACCTGACACCGTGCCCGATCTCAATCGGAGTCGGATACTGGGCCCCAACGTTATTAGTAACGCCGGCCGGCCTGATTGTCTGGTATAACAAGTCCTGGAACTCTGCCCTGCTCTTTTTAAAAGCTGTGGTATTGACGTTTGCAAGGTTGTTCGAAATCACATCAATATTCTGTTGCTGTGCCGTCATTCCTGTTGCTGCTGTCCAAAGCGACCTCATCATAAAAACACCTCCTCGAAACGATTATGTTCTCGTTCCTTTTCAAAATTTTATATCGTTACATTTCCTACATCATTTACAGCTTTGTTCAAGGTCTGGTCCTGTGCCTGCACTGCTTTTTGTGAAGCTTCATAAGCCCTGTATGCGGTAATCATATCTACCATTTCTTTTACGACATTCACATTTGAACTTTCAATATAGCCGCTTAAAACCTGTACCTTATCCGCGTAATCACTTTCTTTAAGCGGTTTGCCATCCAGCGTGAAGAATAAGTTTTCTCCCTGTTTGCGAATCTGCGTATCTTTGTCAAACATTGCTATCCTCAAAGTATCCAATTCATTTTTGCCATCACGAATTACTCCAACATCATCTATATTTATATCTTTGCCTTCCATTTCAATTTCTCCGCGCGCGCCCATTACAGGATAGCCCGATTTTGTGACAAGTTTTCCATCCACATCTAAAGAAAAGCCTCCATCGCGGGTATATCTTATGCCCTGCGGAGTATTGACCACAAACATTCCATTGCCTTTAATCGCGAAATCCAGTTTATTATCTGTTTTTATCATTGACCCTTCAGTGGTAAGATCCGGTTGCACTCCATCAATTCTCAACTGAACTCCCTGCCCTAAAACTCCTACTGGTTCCATAGCATCTGTCCAACCTGCACCCGGAACTTTTACTACATTGTCATTTAATCTGTGAAGAAATATTGCTGGAAAAGCAGTGTACAAGGCCTTATCTTTTTTATACCCATTTGTGTTAACATTGGCAAGGTTGTTGGCTATGACTTCCTGTTCTGTGGTCTGAGCAATCAACCCTGAGGCCGCCGTGTATAATCCGCTTATCATATTTTCATCTCCTTTTACTTGCCTGCCGGAGCGCTTATCTGTTCTACTGCGCTTCCCGGTTTGGCTATATCACTCCACTCGCGAGAAAACTTTGACTCTATTGGTGGGACATCATTTGTGACCGAAGTCAGCACAAAGAAATATTTTTTTCCTACTTCAAGCCCGCTGATAACATAGTGTGAATCTTTTACAGGAGCAGGATTTGTTTTATTGTAATCCTTTCCTGAGCTTTCACTTATATATATGTTATACCCAGCAATATTTGTAGGAGGAATAGCTCCCCAACGCACATCCACCACTCCGTTTTTCTCTACTTGCTTTTTCTGTCCTACAGCGAATAGTTCAGGGGTGCCAGGAATAACAGGCGCCGGCACAGC
>SESG01008041.1_pt1 | contig 20410 bp, 21 predicted proteins | sample 3171421 | NCBI WGS metagenome assembly SESG01 (sample SAMN10866946, study PRJNA518727) | freshwater metagenome | biome: subpolar coniferous forest; feature: holomictic lake; material: water; isolation source: holomictic Lake 227, 6 m and 8 m depth | place: Canada: near Kenora, Ontario | collected... | reverse complement strand
AGCGCTAGTCGAATTATCCAATAGCCGACGGCTATTGGGAATTATCCCGCGTCGCGGGATTAATGACACCTTGTTCCCCCGAAAGCAAAGCGCAGCGACGCGGGGCTTCTTCTATGTGTTAACCAGCATGGTCAAACTGCGCGATACCTCTAGTGCAAGCTTTGCAATAAAGTCAGTTTCCATATCAGGCGTGTAGCGATCGCCTACCGCGTCACCGTTATTCCAACTGCCGATAATCTGATCGCCAATACTAAAAGGCACTATTGCCAGAGACTTGACAAAATATTTACTGCTTGGAGGAAGAAGTTTGTAGAAGGGCTGTAAGTCCTTATTGACCAAAACAGGTTTCAGGCCGGCAGGAAGTATCTGAGCGAAGGTTTCCGGTGAGATTACACAAAGCCTGGTTCTCAAAACATCAGAAGATTTTATCGCCGCGATTACCGGAGCGGATTTTTCAATGTCCATCAGCGTCATCCAGACAAAAGGAACGGTAAACTCTTTCTCGATTCCCGCAAACAAAGTTTCAAAAAGTCCGGCTATTGTCTGGTCTTCCTGCATCCTTGCTGCAATCTTATTGAATCGTGCGGCAAGATCTTCATTCATGCGTTTAACATCTTCAATCTTATCCATATTTACTTATCCTTCCCAACCGGCGTAAATAATTACATGATCGGACGGTTTTTCGGCAAGCCTCGAAGCCAGATCGATTGCACAACTGCGCGACTCGGCAGCAAGCGGCTTTGTCGCCAGAATGTGATCTACACGCCAACCCAGATTCCTGCCCACAGAATCGCGCACACGATAATCAAAAAAAGTGTACTGGCCTGCTTCATCGGGATGGTGCTTGCGGTAAATATCCGTGAAGCCCCATGATTTCATATCTTCATAGGCTTGCCATACTTCAGGATTAAAAGAAACGTGCCCCAGAATTCTTTTGGGATCATGAACATCAATTTTTTCCGGCGCAACATTAAAATCACCGCATAAGATTACTTTTTGATCCGTCTGAAAATTCTTTTGCAGATATTTTTTTAAGCGACTAAGCCAGGCAAGCTTATAGGCAAACTGTGGCCTGTCCACTTCCTGACCCTGCGGCACATAGATATTTATGATGATCAAGTCGTTAAAATGGGCAACAGCGAGGCGGTCAGGATCATTAGGTTCGTCATCAAGACCAAAGCTGACTTTTTGTGGTTTTGTTCTGGAAGCAATGGCGACACCGTTATATTGCTTATTGCCACGGAAAGACATGAAGTAACCCAGCTCTTCAAATCCGTCAAACGGAAACTTAGCATCTTCCACCTTAGTCTCCTGCATGCAGAAATAGTCCGGTTTATTGTTTTCCAGCCACGGCAAAACAATATGCAGACGCGAGCGTATGGAATTTACATTGTAACTGGCAATCTTCAAGTCGTGTTGTGCCTTTCTTAAATTAAGTCAATTACCATTAATTATTTTCCCCGTCGTTTGTCAATAAATTTTCTTAATTAGATAATCTCCAACTTATACAATTTTGTTGACATTGACATGACAATTCCTTATAACCACTCAGAATAAAAATTACATAAACCGGAGGAGACAACTTTATGAAAAAATTATACATCGTTTTTACAGTAGTATCATTTTTTGCTTTTCTAGTTTCAGGCTGTGGCGGAGGGGATTCCTCCAACATCAAAATCGGCCTTATTGCCGAATTGACCGGTGATGTACCCGCTGTTGGCGCATCTTGTAAAAATGCCGCCGAATTGGCTGTTGCCGAAGTAAATAATGCAGGAGGCATCCAGCTTGGCGATAAAAAATATAAAGTTGATTTAATCATTGAAGACAATGCCGGTAAAGCCGATCAATCCGCCTCATCAGCGCAAAAGCTTATTACACAGAAAAAAGTACTGGCAATAGTAGGCCCCAATGCCAGCCGTTACGTTTTACCCGCAGCGGAAATCGCCGAATCAAGCAAAGTTGTTTTGATTACACCATGGTCAACCGCGCCGAAAGCTACGCTTGATTCCAAAACCGGCGCTCCCAAAAAATATGTCTTTCGCCCTTGTTTTATTGACCCTTTTCAGGGACGCGTAGTCGCCAAATTTACTTTGGATAATCTAAAAATAAAAAAAGCCGCAGTGCTCTACGATGTCGCTTCGGAATACAATAAAGGCATCGCTGAAATTTTCAAAGAAGTCTATGAGCAAAATGGCGGCAAAGTAGTTGCCTTTGAAACCTACACCACCAATGATAAAGATTTTTCTTCCCAATTAACAAAAATTAAAAAAACAGCACCGCAAATCATTTTCCTGCCCAACTACTACAGCGAAGTACCTTTGCAAATCCAGCAGGCCAAGCGTCTGGGTATAAAGGTTCCTTTTATCGGTTCTGATTCCTGGGGCAGCGAAGAGCTGATTAAACTCTGCGGCAAAGATTGCGATGATTATTATTTCAGCACTCATTATGCCGCTGATGCCGCGCTTCCTGCAACTAAAAAGTTTATTGAAGCTTACAAGGCAAAATACGGCACCACGCCAGATGATGTTGCCGCCCTGACTTATGATGCTTTCGGACTGCTCTGGCAGGCTCTGAATACTGCCGGTATCAATGATCGACAGGCGCTGCGGGATGCCCTCTCTAAAATCCCTCAATATGACGGTGTAACAGGCAGCATGCAGTTTAAAGAAGGCTCCGGCGATCCTATTAAGAGTGCCGTGATTTTAAAAATAAAGGATGGGAAGTTTATATGGTTTGCCAACGCCAAACCATGACGACATGGCAAAAAGTCCATATGCTGCGTTGCGCTGCATCCCTCGTCATTGCGGCCTACGAAAAGTAGGCCTCATTCCTCAGGACTTGCGCGCCTTGCCTCTGGAGCTTTTTACCAAGCCGCTTCAAAGTAAATTAATTTTGTTTCTATGGTCTATATATTTCAGCAACTTCTGAACGCTCTGCAACTGGGCAGCATCTACGCGCTGATTGCCTTGGGTTACACGATGGTCTATGGCATTCTGACCATGATCAATTTCGCCCACGGCGATCTTTTTATGATCGGCGCGTTTTTCTGTTTTCTTATTGCCGTCTATCTTAAATTGTCTTTTGTCCCCACGCTGCTTTTATCCATGATGGGAGTTGCCTGCCTGGGCGTTCTGATCGAGCGCCTTGCTTATAAACCGTTGCGCAATGCCCCGCGAGTATCTGCTATTATCACCGCGCTGGGTGTCGGGCTTTTTCTGGAAAATTTCACCCTGGCGCTCAGCCCTTATCCGCAGCACATCCCGGAGCTAATTACCAATACAACTTGGAATTACGGCGCGCTTTCCATTTCTTCCTTGCAGATTATTGTCATCGCTCTTTCGCTTTTGCTGATGTTTGTGCTGGATTTTATTGTCCATCGCACAAAAGTAGGCATGGCAATGCGTGCTATTTCCTGGGATAAATCGATTGTTCCTCTTATGGGTGTGCCGGTAAACAAAATCATCTCCCTGACGTTTGCTATCGGCACCGGCCTGGGTGGAGCGGCAGGTGTCATGTATGGCCTGGCCTATCCGGTAATTGATCCTTACATGGGCATTATGGTCGGATGGAAAGCCTTCATTTCCGCTGTTGTCGGTGGTATCGGCAATGTACGCGGCGCAATGATCGGCGGCTTTATTTTAGGTACGGTGGAAATAATGGTCGCAGCCTTCTTCCCCTCAACCTACCGTGATTTTGTCGCCTTCAGTCTGCTTTTGATTTTACTGATTGTCAGACCTTACGGTATTCTGGGTAAACCACAACCGCAGAAGGTATAATTATGTCGAAACTCTCCGCCACATATAGGACAATGCTTTCCCGATGGCAAACGCTTACCACGCATCGCTATTTCTTGCCGGTATTTATTGTCGCGGGATTATTGTTTTCCATTGCCGCCGCCCGGTTGGAGATATTGGATCAATATGTACAACTGATTTTAATTTATGTGGGTATTAACATCATCCTCACCGTCAGCCTCAATCTGATCAATGGTTACATGGGCGAGTTTTCCGTGGGGCACGCCGGGTTTATGGCAATCGGCGCGTACATCGCCTCCATTCTGACCATAAGCGTTTTTCCGCAGGCTTATGTAAATTTTCTTTTTCCCGCTGCCGTTCTTGCCGGTGGCATCGGGGCGGCACTGATCGGATTTTTGGTGGCCATACCTTCTTTTAAAACAAGGGGTGACTACCTGGCTATCGTCACACTCGCTTTCGGCATGATAGTCAAATCTGCTTTGGAAAACATAGAAGCTGTGGGGGGAGCACGCGGTATGCTGGGGATGGATAAACTCACCACGCTACCCTGGGTTTTTTTCTGGACGGTATTATCGGTGTGGGTTATCCGCAACCTTGTGTATTCCAAATTCGGGCGCGGTGTTCTTTCTATTCGGGAAGATGAAATAGCCGCAAGCCTCATGAGCGTCAACACGCGTCAGGTAAAAATCATCGCGTTTGTTGTTTCTTCTTTTTTCGCCGGAATTGCCGGAGGCCTTTTTGCTCATGCGCTTCAGTTCATTAATCCGCGAATGTTCGATATTCTCAAATCCACCGATATTCTGATCATGGTTTATCTTGGTGGTATCGCCTCTATTGCCGGCTCGATTATCGGGGCGATCGTCTATACAATTTTACTGGAAGTACTAAGACCATTGGGCATCTGGCGTATGGTCTTGATGCCGCTGATGCTTGTTTTGCTGATGATTTACCGCCCGCGCGGCATTATGGGCCTGCGTGAAGCAAAAATGTTTGTTCCGCTGCGCGATCTGCTAATGGTAAAGATTTTGCGGCAAAAGAAAAAGGAGGCGAACAATGCCTCTGCTTGAAGCTAAAAACATTACCCACCGTTTCGGTGGATTATGCGCTGTTGCAGATTTCAATTTCGTACTTCAGCCACAGGAACTTGTTGGAATAATCGGTCCTAACGGCGCGGGGAAGACTACTATCTTTAATCTCATTTCCGGCGTCTATCGCGCGACAGAAGGAACTATTCAATTTGCAGGCGAAGAGATTGTCGGACAAACGCCCCATTCGATCAACAAACTGGGCATTGCCCGGACATTTCAGAACATCCGCCTTTTTAAAGAGCTGACCGTTCTGGATAACGTCCGTATCGCTTATTATGGAAATATAGTTTACAGCCCGGCAGAAGCGCTACTGCACATTGGCCGTTTCCGCGCTGAAGAAAAACGTATTTCCGATTTGGCGATGGAACTGCTGACAATATTTAAGCTCGATGATATGGCGGATAACGACGCAGGTAGCCTGCCTTATGGATTGCAGCGCAAGCTGGAGATAGCGCGAGCGCTGGCAACGGAACCTAAACTGCTTCTTTTGGATGAACCGGCTGCCGGGATGAATCCTCATGAAATTGAAACACTCATGGAATTTATTCACTGGATTAAAAAGACTTTCCAACTGACAATTATTCTCATTGAACACCAGATGCGTTTGGTAATGGGTATTTGCGAGCGCCTGGTAGTGCTTGATTTCGGCGCGACCATTGCCGAGGGAATACCTGCGGAAATTCAAAGAAATCCCAAAGTCATGGAAGCCTATCTGGGCAAGGAAATTATAAAATGAGTGTAAATGAGATACAGCTTTGTGTGAGGGATTTGACGGTGGCCTACAATAAAATCAGCGCCATCCATGAAGTTTCCTTTGATGTGCGTGAAGGCGAGATTGTCACCTTGATCGGCGCCAATGGCGCGGGCAAATCTTCCATCCTGCGGGCCATCTCCGGCCTGATCCATTACAACGGAGCCATTACTTACAGGGGCAATGATCTTAAACAAATCCCCGCCGATCAAATTGTCGCCAGAGGTATTGCCCAGGTGCCGGAAGGACGAGGCATCTTCGGCAACCTGACCGTACTGGAAAATTTGAAGCTCGCCACCTGGCAGCGCAAAGATAAAGAACAGATTGCAAAGGACTATGAACGCATTTTTACCTTGTTCCCTCGCCTGCGTGAACGCAGGAAGCAGTTGGGCGGGATGCTCTCCGGCGGCGAGCAGCAGATGCTGGCATTTGGCCGTGCGCTCATGACGGACGCGCAAATGCTGCTGATGGATGAACCTTCCATGGGTCTCTCCCCCGTTCTGGTGCGCGATATTTTTCAAACCATTACAGAGATTAATCAGGCCGGAAAAACAATTTTGCTTGTTGAACAAAATGCCAACATGTCTTTGAATATCGCCTCCCGCGGTTATGTTCTGGAAACAGGCCGCATTGTGCTGACAGGATCAGGCAAAGAACTGATGGGCAATCCAAGAGTCAAAGAGGCTTACCTAGGAGGTTGAGCTTCCAATCTCCTAGCATATTCGCTTGATTTTATTTCATTAGTTCTTTATAAGTCAAACACGAAAGAGGCATTGGCATGGATAAAGCAGCAGCTTTAGATACGATTGCACGTTTTCGGAAAGCAATTGAATCCAAGGGCATCAATATCAGCAAGTTGATCCTTTATGGTTCTTATGCCCGCGGCGACTATCGGGAGGGCAGCGACATCGACCTGATACTCATTTCCGAAGACTTCAAAAATCATGATTACTGGTCAAGGATTGATATACTGTCTGAAGCCATTTACGATGTCTTTGAACCGCTTGAGGTTGTCGGCTTCACTCCCGAAGAGTGGGACAAAAAAACATCACCGCTGTATGACTATGCCAAGCAGGGCGAAATTTTATACGCAGCGTGATGAAGGAGATGCGCGCGTGGCTCAAAAAGCAGATCGAAAAATAGAAAAAACCGTAAAATCCTATATTGAGCAACTGGAAAATATCGGCATTCATGTCCAGCAGGCGATCTTATTCGGCTCCTATGCCAGCGGGAAGTTTGACGAATGGAGTGATATTGACCTGGCGATTGTTTCGAACAATTTTGCAGGGGACAGATTTGAAGACAGAAGCAAAATCCGTAAAATTACATTGCAAGTCAATAGCGATATTTCTCCGATGCCGTTCCGCCCGGAAGATTTCAACGACAGCAATTACTTTGTCAAAGAGATATTAGAAACGGGAATAAGGATTGTTTAAGTTGAGTTAAGTTTTACGTACCATGAATTCTTCTTTTTACTTTTTATCCTTAACCCTTAAATCTTTTCGTATTTTTTCTTGCATTGTTTTCAAGAAGTTGTATTATACGCCACACCATAAAAGAATATGGAATGTTAAATGGAGGGGTAAAGCTGATAGTTAAGACCCTATTTATTTTCGGAAAATCATATGACAACTGAACATAGGCCTCAAGAAGTTATGCTTTTGCCATTGCTAACAACAAAGCCCTCAAGACAACGCGAATTCGTACTTCGTAAGGACTCTTTCATCATGGAGAGTGTTAACCCTGCCGATGTTCCCAAATTCGAATCTGACGGGTGGTCTGTCCAAAAAGAGGGTAGCCGAAAAGTTCGGATAACAAAACCAAAAAATCATGATGCCTTACTAGAAGATCAAGCATGGTGTCTTTTCTACCGTATGGGTTATCCAGAAATCGGTGGCAAAAAGTTCAAGATTCGGTATGCCCGACAGGACGGTACGCTATCGGAAAAGCAAGTCGACGTTTTTGCCAAAGACGATGAAACGGTTATTGTTGCTGAATGCAAATCAAGGGAGACACGCGGCCGTAGAACGCTTCAGAAAGATCTTCATGAAACCGAGTCACTGCAAAAACCTTTTGCGACAAGTATTCGTAATCATTACGGCGGACAATTCAAGCCCAAGATCATTTGGATCTACATAACGAACAACATTATTTGGTCTGAACCTGACCTAGAACGGGCCGCAGCAATAAATGTTAGAGTCATTACTGAAAATGAAATGCAATACTTCGATTCGTTTATCAGGCATATGGGACCTGCTGGGCGCTTTCAGTTTCTTGCCGAATTCCTTCATGGTCAAGAAATTCCGGGATTAAAGGATATGAAAGTCCCGGCAACACGAGGCTCACTGGGGAAAAACAAGTTTTATAGTTTTGTTACAACACCTAGGCATCTTCTGAAGATTGCCTTTGTAAATCATCTGGCGCTGAATCACCCTGATGGTCGTCCTGCGTATCAAAGAATGATTGCCCCTGGTCGGATAAAGGAAATAGGTGCATTCATACGAAAGGGAGGCTTCTTTCCTACGAATTTATTGATCAATTTCACGGAAAAAATACGCTTTGATTTGGTTTCAAATAAAGAGAATGCTGATCCAAATACGAAATTTGGATGGTTGTATTTACCGAGCAAGTACAAATCTGCTTGGATTATTGACGGCCAACATCGCCTCTATGGATATTCAAATTTAGACGAAGAGTACTGGAACCAAAACATAGCTGTTATCGCGTTTGAAGAAATGGATACGAAGGACGAAGCTGATCTATTCGTGACCATAAATCACAAACAAAAGAGTGTTCCACGAAGCGTTATTGTTTCGTTACAAGCAGATCTCAAATGGGGCTCTGAAGACCCCAGAGAGCGCCTTTCAGCACTATGCTCGCGTTTGGTCAAAACCCTCAATTCTGATCCGACGAGCCCTTTGTTTCAACGCTTTACTATGCAGGGTGTGTTAGCAAAGGAAAATCAGAGTCTTACTATGCCAGAAGTTGTCAATGGATTGAATCGTTCTGGATTGATCGGAAAGAACATTCACAAGGGGCTGCTATCAGATGGGCCGCTTTCTGGTGCCACGGATGACGATACGAATGATCGCGCACGGCGCGTTTTAAACGGATACTTTGGCATGCTTCGAGACTCGAACACCGCACGATGGGAGGCCGCAAGATCTGCATATGTTTCCACAAATCCAGGGATAAGGGCACACCTGCTTCTTATCGCTGATGTCATCAAGTACCTAAACGCAAGAGAGAATGTTGAGGCACAACTGCTCGATGAAGACTCATTAGCCAAGCAACTTTGTAAAATTTGCAAGCCCGTTTTTGATTTCGTGAGTGAAGCCGATGATGCCAATATTTATGACAAGTTTGCGCGAAGATTTGGTGAGGGCGGTGTGAGGGAATATGCAGACAGACTGACGGAGCTGGTAATAGAGGTATTTCCAGACTTTGGGTCCGAAGATTTCAAGATACGACTGGCCAAACGATCTGATGAGCGAGCAAAGCAAACAGATCAGGACGTGATACAGCTTTCAAAAGATATCACCGACTATGTATTCAAAATGCTAAAAGACAAGTATGGGATTTCGGAAGGGCGGTCACGGGAGAAGGCCTTTTGGGAGCAAGGTGTGGAGAGTCCTAAACTCAAACAAGAAGCCTACAAAAGAATGCTTGATGATGGGTCTAAGCATCCTATAGAAACATACATAGACGTTCTTGGACTTAAGGAAATTATCACACAAAGAAATAACTGGCCATTATTTGAGAACGTGTTGAGCATTCCTATGAAGGGAGAGCAGAAGGGGAAAGCGCACTACGTTGGGTGGCTTACTAGATTTAACGAACTTCGACGTATCCCTGCCCATCCATCAGGATCGCGCACATATGAGGAAGAAGACTATGAACTAATGAAACATCTTAAGTTCGAGTTTTATAAACGGCGAGATGTGGCTCTCGGGACAAGCGATTCAGTCTTAATGTCATGAGATACATGGGCTCAAAAAGATCAATGCGCGCGAATAGAAGAATTTATTTCAAGGACTTAATCACTATTAGATATGTTCTTTTAACACTGTAAAAAAACAGGAAACAGTCGGCGATATAATGGAAAAGGATGCATTTGAAGAAAAATGTCCCCCGTTTTTAAAATGGGCCGGTGGCAAAAGGTGGCTTATATCAAGGCATGCAATAATATTTCCTGATACATTCAATAGATATATAGAGCCATTTTTAGGAAGTGGCGCTGTCTTTTTTAAGTTGCAACCGAAAAAAGCAATTTTATCCGACATTAATAAGGAATTAATAAGTACCTATATTGCAATAAAAGAAGACTGGCAAAAAGTTTTGATGAAATTAGAGAAGCATCACAAATTATTCAATAAAGATTATTATTATAAAATTAGGCAAAGCAAATCAGAAAATATATACGATAAGGCTGCACGCTTGATATTTTTAAATAGGACATGTTGGAATGGTCTTTACCGTGTAAATTTGAAAGGCGAGTTTAACGTACCTATAGGGACTAAGACAGATGTATTAAGAGAAGAGGACAACTTCGAAAAAGTAAGTAAAATGCTAAAAAATGTGACTCTCCGCAATAGTGACTTTGAGGTAATAATCAATAAAGCGAAAGCGAATGACCTACTTTTTGTTGATCCACCATACACAGTACTTCATGATAATAACGGGTTTATAAAGTACAATGAACAGCTTTTTAGTTGGGCAGATCAAATACGTTTAAAGAATTGTTTGAAACGCGCTAAGGATCGTGGAAGTATAATTATTATGGCCAACGCTTCCCATAGTTCAATAAGGCATCTGTATGAAGCCGACTTTACTATTACTGAATTGCAACGTCACAGTATAATTGCTGCAAGTTCGGTAAAAAGAAAATCATGTAAGGAATTAATCATCACGAGTTATATATGAAAAATTTATTTGTTAAAGAATGCGAAGACTCCCAATCATTGGCTGCCTTATAAATTGTTGCCCTGCGGATGTCGCCGCAGCTAAAGAAGAATTACTAAGTACTTTATTGATTGGTAAATTGGGGACGTTGTACTAATTAATTACTAATTGATTAACATAATGAGGGTCGCTAAAAAATAAATAGAACGTTCCTAATGTACCATTTGGGCAACAGGCCGTCAAAACCTGTCCAGAATTGGTAAATAATTTAATGAAGCCGCGAAGACGATAAAACATGGGGCACTTTCTCAACATTGCATATCAGATTCTAATGGAACAGGGACAACCTCTAACAGCCCGTGAATTGACTGAAATCGGTCTTCGTAGAGGATGTTTACGAACTTCTGGCACCACACCTTCGCAGACCATGAAATCAAAGCTTTCTACAGATATCCTCACTAACAAGGGCAAGTCTACCTTCATGCGCACGGATGAGGGCAAGTTCGCACTTCGCCAGTGGCATACCTATGAAGAGTATATAGCGGATCGCTTCTCTAAGGGGTTGTTGCAGGAGGATGTTATTGTGTTTCCAGCCTCATCTATCAAGCGTTACATATCTGTGCCGGGACTTCATCCGATAGTATTGGACAATGGCCAAGCTCTGTTACAGGAATGTAAAACTATGAAACGAGTTGATGCAGAGCTTGATTTCTCGGTTATTCAGTTAATTTCCGTATTTGTTCTACGCTATGGTAAACGGTATCTAACCTACAAAAGAACTAAAAGGTTACCCGAAAGCAGACTGCATGGCCTTTACTCAATGATCTTTGGTGGACATATTAATCCCGACGAAGCACTCCCCCTATTTAACATATTCGAGCCTCAATATGGCGAAACGTTCTTGCTTAGGGAACTGGGCGAAGAAGTCAGGTTTGAAGCAGACATGTTCCCTTTAATCCATTACAAGGGCTTGTTATACGATGATTCAAAAGAGGTGAGCCGACAGCATCTTGGCATCGTATACGATGTGTTTCTGAAGAGTCCAAAATATGAAATTGGCGAAAGAGGTTTCCTTATGGATTCGCGGTTGGAGACTCTTAATGACATAAATCAGCGATTACAAGATTTTGAGAACTGGTCACAGCTCGTTGCTCAATACGAATCTCAAATAAAGAATTATTCTTGTGATAACCACCAAGAGGACCCGTGAAATGAAAATGGACGACATATTGATCAAGATTTTTATTGGTATTATCGTGACAATTATTCAATATACAGCGAACAAACTAGGCACATATTGCAGCAGACATTATCCTTGGCAACGTCGTCTTGTGCTGGTTGCCTCTACTGCTATTTGGGTAATAATCAATGTAGCCACGTATGCCATGATAGAAATGAGCTACCTACCGCCTAATATTCTTCAATTTGTCACGCTGCTTAGCTCCGTTATAATTCTTATTCTGCTCTGGAAACATATTTACAATTACTGGTCAGTGGGTGTTGTTGGTGCTGATTGCCAAGTAGGCAAAGGTATAGACTATAAAAGGTCTTTGGAATTAGTACATAATAAGTTCGCATTTCTTGGGATTGGGGCATCAAAACTTACTAAGCTTACAAATGAGTTTGAGGCGGCAATGAAAAGATGTCGTTCAGATAAACCAATTCGTTTTCTTTTACTAAAACCCACAGATAAGAACCTGACGGATGCATCACAGCGGGCCGGAAAAGACAAAAGTGAATACAAAATAAATGTCATTAACTCGTTACGTACAATAGCAAATATGCATGAACACCGAAAATTTAATATACAGGTTCGATTTTACCCTGAGCGACCAGGTGGTACAGTATCGATTATACCAATATTTAGGTTGCTATTTATAGACAACAAAATATGTCTCTTGAGCTATAACGCGCTTGGTGAGGGTGGTGGACCAGAACTACCACAGCTTCATTTGGTGCCAGCAAAAAATGATGGAAAAGCTAGCGCATCTTTTTATTATGCTATGGAGCGTTATTATGAATCGTTATGGGAGCAGTCTGATTCTTGGGACTTCAAGGAGTTCATAAACAATGAATAGACTTCCAGTAGCATCAGCACATGGCAGATTTCAGCCTCTCCATCTTGGACACATGGAGTACCTTGCAGCAGCGAAAGAAAATTGCGAATTTCTGTATATTGGAATTACACAGTACAATATTCGATCACTATCAGATAATCCTATAAACCCACACCGCACCCGCCCAGAGGACAATCCGCTAACTTTCTTTGAGAGAGTCCAACTCATAACAGATGCGCTTGTTGATATTGGTATAAATCGAAATGACTTCTGCATCGTACCATTTCCAATAGAGAATGCCCAGCAACTGCCTGATTTTATACCAATTAGTATTCCTGTGTTTACGACTGTTTATGACGATTGGAATCGACACAAGGTTAAAGTGCTGAGTGATGTCGGATATAATGTAATCACTTTATGGGAGCGAGATAATAAGCAATATAGAGGCTCAATAGTTCGGAAAGGTATCATGGACGACGATAAAGAGTGGACTAAAATGGTGCCGCCTGCCACCATTAGGGCTGTGCAGTCATTCGGGCTTCGTGATAGATTAGCATTTCTAAATGAATGCAGACGAGCGAGATACCCTTGAAACTTTAAGTTTCTGTTTTTGAGATAATCGGGGACGGTTCTATTTAATCTCTCTGGGTCGAATTCCCCGTCGCTTGCGACGAAAAAGAGAATGTTGCTCCATCAAGATACCCCGCTGCTTGCGGCGGGGAGCTTCATTTGACATCATCAGAAATCAATCAGGCCGATTTATACGTTTGCCGCAAGCACATTTAATATTTAATGTTGCCATAGTGCACACAATGTGATAGCTAATAACAAACCACGGGTATGAACCACCAAGCAAGCTTTGGAAACAGAGTCCGCAGCAAGCTGCGGTGTATCATACCCTCAGCTGCGCGGGATTGTTCAACTTACCAATTCCGCCGCGCTGCGCTTTCGGAATTGGAGTTTCACAATGAAGAATTTAAATTGGAATTCTGAAAAGAGCATGGTTCTAAAAGCGTCACGGGGAATTTGTTTTGAGGATGTAGTTTTCTACATTGAAAGAGGTGACATATTAGACGATTATCTTCATCCCAACCAGCAGGCATACCCCGGTCAGCGAATTATGGTCATCGCTATTGCCAATTATGCCTATCTTGTACCTTATGCTGAGGATGAGGAAGAGTTATTTCTTAAGACCATTATTCCAAGCAGAAAGGCAACACAAAAATATCTTGGAGAAAAACATGAAAACTAAATTAACAAAAGAAGAAAAGGAAATACTCGATAGCTTCGAGAAAGATGAATGGATAACCGTTCAAAACCTTGCAAAAAGAAAGAAAGAGTTGATTGCATACGCCCGCAATACCCTGCGAAAGGACAAGAGGCTCAATATACGGATTTCTGAAAGAGACCTCATTGAGCTTCAAAAAAAAGCGGTTAATGAAGGCCTGCCCTATCAGACTTATGTATCAAGCATTATCCATAAATTCATCAATGGGGCTCTGGCTGAAGTGAGAAAATAAAACAGACAACAAGACAATCCAGTCGCAATTAGAATAAAAAAACGACTGCATTTAAGCCCGTCTGCGGCGGGGTGCGTACGCTAGGAGATGAACATTAACAATTCATAATCCGAATCGCAACTTTTAAACCCGCCATGTATAACCCAGGCGGGTTTTGTGGTTTAATGAAACTCGCTGACTATAGGAAGCGTTAGTGGAATTATCCCCGAAGCATAGCGAATGGGGTTATCGAGCTGGATCCCGGATCGGGGTCCGGGATGACAGGAAGGTACATGAACAATTTCAGGCAAGATAAAACTTCAGTCGCCACTGCTGAAGTACTCACCAACAGCGGATCGATCGCTATCGGTACGTTTGTCGCCGCAGCTGTTGCGCATATCATGGTTGATTTCATGGGCATGAGCGTATGGCCGGTTTATAAAACACTGGCCGGCTTGGATGTGGCGAAGGCCGGATGGATTGCCACAGTCATCGCCATGAGCGGGACGGCATTGCAGCCGCTTTTTGGTTCGATTGCCGACCGGTTCGGGCAGCGGCGGGTTATCTTGCTTGGAGTGCTTCTGACTTCGTTTGCTTTGCTGCTTGGTCCCCTTGCCGATCAGCGGGAAACACTGGATCGCGTACTTCCGACGCTGTTCGGATTGAGCGGTTTTTATCTCGTTGTGTTTGTGATTCTTGCTGCAGGCAGGCTCGGGCAGGATATGTTTCACCCTGCGGGGGCGGGGCTTGCGGGCAGCTTCTCCGTCCGGCGTGGTTCAATGTTTCTTGCCGTGTTCATTGCCGTTGGCAGCATCGGTTTTGGTTTGAGCCAGATCATGTTCCGCACCGCTTACAATCACTTCGGCCATCACACTGAAATCCTTCTTCTGCCAATGGCAATTCTCTGGGTGTTTGTCTGGATGCGCTGCAGGCCTGCCCAGGTGTCAAGCGCAGGGAGAATTTCTGTCATCGCTTCGCTGCGCGCTCTTCGCCCGGTAGCAGGTCCGATCCTTTTGCTGTTTCTGATTCTGGGGATCTCGAGCGGAGTGCTCAGCGGTCTGTTCTTCCTCTTGCCGGAATTAGCCCACGAGAAGGGATATCCTTCATGGATTGGACAGGGCGGGGCTTTTGGTCTGATCGTCGTCGGGGCGACTTTGTTCATGGTGCCGATGGGCCATCTGGCAGACCGCATCGGCAGGCGCAGGACGCTAATTGCGATGGCAATTCTATCGGTTGTGAGTTATCATGCAATCGTCCGCCTGACACTGCCGGTGCCGGCGTTCATCCTGCTTTGCATCATTGGCGGGGCATTTTTGGGGACGGTGAACCCGCTGGGTGTCGCTTTCGGCCAACGGATTGCTCCGCGGGAAAATGTGAGCACCGTATCGGCCATCATTATGGGCTGGGCGTGGTGTCTTGGCGGCACAGTACCCAGCATTATCGGCGAATTATATAAGCACCTGGGGAACAACGCTTCGCAGGCTTTGATGTTGCTTGGATTTGCCAATGTTGTAATGGTGTTTCTAGGTTTCCTGCTGCCTAAGGATAATTAGGGTCAGCGCACTATGTTTCTGATTAAGGTGTCATTAGTCCCCATACGCTTCGCTTCGGGGATAATTTCCAATAGCCATTGGCTATTGGATAGTTCGACTTACAAATTTCACTGCACTGTGCTTGTGAAATTTGAGTCTCATTACAACTTACCAATTCCGCTGCGCTTCGCTTTCGTAATTGGAGTTTCACTATGAATATTGCATCTATAGCTTCCGGAAGTAATGGCAACTGCTACTATCTTGAGAATAGTGATGATGCGATTCTTGTGGATGCGGGCATCAGCGCCAGGCAGATTGTTGATCGGATGGCCAGGCTCGGGCTCTCTGTGTCCAAGCTACGGGGAGTTTTCATATCACACGAGCATTCGGATCATATTCGCGGCCTTGACGCGTTCACCAGAAGATACTCCATTCCGGTCTTCATAACTTCCAAAACTTATTCGTCCTACGGAAAGATCATCAGGGGTTCAGCACTCAACTTCTTTTCACCCGGCATGCAAGTGAAGCTTGGCAAAATCTGTATTAATCCATTTTTGAAATCCCATGATGCGGCAGAACCTTGCAGCTTTTCCGTCTCTGCGGAGGGCAAAACGGTTGCGGTGATGACGGACATCGGTTTGCAGTGCGCAAGCGTCATTGCTCATATCAAAAATGCAGATGCAATATTCTTAGAGTCCAACTACGATGACGATATGCTGCGGACGGGCTACTATCCGCCATATCTGAAAGCAAGGATTGCCTCTGATATAGGCCATCTTTCAAACATACAGGCAGCAAGGCTTTTACTGGAGCACGCATCTTCCAGGCTTAGGCACGTGTTTCTCTCCCATCTTTCCGCCAACAACAATACGCCGGAGTTGGCGCTGAATACTTTCCATCATTTCATCGCGCAGAGAAATGACCTGAATGTTGAAGTCACTCTTACATCCAGAGAAAAAGAAAGCGGCCTGGTTTCAATGGATTGAGAACGCGCAGATATTGATACACCGTAAAGCCACACCCGTTAAGGCTTTTAGCATATTCAAGGCTTTGGGATTTTATTGTCGCCACCATCAATCACGGGGATGAACCCCAAAGCAAGCTTTGGAAACATATTCCGCAGCTCGCTGCGGGGTATTATACCCTCCGCTTTGCGGGATTGTTCAACTTACCAATTCCGCTGCGCTGCGCTTTCGGAATTGGAGTTTCACAATAATGCTAAACTTCCAACCGGAATTCATGATGTTTTTTCCTCAATAATTGTGATACGCCAATACCGTAAGTGTTGTCATTTTAGCGTAACCATGTTAAATACGCACCGCACCTTATTATACCGGAGAATTACAATGACTAAAAGAGTTCCCGCGCCGTGGAATTTAACCGGAGACGGCTATATTATTCTCTACCGTTTCCAGAAAGAATTTGTTGAGAAGAAAGGATTTGTTTCCCCGGAAATGCTTTCCTGCTTCAAAGGCGGATTTGGGCTTGTCATGCTGGTGAATTACAGCTCATCTACCGCCGGCCCTTATCAGGAACTGCTGTTCATGCCGGGCAGATTTTCTCATGAAGGGAAAGCATACTTCTCCATCTCTAAAATATACGTCTCTACAATGGAAAGCGTCGTGAATGGAAGAGAGAACTGGGGAATTCCAAAAGAGCTTGCCGATTTTAATTTTCATAAAACAAAAGACAGGACTGAGCGAATAAGTGTTTCCGTCAACGGCCGGACATGTCTTGACATAACTTTACTGCGCAGGCGGTTGTGTATCCCAATTTCTACCAACCTGTATCCGCTACCCCTTATGCACAATCTGGAAGGGAAATCATTTTTTACCAGCTTCCAAGGGAGCGGTTACGGAAAGCTTGCGAAAATCATCAACGTAACAGCGGATAGCGCTTTATTCCCTGATATTGCGCAATTCAGGCCATGGTATGTAAAAAGGATTGAGAATTTTCATATTACCTTTCCGGTGGCAAAGATAATCTCCGGTAATTAGGGACAGTGGGGCTGTTGAAAAACATTGATTTCGTTTACGCTTCCCCATATTAACTTTTTATAAACAAGAAAGGAAGATATCATGATAAAAAAAATAATGTTTTTACTGTCTGCTTTAATTCTGGCGCTTATAATCAGCAGCTGCAAGGGAGGACAGGACAACGCGCCCTCCAAAGCGGAAGGCAAAATCACCTTCAAACTGGCATCGATGACAGCGATGGATCATACATATAACCAGGGGGCGTTAAGGTTTGCCGAATTGGTCAGGCAGCGCAGCAATGGCCGGATCGAGATTACTATCTTCCCCGATGGAAAGCTTGGCAAGGGGGAAAAGGAGCTTCTGGAAGCGATTCAGCAGGGAACAATCGACTTTTATGTCGGCTCTACCGGCCCAGTCGCCGGCTTCAGTCCCTCTATGGGCATCCTTGATCTTCCTTTCCTTTTTCGGGATTACGCCCATGTGGACAAAATTCTTGACGGCTCTGTCGGCCGACAACTTCTCGAAGACATGGGAAAAGCCAATATCAAGGGATTGGCCTTCTGGGAGAATGGTTTCCGGAACCTGACCAACTCCAAAAAGGAAGTGAAAAATCCCTCCGACGCCAAAGGATTGAAGATCAGGACAATGGAAAACAAGATCCATCTGGTTGCCTGGAAGGCTGTGGGGGTTAATCCCGTCGCCCTTCCCTTTGGGGAGTTGTATGGTGATTTGCAAAAGAAATCTATCGACGGCCAGGAAAATCCCATCGGCGTTATCTACTCATCCAAATTCAGCGAGGTACAGAAATACCTCTCTCTGACCCAGCATGTTTATTCCCCGGCCATTATCGCCATTAGCCCCAAAGCCTGGCAGACTCTTATCAAAGAGGATCAGGAAATGCTTTTGAAGACAGCGGCGGAAGTCGCCCCGTACCAGCGCAAAATAGGCAGAGAAAGCGAAGAAAAACAGATCGCCGAGCTGGCTGCCAAAGGAATGGTAGTGACCAGGAATATCAACAAGGCGATGTGGTATAAGGTCATGGAAGGAGCGATGGGTGAATTTATCCGGTCATTGGGTAAGGATAAAGTGAAAGCAATTATCAACACAAAGTGACCATTTTTTTGAAACATAAAGGATTTTGACAATATTCAGGATCTCCATTTGGATGTCCTGCGTTCTGGAACATAAAAACGCTGAAGGAATCTCAACACATGACGCAACCGATGACTTTATACCCACCAGATTTTATCCGTGACATCATTGAAAACGATCTCCGAACCCTGACGAGCAAAAACGAAGCGCTCGTTGCCACCCGCTTTCCGCCGGAGCCGAACGGCTATATACATATCGGGCATGCCAAGTCGGTTTGCCTCAACTTCGGCATTGCCGAACAATATTCTGGGACTTGTAATCTGAGGCTCGATGATACAGACCCGACAGGCGAATCCATGGAATATGTGGAATCAATCATCCGCGATGTCCGCTGGCTGGGATTTGACTGGGCAGGCCGACTGTTTTACGCCTCCGATTATTTCGAGCAGCTTTATTCGTTTGCTGTTGAACTTATCAAAGCCGGCAACGCCTATGTCTGTAGCCTAAGTGCCGATGAGGTACGGGAACAGCGTGGAACGTTCACTGAACCGGGCAAAGAAAGCCCCTATCGCAATCGCTCCGTTGAGGAGAATCTGGATTTGTTTTTCCGGATGCGGGCAGGCGAGTTTGCGGATGGTGCACATACGCTTCGCGCCAAAATCGACATGGCATCGGCCAACATTGTTCTGCGTGATCCCGTCATCTACCGTATCAAACGAGAACCGCACTATAGGACAGAAGCAAAATGGGTCATTTATCCCATGTATGATTTTGCCCACTGCCTCTCCGACGCCTTGGAAGGCATCACCCACTCCATCTGTACACTGGAGTTTGAAAATAACCGACCACTTTACGACTGGATAGTGGAGAGGTTGATCAAATGCAACCGCCCACAGCAGATCGAATTTGCCCGTCTCAATTTGAGTTATACAGTCCTTAGCAAGCGCAGGCTCATTGAATTGGTAAGAAATAACTATGTGCAGGGCTGGGATGATCCGCGTATGCCCACAGTAACGGGAATGCGGCGTCGGGGCTACACGCCGGAAGCCATTAGAAAATTCTGCGCCCAAATCGGGGTAGCCAAAAACGATAACCTGATTGATGCATCCCTGCTTGAACATTGCGTCCGCGAGGATCTTAATGATCGCGCACCAAGAGCAATGTGCGTCTTACGTCCCCTGCGGGTGGTCATCGACAATTATCCGGAAAATCAGGCAGAAGAGTTTGAGTGTGCCAACCATCCGCAAAATCCAGAAATGGGAACGCGAAAGCTTCCCTTTTCCAGAGTGCTGTATATAGAGTGTGACGACTTTTCTGAAAACCCGCCAAAGAAATATCATCGCCTCGGCCCGGGAAGGGAGGTTCGCCTGCGAAATGCTTATGTCATAAAATTTGAAAGCATGGTGAAAGACGATAAAACCGATGAAGTTGTTGAGCTGCACTGCACCTATGATCCGGCAACCCGCAATGGCCCGCCGGCAGACGGTCGCAAGGTACAGGGCGTTATTCACTGGGTTTCGGCCAAGCAGTGTGTAACTGCGGAAGTGAGATTGTACGACCGGCTGTTTAGTATTGAGGATCCGGGCAGCCAAGGGGATGATTTTACGAAATATCTGAATCCGGGATCTCTGGAAATACTAACAACATGCTATGCTGAGCTGAGCCTGAAAGATGCGGAGCCGGGAGGCAAATATCAGTTTGAAAGACTGGGGTATTTTTGTGTTGATGCGGATTCTTCAGCCGGCAAACCTGTCTTCA
>SESG01000608.1_pt1 | contig 20418 bp, 20 predicted proteins | sample 3171421 | NCBI WGS metagenome assembly SESG01 (sample SAMN10866946, study PRJNA518727) | freshwater metagenome | biome: subpolar coniferous forest; feature: holomictic lake; material: water; isolation source: holomictic Lake 227, 6 m and 8 m depth | place: Canada: near Kenora, Ontario | collected... | reverse complement strand
TTTTTTGTAAAATGCTCTAACGCGACAGTGCCGGAAAACTCGCGCGGTGCAGGTTGGGTGGTTTTCGGGACGGCACAGAGTGCCTTCCCTACCTTTCGTGGTGCTGCGCGTGCGCGTGCTCCGGCATCTTCGCCGTCTGATTGATGCGCTCTGCGAGGTGGGTGAGCTTTTTGTCCGACTCCGCCTCCTCGTGCAGTGAAAGGTTGAGCAGGGATTCGTCCTCATGCAGCCCGAGCAACCCCGCATAAGTGCGGGCGCAGCCATACCCGGCGATCTCATAGTGTTCCAGCCGCTGCATCATGGCAATAATGCCCGAGTCCATCACCTCCGGCTGCGCCTCTTCCATCATCCAGTCCTCGGTTTCCTCAAGGATGCCCTCGGTGCCTTTGCACTTTGCGCCGCGGGTGGATTTACCGTGCCGCTCGAAGAGCTGTTCCAGCCGTTCAAGCTGAACACGCGTCTCTTCGCGGTGCTGTTCCAGGCTGTCGCGCAGCGCCGCCGAGGAGACGTGCTTGGTGATTTTCGGCAGGGCCCGGAGAATTTGCTTCTCCACGCTGTACAGATCCTTGAGTTCGTGAAAATAAAGGTCGTCGAGTGTTTCGTAGTCCATGTATCAATTCCTTTTGCTGAATGGGAGCACGCAGGGAGAGATGCCCGTTTTGTTCTCCTTCAAAACGAAAAAGCCGCCCGCCCCGGCTGTAAATGCGATTCCTGCCTTGCTCCCGTGCGAAAGAGGAGTTTGAATTTGTCCCGCTCCACTGCTTCCAACCGATCCCTGAAGTTTTTTATGAAAACCCTTCTCCTGACCAACGAGTATCCCCCCAACGTCTATGGCGGCGCGGGAGTCCATGTGGACTACCTCAGCCGGGAACTGGCCCGCTTGATGGACGTGGAAGTCCGCGCCTTCGGAGCCCAGGACGAGGCGCGCGAACACTTGCGCGTGCGGGGATTCGGCATCGACCCGGCCCGCCACACCGCCCCCAAGCCCCTCCAGTCGGTCTTTGGAGCCGTGGATCGCTGCACGCAGTTCAACAGCGCGGGCATCGACGCGGATCTCGTCCACTGCCACACGTGGTACACCCATCTCGGCGGGATCATGGCCAAGCTCAACTACGGCATCCCTTTTGTGCTCACCGTCCACTCGCTGGAACCCCTCCGCCCCTGGAAACGCGAGCAACTCGGCGGCGGCTACGATTTTTCGCTCTGGGTGGAAAAAACGGCCATTGAGATGGCCGACGCGATCATCGCCGTCTCCCAGGAAACCAAGGCCGACGTGCTCCGGCTTTTCAACGTGGACGAGAAGAAAATCCACATCGTCTACAACGGCATCGACCTCGACGAATACCAGCGCGTCACCACCACCGACGCCCTCGTGCGCTATGGGATCGATCCCGCCGTGCCGTATGTGCTTTTCGTGGGCCGCATCACCCGGCAGAAGGGGATTGTCCACCTGGTCAACGCCATCCAACACCTCAACCCAGGCATGCAAGTGGTGCTCTGCGCCGGAGCGCCCGACACGCCGGAGATCGCCGCCGAGATGAAGGCCGCGGTGGAAGCCGCGCAACGGCCCGGCGTCGTCTGGATTCAAGAAATGGTGAACAAGACGACCGCCTACGAACTTTATTCCCAAGCGGCGGTCTTCTGCTGCCCCTCCATCTATGAACCCTTCGGCATCATCAACCTGGAGGCCATGGCCTGCGAGACGGCGGTGGTCGCCAGCGCCGTGGGAGGCATCAAAGAGGTCGTCGTGCATGGAGAGACCGGCTATCTCGTGCCGTTGGAGCAGATGAGCGAGAGCCCGTTTGAACCGCTCGACCCGGATCGGTTCGCCCGCGACCTCGCGGCGCGCATCAATGAGCTGATGGCCAACCCCGCGCTGCGGGAGAAAATGGGCAAGGCGGGCCGCAAACGCGCCGAGGAAAAATTCAGTTGGGCGGCGATTGCGCGGCAAACAGCGGCGCTCTACCAAACCCTCCTGTGCCGGTAGGCGCTATTTTTCCCGCTTGCCAATGAAGTGAAGGGCAAGCGCGGAGAGCAGCATGACGACAAACCCGGCCAGCAGCCCGTTGCGCAGGGTGAAAATTTGGAACGGGGCGGGAATGTGAAATCCCAGGGGAGGCGAAACCGCGCACGGCACGCCGCTCGCCGTAAGGGCCACAACGCGGATCGTGTCGGTGATGCCCGGCGGAATCCCCGTCACAAAGCCGGTCATGCGGTTCTCTTTGCTGGCAAATTGGACATCAGGCACGGCAATCCATCTTTGCAACAGCTTGTGGTTGGCGTCCAAAGCGAGTCGGCGCACTTCCAGTCGGTAGGTGCATGTGCCCGCAGACGCCGGGAGCAGGGGAGGCTCCCAGGCGAACTCCGCAGTCCCCGCAGAGGTCGCCTGCACCATCGCGATGCTCGTGATTTTTAGAAGCCCATCCAAATTGGTTGAATCAGTTTTATCGTTGGCGGCGAGCGCTACAGGAGTCGCTCCCGGAGTCGCCCCGGCCTTGGGCGCAGCGGCGGGGAGCGGAGAGGGAAAGAACCCAGGATAGCTGGCGACGCTGGCTGGAGTTGGGGTCGCTGCGGCGTGCGGCGGCGGCGGGGGAGTGGGCTCAGCCTCCATGGCGAGGGATTCGGCGTGGACGTTGATTTTGCGGGAAACCGCCCCCAAGGAAAGACGGATGCTTGCCTCCATCCCCGCCGCATCATCGTCTGCGAGCGTGGGAGAGAGAGTGGTTGCCGCTTTGGGAGGGAGCACAATGCGATCCGGGAGATGGAGGCGCGCATTGGCTTCCACTTGCAGGGTCAATTCCGCTCCCGTGTTGTTGGTGAGCGTAAAGGAGGCGGAGCGCGCCGCCTTTTTGGCAGCGCCCGTCAACTCCAACACCGCAGGCCCGGCGGAGAACGGGGCAACGGCCAGGGCGCGCAGCGCGGGTTCCATTTTGGAATCACTGGAAAAGTGGAGATGCCCCTGGTATTCCCGTTCCGCATCCGGCGCAATGGTCAGGCGCAAAGCAGCCTGCTGCCCTCGTTCCAGTTTATAGCTGGCGGGTTCAACACTCCACGGAGCGTCCACGGTCACACTCCCCTCCAAGACGCCTCCGCCTTTGTTGCCAATCGAGAGGGTGCGCGAGGAGGCGATGCCCGCCGCAATTTCACCAAACTCCACCACGCCCGGCGCCGCAAGCTCCGGCGGGTTATCCACAATGGTGAGGGCAATCTCCGCAGCAGAGGAGGTGCCGTTTTTATTTTGCGCGGCAAAAAGGATGCGGTCTTGCAAACTCAGTTGCCCGTTCATGGAGGAAGTATGCTGGTAGGTGAGAATCCAGACCTCCCGCTCCACAGGTTCCAAGCTGACGATTTTTCCCAAGGCGGGCTCCTTGCGGACGAGAAACCGGGTGGCTTGCTCCTGCCGACCATAGACCCGCAACACGATTTGCGCGGTGCCGCCGTTCTGAACCTGCGCGGCGACCGGAATCGGCATGGGAGGAGCCGGAGGCGGAGCGTCCTTTTTTTTCTCGGAACTCTTTTTCTCCGTTGGCGGGGTGGGGATATTGATGGAGGCGCGAGAAAGCGAAGCAAGAGAGAGAAGCGCGCAGGCGGCTAAAAAACAGCCAAAGAGGCGCCCCCGCGAGAAGCGGATTGCAAAGAATTGGAGTTTTCGATTGATCGTCAAAGGCCCTATCATTAAGAAACATAGACCGTTCGCCTGCAATGAGATTTCTGTTCCCTCGCAATTTTCGTGTTTTTTTCCCCGCGCTCGTGCTCGGAGCCGTGCTGGCCTGCTCCAGCGGTTCCGCCCTCGGCGCTCCATTCTTTGGACTTTTCGGCGTCAAAAAAGCGAGCGAATCGCTGCACAAACAGGAGCCGCCCAAAGTTTCGCCGCGCGTGCTGGAGCGGGTCACTCCGGCCAACGCCCGCGTCCTCGTCTCCCTCGGCAAACAGCGCGCCTACCTGCTGGTAGGCAGCGAGATCGCCATCGACACCCCCATTTCTTCCGGCAAAGCCTCCGGAATGACGCCCACCGGCAGCTTCCACGTCCAGGAGAAGGACGAGGATCACCGCTCCAATCTGTATGGGAACTTTGTGGACAGCAAAGGGCGGATTGTCCGCGCCGGAGTCAGCGCCCGCATTGATTCCGCGCCCAGCGGCACCCATTTCGAAGGCTGCCCGATGTATTCCTTCATGAGAATCTCCGAAGGAGTCGGCATGCATGTCGGCATCCTCCCCGGCTACCCCGCCTCGCACGGCTGCATCCGCATGCCAGCGGAAATCGCCCCGATGTTTTACCAGCGCGTCAAGATCGGCACGCCGGTGGAAGTCGCGTATTAGGCGTGATTGCGGATTTTTTTAAATCAGGAAGCCAGGAAAAACAAAAAGAGTGGTGAAACCCCAACGCTCATTTCTTGAGTTCCTGAGTTCCAGATTTTCTTATTCTTTTCCATTTGTGGATACGAATAAGGGAAGCATGTTCACCAAATTGTAACATGGCTTTGTTTGACGCGGCGGGGAGGGGATGCTAATTTCGCACATCTTCGACCGGAATAACTCACTCCTCAACCGTCAGGTGTTGGTGTTGAACCGTCTGTGGCAAGCCGTCAACGTCACCACTGTCCGAAGGGCCTTCACGCTCCTCTGCCAAGGCCACGCACAGATCGTCTCTACGGACGGCGCGAACAACTACACCACGCACGACTTCGAAAGTTGGCGTGATTTTTCCACCCGCCAGCCCGAGCCGGAGATGGTGCACACCATCGCCTTCAAAATCCGCGTCCCGCGCGTGATCGTGCTGCTTTTCTTTGACCGGATGCTCAAAAAGGAGATCAAGTTCACCCGCAACAACCTCTTCGAGCGCGACCAGAACACCTGCCAATACTGCGCCAAGGTTCTCGACCGCAAGGAACTCAACCTCGACCACGTCCTGCCGCGCGACCGGGGCGGCAAGACCACGTGGGAAAACATCGTCTGCTCCTGCATCCCGTGCAACAGCCGCAAGGCCAACCGCCTGCCGCACGAGGCGGGCATGCGCCTCATCAAAAAACCCGAACGCCCCAAGTGGCGCCCCTTCCTCCAGTTCAAATTCAACGGCGGCGCACATGACTCGTGGAAACATTTCCTGGATGTCGCCTACTGGAACGTGGAACTGGGCGACGGCTAGACAGAACACCTTCCCATGAAAAAACTCCTCATGCTCGCCTCTCTTCTCACCTGGTTTGGGCTGAAAGCCGGGGCCGCCCCGTTGGAAATCAACGCTCGCGTTCCTGATGTCACCGGCATCGATCAGGACGGGAAATCCATTGCGCTCAAGGAGGTGGCCGCCAAGGGCTACGTGCTCGTTTATTTCTACCCAAAGGCCGACACACCCGGTTGCACCGCCCAGGCGTGCAGCCTGCGCGACGCCTATGCAGAACTCCAGCAAAAGGGGGTGCGCGTGCTGGGCGTCAGCGCCGACACACCGGAGGCGCAGCGGCAATTCAAAGAAAAATACCACCTGCCTTTTGAGTTGATCGCCGATAAGGAAGGCAAGGTGATCGACGCCTTTGGTGTGCCGCGCATTCCGGTCATCGGGCTCGCCTCCCGGCAGGCGTTTCTTTTCCGCGATGGCGTGTTGGTCTGGCGTGATTTGAAGGCCTCCACCAAACAGCAGGCGGCAGATGTGCTGAAGGTGCTGGCACAATAGCGGCAAGCGGCGTAATCTGCCCGCTTTTGCATGAACCGCTGGATTTCTCCCGAGCTATTTGCGGCGTTTGAGGCCGAAGCCACCACCGCGCACCGCCTGTTTACCTCCTACAATGTGTGGGTGGAACGGCTCGGGCCCGATGTGCTGATCTCCTTCAAAACCGATGCCGCCCGCGACGCCGCACTCGCCGGGCTGCGCGAGTGGGAGGCGCGAGTCGGCTTCCAAAGCGTGCGCATTTTTTCGCGCTTTCTGCCCAAGCAAAATGCCGAGCGCGTGGCTCCCGTGCTTTTGGAGGGAGATGCAGCCGCTTCGCTCTGCACCGTCGTGACGGAACGGGGCGTGCGCTACGGGATCGACTTCGGCGCGGGCTATTCCGCCGGGCTCTTTCTGGATCAGCGCGCCAACCGCGCCTTTGTGCGCCAGCGCGCCCCCAAACGCCTGCTCAACACCTTCGCCTACACCTGTTCCTTCTCCGTGGTGGCGGCGCTGGCCGGCGCGCAAACGGCAAGCCTTGACCTCTCCAAAAAATCGCTCGACCGGGGCCGCGAGAATTTTGCGCTCAACGGCCTGCCGCTGGAGGGCCACCGCTTTCTGGCTGACGACGTGCTCGACGTCCTGCCCCGGCTGGAACGGCGCGGGGAGAAGTTCGACGCCATCATCCTCGATCCGCCCACCTTCTCGCGCGGGAACCGGGGCCGCCGCTGGCAGGTAGAGGAGCAGATCGAGGATCTCTTGCGCGCCGCACTCGAACTGGCGTCGCCGGGAGCGGCGATCCTGGTTTCCACCAACTGCACCAAACTCGACCGCCGGGCGCTGGAGCAGGCAGCCCGCTTCGCCCTCAAAACAGCGCGGCGCGGCGGGGATTTCCACAGCGAACCCCCACTGCCCGATTTCCCTTCGGGGGAAGGCGCCCAGACGCTCTGGCTGCATTTGCGGTGATATTTGGTTATAAGTCCCATATGACCTATAGGGTCGCCGCGAAAACGCACAAATCCTCTGCTTCCTTTTCTCAACTCTTGTGCTAAAACTAGGCTCATGCAGACCCGCGAAATCGCAGAGCATTTGGCCGAAGCCGCCCGTCATTTTCCCTGGATGGGCACCGTTACAGCGGAGGGATTGCTGGGATTGATCCACGCCGAACTCGGTCACGAGGAGGCGCTCGACCGCTTTCTGCCTTACGGAGCGCACCGCGCCCGCGCGCTCGGCCCATGCATGATTCTCCATATCATCAGCGGCAACACCCCTCACGCCGGCATCCAGAGCCTCATCCGGGGGCTGCTGCTCGGGGCCTTCAACTGGTGCAAAATCCCGAGCAGCGGACTGCCCGAAGTGGCGGAATTCCGCGAACGCCTGCCCTTTGAGCTGGCCCGCCGCATCATCATCGCCGAAGAACTGCGCGGGGACTGGCTTGACCAGGCCGACGCCGTCATCGTCTTCGGACGCGACGAAACCGTGGAGCACTTCCGCAAGCGCGTCCGCGCCGACCAGCGTTTCATCCCGCACGCCCACCGCCTCAGCTTCGGCGTCGTATTCGATGACCCGGAGTTTTGCTCCGTGGCCGACGCCGCAAAATCCGCCTCGCTCTACAACCAGCAAGGCTGCCTCTCGCCCCATCTCTTTTACGTCGAGCCAAAGATCGCCCGCGCATACGCGGAACGCCTGGCCTCGGCCATGGCGGAGTTTGAAAAAGCGAATCCGCGCGGGCCCGTTTCGCTGGCCGAGCAGACCGAGATTGTCGCCTTGCGCAAGGATTTCGCATTCCGCGCCGCAATGAACTCCGAGGGCGAAAAACCGGCGCTCTGGGAAAGCCCGGACTCGACCTCGTGGACCGTATTATTCGATCCCGAACCGCAGTTCATGGCCTCCTGCCTGAACCGCGTGGTCTATGTGAAGCCGATGCCCGCCGACGGCCTGGCCGTCGCAGTGCGCCGGGTTTACAAGCACCTGAGCACAGTGGGCATCTTCCCCGCCACGCCGGAGAACGCCGAAAAAGTCGGCCTCACAGGAGCCTCGCGCATCTGCCCCATCGGCGCCATGCAATTCCCGCCGCTCACCTGGCACCACGACGCCCAGCCCGTCCTCCTGCCGCTGGTGCACTGGGTGGATTTCGAGGCGGATCGGTAAAATCTCGCGCAAAGCCGCAAAGGACGCAAAGGGGGATGAGCATCCTGATTCTAAGCAACTAGCTACGTTGCGTTTTTCCTCGTTCCCAATCTCCCGATTGGGACGGCCCTGCCGCATAGCGGCTTAGTTCACGCGAAGCGCACTTTGCAGAGCCCTGCAAGGGATCACGCGCTTGTCTTGGAAACTCTGTTTCCAAAGCCTGCCATGGCTTCGGGCGTAATGAGAGCGGTTTCGGGTTGTCAGGGGCACTTCTTTCGTGTCTCCAAAGTTGGCGGATGGGCAAAGTGCCAAATGATCCCCGCAATCCAAAGGCCGGTTCCTATCAAAAACGCCAGCGTCAATCCGCCCATCTTCGCTGAGTCCAACACGGCGGGAGTCGTGCAGTTCGCCTGCACCATCAGATAATGGAGCGCGGCCACCCAAATCGAAGCGAGAGACCCGAACCAGAATGAATGAAAGAACAAGAAATCGCATGCTTCCCCATAGTGCTCGGGAGAACGCCAATACTCCGCCTTCGGAACATTCAGGGTGGAGGGCGGCAGGAATCGAATAATATAGCCAATGCCGATCACAAAGCTGGAAAAACCGATGCCGAAAATCGTAAAAAACAAGCGATGTTCGGAGCGGGACATCCAGCCGTTCGCCTGACCGGATGCGCCAAAGTGGGTCGCTACGCGCTCTGGCAGTAAAGAGCCTGATATGAAAACCGAAACGAGCAAAATAGCTACTGAAATAGCCCAGATAATGACGGACGCCCTGATTTTCATTAAGCCATAAACTGAATTGCCCATACGATAGGGTCAATGATTTCCTCAGGGCAAACGCATCTCAATTGAAAGGCAAAAGAAAATCTGGAACTCAGGAACTCAAGAAGAGGGAAAGCAAATCACCCACTTTGGAAAACTGCATCCTCTCCCAGCTAAAATACGCGCTCTGAAGAGGTTGCTTCTGTCTTTTCCTGAGTTCCTGAGTTCCTGATAGATTTCTGATGCCTTTGCCCTGATGACTTGCTCTTTGCGTCCTTTGCGCTTCTTTGCGCGAGACTATTCCGCAGCAACTGCCGCCACCGCTTCCGGCTGCCCGCCCACAATCTCCCAGGCCCGCTCCAGCGAGGCGTCGATGTCGGCGCAGATGTTCTCCAGCCCTACTTTATCCACAAACCCTGAGTTGAAGAGCACTTTCATCGGCTGCGGCTGCACACCGCTCAGGATGAGCTTGGTGCCGCGCCGGGTGAATTTGCGCTGCATGATCTCCAGCGCCCGCAGGCCGGAGCCGTCAATGGCGGGCACGGCGCGCATTCGGAAGATGACGATGCTGGGGGTGATGTGCGCGCTATCCAGAGCGTCCTCGAGTTTTTCCGCGACCCCGAAAAAGAACGGCCCTTCGATGCGGTAAACGAGCACGCCTTTGGGCACGGCTTTGTCGCGAATGGAATCCCCGCCGAGGCCCACGTCGCTGTCTTCGGTGATGATCCGCACATGGGTGATTTCCTCCATCTTTTTCACGAAGAGGATGAAGGAAAGGGCAAGCCCGAAGCCGACGGCGATGGTAAGATCAAAGGCGACGGTCATCGCAAAGGTGACCACCAAGACGAGGTAGTCGCTGTGGGGGCCGCGCGCCAGTTCCTTGAAGTTGAACCACTCGCCCATGCGGAAGGCCACCACCAGCAGCACCGCGGAAAGCGCCGCGAGCGGCAGAAACTTTGCCAGCGGCGCGGCAACAAGCACCACGACAAGGAGCGTGATGGCGTGGATGATTCCCGAGACCGGCGTGCGCCCCCCGCTGCGGACGTTGGTGGCGGTGCGGGCGATGGCTCCGGTGGCGGAGATGCCCCCGAAAAACGGGCAGACGAAGTTGGCAATCCCCTGGCCCATGAGTTCCTGGTTGGAGTTATGGCGCGTCTCAATCATGCCATCGGCAACCATCGCCGAGAGGAGGGATTCGATGGCGCCCAGCATCGTGATGGTGAGCGCGGGCCCCATGAGTTGCTGGATGCGCTGAAAGCTGATGTGCGGAAGCTGAAACTGCGGCAGCCCTTCCATCGCCTTGGCGCCGAATTTCGAGCCGATGGTGGCGACAACTTGCGGATCGGGGTTCCAGACGGCGACGATGACCGCCGTGACCAAAATGGCGACGATGGAGGGAGGAACGGCCCGCCAGCGTTTGGGCCAGCCCACAATAATCCCCAAGGCAAGCAACCCCAGCGCAAGGCTTTGCCATTTGGTATCCCCAAGATGCGTCACAATACCTGCAAACTGCGCCAGCGCTTCGGCGGGGAGCTTGATGTCAAGGCCAAGCAGTTGCTTGAGCTGCCCGATGGCAATCACCACGGCGATGCCGCTGGTGAATCCCGCAACAACAGAGTAGGGGATGAACTTGATGAGCCCCCCAAGTCGGAACGCTCCGATGGCGAAGAGAAACACCCCCGCCATCATGGTGGCAAGCGCCAGCCCTTCGTAACCGTAGTTGGCCGCGATGGCAAAGAGAATGGGAACAAACGCTCCCGTGGGCCCGCCGACCTGCACAAAGCTGCCGCCCAGTGCGGAAATGAGGAAGCCGGCAATGATGGCCGTCCAGAGTCCCTGGCTGGGAGAGACGCCGGAAGCAATGCCGAAGCCAATCGCCAGGGGCAGCGCAATGATGCCGACAGTGATCCCGGCGATCACGTCTGGCAAAAGCATCTGGCGGCGGTAGCTCCGAAGAGCGTCGAATAAAGCGGGGCGAAATAAAGAACTCACGGTGTAGGCGCGTAGTTAAAACAAAGAACCGCCGACGCGCAAGGGGCAGATTGTTCATTGCTGACGGTAAATTGCTCAATTCTGCGGCGGTTCATGCCGAACACCACGGCACCAGTCCATTTCGTTAGCGTTTTCCGAAACCTCGGCGTGGGGATGTCTGGAACGAAGTGGGGGGTGTGGCTTATGGGGGGGCTTATTGGAATTACGTTGGCCTTGCTTGCAAATGCGCTGGTGCTCTGGCTGGGATTTGAAACGCCGGGGTCGCTCTATAAAGCGGAGACCCTCCGGCAAGAGAAAAGGGCCTCGCCTCTGCCCCCAGCCCTCGGCGAAAAACTGCCGCCGCAGCAACAGCAAGCGCCCGACACGGCCTCGACGCCCAGCGAAACGCCGCCTCCACCCGAGCCCACCCCAACGCCCATCCCGGATCGCAACCAAATCCGATTGCCGCTCCCTCCCGTGAAGCAGGAACGGGGGCCGCTTCAGGTGTTGGAACCGGCATTCGATCCCGCGCCCTTTGATCTCAATGCGCCCGGTCCCCAAGGCGTCACCGCTTTGATGCGGGCGGCGGAAGCGGGCGATCTGGCCACGCTGGAACAGTTGTTTGCCCAAGGTGTGGAGATCAACCAGAAGGATGACTCCGCGCACACGGCCCTCTATTTTGCCATCGCGGCAAAGTCGGCTTTGTCCGTGAACTGGTTGCTGGGGCACGGCGCAACAGTGGAGGGCGCTTGCTGCGATGGCGCGCATTCACTGTTGCTGCACGCGCTGGAAACAAGCGACCTGAGCGTGCTTGAGCCCATCCTGCGCGCCGCGCATCCCCGCGAATGGTGCCCTTTGGCAAGGGAAGCGCTCTACACCGCTTTGCGCGCGGAGGACAAACCGTTCATCCGCGCGCTGCTCGTAAATCACAAAACCCCGCCGACGTTGGAAGACTCCCGGCACCCGCTGCTCGGCTACGCCGTTGCATGGGGAGACACCCACTTGGTCTCCCTCATGCTGGAATGCGGCGCAAACCCCAACACACCGCTCCAAAGTCCGGTGGAAAAAACCTTCTCCCATCTCATCGCCAACGCCTCCGTGCGGGATTATTTGGAGACGGAAACAGGAATGACCCCGCTCATGCTGGCAGCGGCCACAGGGCAGCTCGAAACCACCCAGAACCTCCTGCAATACGGCGCAAAGCGGGGCGCCACCACCAAGCGCTACAAAATGACCGCCATCGACTTCGCCGCCCGCCGCGACGTGGGGCCGGAAATGTTGCAAGTATTACTCGGTAAAAGCCCGCGCCCGGAGGATCAGCGCATGCGCATCAACATCTCCATCGGCAGCCAGCGAGCCGTGCTTTATAAGGACGGCCAGGTCGCGCTCGTCACCCCCATCTCCACCGGGAGACCGGGATTCCCGACCCCCACCGGGCAATTTGTCGTCACCGACAAAGACCGGATGCACCGCTCCACGCTTTACCCCGCCTACATGCCCTACTTTCTGCGGATGAGCTGCCGCGATTTCGGATTGCACGCAGGCGAACTCCCCGGCTACCCGGCCTCCCACGGCTGCATCCGGCTCCCGTGGGATTCCGCACAGCGGCTCTTCCGCGAAGTGGACATCGGCACGCTCGTGACCATCTCGCGGTGAGGGGAGTGGCAAAAGGCGATTGACCCTGCCTCGCAACGCTCTTATGCTTCTCTTATGTCTGGCGAACAACTCACTAAGGAAGCCCTGCAACTCCCACTTGCGGAGCGGGTGAATCTGGCAGAGATGCTTTGGCAAAGCATTGGTGGAGATGCCTCATTCTCACCGGCTGAAGAAGAACGTGCTGCCGTGAGTGAAGCAACTCGACGCGATGCAGAGCTTTCCTCTGGTGCGGCTGCCGGAAGGAGTCATCGCCAAGTCATGAACGCGGCGCGCCGGGCACTCAAATGCGCCTGATCTATCACCCCGAAGCTGAACTGGAGTTGATTGAGGCGGCGCAGTTTTACGAACGCAAAGTTCGCGGACTAGGTGAACAATTTCTGAGCGAGTTTGACGCAGCCGTCAAAAGAATCCAGAAGTCACCCGACCGCTGGCCCGCAGTGACCAACGCACCTTGCAAGCTGCAGCGGTTTCTCATGGCGCGGTTTCCGTATGGAATTTACTATCGGGTAATGGGAGACGAGTTGCGCATCCTGGTCGTCAAGCACCACAGTCGCCACCCGGACTACTGGAAGAATCGCTTAAAGTCGTGATTGTTGAATGAACGCCGATATATACCTTGATCTAAGAAAACTCGCTGATGGGTGGTGCGAACGACGTGCCCTGCGAGCACTGCATCAATTTCTTCCCGGTTACTTCAGTTTGAACGGAATGACCGATGGATGGGGAGAACTTCAAATCGCATTGAAAGACGTTCTCGTCTTCGCCAAGGAGGAGATTACCGAAGATGAAGTAAAAGAGGTTAAACGGATTATGAACATCATCCATGAAGTCATTCATCGGCGATGAAGAAATATCCAACGGCATCTTCTTCTGAGAATCTGCGACAATCTGCGGATGCTTTATTCCTCTACCCCACCTGCCCCGCGAGCTTCTCCCACTCGGCGGTGACTTGGGCGAGTTCGTCGGTGACGGCCAGCAAGTCGCGGTTGAGCTGCATGGCATTTCCGCCTGCGGCGTAGCTCTCCGGCTTTTCCAGCTCCTCGGTGAGGCTCTTCTGGCGGCCCTCCAGGCTGAGGATGCGCATTTCCAGCGCCTGCACGCGCCGCTCCAACTCACGCTTCGCCGCAGCCTGCGCCTTGCGGGCCTCGGCTTCGGCGCGACGCTGTTGCTTCTGTTCGCGCATTCCGGGGCCTCCCGATGCCGTCACCGCTTTCGCCGCTTCGGCAGGCTGGGCGTTTTGCAGTTTCTCCCCGGCGGTGAGCGCGGAGCGGGCGTTCGTGGCGCGGCTCTTGTCGAGGTAATAGTCGTAGCCGCCAGGGTAGGGGGTCAGCGTGCCCGCGCTGATGTGCAGCACGGAGGTGGCGATGGACTTGATGAAATGCACATCGTGGCTGATGAAAATGAGCGTCCCCTCATACTGTTTGAGCGCGCCGATGAGCGCGTCGATGGAGCCGACATCCAAGTGCGTGGTCGGCTCGTCCATGAGGAGCAAATTGGGCGGATCAAGCAGCAGCTTCACCAGCGCAAGGCGCGTTTTTTCCCCGCCGCTCAAGACCGCGACCGGCTTGAAAACATCGTCGCCGCGAAACAGGAACGAGCCGAGCACCGTCCGCGCAACCTGTTCGCCGGGCGGGTTCTCCATCTCCTGCACGCTCTCCAGCACGGTGCTGCGGGGGTTGAGCATTTCCACGCGGTATTGGGAAAAATAGCCCACCTTGACGTTGTGCCCCAAATCGCGCTCGCCGCTCTGGAGCGGAAGATTGCCGGAGAGCAGTTTGATCAGCGTCGATTTGCCCGCGCCGTTGGGGCCGACAAGCACCGTGCGCTGGCCCCGCTCGGCCTGAAAATTGAGCCCACGATAGACTTGCAAGTCGCCATAAGCGTGGTCCACGTCTTTGAGCGTAATGGCGCGCACGCCGCTGCGGGGCGGCTGCGGGAAGCTGAAGTGGACAGTCTTTTGCGCGGCCAGCGGCGCTTCGATCTTCTCCATCCGGTCGATCTGCTTGAGCTTGCTCTGCGCCTGCGAAGCCTTGCTGGCCTTGGCGCGGAAACGGTCGGCAAACTCCTGGAGCGCGGCAATTTCCTTCTGCTGGTTTTTGTAAGCGGAGAGTTGTTGCTCCTCACGCGCGGCTTTTTCCAAGACGTATTTGTCCCAGTTGCCCCGGTAACGGTTGAGCCGCTTGTGGGAGATCTCGACAATGGAACCGACGAGCGCATTGAGGAATTCGCGATCATGCGAGATCATCAAAATCGCGCCGGGATAACTGCACAGGTATTCCTGGAACCAGACCAGCGATTCGAGGTCAAGGTGGTTGGTCGGTTCGTCCAACAGCAGCAGATCGGGCTCCATCACCAGCAACCGGGCGAGATGCGCGCGCATCACCCAGCCGCCGCTCAACGCCTTGGCCGGGCGTTCGAAGTCCGAGGTGCGAAACGCCAGCCCTGCCAGGATGCGCTTGGCCCTTGGCTCAAGCTGCCAGCCGTTGTGCTCGTCAAAAATATGGAGTGCCGCGTGGTGTTCGGGCGAGTCTTCCGGGGTCGTCTTGAGGATGCGCTGCGCCCTGGCCATCTCCGGCGTGACAGAGCAGGCGAGTTCCAGCACCGTCTCATCGCCCGCCGGAGCGCTCTCCTGCGGCAGGTAGCCGATGGTGGCGGCGCGTTCGAGCGAGACCCGCCCCTCATCCGCAGAGGCCTCGCCCAGGATCAGCGAAAAGAGCGTCGATTTGCCCGCGCCGTTCGGGCCGACCAGCCCCACGCGGTCGCCACGGTTCACCTGGAGCGAGGCGTTCTCAAAAAGGACGCGGCCACCGAAACTTTTACTGAGCTGGGAAATCGTAAGCATGGAAAGAGCCGGAGACTTTCGCGGGGTTGGGCTCACAGTGCAATCCGGAACTCAGAAAAAGGAGAAATCTATCAGGAACTCAGGAAATCAGGAAAAAGAGGAGTTGTCCGCAGATTTCGCAGATTCCAGGAGAAATGGGTTTGCGCTTGCGCTCCTCGTTCCCAATCAGAAGATTGGGAACGAGGACTCTCCAAAAAAATCTGCGAAATCTGCGGACTCCCCCTCTTCGCGGCTTTGCGACTTTGCGTGAGATTCTTCAGAGATTCCTCTTTTCCCCGCGCCCATTTCGCTTCATCCTCTCCGGTATGAGCTTACAGCAACAAATCGACAACGACTTGAAGGAAGCCATGAAGGCCAAACAGGCCGAACGGCTTGGGGTGCTGCGGATGTTGAAGGCGGCGTTGAAAAACGTGGCCATTGAAAAAGGCGGCGCCACCGCCGTGCTCGACGACGCCGAGGCAATGGCGGTCGTTCGCAAACAGGTCAAGCAGCGGCAGGATTCCATCGAAGGCTTCACCAAGGGGAACCGTCCCGAACTGGCCGCCAAGGAGCAGGCCGAGATGGAAATTTTGAACACCTACCTCCCCAAAGCAATGTCGCCCGAAGACCTCGCCGCGCTGGTAAAAGAAGCCATTGCCGAGGCCGGAGCCACCTCCAAGGCCCAAATGGGCGCGGTGATGAAGGTCGCCACCGCCAAAGCCGCCGGACGCGCCGACGGCAAAGCATTGAGCCTGGAAGTGCAGCGGCAGTTGGCGTAGTGTCATTCATGATCGCGATTCTGGTGGCAGCCGGCAGCAGTCGGCGGATGGGTTTCGACAAGCTGACCGCCGATCTGGCGGGGAAACCCGTGGCGGCTCACTCGCTGCTTGCGTTTGAAGCCTGCGCCAGCGTGCAGCGCATCGTGGTGGTCACGCGGGAAGAACGGGCAGCGGAATTCACGGCACTCTGCCGGAAATACGGGATCAGCAAGCTCGCCAGCGTCGTTCCCGGCGGGGCCGAGCGCCATCTTTCCGTCTGGAACGGCATCCAGGCGGCGCAATGCAAAGATGGGGATTACCTTGCCGTCCACGACGCCGCGCGTCCGCTGATCACTCCCGCAGCCATCGAAGCCTGCTACGCCAAGGCGCGCCACCACGGGGCGTCCGCCTGCGCCGCGCCCGTCACCGACACCCTCAAGCGCGCCAACGCCGACGGAGTGGTGACCGGAAGCGTGGAGCGCGACCACCTCTGGGCAATGCAGACGCCGCAAATTTTCGAAGCAGGACTCTTGCAGCGCGCCTATCGGAAAATCATGCACGCGAATGAAGTCGTCACCGACGAGGTTTCCGCCATCCACCATCTTGGCATCGCGGTGGTATTGACCCGCATCGACGAACCGAATTTCAAAATCACCCACCCCCGCGATCTCGACCTTGCGCGCCTCGTTCTGGAGAGCCGCAATCCACCCACCCCATGACCCGCCTCACCCAGCTCCCCAACGGCGTCCGCATTGCCTCGGTCGAGATGCCGCACATGAAAACCGTGAGCGTCGGCATTTGGGCCGCCGTTGGCAGTCGGCACGAATCCAAAGCGCTCTGCGGCGTTTCCCATTTCCTGGAACACTTGATGTTCAAGGGCACCGAGCGCCGCAACGCCCTGAAAATCACCGAAGCCGTGGAAGGCCTGGGCGGCTACTTGAACGCCTTCACCACAGAGGATCACACCTGCTACTACGCCAAGGCCGCCGCAGCCCATCTGCCGGTGCTCTGCGACGTGTTAAGCGACATGGTGCTCCACTCCAAGTTCGCCCCGGTGGAGATCGAGCGCGAGCGGGACGTCATCCGCGAGGAAATCCTCATGGTTCACGACAACCCCGGCCAATACATCGAGGAACTGCTTTCCGAAGCCCTCTGGCCCAACCACCCGCTGGGGCGTCCGCTCACGGGAACCGTGGATACCCTCGCGGGGCTCGACCGCAAGAAGCTCCTTGCGTTCAAAGAGAAGCGCTACACCGGGCGCACCCTGCTGGTCACCGTGGCCGGAGCCGCCGCGCACGAGCGGGTGCTGGATCTGCTGGGCTCCACAATGGGCGCGCTCCCCGCCGGACGCGTGCCCAAGTTCGAGAAATCCAACCACGCCCTGCCGGTCAAAGCGGGCGGAGTGCGGCGGCCTTGGATCAAGGCGGTGGCCCACGACATCGAGCAGACGCATTTGGCTTTCGGATTCCACGCCTTCGGGCGGCGCGACGAGCGGCGCTACGCGTTGAAATTACTGAGCGTCATCCTGGGCGAAAACATGAGTTCGCGCCTCTTCCAAAAACTGCGCGAACGCCACGGCATTTGCTACTCCGTCCAGAGCAGCGTCGTCTCGCTGGAGGACACCGGAGCCCTGACGATCTTTGCGGGGCTTGAGCCCGCCAAACTGGAAAAGGCCGTGCGCCTGACCATGCAGGAACTGGAGCGCATCGCCACAAAACCGCCCGCGCGCACCGAATTGCGCAAAGCGCAGGACTACCTTATCGGCCAGACGCTGATGGGCCTGGAAAGCACCTCCAATCAAATGACCTGGATGGGCGAATCCCTCCTGAGCTACGGCAAAGTGATTGAGCCGCCCGAGGTCGAAGAACGCCTGCTGGCCGTCACGCCGGAGGACGTGCGCGCCGTCGCGGAGTTTTGTTTCCAACCCAAGCGCCTCGGCGTGGCAGTGGCCGGGCCAAAGCCGGACGCGGAGAAAATTCGAGGGTGGCTGGCGAAATGAATGGAAGAAATTTTCGCGCAAAGAACGCAAAGGGCGCAAAGAGGAGAGATGACTTATTTTCTTCTCGTTCCCAAACTCCATTTGGGAACGCACTTGTTACCGCAACTCTATTGCAGAGAGAGGCGACAGGCTTCACTGGTTCGAAATATGGCAATGGAGTTGCCAGGACAACGGGGTTCCCAAATGGAGTTTGGGAACCAGAGTGGTACACCCTGATCTCTTTCTTTGCGTCCTTTGCGTTCTTTGCGCGAGACCTCCTCTCATGAACCCCAAACCCCAAAAACAACGCCTCGACCTCCTCCTCGTCGAGCGCGGGCTCTTTGAAAGCCGCGAGAAAGCCCAGCGCGCCATCATGGCAGGCCTCGTGAGGGTAGGGGAAGCCTTGGCCGACAAACCGGGCACGCGCATTCCAGAAGACGCCGCCCTTTCCGTCAAACAAGAATGCCGCTACGTAGGCCGGGGCGGGCTGAAAATGGAAGCCGCACTGAAACATTTCGCCGTCGATCCCACGGGCCGCACCTGCCTGGACATCGGCGCGTCCACGGGCGGCTTCACGGATTGCCTGCTGCAACACGGCGCGGCCAAGGTGCACGCCATCGACGTCGGCCACAGCCAGCTCGATTGGAAAATCCGCAGCGACCCGCGCGTGGTTGTCCGCGAAAAACTCAACGCCCGCCATCTCACCCGCGAGGACATCCCCGATCCCATCGACCTCTGCGTCATCGACGTCTCGTTCATCTCCCTCACGCTCATCCTTCCCGCCGCCTTCCCGCTGCTCGCTCCCGGCGGCGTCATCCTCGCCCTTATCAAACCGCAGTTCGAACTGGGCAAAGAGGAGGTCGATGGAGGCCGCGGCGTCGTGCGCGATCCCGCCGCCCAACAGCGCGCCGTGGAGAAAATCGAGCACTTTGTCCGCGAAACCCTGGGCCAAACGTGGGTGGGCGTCATCGAATCCCCCATCCTCGGCGGCGAGGGAAATCGGGAATTTCTGGCATGTTTGCGGTAGGACGTGCTACGCTCTCAGGAGATAAAACGATCAGGAACTCAGGAAATGCAGGAAAAGAGGGGGATTTACAAACTGGCTACAAATCTGTGTAAATCTGTGAAATCTGTGGATTCTCCTGTCTTTCTTCCTGATTTCCTGAGTTCCTGATAGTCTTAAAACATGTCGTCTCAAAACAAAGGGCCCGCAGGGCCGGTGGGGCTGGTCGCCCACTCCGAGAAGCCGCAAGCCGCCGAGTTGCTCCGTCTGCTCGCGGCGGAATTACGCGCCTGCGGGGCGCAAGTGCACATCGAAACCGAGAGCGCCGCGCTGGCCGGGGAACCGGACGGCCTGTCCGTGGCCGAACTCGGCAAGCGCTGCGCCATGCTGCTGGTTCTCGGCGGCGACGGCACCATTTTGAAAGTCGTTCACGAACTGGGCGAACACCTCTCTCCCATCTTCGGCATCAACCTCGGCTCGCTCGGCTTCCTCACCTGCGTGAGTTCCGCCAACGCCCGGCAAGCCATCGACGCCATCTGCACCGGCAACTACGTCCTCAGCCGCCGCGCGCTTTTGGAAGTGACGCTGGAACGCGCAGGGGGCATCGCAGCCCGCCGCATCGGCCTCAACGAAGCCGTCATCAGCCGCGGCGCGTTCTCCCGGTTGATCAAGCTCGACACGTGGATCGACTCCGTAAACTTCACGCAATACAACGCCGACGGCCTCATCGTCGCCACGCCCACCGGTTCCACCGCCTACTCGCTTTCTGCGGGCGGCCCGGTGCTCGCCCCGGATGCCGGGGTCTTCGTCGTGACGCCGGTTTGTCCGCACGTCCTCACCAACCGCAGCCTGGTGGTGGGCGACCGCTCGGAGATTCTCGTGCAGCCCGTGCCTGGGCAGACCGATGTGGTCCTGACCGTGGACGGCCACCAGCCGGTGAAAGTCCTTGAAGGCGACCGGATTCGCATTCGCAAAAGCGCCCTGGAACTTCCCCTGGCCATGCTCCCGGAACTCTCATTTTGCAAAGTGCTGCGGGAAAAACTCAAATGGAGCGGCAGCGCGGTATGATCACCATTGGCGACATTCTTTCTCCCGAGCACATCCTCTTGAACCTCAAGGCCGCCACGCACATGCGCGGCATCGCGAAGGTTGCCGAACTGGTGGAATCCGACGAGCGTGTGAACGACTGGGATGGCCTTTACAAAGGCATCCTGGAAGGAAGCTCGTGCATGGCCAACGACCACGGTTCAGCCCTGTGCATCGCCCATGCGCGCACCAACGCCGTCAACGCCATGGTCATGGCCGTCGGGCGCTCGGTGGAAGGGATTCCGCTTGAGGGGCAATCCGCCAGCGTGCGCCTGGTCTTTGTCATCGGCGTCCCCGTGGCGCTCGCGTCGGATTACCTGAGAATCATCGGAGCCCTGGCCCGCATCTTCCGAACCGCCAAAGGCGTGGAAGAACTTTTAAGCGCCGGAACGCCCGAGGAATTTCTCGAACGCCTCTGCACGCTGGAAATGGAGATGTAAGAGCAGTTTATCCGCAGACCGCCTTACTGCATTTGCAGTTTTTTGCTCTGCGGAGCGCAGCGGAGCCACTTTTTGCCCTCGTTCCCAATCTCCTGATTGGGAACGCGCTTGTCTGCGAATCTCCGATTCGAGAGCCGTTATCGACAGATTAGAGCATTTTACAAAAA
>SESG01010061.1_pt1 | contig 20419 bp, 16 predicted proteins | sample 3171421 | NCBI WGS metagenome assembly SESG01 (sample SAMN10866946, study PRJNA518727) | freshwater metagenome | biome: subpolar coniferous forest; feature: holomictic lake; material: water; isolation source: holomictic Lake 227, 6 m and 8 m depth | place: Canada: near Kenora, Ontario | collected... | reverse complement strand
GCGACAGCAGGATCGATATTCGTGTTAGTGGAGGTAATAGCAATCGATTCGATGCTGTTCGCTGTCACGGTGTTTGCATTGACACCAGTAGCACCCGTTAGCGTCAGAGCCAAGGAATCAGCACTACCAGTCGCATTTGCTAACGCGTAGCCTGTGCTAAAAGCACCACCAGCGTCACTAGTGATCGTCAGGGGCGTTCCTGCAGCGACATTGGTGAATGAGGCATTAGCAGTCAAGGCTTCCGTCAGCGCAGTGATACCAGAGATCACACTCAGGTCGAATGCACCTGACCCACCAGCACCAACCGAAAGCGTCTCAAAGTTGGTGAGCTTTGCACCCGTCGCAGCAGTCAGCACGGTAGCTGCTGCCCCGGTGAACACAATAACGTCGGCAGTACCAGCGCCACCACTAATCGCCTTCGTGGCAGCCTGAGATACCGTCACGGTATCAATACCTGAACCGCCCGTGAACGTTGTTCCGGTGGATGTTGGGTTGATAGTCACAGTCACCGGACCCGTAGCGCCGCTTGCGTCGATTGACGTCAGCTTTGTTTGGCCAGATACATCGGCTGCGAAGCCACCTGCACCCGTCACAGTAATCGTAGCCAGCTTACCGATGGTGCCAAAGGCAGAAATGGTCGTCAGAGCCGCGCCATTAACCGTCAACGCGGTTTCAGCAGCGGCATTCAGGGCGCCCACTGTCAGAGCAGCGTCCCCGCCAATCGTGATGCTGGTTGCAGCGGCAGCAGACAATGCTGTCAATGTACTGGCTGCACCTGTGCTTGTGACGGTCAACGTGGTAGCAGTTGCATCAGTGATCGTACCTGCGCTCAACGTATTGACTGTCAAGCCGAGCGTTGCCGACTTGACTGTCGCTGCATCGGTCACCGTGACATCGGCACCAGAGTTGGCCAAGGACAAGGTTGCGAGGGCGTTATCAGCAATGGTGGTCGTGCCATAGCCACTCAGGGTCACGGCAGTGATCGTGTTGGCAGCGGTCAGGCTTGCGCTGTTCTTGTCGGCAATAGTTACCGCACCGTCAACTACGCCGGCTACCCCGGCGGCAGCGGCAACTGCAGTGACACCTGAGGTCGCATTTGCAGCAACCGCAGCGGCAGCACCCACAGTACCAGTTCCACTATCCGCGAAAGTCGCATTAACAAAAGCATTAGTTGCAGTGAATGTAACCACGTTGGAACTGACTGCACTCGTTGAGTACCCAACCAACTTGCCGGAATAGGTGCCGATTGCGTTACCCGCACCCTGGGTCGCGCCGTCTGCCAAACTGGCGAATGCCGTCAGCAATTGCGCCTGAGTAGTGCCTCCAGTACCGGCCGTGAAAGTGAGACCAGCAAGTGTGTAGGTGTCACCCGCGGTCAGCCCAGCGGCACCGGTCATCGTCCCAACTTGCTTAACTCCATTCACTGCCGTCACGGCTGTGAGGCCAGCGACTGGTGCAGTCTGGGTTACGGTGACTGCGGTTGTAGCAGCCCCGCCGTTAACGGCAATTGCACCGCCAGTTGATTGTGAGCCAGTAAGTGCAGTTGCGCCTGTGATGTTTTGGGTGACATTAACTGTTGTACCGCCCGCCACGGTCACCGCGCCGCCGGTCCCGGCTGTCGTGTTGACTTCAGAAAGCGTCGCGTTGATCGCGCCAGCGGTCGTAGAACTACCGATCGTGATCGCGCCGGTCGTTGTAATGCCTCCTACGGTTGCCGTAATCGCCTTGCTGCCGGTAACCGAGAATGTAGCTGTGCCAAGAGTAGCTGTCGTCGCGGCCACATCTGTTGTTACGGCGTTGACCAATGTCTGTGAACCAACACCGGCTGTGGTCAGACTCGTAAGACCGGTCCAAGCTGTCGTAGTGGCTTTGATCGTGCTTGCAGAAGTCAGGGTAGCTGTGTTGATGTTGTGAACAACAGCACTTGTTGCCGCTGTGGTGTCAATAGCAGTTGTGACCGATGCGACCAATGTGTTGGTTCCAGCGCCGCCATCGATGTTGTCAAGAGCCGTCAGCGTCAACGCCAAGTTGTCGGTGCTGTTGGCGACGAACGTATCGTTAAGCGCACCACCAACGAAGGTGTCGACACCAGCAGTGAGCAGATAGGTCGTGCCGATGGTTGCATCAGGCAGTGCGGCCACACCAGACACGCTACCTGCAGTGGTAGCGTGATTGAAGTCAGCCAGCGCCTGAGTGTTGTAGGTGGTTGCAGCAGCGCCATAGACGTCCGTCGTGCCAGCCAGGTTGCTGATGATTTCGCTCAACTGAGCAACCACCGTGCCGCGCGATGCGACGCCAACCGATGTCAGATAGTTTGCAACTGCGCCTTGCAGGGCGGCGTAAGCAATAGCGCCAGTCACCGTGGGGGTGACGGTGGAAGTTGTCAGCGTGGTGGCGCTGATGCCCATGTTGCCAAGGATCAACGTGGCAAAAGCAGAGTCGCTCAGCGTGCTGAAGCCTGAAGCCATTTGATTGGCCCAAGCAAAGCCGTCGGTGCTACCGATTTGGGCGATGTAGCTGGTGTACAGCGCATTGCCGGGTGCCTGACCGTACAGCGCCTGATAGACGTGGACAGCAACTTCTGAAGAGCCTGTAATTTGAGATGCCATTTGGTTTTCCTTAAGAAAAAATAAAACTGAAACCGGTCACGAATTGATACCCAAAGCTTTGCTTGCTACCTTTTCGGATCACAAGCAAACGGGCCCACCCATTACAAGTTTGCGCAACAATTATTACACGAGCCCGGTAGTTGTGACCATGCAAAAGTTGATTTGTCGCCAACTTGGGGGCTACTGTAGGCGTTCGGCGCCGACCCCGCAAGTGACGGCCATCACATGTTTTTGCGCATTCATACGTAGTTTTCATCCCTACCAGCCCATACGCAAACCAGTGTAGACGCCCCAGTTGTCCTGCCGAAAGAGCGCCAGACTGCTGCTTTGCGCAACTTTCTCTGCGCCAAAAGTCCATTGCATCGCGTTGAAAAGGGGATGCTGGTATTCCAACCGGGCCGCATGGCGTGATATAGAACGTGTGCGCACACTATCAATCAATTCGCTGTAAATGCTGGAATCATCTTGATGGCTCAGTTCAAAATCGGCCAATAAACCGCTGCCTCGCACACCTGTAATAGGCCAGTAACCACTCAAGCGCAGGCTGTCTTGGTGCTGGTCGCCGCCCGGCCGCGCAGCATCAACGGCAAGGTCACGGCCCGTCTTCAAACCCAACAGCCACTGCATACCCGACGCTTGTTCACAGGACAAAAAGCTTGTCAGCCCCCTGTAGCGTCCAGACAACACTTGGTTGTTTAGATAGTTGCGGTCCTGCCATTCGCCACCCAGGCGCGCCTCACAAACGGCGCTGCTGCCGTGCCAGGCACGACCCCAACCGCCTGCCAGCGCAAACGCCACGTAGCGGGTACCGGTCTGCGACGCGAGGCCTGAGGCACTGGCGCTGACAAAGCTGCCGCCTGCGCCGGTGGCGGTGTTGCTGCGTTCGGCCAGCACGTCGAGTTGACTGGAACCTGCCTCCGATACAACCGCGCTGTAGCGGTGCCGCAGGCTGGCCACCGCCTCCCAGCGCGCGCCATCGGGGGCGTTGCGACGCAAATCAAGTTGGGCGTCGGCACGTACATAGCTGCCACTGCGCGCAAGGTAGCTGGCGTCAAGCGGCAGCACCACAGTCTGGCCCGCCAGCGTCAAAGACAGACTGTCAAGATTGGGGGAGCCCATCAGATTGCTGTCATAGCCAACCCGGCTGGCCAACGTGATTCGACTCTGCCAGCGACCCGGATCCGCCAGCGTGGCCACGGCGTTTTGCTGGCGCTGTATCAAGGTGCGCAGTTCCGCGGGCAGGGTGCGGTCCGCCAGCAAGCTGTCAAGCAGCGCTGCGGCAGAAAGAGGGTCTCCGCTGCCGGTCAATGCAATGGCGTAGCTGAGTTGCGCGTCTTTGAGGCTTGGGTCGAGCATCAGGGCGCGCTCGAGATGATCAGCCGCTTCGAGGTAGCGCCCTTCATTGTTAAGTTTCTGGCCCAGGGTTGCCAAAAAGAGCGCGTCTTTTTGGCACGCCGGCACGGCGCTGAGCATTTGCGGCAAAGATGCACCGGCGCTGGTGCACGGGCTGGCGTCCTGCGCCTGGGCCGCAGCAGCCAGCCCAAGCGAAGCCAGCAGTCCGAACAAGCGGGCCAATACCGAAGTCATTGCGTCCCCCGCTCAGTGAAGGTTGGGCGCAGAGAATTGCGCGGCATGGAGCGGGTAAGCGTAGATGTGGTGCGGGGTGCGCATGCCGTCCAGCAAAAAAGTGCCCATCGACTCAAGCCCGGCACCGCCAACTTGGGCGGCCAGGCCTTCACCGACCAGAATCGGATGCGCCAGTTCGGCCGTCATCTCAACCAGGCGGCTGGCGATGGTGACGGTGCGCCCCATCACCATGTGGGTTCGCCGACTGGCCAGGCCGAAGGAGCCGGCCATGGCGGGCCCGGTTTCAGCGCCGATGCCCAGCGACAAAGGCTCCAGGCCCGCTGGGGCCGGATCGGGCAGCACGCCCTGCATGGTGGCCTGCAGTTGAATGGCCGCCTGCAACGCTCGCTGGGCGTGGTCTCCAGCGCTACTGCCGTCAGTTGTGCTGCCACTTGCAGGTTCGCCGTTCCAGACCGCCAGAATGGCATCGCCCTGAAAGGCTTCGATGACACCGCCGTGGGCTTCCACGACACGGGTTGCCGTGGAAAAGAAGGCATGCAGCACCGCAGCAGATTCTTCCGGCGGTCTGGCTTCCAGGTAGGCAGAGAAATTGCGGATGTCGGCAAACAGCACCGACACCTGGTTGGTGCTGGCCCTGATTGCGCTCGAAGGTGCTTGCAATGCCAGTGCCGCCGCCACTGGGGCTGGCAGGTAACTCGAGAGGTGGGTGTAGAGGCGGTCGCGGTCGAGGCGACTTTTGGCGTGCTCCAGAATGCCCATGGCCGAGCCGGTAATCAGCACAAACAGCGCCGGGTCAAGCCAGCCCAGCCAGAGGGCATTGCGACTCAGCAGCAGGGCATGGCCGACCCACAGCAGGATGCTCCATAGCCCCGCCAGCAGCGGCAAAAAAACCACTGGAAAGCGTCGCCGGCGAAAAGGGTTTTGCGTCGGCTTGCGCGTCAGCAAAAGCAGGAGCGCAGCACCGATGCCAGCTGCCAAAACCTGCACTGCGGGCGTGCCGCGCGGCGTGTAGGGGGTGCGCCCGTCGATCAAGGCGGTGATGACCTGGGCGTGCACTTGCAGGCCCGAGCCGGCGCCGCCAAACGGCGTGGCGATGGCGTCATTCAGGCCAAAGGCGCTGCTGCCCAGCAAAACCCAGGCGCCTTCAAGCAGGCCGCGTGGCACACGCCCGGCCAGCACGTCGGCGGCTGCCAGGCTGATGAAGCTGTCGGGGTGCAGGCGCCAGGAGACGCGCAGGTCACCGCGTTCGTCCAGCGGGATCGATCCGAGCGCAAGGCCTGGGGCGCTGAGTTTCCAGGGCGCCTCCAACCAGCCACTGCCGCGTTCAAACGCAAGTGCATGTTCATTCGCGCCGTGCATCAGGGCCACCAGGCCCAGCGCCGGGTAAGACTTGCCCTGAAAACAGATGACAGCAGGTTGGTGGCGCACAAAGCCGTCGCTGGCAATGCGCGGCGTGATGTGACCAACGCTGGTTGCCACTGGCGCTGTAGCCACTGCGCCCGGGACTGGAAGCGCACCGAGCGCGGCGAAATTTGCCAGGTACCCGCTGGCCGTTCCAAAGGGTGCCGGGCAGGTGGGCCAATCCAGTGCACCGGCAAGTTGCCCGACCTGCGGCTGGCCCCCCTGCTCCAACGCAAACACCTGGGCCAGCACCGCTCGCCGCTGCTGCACGGCTTGCACCAGCGCAGCGTCATCGGCTTGTGGGTCGGTAAAAACAATATCAAGAATTTGCTGCTGTGCGCCCAGTGCCGAAATCTGCTGTAGCAATTTGGCCTGGGTGGCGCGCGGCCAGGGCCAGGGGCCAACCTCGTGCAGGCTGCGCTCATCAAGATCAACGACGATCAGGCGGCGCTCGTCCTTGCGCTCGGCACCCAGACGCCAGACTACGTCACCGGCGCGCTCTTCAAGCTGCGACAACACGGTACCTGCCGCAAAGTGCAGCAGCGCCCAAACCAGGCTGGCCAGCAGCAGGCTAAGCGCAAAGACGCCGTGTCGGCGCAACCATGACAAACTGCCGAACGTCAATCAACGCCCCCACAGGGTGATGCCGTTGAGTTGTCCGGCGGGCAGTGTCTTTTGGAAAAAATAGCCGGCTTCCTTGCCATCGACGCTGAGCGCGCCAATGGTGACAACATTGCCGCTCTGGCCGCGGAAGATGCCGCTGGTCTCAATCACGCCGGTGGTTGCTACGCTCTCGGTCCCGATGCGTGCGCTGGAGACATCAAGCGCTGTGGCGTAAGTGGAATGGGCAAAATCAACGCTGAGTGTGCCCTTGTCAACGTGTGCTGCATCGTAAATGTCGCGACCCCGGTCCGACCACACCAGTTGGGCCGCCGAGCCCGCCAGACGAAAGTTGGCTGATGTCTCGGCGCTGCTGAGCATGGCCGTGCCAGTACCGGACACGTCGCGATACAGACTGTAGGCGCCGTTGCCGACAGCGCCCTGCCTGCCATTTTGCACAGCCTGCGCAAAACTGCGGCTGATGGTGTCGCCGTCTGCCGCCACCGTGGCCAAACGCGCCCACACCAATTGCGTGACAACCGGGGGTTGCACCGGTGCAACCACAACCGGTACCTCCGGCGTGACGACTGGTGCAACGACCGGCGTAACGATCGGTGCAACTACGACCACCACCACCGGTTGAACTGGCGCAACGGTCTGGGTCGCAATGGCCACCTGGCTGGCGACGACCTCACCCATGCGCGATTCGCTGACGACGGTTTTTTCAGTAACACCATCAGACCGGCTGCTGACCGGGTTGGCGCTTGGCGCCAGCTCTGCTTTTGGCACCACGTCGGCACGCGGGGCGGCCTCGGCCAATACGGGGCGCGCAACGCGCTGCGCCAGCAAATCAATCGCTGGCACCAACTGCGGTGTGCTCTGCTGCCGGCTGAGCGAAAGCATCTGGCCTTTCATGTCTTCAGAGAGCAGTTTTTCGCTGCCATTCAGGCATGGCCCCAGACTGGCCTGGCAACCCGCGCCATCCAGTGGCGTGAGCATGATGGCGCCGGTGTAGACCGAGGCCAGGGTGGTTTCACCGTCGGACTTGACGACGAAGTCAGTGCCCTTGACGCCAATGGCAGCCACAGGCGTGTTGAGCCGGAAACGATCGCGCTCGGCCTCGCCCCAGGCGCCGGTGATGGAGCGCACCACGCCTTCGTCAAGACGGAACTTGATGGCGGTCAGCGCACTGGCGTCACTGCCACGGCTGTAGTTTTCAACCTGTAGGCGGCTGGCCGGGCGCACGCTCAGGCGGGCGCCATCAACAAAACGCAAATGAACGTGTCCGCCAGCCCCGGTTTCTACGCGGTCGCCAACGCGGATGGCGCTGCCGCGCTCTACCGTGCGCTCAACGCCGTCAGCCGAAATGAGTTTGGCCACACCAATGACCAGTGTGGCTTCGCCGACCATGGCCGGGCCGTCCTGGGTGGCTGCGCCATGCGCTGTGCCCATCAGCGCAAAAAGGAGCAAGGCAACCGGTGCCAGACGCAAATACAGGGGGACGGATTTCATGGGAATACCTCACAAATACACGGGCCAATCTAGCAGGTCTGGCGTCTTCATTCTGTGTTGTCCATCACAAGTTGGACCTGTCAGTGTGGCGCTAAACTCGCGGGGAATGCCCGTCTCGCTTCAATTACTCACCCAATTTCCATTGCTACACCCGCTACCGCGGGCGGCACTGGAGCCGCTGTCAGCGCAAATGAGCCTGCGCTCGTTCGCGCGCCGCGCCATGGTGATATCCAAGGATACGCCAACGCAGGAGCTCGGTTTTCTGGTGGACGGCCGGCTGCAGGGCGTCGATTTTACGGTGGACGGGCGCAGTGTGGGTCTGTATTTTGTAGACCCGGGCGACTATTTTGGCGAACTCTCGGTGGTGGACGGCAAACCGGGCTCGGAATTTGTGGTGGCAGCAGCGCGCTCAACCGTGGCCTTTCTTGACGCGGCGGCCGCGCGCGAACTCATTGCCATGAACCCGGACCTGGCGCGCGCCGTGATGGCGCGGTTGGCGCAGCGGGTGCGCGCCGTGATGGCGCAGCGCATGCTCCTGAGCCTGGCCAATCCGTTCCAGCGTCTTAGCGTGCAGTTGCTGCAACTCTCGCACCAGAACGCTGCTGGCACCGTGACCGTAGACCCGGTACCCACGCACCAGGAACTGGCGATCATGATCAACGCCAGCCGCGAGACCGTGACACGCGCCTTCCAGTTGTTGTTTCTCAACAAGATTCTGGTGCGCGAAGGCAACACCCTGACACTGGTGCGCCGCGACAACCTGAAAGACATCGCCGAAGGCCGCGTCGATCCACCCAAGGCTTAAACTGGCATGACTTTGCGTACTCTACTTTCCTATTTGTTCCCGTGGCGCTACGCTGGCTTGATCGGGCAGTTTGTCAGACGCGAATTCCACGCGCGCTATCGGCAATCGACGCTGGGCGTGCTTTGGGCCTTTCTGACGCCGCTCTTGATGCTGGGCGTGTACACACTGGTGTTCCGCTTCATTTTCAAACTGCGCTGGGGTGGCGTTGGCACTGAGAGTGATCTGACCTTTGCGCTGCGCATGTATGCCGGCCTGTCAGTTTTTAATTTCTTTGCCGAGTGCGTGAACCGCGCGCCGCGTCTGATTCTTGACCAGCCACATCTGGTCAAGAAAGTGATCTTCCCACTGGAAATATTGGCCTGGGTCAACGTGCTGGCGGCACTGGTCCACCTGGGCGTGGCGTTGCTGTTGTTGCTGGTGTTTGGCGCCTGGGATATGGGCACTTTGCCGCTGACCGTGCTGGCACTGCCCCTGGTCTGGCTGCCCCTGCTGCCGCTGTGTGCAGGTCTGGGCTGGCTGCTGGCTGCCGTTGGAACCTATGTGCGCGACGTGAGCCAGATACTGGGCCTGCTGGTAAGCCTGATGATGTTTTTAAGCCCGATCTTCTTCCCGATGGAGGCATTGCCGGCGGCCGTCAAGCCGTGGATGTTTCTGAACCCTTTGGCCTTGACGATCACGCAGACACGCCAAGTATTGCTTGACGGGCAATGGCCGAACTGGCCGGCGTTTGCGCTTCATTTGGCAGCCTGCTGCGCCATTGCATTGCTCGGCGCGGCTTTTTTCCGGCTTGCACGCAAGGGGTTCGCCGATGTCGTCTGAGTTTGCCATTCGGGCGCAGCAATTAGGCAAGTGCTACAACCTGTACGAGCACGAAGGCGACCGGCTCAAGCAGTTGCTTTGGGGTCGTTGGCGCGATCCGAATCGTCCCTATTTCCGCGAGTTCTGGGCGCTCAAGGATGTGGACTTTGCCATTGCGCCCGGCGAGGTGGTTGGCATCGTGGGGCGCAACGGCGCTGGCAAATCGACCCTGCTGCAGATGGTCTGCGGCACCTTGCAGCCCAGCAGCGGCGATCTGCAGGTGAACGGACGCGTCGCGGCGCTGCTGGAACTGGGCGCGGGCTTCAACCCCGATTTCACCGGCATCGAAAATATCTACATGAACGCAGCCATTCTGGGTCTGAGCAGGGCGCAGGTGGATGATCGGCTGCAAAGCATTTTGGACTTTGCCGACATTGGCGACTTCATCCGCCAACCGGTCAAGACCTACTCCAGCGGCATGTACATGCGACTGGCGTTCGCCGTGGCCACCAGCGTGGAGCCTGATATTCTGGTGATCGACGAGGCGCTTTCGGTTGGCGACGGCGCTTTCGCCCGCAAGTCGTTTGACCGCATCATGGGGATGAAAGACGCCGGCAAGACGATTTTGTTCTGCTCGCACTCGATGTACCAGGTGGAGGCGCTGTGCTCACGCGCGATGTGGATCGAAGGCGGCAGGCTGCGCATGATCGGCTCCGCTGCGGATGTAACCAGCGCCTACCAGACCAGTCTGAACGCCAGCGCACCCGGGCCAACTGGCACGCGGGCGGAGGCGAAAGCAGTTTTTTCTGGTCAAGCGGCCATTGCCGCGCCGCAGGGCAGCGGAAGAATCAATCGGATTTTTGCCAGCGTGCACGGGCTGTCGGGACGTGAACTGAATCTGGTCTCGGGTGAAACGGATTTACAGATCACGATGGATTTTTCGGTTGATCCCATGCTACCGGCACCCAGTGTGGCATTTGGATTTTCTGATGAAAATAATCTGACGATCGCCAGTGTGCTGTCGATCAATGATGGCTTCAATCTGCAGATAGATGCCAACGGACATGGTCGGGCTGCGGTTTTTTTTCCACGGCTGCCGCTCCTGAAAGGGCGCTACACCGTGACTGGCTTTTTGGCTTGCGAGAAGGCCTTGCACCTGTATGAGCAAGTGGACTCCAGTCTGATACTCAACGTGACGCAAAAGGGGTTGGAGCAGGGACTGGTGACTTTGCCCCACAGGTGGCAAGCATGACAGCGCAGTTGCCTTGCGTGGCGGATCAGACCGTGCGTATTGGCGAGCAGACGTTGACGCTGCGCGAAATCACACCCAACGACCGCCAAGCAGTGCTCGCCCTGCATACGATGGTTTTTGGACCCGAAGTTGATTCCGCCTGGTTTGCCTGGAAATACGGTCAGCAGCCGGGGCAGGGATATGGTCAAGCTGCCGGTATGTGGTGCGACGGCGAATTGATTGCGTTCTGCGGCGGCTTGCCGCGTGTGCTGTGGCAAAAGGACAAACCCCTGCATGGCATGCAAATGGGCGATGTGATGGTGCACCCGCAATGGCGCGGCATCCTGACCCGACGTGGGCCTTTCTTCCACGTCACGAAGTCGTTTCACAGCAGCCGACTTGGCTCGCCGCCCACTCACCCCTATCAGTTGGGCTTTGGCTTCCCGAACGACCGCGCACTGCGCCTTCCGGTAAAGCTCGGGCTGGTCTGGGACGCAGGCGTGATCGAATCGCTCCACTGGAAAACCGCTTTACCCACGGAACTTCACTTGCCATGGCTATGGCGATGGCGTGAGTTGTTCACAACGGACCCGGCCTTTGACCAAAAAGTCAGCACGGCATGGCAGACGATGCAATCACACCTTGGCAACTTGACGGTTGGGCAGCGCGATGCCCGTTACTTGCGCTGGCGTTACGTGAATCGCCCTGCGTCCTGTGGCGCTGCACCGCAGTCAGCCGCCCGCTACCGTTTTTTTGAATTGCGACGCGTCTGGTCGGCCAAGCCAGTCGGTGTTGCCGTACTGGATCTGCGATCAACATCGGCACACTGGCTGGATTGGGTCGGCCCTGTCGATCTGATGCCAATCGCAAGCACCGCCTGCCGAATCGAGGCGGCCTCAGCAGGCGCAACGGAATTGACGGCCTGGGCCAGCCTGGAGGTTGCAAAGCAACTTGACGAAACAAACATTGCCCGTCGCGAGATTTGTGCTGGCCTGGGAGTTTCAGCGGATTCCGACCTTCAGCCGGATCACTTGGCTGGACTGCGCTTCTGGCTGATGGGCGGGGACACAGACTTTTTATGATACCCACCGAGCACATCGCACTCAGTTTTGTAAGCTGCGCCAGCAATTGGGAGGTGTTAAGCCAGCGCCTGTTGACGTCGCCCTGTTTGCAAGCGGGTGGGCAATCCCTGGCCGTTCATTTCAATTCACTTTCAGCGGCTGATGGCTTCAATGCGACCCTGTCATCACTATCCGGCGCGGCCGACGGGGCTACCGCGTCTGGCTGGCTGGTATGGGTTCACCAGGACGTTTTTTTACCAGCCGCCTGGGACACACGCTTCAAGCTTGCACTGGCGCAGGCCTTGCAACACTTTGCGCAATTGGCCGTGGTTGGTGTTTACGGCGTCACAGGATCGGGCACCCAGGCCCGGCGTTCTGGTCATGTGCTGGACCGAGGCGTTCTGTTACAGGAGGCTGCAGCTTTGCCGTGTCTGGTGGACAGTCTGGACGAACTGCTGCTGGCCGTACGCGTGGATTCAGGCCTGCGAATGGACCCCACGCTAGGTTTTGACTTTTACGGCACCGACCTGGTAATGCAAGCGCAGCAGCGCGGCTTGCAATGCGCGGTAGTCGATGCATATTGTGAACATTGGGCGACAACGCCTGCCAGCGGGGCAATTTCAAGCACCCTGGCGCAGCGCATTCAGACCAGCGCTGCGGTGTTTGAGCGCAAATGGGCACAACGCCTGCCCGTGAGTACGCCGTGTTTCGAGATCAACAAGGTCGGTGACGTGGCGGCGTTTATTGCGTCTGTTGGAGTGACGCCGCCGTGAAATCCTTGATTTGGCGCTTGGTACGGCTGGCCCACCATGCTGACTTTCGCTGGTTCTTACCCTGGATTGGCAAACTGCCACTTCCGCTGGCCTACATGCTGGCAGACTGGCGCGGTCGCATCAATGCCGCCAGCGGACGCGATTGGCGTTCGGTGGCACTGGGCTTCAGACACATCCGCCGCCAAAGTTTGCTCGCGTATGAGGAAATTGGTGGGAGCACCAGCCAGAGAAAACAATGGTGCAAGCAGCGCTTTGTAACCGAGGCACGAGATGAATTCGAGGCACAGTTGCTGACAGCCCGCCGACTCCATGAGTTGAACTGCACTTTTGAACCAACGGGGATAGGCACACTGTTCGCAAACCGCAGTCGCGGCCTCGTGCTGCTGACGCCCCACTTTGACAGCTTCTATCTCGGCATCGCTTTTTTGGCGCAGGCAACTGGCACTCGGGTCAACTCGATGTCATCGGCGGTCAGCAGTGATCCGCGCGCGGATCGCGCCGTATCCAAACACTTTGAACAAAAATACCGCAGCCTGGAAACCTATCTGAATGGCGGGAAAGTGCCCAACATCGAAGACGGTATGCGCCCCTTCTACCGCATGTTGGAGCGCAACGAAACGCTGGTCGTTCTGGGCGATGCACCGGTGTTGCCAAACGGCGCGACATTGAACGTGACGTTCCTGGGTGGTCAACGGACCTTGGCTGGTGGCGCGCTGCGGCTGGCGCAAAAGTCCGGCAGCGATATTGGGGGCTTTGTGTGTCGCATGGTGCGGCCAGGACACTACGCTGTGGCTTGGTGTGAAGCCGGTCCGGCAAACGATCCCAAGAGCTTGCAACGCGTGTACGACTTGTTCAATCGATCCATCCTGGCAGCGCCGGGGCGCTGGTGGGGTGCCGACCTGCTACCTCATATGCCTGCGGCGCCACCGGCTTCGAACGCCTGAATCCAGTATGCCCAAGACCACTGATAACCCATCGCTTGACTTTGCAGTCCTGCTGCTCAATGACAGTTCATTGACTGATACGGATGAGCTTGCGTTCGGCTTGCAAACACTGCGACGCCAGTGGAGTGGCTCGGCGCACCAGCCCGCGAGTTGGTCTGTTTACACGCGTGACACGGCGCCCTTGGCGGCCGTCCTGCTGCCGACAATCCAGACGCGCTACCTGCTGGTGCTAATGGAGCCCAGTTTGCTGGGCATGGCCACACTCCCACAAGATCTGGCCGATGCGCTCGAGGCGGGAGACGCACTGTGCGCGTTGGTGGAAGAAAGCCGCTTTGCCAAGGACCAATGGGAGCCTGATTACAGAACACTGGTCGATTTTGAGCGCTACGTGACACGCCGCAGCGCGCTGCCCTGCTGCCTGCCGCACGCCGGACGGGTGCACAAACAGCCGAAGGCTTACATGTTGCAAATCGAAAAACTCCGGAACTGGCCGGTGCCGGCGCAAGTGAGTTGGACTGATTTACCGGCGGCCCTGGCGGCGGGCACGGTTCTGGCCCCGCGGGCTTATGTGCACAGCTATGCTGATTATCAGCAGGGAGCTCGCCCGGAAATGCTGGACTTGCTGGGAAGCGACGTGAAGAGGTTGCTGGACGTGGGCGGCGGTGAGGGCGGGTTTGCGCGAAGCTTTGCATTACAGCGCCATGGAGAAGCTGTACTGGTGGAGCCAGGTTGGGCAGCCGCGAAACGGGCTCGCGACAGTGGTCTGCAAGTCATCGAGGGGGGCATCGAAAGCGTCGATGCAGCCCGATACGGCTTGTTTCAGGCCGTGAGTTTTCTGGATGTACTGGAACACATGACTGACCCGCTGGCGGCACTGCGATCGGCCCGGAAATTACTGGTGCCAGGGGGGGTCGTGCTGTTGTCCGTGCCCAATATCGGCTATTGGTCGGTGGTGCGCGACCTGATGCTGGGTCGGTTTGACTACCTGCCCGTGGGAATCCTTTGCAACACGCATCTGCGATTTTTTACCGCCAACAGTGTCGAACAATTGCTGCGAGACGCCGGGTTTGAAGTCATACAACTACGCCGCCATGGCCCTGCCATGAACGAAGAACTCCTGCGCTTCATCCAGGTCGCGAAGGCGGCCGGACTGGAGTGCGACGAAGAAAACCTCGCCACCGAGTCCTTGCATGTTCTCGCCCATGCACGTTGACATCGTTGTCGTCAACTATCGCAGTGCTGCGGATTCGCTGCAGGCACTGATGCGCCTGGCGCCGTGGCCGCACGGCACCGTCTGGCTGGTCGACAACAGCGCCCACGAAGCAGACATGGCTACTGAAACATCAGCGCTGCAATCCGGCAGCGCACCAATGCCTTGGGTGACACTGCTGCGCCCGGGCGAAAACCTCGGATTTGGACGCGCCTGCAATCTGGCGTTTGAGCGATCTACAGCAGAATTCTTTCTGCTGCTAAATCCAGATGCACGCGCTTCAATTGAAGACGTGCGGCTGCTGGTGCAGGCAATGCAGGCCGATCCGACGCTGGGCGCCGTGTCACCCAAGATATTCTGGAACGAGCAGCGCTCGTTCGTATTGCCGGTTGCCTTCCCACAGACGCCCTGGTGCAGCGTGGCGCTGGCGCTGGCAACGCGCTTTGCGCTGGCCACACGCTGGATTGCGCGCTCAAAGGTGAACAAGACCATGCGCCAGATGGGCTTGCGCGATGTGTTCCGGGTGAGTTTTCTGGCCGGCGCCGTGATGATGATGCGACGCGCAGCGGTACAGTCGGCCGGAGGGCTGTTTGATCCTGATTACTTCATGTTCTTTGAGGATTCCGACCTGTCGTTGAGGCTGCGCCGCGCTGGCCACCACCTGGCGATCGTGCCGACCGCCAGTGCCGTGCACGAATACCGTCACAAAGCCTATAAAGCGGGCCTGATGCAGACCAGTCAGCATCAATATTTCGGCAAACGATTTGCGCTGTTTTACCGCCTGTCGCGAAAACTGAGCCGGGTTGCGGCGCTGGCCAAACCGATGGACCCGGCAACATGGTTCCGGGTGCTGCCACATCCGATCACCCGTGTTGAAGAATTCAGCCGACTAACCGGTGGCGCGCGCGTGCTGGCCCTTAGCCCTTCGCTACTCATGATGCCAGCCATGGTCAGACCCTCGCGGGCCGCGGCACGCTGCTTCGATGAATCCGAATGGGACTTGCTGGAGCCGTCGGTTTATGTCGCCTTGCTGGAAGACAACAACGGCGAACCGAGGCAAACCTGGGTCTATTTTGAACGCGCTGGTTTAGGCGACCAGCCTTAGACCGATACGCGTTCGCGCCAGAATAGACACGGCGGCAAATGACAAGCAGAACACCAGCAAAACAAAGCCAATATCCCAAATTGGCGACAAGACCAGGTAACGCACCGGGTATAGCAACTCTATCAATGCAACGTGAATGGCATAGATGCCGAGCGTCAGTGGGCCGAACACGCCAAGCCCGGGGAACCGCGTGAAAGGTTGATTTGAAAGTGCCATCATGGCACTGCCCACGCCAAGAAAATAGGTGCCGACAACATAGTCCTGCGCCATCGTGGTTCCAAAACGACTGTGTAGAAAATCAAGCTCCACCAGCTGAAGAACGTAGCCAAACACAATCAGCGCCAGTCCGCCTGCGAACCATGTATCTTTTGGCTTGTGGCGCGACAGCAGGTAACCGGAGGCGTAGAAGATCAGGCCGAAGAATGGACCATTTCGTGTATTGAATTCGATTGCAATGCCAAGCGGTGTATCAGCGTACGCCTTGCTCAGCAGACCGACTGCATACAGGACAATGGCAAGCCACAGCAGTGGTGTCGCCCTGTCGTAGGCGATCAAAACCGCGCTCACACCCAGACAACACAAGAGTGCCGGCAAAAACCACAAATGCCCTTTGGTACCCTCAAAAAATACTCGCGCCGGATGGTCCGCAATGGCATGAAAATTGGCGCCGATTGCCTCGGCAGCGCCGGCCAGGCCGTGCTGAAAAAGCAGTTCCGTGTTGAAAGGCAACACATAGATCAGTGACCAGAATACAAAAAGACCCAGCAGTCTTTTGCCAAGGGTGATCGACACCGCAACCGTGTGCGCCCGGGTATCGGCTTTTACGCCCCAAAAAAAACCGGTCATGACAAAGAAAAAAGGAACGGCAAAGCGGGCGAACTGATTCGCCAGAGTGGCCGCATCGAAGGCGTCGCCCACAGCGCTGCCCGGATCTGCAAATGGCAAGCTATGGATGACCATGACCGCCAGGATCGCCAGCGCACGAAAACAATCGACACTTTCGATTCGTTGCATCAGGGGGTGAGTCTGTTTGTTGTTGCTTTGGATTGTGGCATCCAAATCCGTACAATCAAACGGCAATCCTCATTTCCAATGTCCGCCTCTGTTGCCCTCGTCATTCCATGCTACCGAGTGAAAGACCACATACTTGGGGTCCTGTCGCGGATCGGCCCTGAGATAGATCACGTTTTCGTCATTGACGATGCCTGCCCTGAGGGATCAGGCGAACTCGTTCGGTCGCAATGCAAGGACCCGCGTGTAAAGGTTTTATCGCATAGCGCCAATCTGGGTGTGGGCGCTGCTGTGATGACGGGTTACAGAGCCGCGCTGAGTGAAGGTGCCCAAGTCATTGTGAAGGTTGACGGTGACGGGCAGATGGACCCGGCTTTAATCCCTTACTTCATCACGCCGATTCTGAAAGGTCAGGCCGACTACACCAAGGGCAACCGGTTTTACGACCTGACACATATTGGCCAGATGCCTGGCATCCGACTGTTGGGCAATGCAGCGCTGTCGTTTATGTCCAAGTTATCGACCGGTTACTGGAACCTGTTTGATACAACCAACGGGTTCACCGCTATCCACGCCAAAGTAGCACGTCGTATTGCGTTCGACAAACTCAGTCAACGTTATTTTTTTGAGACGGATATGCTGTTTCGTCTCAACACCATCCGGGCCGTAGTGGTTGATATTGCGATGGATGCCTCCTATGGATCAGAGCAGAGCAATCTGCGCGTGAGTCGAGTGGTGGGTGAATTTCTCTTCAAGCATCTGCGCAATTTCGGCAAACGGGTTTTTTACAACTATTTTGTTCGTGACATGACAGCCGCTTCACTGGAATTGGTATTGGGCGTTTTCGCACTGTCTTTCGGTTGTATCTTCGGCGCATTTCACTGGGGTCGCGGCATTGCGACCGGGCTGCCAACGCCCCTTGGAACTATTATGTTGGCAGCCTTGCCTACGATGCTGGGCCTGCAACTGCTGTTGGCATTCTTGGCATTTGACGTGGCCAATGTGCCGCGTCGCCCGATTCATGTTGACCTGCCAGACTGACCACACCCGTGATCGGTGTCCTTGTTGCCTGAACGAACTGACTGGCGGACTGGACAACTGGCATCACGTTTGCAACTCGTGCGGCTATGAATCAGCCGCGCTTGACAACCGCATCAACGTGGAAGCAGCCGCCCTTTGCGAAGTGGCTCGCGAAGACGGCTTGCGCACATTACGGCAAGACAATTTCAAGGAATTGATGGGCATGATCAGCGCCCGCCTGACGATGCAAAGTCCAGCCCTGCTCGAAGTGGGCTGCGGTCATGGCTGGTTCCTGGAACTGGCAGCAAGACGCTTCGCGACCGTTGGCATTGAACCGGATCATCGGATGTTTCTCAAATTACAAGACAAGGGCCTCAACGTGATTGAAGGCTATTTCCCGGATGCGCTGAATCCGACTGAAAAATTTGATGCCATCGTATTCAACGACGTTTTGGAGCACATCGCTGATCCTGAAGCAGCCCTGAAGGCCTGCCTGTCGGTCTTCAAGAAAGACGGCGTGCTGGTTCTGAACCTGCCTACCAGCGCTGGCCTGTTCTACCGTATGGCAAAGATAGGCAAGCAACTTGGTCTGGGCGGTGCTTTCGAACGCATGTGGCAAAAGGACTTTCCCTCCCCGCACTTGCACTACTTCTCGGCGCCCAATCTGAAACTGCTGTTGCAACGCTGTGGTTTCAATGTCAAGTCATGCGCGAGCCTGCCCTCAATCCGGCTGTCAGGCCTGTACAGCCGGATCGCGTATGCGGATTCAACCAGGAAGTGGCGGCATGTGCTGCTCTGGTTTGCGCTGGTCATCAGTTACCCCCTGGTGCGTTGGTTTACGAGCGACATCATGGTTGTTTTGGCCAGTGCTGATGGGACCGACAGGGAATTCTGAAATCCGCAACAAGGACCAGGCTGTGACAATTTCTCAACTCCTTCTCACCGCGTTGACGGTGATTGCCATGGCATCAGGACAAGTCCTGTTCAAACTGGCCGCAAACCGGATGCCAGACGGTGGATCCTGGCCAAGTCAGCTGATTTTCAACAGGTACTTGTGGTTGGCCATGGCCGTCTACCTCTCGGCCACGGCGCTGTGGGTGGCGCTGTTGCGTCAAATTCCATTGCATGTGGCCTACCCGTTTGTCGCGCTTGCCTTCTTTCTTGTGCCCTTGTTGGGCCATTGGTTCTTGGGCGAACCACTGCGCTGGCAAAGTCTGTTCGGGGCAATGGTGATTGTGCTTGGGGTATGGATTTCGGTTGGGCTCGAGTGATGCTTTGGAAAACGTGGATGAACATCAAGTCTGCGCCCTTCACGCTATGGGTACTTGCCTTTCTTTTGACAGCGGGCCTGTCCACCCTGATCCCGCCAATGATGTCACCCGACGAGTCAAGCCATATCAACCGCGCCTACCTGATCTCGCAGGGCACCTTGCTGCTACAACCCTTGCCGCAAGACGCGCTGATCAACTCGATTCAGAATTCACCCGTCACGGCAAACGTTGCTACCAGCCAGCGACGCGGTGGTCGTGTGGGGGGAATGATTGACGCCGGATTGGTCAAGTTCACCGATGACCATCTTGCCTTGCTGATTCAAACGGACAAGAGGCTGACGTCGACAGATCAAGAACGGTTGGCTCGAATCACCTGGACCGACCAAGCAAGCTTCATTGCATTTCCAGGAACTGGCTACTACTTCCCGGCCATTTACACGCCTCAGGCCGTCGGCCTTGCCATCGGGCAGGCTCTCCACTTCGGTGTGGCGCAGTCATATCATCTGGCACGCGCTGCAACCTTGCTGGTATGTTTTTCCTTATTGGGGTGGGCATCAACACTGTGGCGGCCAAATTCTTTTGTCATGGCCGTCCTGCTGTTACCGATGAGTTTGTTTCAGTTGATGTCGCCTACCATCGACGGCCTGTCCACCTCACTTGCCGTTCTGGCCATCGCCTTGTTCCTGTGGTCGGCCGACCTCAAACACAAACATTTAGTGCGTCATTCCTGGGGGCTGGCTGTCTGCATTGTCCTGATCGTCACCTGTCGAACCCATTTGCTGCCCCTTTTACTGCTTCCTTTTTTTATCGCGTGGAAGCGCCACTCACGAAGAGACTTTTATCTGGGTTGTTTTGTTGCAGCCATCGCCACTGCCTGGATCCTGTTTGCGCTGCAGACTACCAATGATGTACGCGTGATCCGCCAACAAACGTCCGCCGAACTCTTGCTGCAATACGCGACTTCGCCCATGGCGTTCTTGAGGGTCGTTCTTGCTTCACTGGCGGACGCCAAACTGTTCACTTTTTACGAACAGTCCTTTATCGGCATACTGGGCTGGCTGGATGCACCGCTGCCAGCGTATTTTTATCCAATCCTTTGGTCTGGTCTGGCGCTATGCGCAACGCTTTCGCTGTCGGTGTCAACGTGGCGTGCGGATTGGCAGACAAGGCTTTTGCTGACAACGACTTCCATTGCCAGCGTTGTCTTGATGTTTCTAGCATTGCTGGTAACGTGGACGCCCCATCCGGCAACGGTGGTGCAAGGCGTGCAAGGCCGCTATCTTGTGGTGCCGGCGATCCTGCTGGGTTGTTCACTCAGTGGGTTTTCAGCGCCAGACGGACCACGCCGGCGCCGATTTGTTTGGGTTACCGTGGCTGGATTTATGCTGTTTTGCCTCACGGCACTCATCATGACGCTGCTGCGTCGTTATCATTGACACCATGGTTCCGGGCTGCCGGAGAATTCAATTATTGTTTACCAC
>SESG01038669.1_pt1 | contig 20422 bp, 28 predicted proteins | sample 3171421 | NCBI WGS metagenome assembly SESG01 (sample SAMN10866946, study PRJNA518727) | freshwater metagenome | biome: subpolar coniferous forest; feature: holomictic lake; material: water; isolation source: holomictic Lake 227, 6 m and 8 m depth | place: Canada: near Kenora, Ontario | collected... | reverse complement strand
CTGGATGAAGTCGATAAAGCAGAAGAAAAAATAGAGCTAGAAAATTCAAAGACGGACTACAAACTTCTTAGACCTAATTTAATCATCCCAGGGCTTAGAATTATTGCCGACAACAAGGATAATGAATATCCTCAAAAAATATTCGAACTAGGTAAAGTCTTCAAAAAGAGAGCCACCACAGAAACTGGCATTGAGGAGCACGAAAGCCTTTGCATTCTCTGCACTCCAAGCAATTTCACGGAAGCTAAGCAAATCCTAGATTATCTAACCAAAGCATTGAATCTAGAATACTCCATCAAAGAGAATGAAAACAAATATCTCATTCCAGGAAGATGTGCTTCCATTACTATTAATGGTGAAGAAGTAGGAATGTTGGGCGAAGTTCATCCAGAAGTCCTAAGAACCTGGAATATCAAAATGCCCATCGCATTGATTGAAATTAATTTAGATTTAATTTAATAAAATTGCCTTCCTGGAATGAGTGATCTTCCACCACCGGCAGGATTTAACACGTCCCCTTCATACCTAGGAACAACATGCCAATGGAAATGGTCTACAGTTCTCCCTGCAAGTCGACCATCGTTTACAAAATGATTCCTATCTTCAGACCTTGTAACACCACGAGCCAACTGTGCAAGAACCTGTCTGCAATACCACAATGAACTTTTAATTTTATCAGGTCTACCTTGAAGTGCCTCACTAGCAGTCAATAAATATCCTTCATATAATTTCTTAAGATCCGTTGCCACAATAATTTTAGGAGATTCACAGATTGCCTCAAAAAGGTCGGTTCTCTCAGAATCCCTTAATTCCTCTAATCTGACCACATGTCTTTTAGGAATAAGCAAAAGATGTCCGGGATTGACAGGAAATCTGTCAAACAACATATAAAATTCACTTGTGGCTCCAGCCCATCTCTTAGGTTTTTCCGCCATTCCACAAAAAGCACAATCAGTTCCGTCCATAAATTCTGGCTAAATTATATATTTAAATAGATTATTGTGATACAACACCCATAGAAATTAATTTAGATTTAATTTAATTCTAACTCTTCGCGCTCTTCCAAAGGTCCTCAAAGAAACTAACATACGTCTGATAAATATCTTTTGAACGTATCAATATACCGGAATGTTCGCCTTCCCACGAGATAATTGCCACTTTCCCATTGAATATCAATGTATTGGGAGGCATTGCCGCATCAAGATATCTCTTAACACTTGTGGAACTCCTTTTTGTCTGCGATTTTGCAGAAATATGAAATAACGCTTTCGTCCGGATATGTTTCTCCTTTCTAAGCTGTTTCTCTGCACTGTAAACTTGTTCAGTAGCAATCTTATAGTATTTGGGATCAGCCGCGATGAATCTATAAATCTCTCCTTTCTTTGCATCTCTGAGCAATTCGAAAACCAATGATTTAATTCCCCTTGAAGACCTAAAGTATTCAACACCTTCCGGCTCATCTTTTCTCTTTTTTAATTGCAACTCGGGCAATAATTTTAGATATTCTCCCTTCTTTTTATCCATATATTCCAGAATCGTCTCTGGTTCAGCCGATTTGTAGTATTTTATGCCATTCTTCTTAGTAAAAGAGACAAGTCCCTTGTCTATCAGAGAGTTTATGGCATTGTAAACCGCCGAGCTCTGTAATCCGGAGGATGAAATTGCCGTTCCCGCTTTAGACTCTCCAAGCTCAATCAGCTTGACGAATATCGTCGTCTCATTCTTTGACAAACCTATGCCCTCTAGCACACTCAAATCCATACTTTAACAAGCAATCGAAGATATATAAACATTACTCTCCAAATTTGTAGAGCGATTAGTTAAATACCTCCAGTTCTCGGAATTTCTATACAAAACAACATGACAAACCAAACAAAAATACAAGAACTTGAAAGAACAATAATCCAGCTTCCAGAAATCCAAGTGATGAAAGGAATCTGGCAGAACGACTTCCATGAATTCGATGTTTACACCCATACAACTGAATATGTTAGATACATGAAAGAACTAACTTCAGATTCACACCTTATCATAGCAGGATATCTTCATGACACAGGAAAGCCAGTCACAGCCACTTTAAAGTACAAATCAGGAATTCTACAGCAAAGAGAACCTGGAAAACCCTATCATGAATTTGATAATCATGAAACCATTGGAGCAGAAATGGTGAAGAAAATGCCTTCCAATCTATTTGAATCATACGACCTGAGCCAAGAAAAAATAGCAAAACTAGTTGGAGCTCACTACCTGCCTATGAAGGGAATTAAAGAACTTAGAAAAACAAAAACTCAAGAAGAGTTCATGCTATCCTTCAGCAAACTAAAACAAACTCTCGATTCATCTGGAATTACAAGAGATGAAGTCATGCTCATGTTTCTCGCAGACAAACTAGCACAAGGAAAATTCTGCACAGATAGAGAAGAACTTTTCGCAGTAAGGGAAGCAATTCTCAAACCAACAGAATCTCAAATGAGAAGGATCTACGAATTACAGAAACAAACCTATGGAGGTAAAGAATAGAATGACTAAAGAACTTGAAAGTTTAGTTTTAGGAAATGAAGACCTAAGTATATCTGCAGACCAGATTATGATGCATTTAGAGGGGAAAAACGATTACCAACAATTAAATTATTTAGAATTGATTCTTCAGAGAGAAGAATTGATTACACCAGAAACTAGAAGAGGAATCTACAAAATTATGGCGGATTTGTATCTTCGAGATATTACCTCTTCAAATAACCGCGCCAGAGGAGCCGAGATATACGAAGAAAAGCTGAATAATCCTGAAAAGGCTGCAGAATTGTATATTGAGCAATATAGTGGTGAAACCTTGGCTTGTGCGGCAAAGATATACGAAGAAAAGCTGAATAATCCTAAAAGAGCTGCAAAATTGTATATCGAAGCCGCTGCAAAATGGAATCGCGAATGGGAAGATGATCGAAGTGAACCACAAGGAGAATCTGTTGCTGGCCCCTATCCAGGCAAAGAGATAGACCGGCTTTTAGATTTGGGGCGCAGGTTAGAAAATCCAGAAAAATATGATAGAATTGAAATGAATAGGGGGAAAATTGAAGTCTTACGTAGGAACTTGGAAGCAACTCAAGATAGTTTCTTGAAATATGATGGGGCTGGAATAAAGACTCTTGCAGAAAATACTAAAGAAAAGGCTAGGGCATTAGATTTAGAAATTAAGGCACTGAGCAGAGAAATAAAAGAGTATGACAATGAAACTAGTGAGAAATTGGGAAGAAGATGGTAAAAGCAACGGCTATGACTAGCTCGAGGAGAATAAAATGAACAAACCAGCAGAAGAACACGACATGAAAGATTATGAAAGACTTGGAATAACCTTTGAGGAAGAAGCGTGGAGACTAACAGAAAGAGCAAACCGAGTAGATATAATCAGAAAAACTGCCGATCTAACAAAATCCAGACTTTTGTTCAAAAAAGCTGCAAATACCTATCTACTTGCAAAAGAAGAACCGATTAGACATGATAGAGCAGCCATATGCTATAGAAAAGCAGGGATGCATGAAAGATCTGCAGAAGAATATGAGACATCCGCTCTGATGCCAGTAAGAACAACTATTCCTGACAAAAGAAATGATCGATTCGAATGGCAAGATGAATTTACTTGTGATTGGGGCGGAAGTATGAGGAAGATTACAGCTGCAGAAGAATATGAACTTGCAGGAAATCACAAAAAAGCAGCAGAAATGCATGAAATAAAGCGAAATGAATTTGGCATCAATAAATATTCTATTGATCCTTCTGCCTTGTATCGCAATCTCAAAAAGAGTGGACAATTGAAGAAAGCGGCAGCAATAAATGAAGAAATTCCTCCTGAAAGAATACGATTAAGCAAGAACATCAAACGAAGATTGCAAAGACAGATATGCGGGAGGAAAGAGTAAAATGAATAAAAATAAAAATAAAGTTTACAAGATAGCTTCCCAAACCTTAACAGATGGTGAGATTATGGTTGCAAGTGGAGAACTGATTGTAGCGCGAGGCATTATGGAGAGAAAAAGATACGTTCCATGGTCAGATGGAGATGAGAAGACAGAGCAGTACGGGCGGTACTATGTTGCAGACAAAAATCGTTGGGGGATAATAGATGTTCCGATTGATAAGATTAATTCAGATGTCGAGATTAAAAGAAATGAAGCAGGATTAGAACTAATACTTGGAAAAACCTCTCAAGATAACGAAAAGACTCAACAAAGATACGTAATTGAAGAAAAAGAACTCATACCTTTTGGAAGTCGCCTATTCAGAATATTTATTGAACGTAAATATGAGATGTATAACAGAAAATTGGAGGAAGGAAGTGATATGATTGTAGAAATATCAGAAGACGGAAAAATGCTCAAATCATTTAAGAAAAGTATTTCTGACCCTGTGAAGATTGCATTAGAGCCCATGAATAAAGTGAAAAATGAAAGAGTTAGAGAAAGTTTAGGGCGAATAATAAAACAGATGAAATCAAAGGGAACGTTTTATGATTCTGAAAAAGATATGATTAAACTAGCGCCCTTGGAAGACACCGTAATGGGAAGATCGTGGACATATCAAGACACTGGTGCCTACGTCAGAACGGGATTAGAATACTTTCAGATGGTACACGAAAGATATCCATTACCTGCTGAATACTTACCAACAATATTAGAGGGAATAAATCCCACTGAAAAAGCTGAACAAAAATGGGAAAAGATTGAAGAAGAAGACGAAGACTAAATCAGTCTAATTATCCGTAATAACTCTTCTCATGCCTTGGTTCTTCATCCGGCTGTTGAACATTCATTGCTTCCATTATCTTCCTAAAGTTAGGTTTTATTGCATTCCAATCCTTAAGGATATACTTAATCAGCTCTGCTTCCTTCTTTTCTGAATAATCTATCTCTGCACTTATTGAGACCATGCTCATTTTTCCAAGTTTATCAAACAATATCTCCAAGTCTTTCCTTTCCCCATTGGTAATTCCCTTGATAAAATTGAGATATACGCGAGGGGCATTACCCGGATTGGCAATCATCTCGACAAAGGCTAGGGAATTGGCAATCTTTTCCATCATTACCTTCCTAATTAAACGAAGCATATTGTCCGTCTCTCTGTCAATCTTGTCTATTTCAAAATCATCGTTCAATTCTTTGAAACTTGGTAATTTATACTTCTTCTGTAAATCAGCATACTCTTTTTTCAAATCTTTTAATTCCATAACAAGAAATATAAACCCAGTTTTATATACTTAACTAATCAGAGAGAAAATGTATACTCCAAGTAAAAAGATTCTAGATAAGTATGCCGACGTTCTAATTAATTATGCCCTTAATAGCGGCAAGGGTGTGAAAGCAGGAGAGATAGTTTTTCTCAATGTTCCAGAATGTGCAAAGCCCCTGCTGGTTAGTTTACGTAGAGCAGTTCTAAAGGCAGGAGCACATCCACTAATAAATTATATGCCTGACGGCATGTCTCGAGAATTCTTTGAACTCGCAAACGAAAAGCAACTGGAATATTTTCCAGCTAAACTGCTGAAAGGAAGAATAGATGAGATAACACACCTAGTTGGTATAATTGCAGAACCAAATAAACATGAACTTGAAGGAATTCCACCAAAAAAATTAATGCATCGAGAAAAATTCTTTACACCCTACATGCAATGGAGAAATGAAAAGGAAAATGCTGGCAAATTTACCTGGACCCTGGCTTTGTATGGCACAGAAGCAATGGCGAAGGAAGCTGGCCTTTCTCCCAAAGAATTCTGGCAACAGATAATCAAAGCCTGCTACCTGAATGATAAAAATCCAGTAAAGACTTGGGTAAGAATTCAAAAAGAAGTTGAAAGGATAAAGGTTAGACTCGATACCCTTAGAATAGAAAAAGTCCATATAGAGGGAAAAAATATTGATTTAACAATCGGGCTTGGTAAAAACAGGGCTTGGATGGGTGGCTCTGGAAGGAATATTCCTAGCTTTGAACACTTCATTTCTCCAAATAATGGAATTGCAGAAGGATACATCTATCTCAATCAACCACTCTATAGATATGGAAACGTGGTAGAGGGAATTCGCCTAGAATTCAAACAAGGCAAAGTCGTCAAAGCAACAGCGAAGAAAGGGCAAGAACTGCTTAGACAAATGATTGCCACAAAGGGAGCAGATAGAATTGGTGAATTCTCTTTGACGGACAAAAGATTTTCAAAAATAGATAAGTTCATGGCAGAAACACTATTTGACGAAAACTTCGGAGGAAAATACGGAAACACACACATTGCCCTAGGCAATTCATATCATGATTCCTATCCAGGCAATCTTTCCAAGATATCAAAAGCACAATGGAAAGCCATGGGATACAATGCATCCGTAGTCCACACCGATGTAATCAGCACAGAGGACCGAGTTGTCACAGCCACTCTTCCTGGTGGAAAACAAAAAGTTATCTATAAAAACGGGATGTTTACCATATGATACTTACAAAGCCCGAGATTCTAAAGAAGTTGAAAGGCAAGGAGATAATAATCTCTCCTCTAGACAAAAAATCAGTTGGCCCAGCCTCCGTCGATTTGACTCTTGATAAAGAAATAAGAATATTTGACAGATCCAATAAAGTAATTGATCTCAGAGGAGATGAAGATTATAAAAAAATAACAAAATTGAAAGATATTTCACAAGGGTATGTACTAAATCCTGGAGAACTTATCCTTGGAATAACCAAAGAAACAATAACCCTCCCAGGAAACATATGTGGCTGGCTTAATTCCAGATCTAGATATGCTCGTCTTGGTCTCATGAGCCATATAACTGCACCATTTATTTGTCCAGGTATTTCAAATAGGCAAGTTCTTGAAGTATACAACGCTGGAACAATACCAATAAAGCTACATCCAGGGATAAAGATTTGTCAGATCGTATTTGAAACCTGTGAAGGTAAATCAAAATATCAAGGCAAATTCAAAAATCAGAAACTCTAATTCTTCATAAGCTAACTAATTTAAACCCTACTTTCTTTCTTTGAATATGCAAATGCGAACATCGGGTGCAATTGAAAGCCATAACAAACACAACCTATCGGTTTGGCAAGTTATAGATCATATCATCCGTATTTCTGACATAGTCATGGAAGTTCTTGATGCCAGATTTATTAAAGAAACTCGTAACATGGAACTAGAAGCAAAAATAAAAGAACAAGGTAAGGGCATTCTTTACATAATCAACAAAATAGATCTTTTAGATAAGGAACAACTCCGTGCCTTGAAAGAAAAGGTAGAACTTGAAAATATTAAGCCTTCCGTGCTTGTTTCATGCACATCCCACAAAGGCAGACATAATCTAAAGGAAAGAATAAAGATAGAAGTTAAAAGAAGAAAGATAAAGTTTCCAAAATCACATGTGGGAATTATTGGATATCCTAACACTGGAAAGAGCACCCTAATTAACCTCATCACTGGCAGGCATGCCGTCAGAACTTCACCACGTGCTGGATTAACGCAAGGAATGCACAAAATAAGAATTAATAGCAACATCCTCCTTCTTGATACTCCTGGAGTAATTCCAAACAGGGAAGATGCAAAATCAAATGCACTTGCCCAAAAGAAACACACGAAAATGGGTGTCGCTACCTATGACAGAATAAAAGATCCGATTTTCGCAGTGGTTAGTGTAATGAAAGAAAATCCTGGCAAAGTTGAGAAACTCTATGGCATTGAAGCGAATGGCGATGTTGAACTACTGCTGGAAACTCTAGGAAAACAAAGGAATATGGTCAAAAGAGGAAATAAGACTGACCTTGATAGGGCAGCTAGAGTCGTTCTGAAAGACTGGCAAGAAGGAAAAATAAAGTAATTCTATAAAATTCAACAATCTTTCACAATCTTTAAATAGTCATATGTATCCAATCTTCATATGATAAGTACGACTGTAATGCATGACTGCTGCTCCAAGGGATATGAAGAGCAGGAAGTCTATGGTGCATACAAGATCTTCTTTGGCACACTCGTATCCCAATCAAGACTGCAGATAATTAACCTCCTTCGAAAAGGAAAGATGAATGTTTCTGAGATTGTCAAAGAACTGAAAGCAGATCAATCAGCAGTTTCCCACGATCTTGCCAGACTAAGAGAGTGCGGATTCGTGAAAATCACGAATGACGGCAAATATCGCTACTACTCACTAAATGAAGAGACCATTAAGCCACTTATGACTCTCATTGACAAGCACATGGCTGCAAATTGTATACATATTCTAAGAAAAAGGGAGGGAAAAGAATGAAAAAGCTAAAATTAACACTTGACGGCATGCACTGTGCAAGCTGTGCAGCAAACATAGAGAAAGCCCTGCAATCAGTAAAGGGCGTGCAGTCCGCATCAGTCAGTCTAATGACTAAAAAAGGATTCGTAGAAGTAAAAGATTCAGTAAAACCTGCAGATTTGGAAAAAGCAGTTGCAAAAACAGGATACAAAATACTAAAAATAGAATAATGGAAGAAGAAAAAGCAATATTCGCAGATGAAATCTCCGACTGGAAGAAGAAACTCGTCCTAGCCTGGGCATTCACTCTGCCTGTTGCAATAATCATGCTTCTTGGTAAGTTTGGAATTATCATGATGGATGAAAAAATCATGACAATAATTCTTCTGGTACTCGCATTTCCAGTCATATTTATCGCTGGCTGGCCAACCCTCAAATCCGGCCTGCGTGGCTTCGCTTCCTTATATTTCAACATGGACTCCCTCATTGCGCTAGGCACTCTAGTTGCATATCTTACAGGTATCTTAGCCCTATTCACATCAATACAGGACTTCTCAGGCATTTCCTCAATGATTATGGCCTTCTTCGTAACAGGTAAGTACGTTGAAGCAATGGCAAGAGGACGTGCTTCTCAAGAAATATCCAAACTTCTCTCATTGCAGGCAAAAACTGCCAGGATTATTGAAAAAGATGAAGAAATGGAAATTCCGATTGCAAACCTTGCCAAAGGTGATATAATGATAATTCGCCCAGGAGAGAAGATTCCTTCCGATGGAATGATTGTCAAAGGAGATAGTAGCGTAGATGAAAGCATGATTACTGGTGAGAGTTTGCCAATAGATAAGAGGGTTGGAGATACTGTAATTGGAGCAACAATAAATCAAGACGGCGTTCTTTATGTCAAGGTTACAAAAGTGGGTGGAGATACCTTCTTAGCGCATATAATCAATCTAGTTGAAGAAGCCCAAAGCATAAAAATTCCAATCCAGAAACTTGCAGATCAAATAACGAATATCTTTGTTCCAGTTATTCTTGGCTTGGCAATAATTGCATTAATTTTATGGTATGTTGCAACAAAAGATATAAGCAAAGCAATTGCCATCGCAATTTCCGTTCTTGTAATTGCTTGTCCCTGTGCTCTTGGTCTTGCAACACCAACAGCACTCATGGTTGGTTCGGGAATGGCTGCCAAAAGAGGCATTCTAATAAGAAAAGGAGAAGCAATTCAAACCATGCGAGACGTAAAAACAATTGTATTCGACAAAACTGGAACAATAACCAAAGGAAAACCTGAAGTTACTGACGTAAAATCAATAATGAAAGCAAAATCAATGTTGGAACTTGCTGCAAGCCTGGAACACCTGTCAGAACATCCAATTGCCAAGGCCATCGTCGCAAAGGCAAGTATGAAGAAGCATAAGGAAGTAACTAAATTTAAAATAATGCGTGGCAAAGGAATCATTGGACAGATCTCTGGAAAGAAAGTTGTTGTTGGAAGCCCTCAACTTATGAAAGAACTTAATCTGAACACGAAAAATTTCGATAAACTTGTTAGTCAATATCAAAGCGAAGGAAAAACTGCTCTTCTTGTTTCCCAGGAAAAGAAAGTTCTAGGCGTAATTGCAGTCGCAGACACAATAAAAGATGATTCTAAGCAAGCCATTGCCCTTCTCAATGTGGCAGGATACAGAACAGTCATGATTACTGGAGATAATCAAAAAACTGCTGAGGCAATTGCCAAACTAGCAGGAATAAAAGAAGTTATTGCCAACACAATGCCTGGAGACAAGGCAATGGAAGTTGAGAAACTGCAAAAAGAAGGCATGGTTGCATTCGTTGGAGACGGAATTAATGACGCTCCAGCACTTAAGCAAAGTAATGTGGGAATTGCCATGGGTTCTGGCACAGATATTGCCATCGAAGCAGGCGATATTATCATTGTTAACGGCTCTTTGCTTGGCGTTGTTAAAGCAATCAATCTAAGCAAGGCAACATTCAGTAAAATAAAACAGAATCTATTCTGGGCATTTGCCTACAACGTTATAGCCATTCCAGCTGCACTCGCAGGATATCTCAATCCAGTCATTGCCGAGATAGCTATGGCTCTATCTTCCATAACGGTTATAAGCAATGCAAATTTGCTTAGGAGTAGAAGAATATGAGTTTCAAACAATTTACAAAAGAATTGAACGGCAGTCGCGTTGAAGGCGAGATAATTAGAACCATAATTTATTCAATCATCACCTCTGCTGTAATTCTTGCAGGATTATACTTCCTAAGACTAAAAACAGTCCCAGATTTAATTCCAAAATATGGCATATTCATCATACTTGCTGTTCTAAGCTATGCAATCATAATCCCAACAATTCGTCAAGTACGTGCATACAAAGAATTCCTTTGCATGTCTGGAATGATGATTGGAATGACCTCTGGGATGATCTCCGGCTTTTTGGCAGGATTCTACGTAGGAGCAACAAATGGAATGTTTGTAGGAATTGTATTCGGCATGGCCGTTGGAATGGCAATTGGAATATGGCTTGGCTCAAAGTGCGGAGTCATGGGATTCCTTGAAGGAATGATGTCTGGATTCATGGGCGGACTTATGGGTGCAATGACCTCAGTCATGTTAATCGCAGATCATCTACGGGCATCAAGCATAATCGTCTTTGTAATCGGAGCAATAATCATGATTGCCCTTAACTACATGATTTATCTAGAAAATAAAGAAAAACAACATGCTCCAGAAGATCACTTAACAACAATCATAATAACATTCATCCTGACAGTCGTAACAACTTGGATAATGGTTCTTGGTCCAAGGAGTGCCCTATTCCAATGAAAAACACAACTCTTTTGATAATTGTGGCAGCAATCATTATTCTAATTGGTGGATACTCTCTCTTTGCCAACTCTGGCAACAATTCACCATCAAACCCTAGCACGTCTAGCTCAGGAGAAGTTCAAAAATTAGTTTTGAGTTATAAAAATTACAATTACTATCCAAACACAATCACAGTAAAAGCAAATCAGCCAGTTAGAATTTCCCTAGACTCTTCAGTCGCAGGATGCTACAGAACTTTCACCCTAAAAGACTTCGGGGTCTATAAATATCTTAAAACGCCTTCAGATTATGTCGAATTCACTCCGACAAAAACAGGTACATTCACATTCGCATGTGGAATGGGCATGGGCTTCGGTAAGATTGTTGTTCAATAAGAATATTGAACTTCTGAGACTAATTCTAGTCAAACTCTCTTCAGATTGTATTTTATTAGCTTAGAAGTCTGAGATATCTCTTCATTAAAAGATTTTTTCTCATGCTTTCGACGATTTATAAACCAAGCAATATCAAAAATGTAAATAACTATCAATGATCTGATAAATTTTTTTAGGTTATTATCTGCTTGTATTAATATTGATTTGCTAATTCTCTTCTTTCCTCTCACGAAATAAGTATAGTCTAGAATACTTGGTCCATAGAAAGAACTAATGAAATCAATCATGTAGGGTTTATTCTTGCATTTGAAAACCTGATCTTTGTGGAAATCTCCATGAACGATAGAATATTTTGAATCGAAAACCACTCCCAACAGTTCTTTTAACTGTTTCTTATTAAGCTGTTTAAGTTCTGTAGGTAAGTATTTCCTAGCTATTAAGAAATCTATATAGAAACCCTCAAAGTCATAAATTCTAAACAAGGAACTATTCATTCTTCTAGTCTCATCATGAAACATTGATGCTGCTTCGAGAATATCTCCCAAGTTTATCTTTCCGCTATCTTTGGGAAGGTATTCCATAATACACGAAACAAATTTCCCTCTTCCTTTTATTGAATATATTTTTGGAATCTTAATTTTCTTGCATTTTTTAGCAAGATATTTCTGTTTATAAAATTCGTGAGCAAATTCCCTTGGAACAGTTTTTTTGATGTAAATCTTACTTCCCATTTTGACAAGATATACACTTGACAAAGAGTGATCCTTGATTGTTTTTATTAGAACCTCTTGCATATTAATCTATAGAAAATCTCTCTTTTAATTCTTTTGATAATTACAATTTAGAAACGAACTCTCTAACCTTATCTAATACTTGCGCCTGCATCATTGGAACGAACCTAATTGCTCCGGCAGACTTATGTCCTCCACCCTCAACGAATGCATCCGGCAATTCCTTTGCCATGAAATCCATTAATGCATGTACTGAGAATCCAGTTTCATCAGTTGCTCTGAAGGTAATTGCATCGCTAAGCACTCCTGCAGAGACAAGTAAGGGTTGTGCCTTTCTTTCAAAATCATGCAGCATTCCATTTGCCTTTCCAGGTTTAGGATACGCCCCTCGGGAATACGCCTGTTCAAGGAAGAATAAATTCAATCCATTTTTACCATGCTTCTCTCTTTTCACTAATGCTTTTCCAATTGTTAACGATTTCTCTTCCATTCCTCTTATGTGTGGTACAAGAACATCAACTAATTTCTTCTGCTGTTGTACGCTCTCACCAAACATTACTTCGACGTATTCCCTAGCTTCCATAAATCTAAGCTTGGTACTTACAAAATCGATTACTCCAGATATTTTACCCAGTAATTCTCGGTCATATCCTTTCTTTGCAGCAATCGCCAAATATTGATCCATTGCTTCAGGATTATTGGTCATGTCTGCAAGTCCTGCCAATGCTGGGATGTGTTCAATCGAATCTACCAGATTAATAAATCTTGCAAGTTCTGCACATAACATTCCTGCTGAATACTTGCTTCCATCTTCTCCAACTAAGAATGGATTAATATGCACAAGTACTTCCTTTGAAATCAGATCTTCTTCAAAGAAGTGATGATCTACAACTATAAAGTCGATTCCATGTACCTTACCTTGTTTAATTCCAAGTAAACTTTCCCTAGATGAACCCGTGTCAACAATCACAATTAGTGGAATCTTCTCAGAGAATTTTACGAAATCCATCAAAGATATTGCAGTATCCTTAATTGAATCTTCTATTTCATAGAATGGAGAATTTGAAGGTGCTCTTGAATAATAGGTACGCATAGCCTTTTCAGTACCATGTTGTTTCTTTATCAAAGGCAATATTGCTCTTTCCAGAGTATATCCTGAACTGTATCCATCTGCATCGTTATGATGTCTTACGATAATTGGTCTGTTTTGGACTATTGCTAGCCTTATCTGTCTCGCAGCATCAATAAACTTCTCTTTGAGCTTATCAAGAATCTGACTTTTAACCATAAATTCAACTTTTTCAGGTTCTGCCCTTCTACGCAATTCGGAATTAATCTCATCCCTTATCGATTTTTCATCGCTACCTTGAATTTTGAACATCTTCATAACTTCGCCTTCAAGTGCATCATTATATTCACGCACTTCCATAAGAACACGAATCACATCACCCATTTTGATAGAAGGATATGCTCTAACTCCTGCTCCGTCAAACGCTTTTGCCACAAATGTACCAGTTCCATCAGAAATAGAGAACAATGTTGGGCCACCCGTCTGAGTGATACCATCCACTATACATTTCACACTAGCTGTTCTTCCAATTGACTTGGAGTTTATTGTATTTATTTTAGTTACTTTTTCTTCCATTATATTAAAAACCGAAAAAATTGATTATTTTCTAACTTAATTTTTCTGCGTCTTTCCTATTTACACTAGCAGAATACAAGGGAAGTTTAAAAATGTTTCGGTTATGGATGAACCGGAATTAGGCAAAAACACCATACTCTATCTGACCAAGAATATCTCTTATCTGATCCGATTTACCTGCCTTACAAATATCATATGGTCTCTTTCCACCCAAAGCCTTCACGTTTGAATAAAACCAATTTCTAGCATTCATCCTACTTTCAAGAACATAAATCATCTGATTAATAAGAGGTCCGCCAGCACATTTCTCCATTTCATTATCTAAAAATAGATCTAAACTCTTAAACTCCTCTTTATTTAAAATATCATCTATATCCATGAATTCCATACGTGTAAATTCTATTTAAAGATTATTATCTTGAAGTTTCCAGCTGCCTCTCATGATCCACATATAATGCCACGGCTGCAGGCATTGCAACCTTTATGTCTGGTATGATAAATCCCGTTGAAATCAGCTTTTCATTACTAAGTATGCAGTTAGAACGCTTGGCTGCAGTCATATCATCCAGCTCTTTATGATTAATTACTCTATAGGAAAGCTGCCTACCGCTAAGTTTTTGATAGGTATCGAGCAATTCCGGATGTCTAAGCTCCCCCCCATTAACGACATTGTATACTCCAGAAGCATCCTTCTCAACCAACCACCTAGCTGCCCGAATAACATCTGGCACGTAACTGACAGAATTAGGTTCATCCAAAATTCTATCATACCCTAGTAGTTTAGTAATCAAATTTCTTGGATGAACAATGCAATCCAGAGGCATTCGTATCCTTAACTGCAGAACATCTGGAAAACCCTTTAGTTTCTTTTCGACAAATTGCTTTGAAACGCTATAAACACTCCAGCCGAAGTTGGGATGATCCTCTTCCGAAAATCCTGTGCCATTCTTTCTGCCCTCATATATACACCCACTCCCCAGATGCACCATTTTAACCTTCTTCCTTTTGCATGCCTGGGCGATTAACAATGGAACCTCTATATTATTCCACATTGTATCACTAACATGATTCTGGCACCAATCCACATTTGGATTTCCACACTTGCCTATGGCATTTATAACCACATCAGGACGATGTTCATTTATTTCAGATCTAGCATCATTAACACTATTTATTCTAGCACTAGAAAGTACACTTCCCTCTAAAGACTCCCTAAACCTCTGACCCATATAACCGTTGCCAAGAATGTGATACTTCATTCATTCCCCTCTTGATAGACTATTTAGTAAACCATACTATTTAATGTTTACCACTATTCTAAATATGCGCAAACGTAACAAAGCAATAAAAATAAAAATTACCTTTTTTCGTTTCTTGGCCCATACACATCTACGGAATAGGGAACTCCACTAATTCGCTGTCCAGCAGCATGAAGATATTTAGCCATCTCCATTGAACCACCATCTCCATTGAATCGAAGAAATTCTATTCCATGTATACCCATCTCAGCACAGAACGGAAGATCCCTTAAATCAACTCCGAGTTCTTCCTGTTCCATGTCTGGGACCAGTCTATTCTTCAGTAAAATCATAAATAATACCTCCTTTCATTCCAACACTGCAAGGCTTCTAAGCAGGACCTTAGAAGATTATATAGGATGAATTTATTAGAAAAGTCTTAAAGGTCCAGCAGAAGTTAATGCAAGACCCCCTTGAACTTGACGGAGCTAGCTACGACGCCGTTACCTTTGCCATAACCAAAACTCATTTCTAAGTTCATGTTATTTATACACCATCCAAGTTTATATATCTTTCGCACCGACGATAAATTAAGTTTTTTCATTATTTATTAAGATTTATAAACTCCGTATCACTATCAAATAAAAGATGGCACATAAAAAGAAGTATAAATCTATTGGGGAAATTCTATCAAAGGATCATTTCCGCGTATCCATGTTTGGTTCTGCAAGAATAAAAGGAAATGATAAAACCTATAAACTAATTCATGAATTAACGCGCCAGCTAGGAAGACGAGAAATAAATCTTGTTACTGGTGGGGGCCCTGGATTAATGAAAGCAGCCCATGAAGGTCATCATCTGGGATCAATGGAAAATGATGCCTACTCCATCGGTTTGGTAATTCATCTTCCAAATAAAATTGAGACGGAAAATAAGGTACCTAAGATAAAAAAAGATTTCAAATTCTTTTCAGCTAGACTTGAGCATTTTATTGCACTATCTAATGCAGTCATCGTTGCCCCTGGAGGAATTGGAACTCTGTTGGAGCTTTCCTACACCTGGCAGCTTATTCAAATCTGCCATATCTATAAGATTCCAGTTATTCTCTTTGGAGAAATGTGGGGTGGTTTGATAAAGTGGATGAAAGAAACCATGTTGAAGGAGCACTACATAGATAAAGAAGACATGGAGTACATATTCATCGCCTATGACGTTGAAGATGTCCTAGAAATTATTTCTGCAGAAAAGAAAGAGTTCGCAAAAGGTAAAAAAAATCTTAATATGAATTTAATCAAGAAAAAAATAAGGGCACACTACTTTAAGCATTCACACAAACTTATCTAACTGATTATTCTCCTATGTAGCCGCCCTTCTGCAGATTCCATAGCTCCTTGTATATTCCTTTCTTTCTAATCAAATCGCGATGATTCCCAAGTTGTGCAATCTTTCCCTTCGAGATTACAACAATTTTATCAGCACGCATTATTGTAGAAAGTCTATGGGCAATGATGAGCGTCGTTCTACCACGCATAAGCTCTTCCAAATCCCTTTGAATTTCATACTCTGTTTTAGAATCTAGGGAAGATGTCGCCTCATCAAGCACTAGAATTCTTCTATTGGCAAGAATTGCTCTAGCAATTGAAACTCTTTGCTTTTCTCCTCCGGATAACTTAACTCCTCGCTCCCCTACGATTGTATTCTCCTTGCTAGGCAATCCGGAAACGAATTTATCAAGCTGAGCAAATTTCATGGCCCTCATTACTTCATCACGTGTCGCTTCAGGCCTTGAGAAAAGAATGTTGTTATAAATTGTGTCATCGAATAAAATACATTCCTGTGGAACCACACTCAATTCAGAACGGAGAGATTTCTGTTTGAATTTAGTAATATCCTTCCCGTCAATAGTTATCTTTCCAGAATCCAGGTCGTAGAATCGGTACAACAATTTCACAATTGTTGTCTTTCCAGCACCCGAATGTCCTACAAATGCAACTTTTTCATTTGGACGCACATGTAAATTGAATCCATCTATGATCTTTCTAGTGTTGTACTTAAAACTTACATTTGTAAACTCTATTTCTCCCTTGTTTATTTTCATATCCTGCGCATTTTCAGAGTCTTTTATATCATTAGTCACCTTCGCATACTCGAACAAGCTCTGGAAGTCAGCCATTGCTTCGTAGGCCCTCCTAATTCCCCATACAAACCCAAACAACGGCTCTGCCACAGCACCATATGTTGCATAGATAAATGTAATTGTACCTAGAGTCATTTCTCCCTTCAAAAACGCCATCAGCGGGAAGTATATTAAGAAAAACAATCCTACTCCTAGGATAAAACTCTGACCAGAATCTAACCACCTATAAAAATTCCAGCTCAACATGAATTTCTTTCTGGTATTATCGGAAAGCTTATGGAATATGGAATTTACCTTATCCTCTTTTCCGAAATATTTAACAGAATCGATGTTGGAGAACGTATCACCGATGTGTGCTTTCTCTCTGTCCTCCGCGTTATTTGCCTCTAAAGAATATTTTTGAGACTTTGCAAGAATAAACAAACTGTAGGCGATAAAAACAAGAGAAGTTAGCACTAAAATGATGGAAGATAACCTATCAAAATAAAATATTGATCCCCCAATGATGACCAGCTGAATAATGACTGGAATAAGATTTAATATCAAGAAATCAGTCACACTTTCTATTGCTCTCGAACCCCTAGTCAACCTGGAAATAAGACTTCCAGTCTTATGGGTTGTGTGAAATCTATGGGAGAGATAGACTATGTGATTAAAGAACCTATTTTTCAAATCAAATATAACTGCCGCATCCAATTTATTGATAACATGAATCTGAAACCAGTGAGCAATATCTTTTATAATCAGAGAAGTGAAAAAAACAATTGCTACGATCCAAAGTATACTCATGAGCTCTTGTCTGGAAATAAGTTGATTTGAGAAACTGGTGCCATTATCTATCACCACCTTGAACAGATATCTTTCAGCTAGTCTTGCCACCGTGGTCACAGCCACTATGAATACCAATACCACAAATAACCAAGTATATGGCTTTACAATGTCATAATATATCTTAGAATTAAACTTCCAGTCTATCTTCTTTCTTTTTTTATAATTTTCGCTCACCATTTTAAACAGTCCCTAGAGACATTTAAATATGAAATATGCCATATAAATATATGCATTCCTCGCACAAAAATGGCTCTGAACCTGAGAGTTTCAAGGAAGTAATAAGAAACTTTGAAAATCCTCATTTTGAGGAAATCGAATCTGATTCTGAAGAAGAAATAACAATATAAGCCTCTACCGCGACTTGAACGCGGGACCTCAACATTACCAATGTTGCGCTCTAACCAGCTGAGCTATAGAGGCATAAACTGAGCAAGAAAGAGCATTATAAAAAGGTTATCCTGTCTGATTTTTTGGAACCCAATCAATACCTACCACATATCCAACGGTCTTGGCTCCATTCTCTCCAAGATGCCAAAACCAAGAATAGTAACTTTCAGCAAACTTAGAAAAATCATTAGGCATAGACACATCCAGATTCTGCTGACTCATTATGTAGAATGCCCCGAGGAGCAAGAAAAATATGAATAAAAATAGAGATCTCATTTTATTGCACTAGAATTTGTGGCACTTAATACTTCAGGCACACTTCCCCAGTCCTGGTTTATAACATAACCCGTAACATCCCCTATGTTATTGGCCACTTGCCCAAGCCAAGAGAAATAAAGTTTACCAGCAGTCATTACTCCATCAAATGTCTTTATATCAACATTACTCTTGAAGTATATGTTTGCAAACGTCAATCCCAAGAAGAGAAGCAAGAATAAAACAACGAGAAACCCTGCCTTGTGTCTAAGCTCCTTAAACTTCATTATTACAAATATGATTACTACAACAACTGCAATAACAATGATCAATCCCCAATTCATATTTACACCTAGTTATAGGTATTAAAACTTCTATAAAAAGCTTTCCTATTGAAATAACCAAATATTTAAAACCCTCCGATAAATCAGATATATAATAGCCCTGTAGTCTAGTGGTCAAGGATATGGGATTCTGGGTCCCGTGACCCCGGTTCGAATCCGGGCAGGGCTATGTTATAATCATGAAAACGTTCAATCTAGGAGAGATAACCCCTGAAACAGAAGATGAAATAATCTCAGCCATAAAAGCCGGAAAGATATTTGTCTATCCTACAGATACCATATACGGCCTTGGATGCAATGCTGAAAACACTGAGGCAGTAAAGAAAATAAAAGAAATCAAATCCCGGGACGCTGCAAAACCAATGTCTGTCATTGCCCCATCCATGCAATGGATTCTGGACAATATGAAGACAAATGAGAAATATGTTAAAATGTATCTCCCAGGACCCTATACTCTTATCTTAAAAAAGAAAGACTCTGAGTTCCTGAATGAAGCCTCGAGCTATCCCACCCTGGGAGTTCGAATTCCGAGCCATAAATTTACAGAAATTATACAAAAAACGGGCGTTCCATTTATTACCACATCGGTGAACCTTTCCGGAGAAAAACCCCTAACCAACACATCAGCCCTTTCAGAAGAAATAAAAGAAAAAATAGATTATGTCATAGACTCTGGAGAGCTAAATGGTAAACCTTCAACGCTTATCCTCAATGGCCAGAGTGTAATGAGATAGTATTCTTTGAATTGGCAAGCACATAGATTATGCACGCAACCAGTATCCCAATCATAACAAATACGTCTGCCCCGGAAGCCACAACATCCGCCACAATATTTCCAGTTATAACATAATTTCCAAAAAGAAGCAACCAAGCAAGAAATAACACAATGCCTAGAGCAAATGGTAAATTAAACCTTCTTTTCTTATCTAGATGTATAATCCTACTGTTCAATCGTTCAGAAGCTGAAGGATTATGAAACGCTCTATGCACCCTGCCGTGCAAATGATGTGCCCCTTTTTCCATACTCCATCCAGGAAAAACGGACTTAAATACCTTTTTACAAACAACTCTCCAAGAAATAAAACCCCATAAAACATTATCATTAATATCCAAAACATATTATCATCAGACATTGGCTATCTAACCTTCTCAGAATAAAAATCAAAACCCTTTTAAATCAATCAAATCTTCTAATTCTGAGCTCTTGTAGTCTAGTGGTCAAGGACGGTGCCCTCTCGAATTGCTTAGGTTCATGTCGATGAGACTATAATCTTAGTCCTTTAATGGGCAAGCATCTCCTACTCTTCGGAGTAATGGAGAACGGCGCAAACCCGGGTTCAAATCCCGGCAGGAGCATTTAACAAATGAAAAAAGAGAGAAGAATAAAGGCAAT
>SESG01035961.1_pt1 | contig 20425 bp, 15 predicted proteins | sample 3171421 | NCBI WGS metagenome assembly SESG01 (sample SAMN10866946, study PRJNA518727) | freshwater metagenome | biome: subpolar coniferous forest; feature: holomictic lake; material: water; isolation source: holomictic Lake 227, 6 m and 8 m depth | place: Canada: near Kenora, Ontario | collected... | reverse complement strand
TTTTGAGAGATGCTCTAACGGGGCTTGAAAGTCTCATCATACCGGGTGCAGAGGGCGGTGACGCGGTCGAACTCGGCGAGCGCGGCGTTGTAGCTGTTGCGGGCTTGGAGTTCCGTGGTCTGTGCTTGCGTGAGCTGCACAAAGGCGTTGAGGACGTCAAGCTGCGTCCCGGCTCCGGCGCTGAGCCGCTCGCGCGCAAGGCGCAGCGCTTCGGTGGCCTGCTCTACCGTCGCGCGCCCGCTGGTGATGGTCTCCCGGGCTTGAAGAAGGTTGGCCCAGGCTTGTTGGACTTGGAGATCAATCTGTTGCAGGGTGTCGTCGTAGTTGATCTTTGCCTGTTCGAGCTTCGCGCGGGCCTGCTTGACCTTGCCGTAGGTCGCCGCGCCGTCAAAGATGGCCCAGTTGCCCTGAATGCCGAAAAAATAACCGTCCACAGCCGTGGCGAGGTTGTTGGAAAGCCGGTTGTTCTCCACGGTATATCCCACGTTTGCGGTGAGGGTCGGTTTGTAGCCGGCTTTTTGCAGGAGAATATCTTCCAGCTCGATGAGAATGTTTTGCCGCTGGGCTTTGAGGGAGGGGTTGCGTTCGCGCGCGCTTTGGAGTGCGCAGGCGAGATCCGCTGAAACCGCGGGGATGCTCAGTTCCCCGATGGCGTGGAACGGCTCCGTCTGCGCGGGCAGCCGTTGGGTGTCGTAGCCGAGGGTTTTGGCAAGCTGGAGCTGGGCAAGGTGGTAGCTGTTTTTGGCCGCGATCAGGTTGGGCCGGGCGTTGGCCAGGGCCACCTGCGCCTGGAGGACGTTGAAGCGCGGCACGGTGCCCGCCTTGTAGCGGCTTTCCTGATCCGCAAGCTGGGAGGCGAGCAGGGCGACGGATTCCTCTTGAACGGCGATCAACGCGCGATCCACCAGCACCTGGTAAAACTGGGTGCGCACATCGGCGATGACCGTGTTGATCGCATCGCGCAGTTTGAAGAAGGTGGAGTCCTGGGTGAGTTTGGCCATCCGGAGCGCGGATTCCACTTGCCCGCCCGAGTAGATTACTTGGTTGACCTGGACGTTGACCTGCCAGGTTTTGTTCTGGATCGACACGATGGGAGTGGGGCTCGGGATGGGCTTGAGAGCGGGTGTTGGGGAGGGGGCGCCAGGACTTGGGGTCGGGGTGACTACGGGGGGCGGGGTCGGCGTTGGCGCCGTGGCAGCCCGCTGGCCTCCCGCCTGGGAGCGTTGGCCGCTGACGAGATTGGGGTCCTGTTGCTGGTAAATGGTGGTGAGGGTCACTTGCGGCAGCGCCTGGGCGCGCACCTCAATCACCTGGCCCCGGGTGCGTTCAATCTCCTGTTTGGCGTTGAGAATCAAGGGGTTCTGACAGAGGGCGATGGCCACCGCCTCGTCCAACGTCAGCCCTTTTGTGCCGCCGCCCCAAAAAGGCCGCAAAGGTTCCTTTCCCAGCAAGAGCGTGCCGGCGAGCATGAGGCTGAGAGAAAGCAGGGAGAGGGATTTCATCTTGGGGCCTCTCCGAATCGCGTTTCCTGCGTGCAGTGGGTGCAAGGCGCCAAATAAGCAAAATTCATTAGAAGTAAAAAGCGTGCTTATTCTAGCAAAAAACGGTGTGCTCTTCTTTTTACAAACTGCCAGCCTGAAACTGGTGCCATAAGCGCCCTTCCCTTTTTTATGAAGTCATCCTGTAGAACCTACAACCATACTGTCCCGGCACTGCTGCTCGCAGTTGCCGGGTTCCTCCCCTCCCTCGCTTCAGCCAGCGAATCCGACCTTGTCTTGCCCGATGCCGCCCAGCGTGCGTTGAGCAATTTCCATTTCCCGGGCTTTTCGCTCGGGAGCGAAACGATCCTCTCGATTGGGCTCGTCGTCGCCCTGCTCGGCATGGTGTTCGGCCTGATTGAATACCTTGGGCTCAAAGCGCTGCCTGCGCACAAGAGCATGCTGGACGTCTCCACCCTCATCTACAGCACCTGCAAGACTTACCTCATGCAGCAGGCCAAGCTTCTGCTGGGGTTGGAAGTGCTCATCGGCGGCACCATGGTCTACTACTTCGGCGTGCTCCAACACAAGGACGCCCCGACGGTGGCGCTGATCATCGGTTGGTCGCTCATCGGCATCGCGGGCTCGTTCGCCGTTGCCTGGTTCGGCATGATGATCAATAACATCGCCAACAGCCGCATGGCTTTCGCCGCCCTCAAGGGCAAGGCGCTGGCGGTTTCCGAGATTCCCACCCGCTCGGGCATGAGCATCGGCGTATTGCTCATCAGCGTCGAGTTGCTGATGATGCTGATCGTCCTCAAGTTCGTCCCTCCCGCGCTGGCCGGCTCCTGCTTCATCGGGTTCGCCATCGGTGAATCCCTCGGCGCCAGCGTGCTGCGCATCTGCGGCGGCATCTTCACCAAGATCGCCGACATTGGCAGCGATCTCATGAAAATCGTCTTCGGCATCAAGGAAGACGACGCGCGCAACCCCGGCGTCATCGCCGACTGCGCGGGTGACAACGCGGGCGACTCCGTTGGGCCCACAGCCGACGGCTTTGAGACCTATGGCGTGACCGGCGTCGCGCTCATCACCTTCATCCTGCTTGCAGTGCAGGAAACCTTCCGCTGGGAATTCATCGTCTGGATCTTCGCGATGCGCATCGTCATGGTTCCCATGTCGGTCATCGCCTACAAGATCAACGGCTTCATCACGCGCGGCGTCTTCGCCAAGCACGCGAAGTTCAACTTTGAACACCCGCTCACCGTCCTGGTGTGGCTGACCTCGCTGCTCTGCGTGGGCATCACCTACGTGGTGAGCTGCTTCATGCTGGCCGCCAAATACGGCGACCTCTGGTGGAAACTCTCCACCATCATCAGTTGCGGCACGCTGGCCGCGGCGATCATCCCTGAGTTGACCCGCATGTTCACCAGCACCAAGAGCGCCCACTGCCAGGAGGTCGTCAACGCGACCACCGAAGGCGGCGCGGGCCTCACCATCCTCTCCGGCCTCGTGGCCGGCAACTTCTCCTGCTTCTGGAAGGGCTTGACGCTCACCGGGTTGATGCTCGTCGCCATGATGACCAGCGCCCACGGGTTTGAAGCCTTCATGGGCTACCCCACGGTGTTCGCCTTCGGTCTCGTCGCGTTCGGCATGCTGGGCATGGGCCCGGTCACGATTGCCGTGGACAGCTACGGGCCGGTGGCCGACAACGCGCAGAGCGTGTTTGAACTCTCCACCATCGAGCAGATCTCCGGCATTGAAGCCGAAGTGCAGCGCGACTTCGGGTTCACCCCGGATTTCGAAAACGGCAAAATGCTGCTCGAAGAAAACGACGGCTGTGGCAACACCTTCAAGGCCACCGCCAAGCCGATGCTCATCGGCACCGCCGTCGTGGGCGCCACCACGATGATCTTCTCGCTCATCCTGATGCTCAAGAGCCACTTCGGATGGACGGATCTCTCCAAGCTCAGCATCACCGAGGGCCACATCATTCTCGGCCTGCTGATGGGCGGCTCGGTCGTCTACTGGTTCGCCGGGGCCTCGCGCCAGGCGGTGACCACGGGCGCCTACCGCGCGGTGGATTACATCAAGCAGCACATGCACCTGGACGGCGTCACCAAAGCCTCCCTGGAAGACAGCAATGAAGTGGTCAAAATCTGCACCCAGTATGCCCAGCAAGGCATGTTGAATATCTTCATCGTCGTCTTCTCGCTGGCGCTCTCCTTCGCCTGCTTTGACCCGGTGTTCTTCATCGGCTACCTGATCTCGCTCGCCATGTTCGGCCTCTTCATGGCCATCAACATGGCCAACGCGGGCGGTTGCTGGGATAACGCCAAGAAGATCGTGGAAGTCGAGCTGCGCCGCAAAGGCACCGCGCTCCATGATGCGACGGTCATTGGTGACATCGTGGGCGATCCTTTTAAGGACACCTCCTCGGTGGCCCTGAACCCGATCATCAAGTTCACCACGCTCTTCGGCATTCTCGCCGTGGAGATCGCCGTCAAGACGCCCGAAGGCATCCGCCTCGGCATCGCCCTGAGCTTCCTGGCTTTGGGGCTCATCTTCGTCTGGCGCTCCTTCTACTGCATGCGCATCTCGACGCTCCACCCGAGCGACCACATCATCGAGTTTGACCGCAAGGCCGCCATCACCGCCGCAAAGAACGACGGACAAGAAGGTCTCATGGCGAAGTAATCAGGGAACATCCCCTTCCCGTTGGGTATTCAACCCAGGGCGGCATCTGTCGCCCTGGGTTTTTTCTTTGCAAAGGAAGGAGGAACATTTTGGCCGCCAAAAAGCCCGTCGCCCGGTTTGGAGCCGAGGGACGGGCATTGCTGTGGCGGACTGTAAGGGGAACGCTATGCCGTGGCGGCTTTCAGCGCTTGGTCGAGATCGGCCTTGATGTCCTCAATGTTCTCCAGCCCAATGGAGAGCCGGATGAAGTCGGGGGTGACGCCCGTGGCCTGCTGCTCCGCCGGGGTCAACTGCGAATGTGTCGTGGAGCCGGGGTGAATGACGAGGCTCTTGGCGTCGCCAATGTTGGCCAGGTGCGAAAGGAGCTTGACGCTGTTGATGAAGCGCTTGCCCTCTTCCAGGCCGCCTTTGATGCCGAAGCCGACGATGCCGCCGAAGCCGCCCTTGAGATACTTGGCCGCCGTGGCATGGCTTGGGTGCTCTTCAAGCCCGGGATAGTTTACCCACGCCACGGAGGGGTGCGTTTTGAGGAATTGGGCGACCGCGAGCGCGTTCTCCGCGTGCCGCGTGATGCGCAAGGGCAGCGTCTCCAACCCTTGCAGGAGCTGGAACGCATTGAAGGGGCTCAGCGCCGGGCCAAGATCGCGCAACAGTTGCACGCGCACTTTGATGATGAAGGCAATATTGCCCGCGCCAGGGACGTTGCTCAGCGCATCCCAGAAGACGAGGCCGTGGTAGCTTGGGTCGGGCTCGGTGAACTCAGGGAACTTGCCGTTGTTCCACTTGAAATTGCCGCTGTCCACAATCACCCCGCCAAGGGTGGTGCCGTGGCCGCCGATGTATTTGGTGGCCGAGGCGACAACAATGTCCGCGCCGTGTTCGATGGGCCGCACGAGGCCGACCCCCACGGTATTGTCCACGACCAGCGGGATGCCCGCTTCATGGGCGATGGCCGCAAGCGCCTCGAAATCCGGCACGTCGAGCTTCGGATTCCCAATGGTCTCGGCATAGATGGCGCGCGTGCGCGGGGTGATCGCCTTGCGGAACGCCTCGGGGTCCTGCGAGTTGACGAACTTTGCGCTGCGCCCGAGTTTCGGGAAGGTGTAATGCAACAGCGAATAAGTGCCGCCGTAGAGGTTGTCTGCGGCCACGATCTCGTCGCCGGGCTGCGTGATGGCCAGCAGCGCGAGGCTGATGGCCGCCTGGCCCGAGGCCACTGCGAGCGCGCCGGTGCCGCCTTCGAGCGCCGCGATGCGCTGCTCGAAAACGTCGGTCGTCGGGTTCATGAGCCGGGTGTAGATGTTGCCGAATTCCTTGAGGGCAAAGAGATTCGCCGCGTGCTCGGTGCTCTTGAAGACGTAGGAAGTCGTCTGGTAGATGGGCACGGCGCGGGAGCCGGTGGTGGGATCGGGAACCTGCCCTGCGTGAAGGGCGAGTGTTTCAAAGCGAGGTTTGGACATAGGTTGGAATGTGGGTTGAGTTGCTGTTTCGCTGGTGGTTGGGTTGATTTTTGCTTTCGAGGATGCTTTTGAAATTCGGGCGAAGGACGCCAGGATCGAGGAGGCGATATTGGAGAGCAGGCTCATCTGTTTTCCTTGGATATGATTTGCGCTGTTCGCACGCATTTCGCGAGCAGAATTTTTGGGTGGCTGGCGAGGCTTCCCCGCGGGGCACGGAACCCCGCGGGAAACACCACATGTCCTCACCAAAGTTTTAGAATTCGTATTTTGCCTGAACCGCCAGGCCCTTGTTCTCCGTAGTGTTCAAGAGCGGGCCGAAATGCCCCCAGCCGACGGTGACGGTGGCGTGCGGGTTGACGATGAATGCCGCGCCCACGGTCCACCAATTGTCTTCGCGGTCGATGAGATATTGTCCGCTTTGCAAGGGGTTGCCGATTTTCTGGTAGGCATTGGCCTTGCCGCGAAATTCCGTAGCGAGCCAGAGCCAGTCGGTGATGCCGTAGGCCAGGTTGCCTTCAAAGGTCAGGCGATAGTTGTCGCCGAACCCGAGGTAGCCGAGTTGCTCTGCCTGACTTTCACGCAAGCCCGCCGTCACGAGCAGCGGATGCCCAAAGACTTTCGGGAACGCCTTGGTGGCTGTCAGTGTGAAATCCACGCCGTCGTCCTGCTTGTAGCCGATGTTGGTAAGCGCGCCGCCGAGTTGTTTGTTAATGTTGGCGATGCCGTCGTTGTATTTGTAAGCCGCGCCAACGGTTACCGCAGGCAGCGGCAGATTGAAGCTGTTTTCAGGCAACGCCAGCACGCGGGCGTTGAAGTTGTGGACGAGCACATGGTTGTCGATGCCGATGCCCGTCACGTCTTTCACATCATTCACCAGATTGCCAACCCCGAAGCGGCTCGCAGCGTAGCCGAGTTCCACGCGTCCGAAGAGCGTTTCGGTGATGGCTGCCGTCTCGACGTTCTTGGTGTTGGCCTTGACGTAGGTGACGGAGGTGGCAGGCAGCCCGAAGTTCGTCCCGGCAGGGCCCGGGTTCACCAGATAGGCGACCGGGGTGATGACGATGCCGCCCACGCCTTCAATGGTGTGCAGCGGGAGCGGCGGCGCTTTCTCCGTCGTGGTGGCGACGACCGCTTTGGTTTCTTTGGGGGAGGGGGCCGCTGTGTCCGCGTGGGCGGCAAGCGGGAGGGTGAGGATTTGAGCGACCGCAAGGGCGGACCAGAGCAATGAGTTTGTTTTCATGAAGTTAGGTTGTTGTTTTTTTAGGTTGAGAGAAGCGGCCGGGCGCTTTCTGTATCTACCTACTAAATGGGTAGGCGATAAGAGTCAAGGGGTTTTTGGAAATATTTTTATTTTTTTCTAAATCCCCGCGCCGTAGATGAGCGCTTCCTTAAAAACCTCTTCCCGTGTCACCGGTTCAGCCTTGAACACGGCCTCCAAGGTCGCCTCGTCCATGGAGCGGGCGATGTAATTGCGGATGTCCAGAAAGAGGCGGCGGAAGCGGCACACCGGCTCTTGCGAGCAGCACTTGTAGCCCGTGGCGGAGACGCACGCGATGGGGGCGAGAATCCCGTCGAAATGCCGGATCACCTCGCCCATCGTGATTTGGCCGGGCGGCTTGCCCAAGCGGTACCCTCCCCGCTTGCCGGTGACGCTCACAATCCACCCCTTCTGCTTCATCTCCATCAAAATTTGCTCCAGAAATTTCTTGGGGATGTCGTTGCCTTCGGCCAACTGGCGCGTGGAAACGAGTTGTTCCTCCCCGGCTGCCACCAGGGTGAAGAGTGCGCGGAGGGCATAATCAGTTCGGCTGGAAAGCTTCATATCCTACGTATCCACTAGGAGGACCTATTTGTAAATACCGAGAATGTGCCGAGAGCCTCTCAGCCCCCTGCCTCTAATAGCTTGTCCCTGGGGCGTCCGTGGGCTATGGGTCGAGGGATGGCACGCGCTGCACGACAACAATTCCGCCTTTTCCGCGTTTTTGGGATCACTGTGTTTTTGCATTGGTCGTGGTTCCTTGTGGCGGCATACGAACTTGACCAGCGCGCAAGCCTCTATAGCTCACTGGGTTGGAATATCGCTGAATACCTGGCCCTTTTTGCCATCGTGCTGCTGCATGAGTTCGGCCACTCGCTGGCGTGCAGGCAGGTGGGGGGAAGCGCCAACGAGATTACCCTCTGGCCCTTGGGTGGCGTGGCGTTCGTGAGTCCCCCGCCGCGTCCGGGAGCCGTTCTTTGGAGCATTGCCGCCGGGCCGCTGGTGAATGGGGTGTTGCTCGTGCTTTTGACTCTGGCGAGTCCTTTCCTGCACGGGCTCGCGTTGTCGGCCTCGGCGGCGCATTTTGTGTGGCAGCTTTGGTGGATCAATTTGATGCTCCTGGCCTTCAATCTGCTCCCGGTCTATCCGCTCGACGGCGGGCAAATCCTGCGGGCGCTTTTGTGGTTTGTGCTGGGCCGTGCGCGCAGTCTTTTTGTGGCCGCGATTTTCGGGGTGACGGGCGGTTTGGGGTTGATGGCTTATGCCGTGAGGAAGGAATCCTACTGGCTCGGCATCATGGCGGTGTTCCTCTTGAGCCGGTGCTGGCAGGGCTTCCGGGAGGCGAAAAACCTGGCGCTCCTGGCCCAGATGCCCCGGCATGCCGGGTTTGCCTGCCCCTCCTGCCGGGCTCAACCGCTCCAAGCGCCGGTCTGGATTTGCCCCGGCTGCCAAGGGCAGTTTGATACCTTTGAGCACGGCGCGGTTTGCCCCGGTTGCGGCATTTCCCCGGCGGTAACGGGCTGCCCGGAATGCCGCCAAGCCCATCCCTACGCGGAGTGGGTTGCGCGCTGAGGGTAAGGGGTGTCTCAGATTGCGTTTGCGTCCCAGAGGGACGCCGTGAGAGTAGCCCGGCGTTTTAACGCCGGGTAGGAAAAGAGAAGTCTTACGTCCCTGAGGGACGGCTGATAACGGCAGACACAGGCTCGATCAAACGTCCCGATGGGACGAAGCGTTCTGCCACGCGAACCCGGCGTTAAAACGCCGGGCTACTTTCGGGTTGTCCCTATGGGACAATATGACCAATGCAAGCGCATAGCCAAAAGCAGATGCGCAACGCTCTGCATTTGCGCCGGATGCACTTTTGCGGCTGCTCTTTTCTAAACCAGCGGCTGCTGTTGGGTGAGGCAGTGGAACGCCCCGAGCCCCCAGATGAGTTCCCGGCAGTCGATGCCGATCACTTTGCGCGTGGGAAGTACGGTTTGCAGCACGGATAAGGCCCAGCCGTCGGCGCTGTCGCCAAAGGTGGGCAGCAGCACCACTTTGTTGGCGATATAAAAATTCGCGTAGCTGGCGGGCAAACGCTGTCCGTCGCGCACAATTTTGCCGGGCATCGGGAGCACGTGAATTTCCAACGGCGTGCCGTCTTCGGCGTCCATTTCGCGCAGCTTGGCCAGGTTTTCCTGGAGCGGTTCGTAGTTGGGGTCGTCCTCCTGATCCTCGACGCACGTGACCACGGACTTGTGAGATACAAAGCGCGTCAAATCGTCCACGTGGCCGTCGGTATCATCGCCTTCAATGCCGTCCCCGAGCCAGAGGATGTTGGTCACGCCCAGATAATCGCGCAATTTGCGCTCGATGTCCGCCTTGGTCAGATCCGGGTTGCGGTTGGGATTGAGCAGGCAGGAGCTGGTGGTCAAAAGAGAGCCCGTGCCGTTGACGTCGATGGAGCCGCCTTCCAGGACGATGCCGGGGTGGAACACCTCCATCCCGAGCGCCTTGCCGATCTCCGTGGGCACGACGTCATCGAAATCAAAGGGCGGGTATTTCCAGCCCCAGGCGTTGTAATCCCAATCCACAATGGCCGGTTTGGAGTCGCCCGCGCGCGTGAGGAAAACGGGGCCGTGATCACGGCACCACGGTTCGTTGGTCGGGATGTGAAAAAAGCGGACGTGCTGGGAGCGCGCGCGGTTGCGGCTGAGCGCCTCGCGCACTTCGCGCTCATGGTTCGCGTCACACACGTTGATGTGGACGGGCTCGGAATCGGCCAGGGCATCCACCATTTTCGCAAGGGCAGGGAGGACGGCATCGAACGAGCCGGGAAAGCTGATGCCGTCGCGGCGGGGCCACGAGAGCCAGGTGGCCGCGTGCGGTTCCCATTCAGCGGGCATCCGGTAGCCCAGTTGGGCTGGCGTCGGTGCGGCTGGGGAGGGCGCGTCGGAAGGGGCAGGGGTTTCGGAAGAAGTCATAGAAAACTCAAATCAATGAAGAGGGGGCTGCTGGTCAAGGAAGCGCTGGGTGATGCCCTGGTAGGCGTCCACGCGCCGATCCCGCAGGAAGGGCCAGTGGACGCGCTGCTGGTCGATCGCCGCGAGATCGACTTCCGCAAAAAGAATTTCCTCCCGGTTCACGCTCGCCTTGGCGACGATCTGGCCGCTCGGGTCGGCAACAAAACTTTGCCCCCAGAACTCGATGCCGGAACCGCCGTTGGGCGTTTCATGCCCGACGCGGTTGACCGCCGCCACGTAGCAGCCGTTGGCGATCGCGTGGGAACGCTGGATGGTCTCCCAGGAGTCGTGCTGCCGCTCGCCGTATTCCGCTTTCTCGGCGGGGTGCCAGCCGATGGCCGTTGGGTAGAAAAGGATTTGCGCGCCTTGCAAGGCGGTGAGGCGCGCGGCCTCGGGGTACCATTGATCCCAGCAAACACAGACGCCGATTTTTCCAAACCGGGTCTCCCATGCGCGGAAGCCGAGGTCGCCCGGAGTGAAGTAGAATTTCTCCAGAAAGAGCGGATCATCCGGAATGTGCATCTTCCGGTAGCTGCCGAGGTAGGTTCCGTCGGCGTCGATCACCACCGCCGTGTTATGGTAAAGGCCGGGGGCGCGCTTCTCAAAAAGCGAGCCGACGATCACCACGCCGTGCGTTTTGGCGGCCTCGCACAGGGCGTCGGTGGAGGGGCCGGGGATCGGCTCGGCGAGCTTGAAATAGTCATGGTCTTCCACCTGGCAGAAATAGACGGAGCGGAAAAGTTCCTGCAGGCAAACGATGTGCGCGCCCGCGCGGGCCGCCTCGCCGATCCGGGCAAGGGTCTTCGCCAGGTTTTCAGACGGGTCGGCTGAACAACTCGTTTGAACGAGCGCGAGTTTGAGGTTGGAGGGAGCGGTGGCCATCGGGACGCAAAATAGCGCAAATCCATGCGCTGGGGAGAACTTTTTTGAGGCAAAAAAACTTATTTTTTTTCAAGCAAAAATAATGCTGATTTATTCCCGGCTATTCTTGCCGTCTCAAAATTTATCTGGAACTCAGGAACTCAGGAAAAACAGAGAAAGCATCCGCAGATTTTTAAAATGAGACGGCTTTGAAAAAACTCTCTTCTTGAGTTCCTGAGTTCCAGATTCTCTTTTGCTTTTATTGAGACGCGTTTGCTTGGCCGGATGCGCTCGACAGCCGGGTGCAAACGATTCTATATTTCATAACTCCATGATTCTCCCAAAACTTACCCATCTCGCCGCATTGCTGCTCGGCCTGGCCATCCCGCTTACCGGTATGGCGCAAGAAAAAGCGGCGCCAACCAAACCAGACACCACCAAAATGAAAGACATCCGCATCGTTATGAAAACCGGCAAGGGCAACATCGAATTGACGATGTTCCCCTCCCAAGCGCCCGTCACCTGCGCCAGCTTCCTGAACCTCGCCAAGCAAGGCAAGTATGACGGGATCGTCTTTCATCGCGTGATCCCGAACTTCATGATCCAGGGCGGCGACCCGACCGGCACCGGACGCGGCGACCGCGGCTACAAATTCGAAGACGAATGCAAGCCGACCCTCCGCTTTGACAAGCCCGGCCTGCTCGCCATGGCCAACGCCGGCCCCGGCACCAACGGCTCGCAGTTTTTCATCACGCACGTGCCCACGCCGTGGCTCGACGGCAAGCACACCATCTTCGGAGCCGTCACCAAGGGGCAGGATGTGGTGGATGCCATCGCCCAGGGCGACAAGATCACCGGTATTGAGATCCTCGACCCGGTGGACGAACTCTTCGCCGACAAGGCCGACCGCATCGCCCAGTGGAATGCGGCAATGAAATAACAAGCGCAAGCGCAAGCGTGACGCTTGACCCGATACGCGCTGCCGCGCGAGAGGAAAAGCGAGTCCAGCAATTAAAAGACGGCGAGGGAAACCGCGCCGTCTTTTTTGTGGGGAATGGATGCGTTGCGTTTGCGTCCCAGAGGGACGCTCTGAGAGTAGCCCGGCGTTTTAACGCCGGGTGGAGACAGCGAAGCATTTCGTCCCGGAGGGACGGTTGGAATGAGCGGAGTCACGCCCCGTCAAATGTCCCTTTGGGACAAAGCATGGCGCCATGCAAACCCGGCGTTGAAACGCCGGGCTACTTTCGAGGTGTCCCTCCGGGACAATACGGCCAGTGCAAACGTGTAAATGGTATGCTTGAGCAGCGGGAGAAAGACTGCACTCTGGTACAAAAAAAGCGCAGACCCCGCGAACAGGGTCTGCGCTTTTGGAAGGAGTTGCGAGCTTAGAATTTCGCGTTAGACCCGCTGTAGGTTCCAGAGCCAGAAGTCAAAGACGTGTATTTTCCTACATCCCCGCCCATGCGGCAAATGACATAGCCCTTTGTGCCAAAAGGAACCGTTCCACTGGTTGCTAATGCGCTGGTGGAGGCATCGACATTCTTGGTGGTAAGGAAAACGGCGGTGGAGGCGGCATTGCCGGTCACCTGATAGATGTAAAAGGCGCTATTGTTAGCATATTTCCAGCTTCCGGCGCTGGTGCCGGTGCCCGTCACAGCCGGGATGCCGGGGGCGGCGAATATTTTCAAATCTTCGCCCTTGAGGTAACCCTCGCCAAGCAACCCTGTCGCGCCCGTCACGTATGCATCTGCGGTGGCGTAAATTGCTGTCGACCCATCTTTCGTATCGCCGGGCCAGCCCATCGTGGAATCGCTATTCGTGGCGGCGTCAGTGGCCATGGACATGGCTGCCAAGTGGATCTGCCGGCAATTGCTCACGGCCTGGATGATTTGGCCCTTGACCAGCGCGCCGGTGACGGCGGGAACGGCCAAGCTCGCCAGAATGGCGATGATGGAGATAACGACGAGGAGTTCGATGAGGGTGAAGCCCTTGAGGGCGCGGATGATTTTCATATTCTGGTGGAGTTAATAGGAGGGATGCTGCTTGGGAGCGTAGCGCAGAGATGCGTTTTCGCAACCGGTTTTTAATGGAAATTGAAAAATTATTTTGTTGTCACGCTTCTGCAATCTCGGCGGCGGGCGCTTCCGGAAGCGCCGGGGGATAAGGGTGGCGTTTGAAGGCGACGACGGCGAGCGGCGGAAGCTTGAGGGTCAGCGAGTGGCTCCTGCCCTGCCACCAGACCGGCTCGGCGTGCTGCCCGCCGTAGTTGCCGACATTGCTGCCGCCGTAGGTCTCGGCGTCGGTGTTGATAATCTCTTCATACCAGCCTTCGCCGGGTGCCCCCACCCGGTACCATTCGCGCACCACGGGGGTGGCGTTGACGATGAAAACCAGCGCGGAACCGTCGCTCCCCTTGCGGATGAAGGAGACCACGGAGTCGTCCGCGTCATGGAAGTCGATCCACTCAAAGCCTTCGTAGGTGTCGTCCAGGCTCCAGAGGGCCGGTTCGCTTTTGTAGACCCAGTTGAGGTGCTGGACGAGGCGGCTCAGGCCGTCGTGCATCGGGTATTGCGTCAGGTGCCAGTCGAGGCTCTTTTCGTGGTTCCACTCCGCCCATTGGCCAAATTCGCCGCCTTGGAAGAGCAGCTTTTTGCCGGGGTGCGCATACATCCAGGCGTAGAACATCCGCAAATTGGCAAACTTCTGCCAGAGATCGCCGGGCATTTTGTCCAGCAGCGAGCGTTTGCCGTGGACGACTTCGTCATGGCTCAGCACGAGCACGAACTGCTCATGGAAGGCGTAGAGCAGGGAGAAGGTGATGTCGCCCTGGTGGTAGCGCCGGTAAGCAGGGTCCTTGCTCATGTAGGAGAGGAAGTCGTGCATCCAGCCCATGTTCCATTTGAGGCCGAACCCGAGGCCGCCCAAATAGGTGGGCCGGGAGACGCCGGGCCACGCGGTCGATTCCTCGGCGATGGTGAGAATGCCGGGGTTGCGCCCGTAGCAGACTTCGTTGAACTGCTTGAGGAAATGGATGGCTTCCAGGTTTTCCCGTCCGCCGAAGCAGTTGGGAATCCACTCGCCGGGCTGGCGCGAGTAGTCCAGGTAAAGCATGGAGGCCACGGCGTCCACGCGCAGGCCGTCGATGTGGTATTGCTCCAGCCAGAAGAGGGCGTTCGCGACCAGGAAGTTGCGCACCTCGTTGCGGCCGTAGTTAAAGATGAGCGTGCCCCAGTCGGCATGCTCTCCCTGGCGCGGGTCGGCATGTTCGTAGAGGTCGGTGCCGTCGAATTCCGCCAGCCCGTGGGCGTCCTTGGGGAAGTGGCCGGGCACCCAGTCCAGAATGACGCCGATGCCCCGCTGGTGGCACTTGTCCACAAAATGGCGGAACTCGTCCGGGTTGCCGAAGCGGCTGGTCGGTGCGTAATACCCCGTAACCTGATAGCCCCAGGAGCCGTCGAAGGGATGCTCCGCCACCGGCATCAACTCGATGTGGGTGTAGCCCAGGTTGCAAACGTAGTTCAGGAGCCGGTCGGCGAATTCCAGGTAGGAGAGCGGGCGGTCGCCTTCCTCGGGCACGCGGGCCCAGGAGCCGAGATGCACTTCATAAATGCTCACCGGGCTGCGCTGCCATTCCTTGGATTTGCGGTCTTCCATCCAATCCTGATCCGCCCATGTGTAGCGGTGGAGGTCGAAGACGATGCCCGCCGTCTTCTGGCTGTGCTGGGCGTAGAAGGCAAAGGGATCGCTCTTGAGGAAGACGTTGCCGTGGCAGCCCTTGAGTTCAAACTTGTAGTGCGCGCCTTCGCGGATGCCCGGGATGAAAATTTCCCACACGCCCGAGCCGGGGTGCTTGCGCATCGGGTGAACGCGCCCGTCCCAGCCATTCCAGTCTCCCACAACGCTCACGCGCTGGGCGTTGGGCGCCCAGACGGTGAAGTAACAGCCCCACGCGCCGCCGCATTCCATCAAGTGCGCGCCGAACTTCTCGTAAAGCTGCCAGTGGTTGCCCTCGGCGAAGAGGTGCAGATCCAGCGGCCCGAGCAGTTGCCCGTAGGAGTAGGGATCGCGCTCCGTCCACTCGTCGCCGTTGTGAGCGGTGAAGTGGAGTTGGTAAGCAAAGCGCTCCGTGGAGTCGCCGATGAACGCTTCAAAATAACCGGCGTCGTGGAAGCGGGTGGCCGGGTAGCTGCGCTTTGGGTCATCCACGGATTCCACCACCACGGTGCACGCGTCGGGGCGCAGGATGCGGACGACCAGATTTTCTCCCGCCTGGTGCATGCCGAGCACCGCAAAGGGATCGCCGTGATGTGCGCCAAGAAGCGCGCCGAGATTTCCGTCATCGAGGGTTCTGTGATTCATAGGAGAGCGTTCATGGCTAATCGGTTTCAACCTCTGCACCGCGCTTGCGAAACCGGGATTTTTTGGGAGTCGCCGCAGGGACATCATGAGGGATCACTCCCGCCTTTGTCACCGTAAAAACAATGAAAAGCACGGGCGAGGTTTTCGCGGGAGCTGCCCGGAGTGCCGCAGCCTTGCGTGCGTTTTCATTTGGATGCGTGAGCCCTGTCGGCCAGATAGTCCAGGAATGACCGGGGCTGGAATCCGTAATCGCGTTTTGCCGCAGAGTTATCCAGGGTCTTGGGAACCACAAGGCGATCCAGTTGATCCTGCTTGAAGGGAACGGGAAGATGCAACCGGACTGCGGCCATGAGCAGCTTGACGGGAACGGGAACCACCGCCAAAGGACGCACCAAGCTCCGGAGCGCTCCCGCTATTTCTGTGGCGGTGTATTTCCGGTCATTGCATAACGTGTAAGTTTCGCGAGGGAATCTGCTTTGGCGGGTTGCTTTCACGATAAAATCGACCGTTTCATCGAGGGATACCGGCGAATATCCCACCGGGCCGCGATGCCGGAAATCCACCACCACGTGCGTTTTCCGCGCAAGCGCAAGGAGGGCGTCTATTCCTTCCCCGCCCTTTGAGCCGTACACCTCGGAGGGTCTGATGATCGTATAATTCACACCGCTTGAGCGGATGGCTTCTTCCGCCAACCATTTGGAGCGCGCGTAGGCCCCGCCTTCAGGATGGGCACACTGAGAGCTTACGTAAACAAAATGCTGGGTCGGGCGACACACCTCCAGCAAGCGGCGGGTCAGTTCGTGATTTACCGAGAAATAGCGCGACTGATCGTCCGTGTGCGTGATCGCGGCCATGTGCAAAATTGTGCCGGCTTCTTGAATCCGGCGGGCGAACCTTTCACATTGTTCCAAACCGTTTTCAAGGATTTCCACTCCGCCAGGCGGGAACGCCAGCGGTTTGCGATGGCTCGTGGCGAGAATGCGGAACTCCGGCAACAATCCCTGGATGACCCTGTTGCCGAGTTTGGAGCTTCCGCCAGTCACGAAGACCGTATTCATCGGAGGGAAGGAGTTCGGTGATGTCTCTTGCTGAAACGGTACGCAATCAGGTGCTTGACGAACTCAAAAATGGCGCCGGGCTTCACAAAGGATTTGCGTTTGCTGAGGGGTTCAAAAATCACCGGAATTTCGTAAACACGCAGCTTTAGAGCCAGGCATTCAAGCATGATTTCCGCATCAAAAAACCAGTCGTCGGATCTCAAGTCCATCCGCTCGTAGACTTCCCGTTTCATGATCTTTGGCTTGGAGTTCACGTCGCCTCGACCGCGATAGTCGGGGAAAAGAGTGCGAAACAGGCGGTTGTAGGCGAGGGAGATGATTTTGCGGTAGAAGCTGTCCCCGCGCTGGACACGGTAGGTTTTCACCAAATCGTAATCATCGCTTTTTATTTTTGCAAAACACGAGAAAACCGCCTCGACGGGAAACTGACCGTCGCCGTCAATAAACCCGATGTATTTACCCCGGCATGCATCCAGTCCGGAGCGCGCATCCCAGCCCATGTCTCCCTGTTTCGCTTCGGCAATGTACCTGACGTTGGGCAGCTTGGTGGCGAGCTGCTTGACGGTTTCCGGTGTCGAATCCTCCGTTCCAGGCCAGTAATTGCCGATAAGGACGATTTCCCATGGGAAGCGGAACATCGTCATGATCTTATGGAAATTCTCCACGAAGGGAATAATGTCCGTCCCTCCCCGATAGCAGAGAACGGCCATGGAGAATTCGATTTCGTTGGAGGGTTCTGACATCAGATTATTGATGCCAATCAATATTCTCTGTTAGATAGGTTTTCCAGAACGAAATTTTTTCCAGGGGGCGGCGTTTTTAGGGCGTTGTTACTGAACTTGCTGTCTTGGAAAGGGCTTTCAGAAGGTTTTCCTTTGGCGCTTTGCCTGCGCTGTGTAGGATTGCTTTTTAGCTCGCGTGCGCGCGTGCGCCGCTTTACTTTGCGGCGTTTGTAGAGGAGATAGGGGAGTCCCGGCGCCTTCTGTCCCACATGCTCGTATCCCCCATTATTCCTGTCTCCAACGAAGACGAAAACAGCGCTTCCAATGAAAGAGCCCAACGACAATGCCGAATTTGATCACCTCGCTTCAAGTTATGATGAGGGTCTGAATGACTTGGCGAAAAGCCTCGGCGAGGAGGGAGTGGACGTTTTTGTGGATCGCAAGGCGGCTTGGGTTCGTCAATTTTTGCAGGGTGAAAACTCCCCGGAGTCATCTCCCCTGAAGCTCCTTGACTTTGGTTGCGGAACGGGCCGTTTTCTGCGGGCCATGCAGCGCAGCGGCCTGCGGGCGGACTTTGAGGGCTGCGATATTTCCTCCAAAATGCTGGAGGCGGCGCGTCAAACTTGGGATCGTGCGTTGCCTGCGCCGCCTCTCCATCACACGGCGGGGGGCAAGCTGCCCTTTGCCTCGGCTTCCTTTGATGTCGTGACCGCCAGTTGCGTCTTTCACCACATCCCCCCGGGGGAATGGATCGAGACGGCCGGGGAATTATTCCGCATTTTGAAGCCGGGCGGGCGTCTGCTCATCCTGGAACACAATCCCTGGAACCCGTTGACCCGGTGGCTCGTCTCCCGCTGTCCGATTGATGAAAACGCCGTGCTGCTCTCTGCAAGCGAGTGCCTCGCCGTGCTCCAGAAAGCCGGTTTCCAAGCCCTCAAAAAATCGTTTATCTTCTTCGTTCCGCCACGTTTCCGCGCGCTTTGGGAGTGGGAGGGGCTGCTGAAGTGGCTGCCCTTGGGGGCTCAGTATATTGCAGTGGGCCGTGTAAACAAATCCGCCGTGCCGATCGTGACTGAAGGCCATTCAAGGGGAGGAAACAGATGAAATTGAATTTTAAGCAGAACTGGCCGGTTTTCTTGCTGGTTGGGTTGACCGTGCTGTTTTTGGGAGACATCTGGTTTGCGGGCAGGATGCTGCTCTTGCGCGACTTTTTTTGGAACGATGAGCCGAACCGGGCTCTTTTGGGCGCCTATCTTCGGGGCGGAACGTTCCCTTTGTGGAGTTCCGCATGGCAATGCGGCGAGCCCAACGCCGCCCAGCCGTGTTACGGGACGTTTTACCCGCCGAACTGGATTTTCATTCTCCCCCAAGTAGAATGGGCGATCCGACTCTGGTGGACCTTCCATCTCGCGGTTGCAGCGGTTGCGACTTACGCACTGGCCCGGTATTGGCGCTTGTCGGTTGCGCCGGCCCTGTTTGCGGCCATTGGTTTTGCCTTCAGCACCTATGTGGTGGCTTGGATCGAGTTTGCCCACGGGTTTTGCTGCATGCCTTGGATGCCGTTGGTGCTGCTTTTTGTCAGCAGGATCATCGACCGCACGGCGCAAGAAAACCACGAGAAGGGGTGGGCTGTTTTACGCAGGAATGCGGGCTCGATTCTGGCGCTGGCCGTGGTGCTGGCATTGCAGGTTTTGGCGGACGTAGAGTATGTTTATTACTCCAGTTTGCTGGTGGCTGGCTACGGCGTCGCCAAATGGGTTCGGCTGCGCAATCCAAGGGGGGTTGGCGTTTCTGCCGTGCTGCTGGGAATCGCCGGGTTGCTGGCTTTGGGCTTGGCCATGCCACAACTGATTCTGACTCTGGAGTTGATAGGGCAATCCGTTCGGGTGGGGGAGGTGGACGCCTTTTTGCATATCGGATCTTCTCATCCGCGAAACTGGTTGTCGCTGCTGCTCCCTTATTTGTATGGGCGGCCCGGCTACCCGGCGGCCTATTGGGCGCCAAAGGTTTATGAATTTGCGCTCGGGACGTGCTATGTGGGCATCCTGCCGCTGATCAGTCTTTTCTTTTGCGGGCTGTGGCCCAAGGCCCAGCCTGCGGGCGAACGCCGGTTTTTGATTTGGTTTTGCATAACAGCCGTAGTGGCCGGGTTGGTGATGTCTGCCGGCCAATACACGCCCGTTTACCCTTTCTTGCATCATTGGCTCCCGGGGTTGGGGCACCTGCGGTTCCCGACCAAATTTTACTTGTATGTGGCTCTGGCGCTTCCCCTTCTTGGGGCTTTCGGGTTCCAAGCGCTGCTTGAAAACGGCGGCAGGAAGTCGCCTGTCGCTGAACGTCTTTTCTGGATTGCTGCGGGCTGCTTTGGCGTGTTCATTCTCGGGTATCTGCTCTGCCTTTTTGACGGCCGCTTTCTGCCGTGGTTGATGGCGCATCCCGAAACGCCTTCTGCGGAGCAGGTGAGCGCCGTGTTGTTCGACTACACTTTGGCGGTGGCGCTTTCCGTGGCCGGGCTGATTCTTTTTGGGATGCTCGCGCTTGGGCGGGGGCGGACGCAATGGGTTCAAGCCGGCATTGTCGCCGTGGCTTTCGCCAATATGTGCGTCATTTCACGGCAGTCCCAGCCGACAGGCCCAGAGGGCGTCTACACGCGGCGTCCTGAGGAATTAATCAAGGTGATTGGAAGGGATCCTCGCTATCGTTTCCTGTCAAACTACCATAGCACGCAGCAGTATCTTTATGGCGACAGCCGTGTTGAAGTCTATGACTGGGCGCGGAATACGGGCGGATCAAATCACGTGCTGCTGGAGGGCATTCAAGACGTTGCAACAGGTTGCACGGTTCTGGGGCGCTACCAGCAGTTCTTTGATATTCTCAAGAGCGCGCCGCCGCAGGTGTCGAACAAAATCGCGGACATGATGGCGCTACGCTATGTCACTGGAGGCGAACCCTTCGAGCAAATTCTCTGGGGCAACGCCTCACCCGACGTTCGCTTGTTCGATCGCTCCAACTGTCCTCCCCGCGCCCTGGTGGTATCCCAATGGAAGTTTGTTGCGGAGGATGACGATATGTTGAAAACCATCCTGAACAACGCGTTTGACCCGCGCAAGGAAGCCGTTTTGGCGCCTCTGCCGGGGGAACCCGCCACGCAGCCGAGCGGGGCCGACGCGACGGGAGGAGGGGAGGTTCGCTCCCTTGCCGATCACACGGATTCCACGACCATGGAGGTTTCCTCAAAAGGCCGTTCGTTGCTGGTGCTCAGCGATACCTGGTATCCCGGCTGGATCGCCACGGTGGACGGTGTCCAGCGCCCCATCTTCCGCGCCAACTACCTTTTCCGCGGCGTGTTCCTGGAGCCGGGAACCCACCGGGTCGAATTCGCTTACAAGCCCGTGCGTTTTACCCTCGGAGTGTGGATTTTCGCCTTCGCCGCAACGGCTTGCGCAGGGTTGGGATGGATGGCGCGAGGGGCCAGGCGGGATTGAGGGGCATGCCATCTCGCAAAAATAGAGCGTTTCTCAAAAAGA
>SESG01020986.1_pt1 | contig 20448 bp, 22 predicted proteins | sample 3171421 | NCBI WGS metagenome assembly SESG01 (sample SAMN10866946, study PRJNA518727) | freshwater metagenome | biome: subpolar coniferous forest; feature: holomictic lake; material: water; isolation source: holomictic Lake 227, 6 m and 8 m depth | place: Canada: near Kenora, Ontario | collected... | reverse complement strand
TGGTAAATTGCTCTAATGCCGTCTTCGGAAGAAATACACGCCAAGTTGGTAGAAGACAATGCCTGTAGCCGCAGCAATGCTTCCTCCGAACAACAAAGCGACAGGCCACATCGACGCACCTCCCCCGCGATACGGAAGGCAATACTCATCGTGAAGAAGCCACGCCAGAAAACCGCTCCAAGGAATCACACCGGACAACACTCGCCCGAGCCAATTTACCGGGCAGAGCGAAAAGATCATCCCAATGATGGCCGAAGGCACGAGAAGGTAAAACCAAGGATTCATATTGAGAAAGCGAGAGCAGAACCAACTGAAAAAATGATCTATGGGGGATTTTATGTCAAGTTCACTCCCTGCCCGACTATTTCCCCAGGAGAGCAAAAAAGCGTGCGGCGTTTCCCATTCGCCGTTAGAGTCTCGCGCTCTCTAAAATCCCGCTTTCACACCGCCGCATGTCCTTCCGCCTTTTTGACCTCAACGACCCCCAGCGTCACGCCGCCACCACCATCGAGGGGCCGTTGCTGATTCTCGCGGGCGCGGGCACGGGCAAGACGCGGGTTATCACGGTGCGCATCGCGTACATGCTGGCGCAGAAGATCGACCCCAACTCCATCCTCGCCGTCACGTTCACCAACAAGGCCGCCAATGAAATGCGCGAGCGCCTGGCAGGCATGGTAGACCCGGAGGTGGCCAAAAAGGTGACCATGTCCACGTTCCACGCCCTTTGCGTGCGGATTCTGCGCACGGACATCGAAAAGCTCGGCTACAAAAAGAATTTCACCATCTACGACGAGGGCGATCAGAACGGGCTCATCAAGAAGATCCTCACCAAAACCGCCGCCATCGGCGAGAAGCTGGAGCCAAACGCCGCCAAGTCGCTCATCAGCAAGGCCAAGAACAACGGCTGGAACGCGCCGCAGGATGAAAAAACCCTCTTGGGCTCGGTCTTTGCGCGCTACCAGGTGGAGTTGAAGCAGCTCAACGCCGTCGATTTCGACGACCTTCTCTTGCTCACCGTCAAGCTGCTGGCCGAGCACCCGGACGTGCGCGAGCGCTGGCGCAAACGTTTCCGCTACATCATGGTGGACGAGTTTCAGGACACCAACCGGCTCCAGTTGGAGATGGTGAGCTACCTGGCGAATCACGATGACGGCACCGTGCCCAACGTGGCGGTGGTGGGCGACGACGACCAATCCATCTACGGCTGGCGCGGCGCGGAGGTCTCGAATATTTTGGAGTTCGAGCAGCATTTCCCCAACCCCACCGTCGTCAAGCTAGAGCAGAACTACCGGAGCACCAACGCGATCCTCAACACGGCCAACGCGCTCATTAAAAACAACCCGCGCCGCCGTCCCAAGAAACTCTGGAGCGGCAAGGGCGATGGCGAAAAAATCCGCCTCGTGCAAGCGCCCGACGACCGGCAGGAAGCGGAGTTCATCGCCAACGAGATCGCGCGACGCAAGGCGGAGGAAGTGCTGGAGTTCGATCACTTCGCCATTCTCTTCCGCATGAACGCGCAGTCGCGCTTGCTGGAGGAAGCGTTGCGCGAACGGCAGATCCCTTACAAAATCGTGGGCGGCAAGAGCTTCTTTGACCGGCGCGAAGTGAAGGACGTGCTCGCCTACGCCGCCTGCATCCTCAACGCTGACGACGATGTGAGCCTGCTGCGCATCATCAACACCCCGCCGCGCGGCATCAGCGACACCACGGTGGAACGGGCGCTGGCGTTGAGCATCAAAAAGAAGTGCAGCCTTTTCAAGGCGCTCCAACTGCCGGAGTTGAAGCAGAGCGTCATCCCGCGCGCGGCCAACGCCATTGCGCATTTCGTAGGGCAGCTCGACCATTGGGAGACGAAGGTCAACGAGCCGCTGGTGGATCAAGTCGCCCTCTTCCGCTCCATCGTTGACGAGTCCGGCTACTACGAAGACCTGCGCCGCTCGTGCAAGACCGCGGATGAAGCGCTCAAGCGCGAGAGCGGAGTGCGCGACGTGATCGAAGGCTTCGAGCGCTTTTGCGAACACTCCAGCGAAGGCCTGCGCGGCTACCTCGACGCCATGGCGCTGCGGCAGGAAAAGGAAGACGACGACAAGGACAAGGAGCAGGGCACCGGCGTGATGCTCATCACGCTCCACGCCAGCAAGGGCCTGGAGTTTCCCCATTGCTACCTGGTGGGCCTGGAGGAGGGCATCCTGCCGCACGACCGCTCAAAGATCGAGGGCACCATGGACGAGGAGCGGCGGCTGCTCTATGTCGGCATCACGCGGGCGCAAAAAACGCTCACCATGACTTACTGCTTCAACCGGTTCCGCTACGGCGGGGTGGTTCCGTGCAACCCGAGCAGCTTCATCAAGGAACTCGACCCGGAATTGATCGAGCGCATTGATTTGAAGAAGATGCTCAACACCCCGGTGGAAGCGCCCGCGGCCAAATCGCGCTTCGCAGCCATGCGCGCGGCGTTGGAGAAATAGGCGCGGGGGAGAGCCGTTCTCAAAAAAAATTCCCGAATCCCCGGCATCTTGCGGGGTGGATCGGCCGCTCCGCGGGCGATGTTCCAAAGCAAATCGAGCGCAGCGAGCTGATTTTGTTTGCGACGCCCTCCCCCGCAATCGCGCGCGGAGCGCACGATCCACCTTCTGCGTTTCAGAAATCCTTCCCGCAAACTGCTCTAAGCGCAGAGGATGGTCAGCTTCTTGGGGCCGTGCGCGCCCAAAACGAGGATGCGCTCAATGTCACCGGTGCGGCTGGGACCGGTGATGAAGGAGATGAGGCTGGGGTAGGCGGCAGCGTATTTTGCCTTGAGCAGGGCGAAGGCGGCGGGGAGATCCGCGAGCAGTTGTTCGCGTCGGGCGATCACCACGTGGTGCGGAGGCAGGACGGAAAGCGCGCGGCCTCCGGCACTTTGGCTGGTGACGAGCACGCTGCCGGTTTGCGCGATGAGGGCGTCGCAGGCGCTGATGCCCGCGTCGCACGCTTCCATCTCACAGGCATCGTAGCCATTCTCTGTGCGCAAGACGGGCAGGCCGAGGGCGTCGCAGGGGGCGTTGGTGAACTCGTGGGAGTGGGTGGCCACCTTTTTCCAGCCTTCGACGGCGGCGATTTCACGCAGTTTGGCGGTCAGCTCTTCCGGCGTATGGTGGAATACGAAGTCGGCTTTCAGTTCCGCGGCGTTTTTTGCAAACAGGGCGAGGCGTTCCTCAAAGGTGCTCCCGACGCTCGGCAGCCATTCGGGAATGTGGGAGGCGGCTTCGCTCTCTGAAACGGCGTGCACGGGTTCGCCGGAATGCGCGCCGGGGATGGGCGCGGGGACGCTCAGCGCTTCGCGGATTCTGCCCAGGATGTTTTCGCGTTCGTTCATTTGCGGTTTTGCCACCATTCGCGGAAGGTTTGTGGGGCGACTTTGGGAAGCTCGCGCGAACGGGTCCACGCCAGCGCGGGGTCGAGGCGCGTGGCCTTGATCAGCGGATGGAAGAGTTGCCCGATGCGGCCCATTTTCATGCCGAGGGAGAAGAGCGCGGGGTGGTTGAAAAGGAAGGCGAGGCCTTGGAAGAGGGGCTTTTCCCACCAGACAGGCTTTTGCGCGATGGCGTTGCGGCGGGTCTGGAGCAGGTGGTGGTGGAGGTTGATCTTCACCGGGCACGTCTGGGTGCAGGCTCCGCAGAGGGAGGAGGCGAAGGCGAGGTGTTTCCACTGCTGGAGACCGCGCAGGTGCGGGGTGATGACGGAGCCGATGGGCCCCTGGTAGGTGGCTCCGTAGCTGTGGCCGCCGATGTTTTTGTAAATGGGGCAGGTGTTGAGACATGCGCCGCAACGGATGCAGTGGAGGGCGTCGCGCTGCTCGGGATCGGCGAGCAAGGCGGTGCGCTTGTTGTCGAGCAGGACGACGTGGAAGGCCTCGGGGCCGTCGGCTTCTCCGGGCTGCCGGGGGCCGCCATACATGGTGTTGTAGCCGGTGAGCACCTGGCCCGCGCCTGCGGTGCCGAGCATGGGAAGGAAGAGGGCGAGGTCTTCGAGCTTGGGCAGGATTTTTTCGATCCCCATCAAGGCGATGTGGACTTTGGGCAGCGCGCAGGTGAGCCGGGCGTTGCCTTCGTTCTCGGTGATGGAGATCATGCCGGTCTCCGCGATGCCGAAATTTGCGCCGCTGATGCCGATGTCCGCCGTGATGTATTTGTCGCGCAGCACGCGGCGGGCGATCATGGTCAGTTCTTCGGGGCTGTCGGTGGCGGCGGTGCCGAGTTCCTTCGTAAAGAGGTCGCTGATTTCCCCGCGCGTGAGGTGCATGGCGGGGAAGACGAAATGGTAGGGGGCTTCGTGCCGAAGCTGGACGATGTATTCGCCGAGGTCGCTCTCGACGACCTCGAAGCCTTCTTTTTCCAGGGCTTCGTTGAGGTGGATTTCCTCGCCGGTCATCACCTTGGACTTGATGATGGAGTGCGCCTTGCGCTCTTGGATGATCCCGATGATGATCTCACGCGCCTGGGCGGCGTTGCTGGCCCAGTGGACATGCGTGCCGCGCGCTTCGAGATGCTTCGCAAACTCGGCGAGATGGGTGTCGAGGTGGTTGATGGCGTCCCACTTGATTTCCGCCGCGCTTTGTCGCGCGGATTGCCAGTTCTGGAAGCGCGCCACCTTGTCATTCCGCACGACCTCGTATTTTTTGAGCGCGGTGCGGATCAGGTCGCGATGGCGCAGATCCTGGGTCAGCTTGATCGCACTTTTCTTAAACTGGGCGGCGTCGGGTGTCATGCTATCCTAGCGGTGGTTGAGCAGTTCGGCCAGGTGGATGGTGCGCAGGGGTTTGCCCTGGCGGTCAACCAATCCCTGGATGTGCATGAGGCAGCTTGAATCGTTGGAGACGATGTATTCCGCCCCGGTTTCCAGCGCGGAGCCGTATTTGTTTTCGCCCATGGCGGTGGAGATCATGGGAAATTTTGCGGAGAAGGTTCCGCCGAAGCCGCAGCAGCTTTCGGCCTCGCCCATCTCCACCAGCTCCAGCCCCCGGACGTGGGCCAGCAGGGTGCGGGGCTGTTGTTTGATGCCCAGCTCGCGCAGCCCGTGGCAGCCGTCGTGAAAGGTGACCTTGTGCGGGAATTGCGCGCCGAGATCGGTGACGCCCAGCTTGGTCACGAGGAAGTCGGAGAACTCCCAAACCTTGGCGGAAAGCGTGCGGGCGGCTTCCTCGTGTTCGGTTCCGGCGAAGAGTTCCGGATAGAAATTCTTGATCATGGCGCCGCAGGAGCCGGAAACGATCACCACGACCTCCGCATCCTTGAGACGCTCCAGCACCTTGATTGCGGTGGTGCGTGATTCTTCCCAGTAGCCGGAGTTAAACGCCGGTTGCCCGCAGCAGGTGAGTTCCCGGGGATATTCGACGGTGTGGCCCAGGCGCTCCAAAATTTCCACGGCTCCTGCCCCGGCTTTGGGGAAACAGGCGTCGATAAAGCAGGGAATGAAGAGGGTTATTTTCACGAAAGCGAGGGACTACATGGAAGGGAAGGCGTCCATCAATTCCTGAATGACGGCTTCGGACATCGGGGTGACTGCGCCCAGGCTGCGGCTGCGCAGGATGGCTGCCGCAGTGGCTTCCAGCACTTCCAGCCGGTCAAAGGCGTCGAGCACGGAGCGGCCCGCCACGAGAACGCCGTTGTTTTCCAGCAGGGCGACGGGGTTCTTGGAGCCGATGAACGCGGGGATGGCCCGCAGGTCGCCGTATTGCTGCTCGAAGGGAATGCTCTGGACGTCCTTGAGGAAGAGGTAGCTCTCGGGAATGGTGCGGGTATCCAGCCGGGTGTCGCTGGCGCAAAACGCGGTGGCATGCACCGGCAGGGCGTTGACGATGGATTGGATCTCGGGATGCGCGTTGTAGATTGCGCGGTGGAGCCCCACGGCACGGCTGGGGGTCTGTCCCGCCGCCCGTGTACCGTTGTCCACCACCACGAGATCGGCAAGGTCGAGATCCCGCCGATCAACATTGTACGGGGTGATGAGGAAGCGGTCGGCGTCGATCCGGGCCGAAAAACTTCCCTTGGTGCTGGTCATCAGGCGGTGGGCATGGGCGCGATGCACGAAGTCGCAAATCTCTTTGCGCAATTCCCGTTCGCGGACGGTGGGGGCTTGCGGAGCGTGCTCAGAGAGGATGTGGCGGGGCTGGTTGGAAAGGGCGAGCCGCGCGTCTCCCAGATAACGCACATCCCCCAGGATACAGGCGTTGACAATCGTTTCCGAGGCGAACTCCAGGCTCTCCAAACGCTGGTATGCCACAGCGAGGTTTTGTGCTCCCACAACGACTCCGTGGTTCTGGAGGATGACGCAGTATGGCTGCTCCGGGGCGGCGAATTCTGCGGCGATGTTCTCGCCCAGTTGCCGACTGCCCGGCAGAGCGTAGGGGGCAAAGCCGGGGTTGCCGCAAACGTTCCAGGCCTCCGGGAAAATCCGCGTGTTGGGAGCCTGCCCGCAGATGCTGAAGCTGACGAGCGCCGTGGGATGCGCGTGGATGATGGCGTCAATATCCGGGCGGGCCTTGTAGATACTGAGGTGGAACGGATACTCCGAGGAGGGCGGGTGATTGCCTTCCACCGAGCCGTCCGCTGAAATCCGCACGATGTCCTGTCGACGCAGGTTGCCTTTGTCCACACGGGCCGGGGTGATCCAGACGTCGCCGTTTTCGTCGCGAACGGAGATGTTCCCCCCCGAGGTGGTGGTCATACCATGACCATAGATGCGCGCCATGATCGCGACGATCTGATCGCGAGGATGCAAAAGGGAAAAAGTCATTATTGGGCTGGGTGCAGTTGGGAGAAACGCGCAAAGGCTTTGTCCCATTGGGCGCTATCCGTCGGCTGGTATGGAGTGATCTGGCTCGATTCCAGAACGATTTTTCGCAGGGTTGCCAGGGAATCAACATGTCCCAACGCGAGGGCTTGGACAAGGATGTTGCCGCAGGCGGTCGCCTCCACCGGGCCGGCAAATACGGTTCGCCCGGTTCCGTTTGCGGCATACTGATTGAGGAGCGGGCTCTTGCTGCCGCCGCCGACAATGTGCAGGCGGGTGATGGACTGGCCGGTGAGTTGCTCGATCTGAGTGAGCATTTGCCGATACGAAAGAGCGAGGCTTTCGAAAATGCAACGAGTGACCTGGCCGGGTGTTTCCGGGACGGGCTGGCCGGTCTCGCGGCAGTAGGCGGCGATGCGCGCGGGCATGTTGTCGGGCTTCATGAAGCACTCGGCATTGGGATTGATCAGCGAGCGGAACGGCTCAGCGGCTTCGGCCTGGCGATCCAGGTCATCAAAGCTCAGGGTCATTCCCTGGCGGATCCAATCCCGCCGGGACTCCTGCAAAAGCCAGAGGCCAACGATGTTTTTCAGAAACCGCGTAGTTCCTCCATACCCGGCTTCGTTGGTGAAGTTGTGGCGGCGCACTTCCTCATTGATGAGCGGCGCGGGCAGCTCCACGCCGATGAGCGACCACGTTCCCGAACTCAGGTAGGCCCAGCCTTCGCCCTGTGCAGGGATAGCGGCGACAGCGGCACCCGTGTCATGCGAACAGGTGGCGCAAACGGGAATGGCCGGGAGGCCTGTTTCCTCTTGAATGCCGGGAAGCAAAGTGCCAAGCCGTGTGCCAGAGGGGACGATCTGCGGGAAAATACGAGCGGGCAGCCCGAGCGCGACAATCAATTCCTGCGACCACTTGCGACTCTTCGGGTTGTAAAGCTGCGTAGTGCTGGCGAGACTTTCTTCTGCGCGCGCTACTCCGCTGAAGAGGTAGTTGAGGTAATCGGCGATGGTCAAAAACTGATCGGCAATGGCGAGCACATCGGCATTGCGCTCCACGTCATCCATCAACTGATAAAGCGTGTTGAATGGCAGAAACTGGATGCCCGTTTCCGCAAAGATTTTCTCATCCCCTAAGGATTTCCGAACGCTCGCGTAAGGGCCATCTGTGCGGGAGTCACGGTATTGGTAAGGCAGCGCAAGCATCGGCTGGCGCTGGTTGAAAAGGACATAATCGACCCCCCACGAATCCACGCTCAGGCTCTCCGCCGCGACCTTTTTCCCGGCCACTTTCCGCAGGCCGGTTTTGAGTTCTTCAAAAATGCGAAGGATATTCCAGCGCAATGAACCGTTGATCTTGGAGGCTCCGGTGGGAAACCGGTGAACCTCTTCGAGCGTGACTTTCCCCGCTTTGAGAGTGCCGAGAATCACCCGGCCACTGTCCGCTCCCAAATCACACGCAATGTAATGATGTTCGCTCATGGGCCGTCTTGTCGTTTTCTTCTCTATTTGATCTTCGCGCGGGTATCCTTGAGCGCCTTTGCGGAGGCTTGCAGGCCTTGGAGTTCCTTGGGCCAAAGCTCCACTTCGACGTGTTGGATCACACCCGAGCGGCCCACCACGGTGGGCACGCTGATGGAAATGTCGCGAATGCCATAAGCGCCCTTTACGCAACTGGAAACCGGCAAAATGCGGCGTCCGTCGAGCGCGATGGTGTCGATGACTTCGCGGATGGCCACGCCAACGGCGTACCCGGCACCGCCCTTGCGGGAGATGACTTCCGCGCCGCTCTTTTGCGTGCGCTCGAAGATTTGCGTGGCAAACTGCGGGGTGACGCCGGGGAATTTTAACAACGGGAAGCCGTCCACGGTCGAGGAAGACCAGATGGGAACCATCGTGTCGCCGTGTTCGCCGAGGATCATTGCGCGCACCTGGGAAGGAGCGAGCTTGAGCGTGCTGGCGATCAGCGAACAAAAGCGGGAGGTGTCGAGCAAGGTGCCAAGGCCGAGAACCTGGTTGACCGGCAGCCCGAGTTGTTCCACCGCAAGCTGCGTGAGGATGTCCACGGGATTGGAAACAACAAGGATGATCGCCTCACGCTTGAGTCCCGCCGCTTTGATGCTCTCAAGAATGCCGTTGAAGAGGGTGACGTTGCGGTTGATGAGATCCAGACGGGACTCATCCGGTTTGCGGCGCAAGCCAGCGGTGATGCAGATCACGTCCGCGTTGGCGCAGTCGGCATAGGCGCCCGCGTAGATGTTCTGGTCGGCGCAGAACGCCGCCCCGTGGAGCAGGTCAAGCGCTTCGCCTTCCGCCGCCGCCTGATTGGCGTCCAGCATGACGATTTCTTTGACCACGCCCGAGCATTGAAGGGCAAACGCCGCGCAGGAACCGACGCGCCCGCCGCCACCGATGATAGCTACTTTCATAGGGAAATTATTTGGAAAGGTTTTTGACGATTTCGTCGGTCAATTTCTGTACCAGCGCTTCCATTTCCGCCGGGGCCGCCTCGACATTCGATTGCGGGCTCCAAGGCGTGACGGGCGAGGAGCAGCCGTGCTGTCCGCAAACTTCGGCCCACGGGTCGATCTCGGCGAGTTGCGCGGGTTTCAGGTCATAGCGCTCGTCGGGAAGCCCGCCGATGCCTTGCTTGAGTTTGAGCAATTCCGCCATGCCTTCTGCCGGGATCGCGGAACCACCGGGCAGCGACTGCGCGTGGATGATCGTCCGGCAGTAAGCGTCGGTGATCTCCATCTTGAAGTAAGCGTCCTCGACGGATTTGCCCCAGGTGATCACGCCGTGGTTGCCCATGATGATGGACTGGTGTTGCGGGGCGCGCTTGAAGATTTCGTCGGCCATTTCGGGGCTGCCGGGAGTCATGTAGGGAGCGTAGGCGACGGTGCCGACGAACACTTCCAGCTCAGGAATCAAGCGGGGCGGCGGCTGCAGGCCCTTGACGGCGAACGCGCCCGCGTAGCACGGGTGGGCGTGGCAGACGGAGAACGCTGCGGGCGTGCTCTTGTAGATGGCCGCGTGGCTCATGAATTCACTGGTTCGCTTCCAGGTTCCGGCGAGTTGCTTGCCGTTGCCGTCCACCATGCAAAGCATGTCCGGGGTCATGAACCCTTTGCTGACGCCGGTGGGCGTGCAGAGGTAGCGATCCTCGCCGAGACGGCAGGAGATGTTGCCACCGTTGCCGTCGCAGTATTCGCGCATCCAGATGCGGCGTCCAATGTCGCAGACTTCCTGCTTGAGCTTTGCCGCTTCGGGCGAATTCCAGAGTTTCTCGTCATCCCCTGTTCCAGAGGAAACAGCAGCGGTTGCGCCCGTTGCGGGAGTCGCGGCGCCCTCGTCAAAAACGAGCTTCACGCCCGCTTCGGCAAAGATGTCCTTCGCGCCTGGCGTCAGGCGGATGTCACGGTTGTACCGGAATTCTTTTGCGCCGGTTTTGACGAACGCTTCAGCTTCTTTTTGGGCGAATAGTTTCATGGTTGTGGATTATAAAAATGGGAGTCGATGAGCGCTGCGCAGTAGGCATCGACCGGGGTTGGTTGTTGAAAGGGGCAGGCGGCTTCAGCTCCTTCGCTGATGGCGATGTGGTCGCCCACGCCCGCACCGAGTTGATCAAATACGACGATGGAGGGATCGAAAACCTCTTTTCCCTCGAAGGTTTCCCGCTTCCACGGAAGCGTGAGCAGCAGCCGTTCGCCGAAGAATTTTGGGTTCTTCACGGAGAGAGTCACGCGACCTATGACGGTTCCCATTCTCATGTTGCCGGGGTGCTTTTCGGGTCGATGATGCCGCAGACGGCCCAGCGCGCGGGGCTGGAGGGGTCGTGCAGCATCAGGCGGGCTTCGCTGCCGTCGCTGGTGATCAGGACGCGCTGGCCGATGGCCGCGCCGAGGGTGTCAATGACAAGCTGCGGGGTGACATCCGGGCTCTCGGGAACCGCGATCAAGAGACGCTGCCCCTCGAAGCTTTTGTGCTTCACGGTGGACGTTGCGTAGCCTTGGATGATCGCGGTGCGCATCGGGTTTAGAACATGTTCAGGCTCTCCACCATGACGCACCGGCGGGAGCGGGTGAAGGTCATGGGAGTGGTGACGCCTTCGCCGGTGGGCGTGGCGATGCTGAAGCTCAAGAAACCTTCGCCGCCGAGCCCCAGGCCGGTCATCGACGGGCCGTTCTTGATGAAGAGCGTGGTGTCGATCTCCTGCGCCATTTTGGTCAGGTTGCGAATGTTCTGCGAGTGCATGATGCCGGTGTGCTTGTAGCCGTGCTCGGTGCGGATGGCAGCCGCGATGGCGGCATCGGCATTGGGCACGCGGACAATCGGGAGGAAAGGCATCATCTGCTCTTCCTGGACGAAGAGGTGTTCTTCGGTAGTCTCGCCAAAGAGAAGCATGGTGGAGGCGGGCACTTCAAGGCCGATGGCCTTCGCGAGCACCGCCGCGTCTTTGCCGATGAAATCTTTGTGTGCGTGAGCGTGAGCGCAGCCGCCCCCCTGGCCGGGCGTCACAGTAAAGGCCACCTTGGTCAGCGCCTCAATCTGCGCGGGCGTCAACTGCACCGCGCCCGCTTTGCGCATCTCTTCGATGAATTTGTCTGCCACGGAGGCGACGACGAACACCTGTTTCTCGCCGATGCAGAGCAGGTTGTTGTCAAACGATGCGCCTTGGATGATCGAGCTTGCGGCGTTCACGAGGTCGGCGGTTTCATCCACGACGACGGGCGGGTTGCCGGGCCCGGCACAAACAGCGCGCTTGCCGCTGGCCATCGCCGCTTTGACGACGGCGGGGCCGCCGGTGACGCAGAGCAGCGCCACTTTGGGGTGCTTGACCATCTGGTCGAAGGTCTCCAGCGTCGGCTTGATGACGGTGGTCAGCATATCCGAGATGCCGGTCTCCTTGCAGATCGCCTCGTTGTAGGCGCGAATGGCAATGGCGGCGCACTTGGCGGCGCTCGGGTGCGTGTTGTAAACGACAGCGTTGCCTGCGGCGATCATGTTGATCGCGTTGCCCGTGAGGGTCGGCACGCTGTGGGTGGATGGGGTGATGGCTCCGATGACGCCCCAAGGAGCGGCGTCAATGACGGTCAACCCGTGGTCGCCGCTGTACGCTTTGCGTTCGAGAAATTCGACGCCGGGAACCAGGTCGCCGCAAATCTTGAGCTTGCCGATCTTGTGGTCTTCGCGGCCGATCTTCGTCTCGGCGAACTCGATTTTGCCCCACTCCTCAGCCTTTTCCACGCAAAGGCGGCGGATCACGGCGAGCGCTTTCTTGCGCGCGCTGAAGCCCTGTTCATTGAGCTGTAAAAACGAGCGGTGCGCTGCTTCAACAGCGTCTTCCATCTTCTCGTAGACACCATATTGGGTCTGCGAAAAACCGCCCGTCTTGGCAACCCCGTTCTGGGATTGCAAACGCAGGAGCACTTCGCTCACCACTTTGGAAACCAAAGTTTCGTCAATCGTAGCCATGGATCAGGTTCTAAAAGAGGGTGCGCTAGTGCGCACGGTAGAGGAGGTTTTTTCCGAGATCGACGGTGTCGACCAGGCCGATCACCACCGCATCCACGGGGGAGTTTTTGTCGTCGGCAGCCAGTCGGGCCGAACTGCCCTGGACGACCAGGACGACTTCCCCTTCGCCCGCGCCGAGCGTATCCACGGCGACGAGCGTGCTCGTGCCGGGACGGAATTCGCGCGCCGTTGGAGAATCGACCACGAGGGGCCGGACGACGAGGAATTTGCTCCCCGTCATCTTCTCATTCTTCTTGGATGCGACGATGCTGCCTTCTACGCGGGCGAGGATCATTTATTTGGACTTGGGAAGGACGACCGCGACATCGCTGTGCGGGCGGGCGATGACGGCGACGCTGACGACTTCGCCGAGGGATTGGGCCGCGATTTTACCGGCTTCGGTGGCGGCTTTGACGGCGGCGACATCGCCGGTGACGGCGACGGTCACCAGGGCGTTGCCGACCTGAACCATGGGGCCGACGAGTTCAACATTGGCGGACTTGAGCATCGCATCCGTCGCTTCGACGAGTGCGGTGAGGCCGCGGGTTTCGATCATTCCGATTGCTTGTTGTGCCATAAGGGTGGGTGTTGCGTTAAGCTGAGGTTTGGGAGAGTTTTTGCCAGGCGTTGCGGGCAATGATGATTTCTTCATTGGTGGGGATCACGCGCACTTCAATTTTGGAGCGCGGGGTGGAAATAATGGCTTCGGTTGCCTTGCTGTTGCGGTTGGCTTCGAGGTCAAGCTCAAGCCCGCAGAAATCCAGGCTGGCGCAAACTTTTTCGCGCAAAAGGGGCTCGTTTTCGCCAATGCCGGCGGTGAAGATCAGAACGTCCGCGCCGTTCATTTCGACCAGGAACTGGCCGATGTATTTGCGGATGCTGCCGACGAAAATGTCGAGCGCGGCGGCGGCATTGGCGTTGCCTGCCTGGACGGCTTCGATCAAGTCGCGCACGTCGCCGGACGGGAGCCCGGACATGCCTTTGAGGCCGGACTGTGTGGTGAGCGCTTTCTCCACGGCGTCAATGCCCAGACCGAGGTCGCGGGCGAGGTAGATGAGGGCGAAGACATCGAAGTCCCCCACCCGGTTGTTTTGTGGCAGGCCGCTCTGCGGGGTCATGCCCCAACTGGAGTCAAGGGCCACGCCGTTGCGGACACACGCGATGGAGGAACTGCCGCCGAGGTGGCAGGAGATCATCCGCCCTTCCTTGGCGCCGCGCAATTCGGCAGCGCGCTGGGTGACGTAACGGTGGCTCGCGCCGTGAAAGCCAAACCGGCGGATGCCGTATTGGGTTTCCCAATCGAGCGGCACGGGGTAGCGCCGGTTTTCCAGCGGCACTTCGTCGTAGAAGGCCGTCTCGAAGGTGCCGATGCACGGCAGGGCGGGATGGCAGGCGTGGAAGCTGCGCACTGCCGCGACGTAGGGCGGATTGTGGGCGGGAAGCAGGGTGTTGACCGCTTCCATGGCGCGCAGCACCGGCTCATCAAGCACTTGCGTGCCCGAGATGCCGCGCGCCATCACCGGCTTGAAGCCGACCGCGGCCAGGTGCTGAAACCCGCCGAGGATTTTTTCCACAAACGCAATGGCCGCCGAATAGTCCGGGAAAGGCTTCGAGCCCTTCACTTCCGGCTCGCTGCCGAGCTGGTATTTGAAGGTCGAATCCGCGCTGCCAATGCGCTCCATGCCGCCTTTGGCAAGGAGGCGCTCACAGGGCATCTCGATCAAGCGGAACTTGAAGGAGGTGCTGCCGATGTTGGCTACGAGGATTTGGTTCGGGCTCACGGATTTTTCCGGTGGTTGGGGCGAATTACTTGGCGTTGCCGACGACCTTGCCGGAAATGAATTTTCCGAGTTTGGCGAGGTCGTCATGCGGACGCGGGATGACGTGAACGGCGACCACTTCGCCAAGCGCGCTGGCTGCGGTCGCTCCGGCTTCGACGGCGGCTTTCACCGCTGCGACGTCGCCGCGAATGAAGACGCTGACGTTGCCCGAGCCGACTTTTTCCCAGCCGATCAGTTCAATGTTGGCGGCTTTCAACATGGCGTCTGTCGCTTCGATCTGCGCGGCGAGGCCTTTGGTTTCAATGGTTCCGAGTGCTTGTCCTGCCATAATAAGGAGTAGGTAAAGGTGGGTCTTGGGGTTTAGGCGGTGAAGAACGCCAGAAGTTCCGTCGCGGGACGGGCGATCACGTGGGAGGCAACGAGGTTGCCCGCACGCGTGGCGGCTTGTTTTCCTGCATCCACAGCGGCCTTGACGCTGCCTACATCGCCACGGACAACCGTGGTGATGAGACCGCCGCCGATCTGGATGGATTTGACGAGTTCAACGTTCGCTGCTTTGACCATGGCATCACTGGCTTCCACCAGGCCCACGTAGCCGCGCGTTTCAATTAGTCCGATTGCTTCGCTCATGTTGTTTTGCGTTTGGGTTGGATGTTACGAGATTCTTGGGAGGGTTAGGATTTGAAAAGTTCCACTTGTCAGGATTTGAAAAGTTCCACTTGTCAGGATTTGAAAAGTTCCACTTGTCAGGATTTGAAAAGTTCCACTTTTGTGGCGTGCTCCAAGTCACACGCGTTGGCTTCGTCGGTGTCGATGTGAACCTCAAGCTTGAAGGTGGGATCAACCCGCACCAGCAGGTCGTCAAAGCGGGTGGAGCAATCTTTGGCGGTCACTTTGAGCGTGATCGTGTCCATGTGCTTGACGCCGTAATGTGTCGCATCGTCCGGGGACATGTGCACGTGGCGCCAGGCGCGGATGACGCCGTTTTTCATTTCAAGCATCCCCTTGGGCCCCATGATGTAGCAGCCGGGGGTGCCCTCAATGTTGCCCGAGGCGCGGATGGGGATGTCGATGCCGAGCTGCACGGAGTCCGTGATGGAAAGCTCCACCTGCGTCAGATTGCGGCAGGGGCCGAGGATGCGCAGGTTGGGGATGATCCGTTTGCGCGGCCCAATCATTGTCACCGTCTGCTGGGAGGCGAACTGCCCCTCCTGGTAAAGCATCTTGTGGACGGTCAACTCCGCTCCTTTGCCAAACAAAACCTCCAGATTCTCCGGGGAGATGTGCATGTGGCGGGCCGAACTGTTGACCATCAAAACGGGAGCGGGGCTTGCGGGCGCTTTTTTCCCCATTTGCCGGTAAAGCGCCTCGCGAACGAGAGTTTCAACAGAAGAACGGCTGGAAACTGGGGCGGAAGTCATGAGAAATGGATCTACGCTGATTTATATGATCGACATCAGTCATATCACGACCCGAATAGCCGTCAATAAAAATTTGGAAAAAAATGCCGCCCGCTACAAAAGCTCTACGGGAAACGCTTCCGCAGCGGGTTCGCCCTCTCGGTGAATGCGCTCCACGGGACAGGCCTCCGCCCCCTCTTTTGCATTCCAATACTGCCGGGCGCCAATCTCGATCCCGGATTCAACCAGCTTCTGGAGAGGCACTTCCGTAAGCAAAACATCCACCTCCCGCCACGGAAGCAGAATGTCCGGGGCCTGCCGGTCGAGCTTGCTGCCATCCAGACAGAAAATGGCCTGCGCGCTGCGCTGAATGGCCACCTTTTGCTGCGCGACAATGGCAGCCTGGGAGTTCCAGATGCCTGCGGTGTCCATGCCTTCTGCGGAAAGAAACGCCACGTCAAAGCGCCAAAATTGCAAGCTGCGCACCGCCGCCTCCCCGAGCAGCGTGGATTGCCGCGCAAGCAGTTGTCCCGCAACGAGAAACACCTTGACGTCGGGGATGGCGGCCAGCATTTCGCCCACGGGAATATTCGGGGTGATGAACGTCATCGGCGTCACCGGACGCGACCGGAAGGCTTCGGCAATGGCGTACATCGTGGTTCCGGGATCCAAAAAAACGGACAACCTCGGGGTGAGATAAGAGAGCGCGGCAGAGGCGATTTGCGTCTTGGCCCGGCGCGCAGTGCCCGTGCGCTCCAGAAAGGAGGGGAAGCGGTTGTCGAACTCCGAGACGGCGCCTCCATAGGTGCGCTTGATTTTTTTCTCCTCCGCAAGCGCCACCAGATCCCGCCGTGCGGTTGCCTCGGAGACCTGCAAGCGGCGGCAAAGCTCCCGCACGGGCATGTAGCCGTGCTGGGCAATCATCGCCGCCAGCCGTTCGCGGCGCGCCTCGACGATATGGAGAGGAACTTTCAACGCCTCTATTCTGGCACTTTTTATGAGCGGGGTCAATCACAGAGGGAAACAACGCTCCCTTTGCCAACCGCTCCCGGCCTTTTTGCCCGCGGCCTGCGAATACGGGTTTGCAACTATGAAGACAAACCAATTATTCAGCATGATGATAGCGGGCGCCTTGGCGACTGCCGGGGCTGTTTTTGCCCAGGAGCCAGACCCCGCAGCGGCTTGTTGTGCGATGATGCCCGGCATGATGGGCGGCATGAGGGGCGCTCACAAAGCCGAAATGATGCAGTGGCATCAAAAGATGATGGAAAAAATCAAGGCGCAGGATGCCGAGATGGACAAACTCGTCCAGGAAATGAATGCCGCCAGCGGCGACAAAAAAGTGGACGCCATTGCAGCCATCGTCAACAAGGTGATGGAAGAGCGCAAGGCGTGGCATTCCGAGATGGAAATGCGCCACAAGAAAATGATGGAGTGGATGCAGGCGGCAAAACCAACGCCTGAAAGCGAGAAAGCGTCTCCGACTCCCGAAGCCCAAAAGGGCAAGAAGAGTCATTGAGCGCTTGAAGCCAAGAAAAAGCCAGGGGGGATCGTCCGCAATGCGAACGATCCTCTCTTTTTGCTCTTTCTCTTTGCCCGGTTTCGTGAGTTCCTTGGCTCACGATGAATCAAGGTGTTCTGCGCATGGTCAAACTCCTGGCGGCGATGGCTCTCGGCCTCGCTTTCCCGGCGGCGCACGCTTTCCAGTATCTCATTCCCTACGCCATCATGGCGATGCTCTGGCTGGCGTTTCTGGATATCCGGCCCGTCGGCTTCCGCCGTCAACACGCCTGGCTGCTGGCCGCGAACTGGGGCGTCGGGTTGGCCGCATGGGCGGCCTTGCTGCCTTTCAACCGCCAGTTGGCCTGTGCCGCCTTGCTCATCGGGCTCACGCCCACCGCCACGGCCTCTGCGGTGGTGACCGGCATGCTCGGCGGACGCGTGGAGTTCGTGGCCGCCTCGGTGCTGCTCACCAACGCCACCGCCGGGCTGCTCTTCCCGCTGGCGCTGCCGTTCCTGCTCGGCTCACACTCCGCAATGGAAACCGCGCCGTTTCTCAAACAGACGCTGTACATCGTGCTGGGGCCGCTGATTGTGGCGCAGTCCCTGCGGATCAGCGCTCCGTCGTGGACGCGCTCCCTTCTCCGCTTCCGGCACTTCTCGTTTACCCTCTGGCTGGCGGTGCTGTTTCTGGTCACCTCCAACGCGGGCCATTACCTGCGGGCGCAGTGGCACGTGGCCGGGGGCATGGGGCAGATCGCGCTGCTTGCGTTGCTGGCGGCGGTGCTCTGCGCGGTGAACTTCGCTTTGGGCTGGAAGCTGGGCGGGGCGGACTTTGCCCGCGAAACCAGCCAGAGCCTGGGCCAGAAGAACACCATCCTGACCATCTGGATTGCCCTCACCTACGTGAATCCGCTCGTCGCATTGGGGCCGACGTTTTACGTCCTCTGCCACAACACTTACAACGCGTGGCAACTGGCGCGGCATCAGCCGATGCAAAAAGAGGGCTGAGCCCGCCTACCTCACAATGCCCCGCTCGGTGGCGGCCAAAAACTCCAGCAAATGCTGGATTTCCGGGGTGGGCTTGAGCTTCTCCCCAATCTGCTCGGCGGCGCTCTTCACGTTAAGGTTCATCCGGTAGAGAATCCGGTAGGCCTCTTTGATCTCGCGGACGGCTTCCACGGAAAAACCGCGCCGTTCCAAGCCGACTTTGTTGATGCCGCGAATCTCCGCCGGGTTGCCGTCGGCGATCATGAAAGGCGGGACGTCCTGAACGATCTTTGTGCAACCGCCGAGGATGGCGTGCTGGCCAATGCGGCAGAACTGATGCACGGCGGAGAGCCCGCCGATGATCACGTGGTCGCCCACCTGCACGTGGCCGCCGAGGGTGCCGTTGTTGGAAAAGATCACGTCGTTGCCGACAATGCAATCGTGCGCAATATGCGCGTAGGCCAGGAAGTTGCCCCGGCTGCCAATGCGCGTGCAGTCCCCCAGCGCCGTGGCCCGGTGGACGCTGACAAATTCGCGGAAGCAGTTGTCATCCCCAATCTCCACATGGGTCGGCTCGCCTTTGTATTTCAAATCCTGCGTCTGCTGGGCGATGGAGCCGTAGGCAAAAAAGCGGTTGTTGGAGCCAATCCGCGCAGGGCCTGCAATGGTGACGTGGTGTTGGAGCCAGCAACCGTCGCCCAAAACGACGTCGGGGCCGATGATGCAGTAGGGGCCGACCACAACGCCGGAACCGAGTCGCGCGGCGGGATCGACAAGGGCGGTGGGATGAATCTGGGTCTCGGGCATGGATGAAATTTATGCGGAGAGGAAACCGAACATCATATTGGCCTCGGAGACCACTTCTCCATTCACCATGCAAGTCCCCTTGGCCTTGGCAATGCTGCGTTTGGCCTGGGTCACCTCCACATGGATAAAGAGCGTGTCGCCGGGGAGCACCGGTTTGCGGAATTTCACGGCGTCAACACTCATGAAATAGCCGATGCGCCCGTTGGAATTCTCCCCCTGCTGGTGCAGGAAAGCGATGCTGGAAACCTGAGCCATAGCCTCGATCTGAAGGACGCCCGGCATGACGGGGTGGCCGGGAAAATGGCCCTGGAAGAAAGGCTCGTTGATCGTAACCGCCTTGACGCCGGTGCATTTGTTGCCATCAAAACCCACAATCCGATCCACCATGAGGAAGGGATACCGGTGGGGCAACAATTTCATGACGTCGTTGATGTCGAGCACGTCGCCCCCTTTCGGGGTGGTGGACGGCGGAACCATCGCCATGAGTTGCGCCTGCCGTTTGGTGAGCAGCTTGGCCAGCTCGGTGTTCGGGCCGTGGCCCGGCTTGATGGCGATCACGTGGCCCTTGATGCGGCGTCCAAACAAAGCGAGGTCGCCCACGATGTCCAAAATCTTGTGCCGCGCGAACTCCTCCTTAAAGCGCACCGGCTCCTTGCTCATCACGGAGTCTCCGCGCACGACGACGGCGTTCTCCAGGCTGCCGCCTTTGATGAGGCCCTTGTCCAGGAGCGGCTTGACGTCCTCGTAATAAACAAACGTGCGGGCGGGGGCGATTTCCTTCTCGTAGATCGCCGGGGTGATCTCCGTGCTGTAATACTGGGCAAAGCGTCCGTCCGGGCCGACATTGGTGCAGGAGATGCGGAATTTGTCGTCCGGCACAATCGTCATGAGGGAGCCGCTCTTGGTTTCGAGGTGGATCGGCTCCGTGATCAAGTAATAGGCACGCGGAGCGTCCTGGGCGACGGTGCCCGCTTTTTTGATGAGTTCCACGAACGGACGGGCGCTGCCGTCGCCGATGGGCGGTTCGTTGGCGTCCATCTCGATGAGGGCGTTATCCACTCCCATGCCCAAGAGGGCGGAGAGGACATGCTCAACGGTCTGCACCTTCACCGCGCCTTCGCAAAGGGTGGTGGCGCGCTCGACAGTTTTGACATGGGAACAATGGGCGTCGATGACTGGCTGATCTGGCAGATCGCTCCGCTTGAATTTCCAGCCGTGCCCCACGGGAGCGGGGTGCAGGGTAAGAGTGACACGTTCCCCGGTATGCAGGGAGGATCCCGCAAGCGAGGCGGACGAGGCTAGGGTGTGCTGGACGTCAGACATGAGTCCGAGGGTTGTATCACCCCGCAACCGGTTCGTCGAGTGTCAGTTGAGGGGGGGGTGCAAGACAAGCGCGTCCAAAGGAAAATCTGAGGCGAATCTGGAACTCGGGTAACTGGCCCAACTCAAAAAAGAGCGCGTGCGCAAAAGTCTTTCCTGCCGGGCTTTAGATAGTGTCGTCACGAGATTCGGAAGTCATCCACTTCGCTTTTTGCGCCGGAAAATGGCATCAAAAATCCTTGGTGGCTGCCAAACGCCTCTCGTGACAGGACACTAGCCACAACAAAGGCAACTCCTTGATGAATGATCACCTTCTCGATTCCGAGCATAGTATGCTTATCAAAATCCGCTAGAGCATTTTACAAA
>SESG01015126.1_pt1 | contig 20448 bp, 27 predicted proteins | sample 3171421 | NCBI WGS metagenome assembly SESG01 (sample SAMN10866946, study PRJNA518727) | freshwater metagenome | biome: subpolar coniferous forest; feature: holomictic lake; material: water; isolation source: holomictic Lake 227, 6 m and 8 m depth | place: Canada: near Kenora, Ontario | collected... | reverse complement strand
GCCCCCCGGTGTGGTCGAAATGCCCATGCGAGAGGACGATGTAGTCAAGATCGAGGAGGTCGATCTTCATCTTCTGCGCATTTTTCACGACGGCGTCAGAGTATCCTGTATCGAACAGCACCTGCTTCCCGTCAGCCTCGATGTACGCGGAAAAGCCGTGCTCCGCGATAAACATCCGGTCAAAGAGTGCGGTATTGTCTATGAGAATTGTAACATTCATTCAGGAATCCCCGTTGCTCATATTTTCCGGTAAGATTGCATAAAAAACTCCACGAGTCCCCCACTGCGAAGTGACCAATCCTTCCCGTTCAAGCACACCGAGAATTTTTACCACTTCACCTCCGCTCCGACCGGTCGTGTTGACAAGGTCTTCCACGGTGGATGGTCTCCGGCAGAGGGTTGCCTGGATAAGCTCGAGTACTTCTGTCATTGCCATTGTTCCCAGGGAAACAGGTGGTTTCCGGCAGACAATTTCGATACCTGTTCGTCCCAGCACGTCACTAACCTGTTCAAGTTCGGCATCCGTGGCCGCCCGGACCCATCCCTCGGCGGGAGGGCGGTCAAGGGTATTCAACTGGATGCGGTCCGGACTGATCCGTTCAATTGCCGCTTTCAGCCCTTCCAGTTCCGTTGTTGTGGTATTCATGCTGGGGATGATGAACACTTCGAGCCAGAGGGCACCGGCATATTGTTCCCGGAACTGCTCCATCCCTTCGATAATAGCATCGATCCTGAGTAATGGGTGGGGGCGGTGGATGCACTCAAAGGTTGGTTGGAACACCGATGTCAGGGTCGGTATCACCCGATCGGCGGGGAGAAGTTCTGTCCGTACCATGGCATCGGTCAGGAGGCTCCCGTTTGTAAGGACACTAAGGGTATATTCAGGATACTCCCGTTTTACAAAAGTGATCACCCTCCCCAGTGACAAGGAGAGTGTCGGCTCACCGGAACCGGCCAGCGTGATAGAATCGAGATGGGGATGGGGTGCGAGCACATCGCGGAGTTCGGCGATCACATTTTCAGCGGGAAAAAAGTATTGCCGTGTGACGGTCTTAACGGTAGTGGCTCCACATTCGCAATAGACGCAGTCGTAGGAGCAGGTCTTGAATGGGATAAGATCAATCCCAAGCGAAAGTCCAAGCCTTCGGGAGAGGACCGGTCCGAAGATGTGCTTTGGGGTCATCAGGGATATCCGGCTATCCCGCTGCGTTCCCGGAAAAAACCATGGCCACTACCGTATCCTTTCCACTGCACAGTGACTATTCACCGCCGGGATTACCAAGAGGCGGGTCGTCGGTGCCCAATGTCAGGGTTGTGCCTTTGATGCCCGATACCTTCGGGCAGACACCCGTATTCCGAAGCGGGCAGATCCCCTTCTGCCTGAGAAGGCATCCTCCAATTTCAAGTGCTTTGCCATGAACGAGAGCATCAGCGATTTTGCGATGTGCCTCATGGATATCCCGCCAGACTGTCTTCCGTGAAATTCCAAGGGATGCTGCCGCCATCTCCTGCTCAAGGCCCTGCAGGTCGATCAGGTCCAGGACCGCCAGCTCTTCGGGGAGTAGTGAAATGCTTTCCTCGTTGTTGTCCGGGCCGCATCGTGGTGCATAGCACCGTGCAGATGGTGAGCCATCAATTGACCGGTTCATCCGGGGTCTTCCCCTCCGGCGGCAGCACTCCCCCTTATTTCCGCTGGTCTCTATAGTTCCTCAACTCCTGTTCAAGATTGCACTCCAGTATTTGAATGGCTTGTGTGGCGGGAGATGCATGTGCACAGGTGACAGGTACTCCGTTTCGGACCGATTCAATGACCACTGGATCAAAGGGGATCTTACCGATTATGGGTATATTCTCATCGCTGCACCAGATCTCTATTGCTTTTGTAAGTGACTGTTCCAGGTCGAACCTGTTGATGGCAACAAGGACCCGTGGACGGAACTGCCTGCAGACCTCCACCACCCGTTTGAGGTCATGGAGCCCTGAAACGCTCGGCTCGGTGACAATCAGCACAATATCCACGCCGCTGATCGTGGAGATGAGTGGACATCCGGTCCCGGGCGGACCATCGATCAGGAACAGGTCGCAAACCCGGTCCTGTTCCATTGCAGTTTTTTTCACCGCATGGACGAGCAGACCTGAGTTGCCTGCGCCCGGCACAAGCCTTGCATGCACGAGGTGCCCCTTTTCCGTGTCTGAATACATCACTTCGCCGGTTTGTCGTGGTTGCATGGTGATGGCGATGGGACAGACATGGACGCACACGGCACACCCTTCGCAACGGAGCGGGTTTACCCGGTATATAATCCCGTCATGTTCAATTGCATGAAATCGGCAGTGCTCCCTGCATTCCCCGCATAGGTTGCAGCAGGCGGTATCGATTACCGCGGTTTTCATTCCTGTAAATGGTTCTGTCCGGATGAGTTTAGGGGAAAGGAGGAGCTCAAGGTTTGCCGCGTCCACATCGCAGTCTGCAAGCACGATGCTACCGGGAAGCAACTGTGCCAACGCAGCGGTGATCATCGTCTTTCCTGTCCCCCCCTTACCACTGATAACGGCGATCCGGATCATTTAGTTCCCCTTGCAGAGTGCTCTGCATTTCATGAAAAGAGCGGTAAATGCATTCTGCCATGTTGGTTGTACCTGGCAGAGGAGGTCTCCCCTGCTCTGGATAGCTGCAATTTCGCGGTCAAAAGGAATGGTCATCAAAATTTCAAGGCCAAGGTCTTTGCAGAATTCGAGGGTTGCCTGGTCCTTTCCATCACTCCGGTTGATGACGATTCCAGCGGGGACACCCAGCCTGCGAGCCACGTCTACGGCGAGCCGGAGGTCGTGCAGGCCAAATGGCGTTGATTCCGTAACAAGGATACATACATCACAACCGTCCAGTGTTTCGACGACCGGACAGGAAGTACCCGGTGCCGAGTCGCAGATCACAAGGGGGTCTCCCGCTGCCACCTTTTTTGCTGCCCTGATAACCGATACTGCATGAGGGTTCCCTGTGTTCAGCATTCCGGAAATAAGTTTCAGATTGGGCAAAGGCGTGGAAATTGCCACGGTCCCTATCCGTTTTGGCTCTTCATGGATGATGTTGTTAGGACAGACCAGCATACATCCTCCGCAGGAGTGGCAGAGCTCGGGAAAGAAAAGGACCTTGTTGGGAAGCACTGTTATTGCGCCATACTGGCAGAACTCACCACACAGCCCGCAGTGCTGGCAGGTATTTTCATCGATAACCGGCACGGGTACGGTAACTTCGGTTATCGTGGCAGGAGTTGGAAAGAAAAGGTGGAGGTTCGGCTCCTCAACATCGCAGTCAACGAGTGTAACAAAAATGGTCCGGGAAAGCGTGAAGGCGAGATTTGCAGCCACCATACTCTTCCCGGTACCACCTTTACCGCTTGCAATGGCGAGTTTCATGTTTTATCCCCGTGTGAGCTCATCCGTATTCTCCTTCCGATGTCAGCTCCCCTGCATTTCCATATTATGAGCGTACAAGGGTATTTTTCGTGAACTGGTCGAATGCGTTCTTCACCGATCCGCCGGCGTTGTACGTGTACATCGCAATCCCTGCGGCAGCGAGCACTTCCTTTGCGTTCCCCCCTACCTGTCCGCTGACCAGTGCCTTGACATTGTTTGCGATGAGAACCTGCGCTGCCTTGGGACCTACGCCGCCACCGCCATCGGCATAGGGGTTCTTGATCGCTTCAAAGGACCCATCCTCACTTTCAACAACGATAAAATACGGTGCACGCCCGAACCGGTCCTCTGATAGGGATTCGAGGGTTGCACCCTGTGCGGTAAAACAAATTTTCATGATCTCAACCTTTGATTATTACTCATATGCGCACATTAATTTAAACTATTGTATCATACACATGAATTCTAAAAACCCCTGGAAACAACAGATACCCCAGTGCCCTCTTGAGACCCCCCAACCATAACGTTCAGCAGGGGTATTTTGAACCTAGAAGATTGCTATGGTTTTGATATGATTAACACGGGTTAATTTGTGGTATAATCAACGTTTAAAAAAGGAAGTTATTTTCTACAGTTTTAATACATGAAATAAGGTCCATACATCGAAGTATGGGTTGGTACTTTCCAGTATGTCGTGAGGAAATAAGGTTCGGTATTCGAAGTATGGGTTGGCACTTTCCAGCTTGGCGTGAGGAAATAAGGTTCGGTATTCGACGTATAGGTTGGTACTGTCCAGTTTGAATACAAGAAATAAGGGTCTGTATTCGATGAATAGGTTGGCACTTTCCAGTCTGGCGTGAGGAAACCAGGTTCAAACATCGGTGAATAGGTTGGCACTTTCCAGTCTGGCGCGAGGAAACCAGGTTCAAACATCGGTGAATAGGTTGGCACTTTCCAGTCTGGCGAGAAGAAATCAGGATCTGTTCCTGCACCCGGGCTCCAACTATCCGTGGCAGCAGCCACTAGCGATATACCCCCGGCCATTCCAAAAACAAGGAGGGAGATTATCAGTAATAGTTTCATACGTTTTATGTTCATAGCCTCCAATACACTCCTATGAATTAAATATCTTCTCCTGTTGACAGCCCCGGAGATCGAATAAAAAGCTGAATATGCTGCCGGATTGCCAATCTAATGTCAAAGGGCTTCGTAATGGGGCCCATAGGTGAGATGCATGTTCAATGGAACTAAAAAAACCCTGTACATAACAGTTGCCCCGGTATAAGACCCGATAATTGGTGTTTGGAAGTGTACTCCATCGGTTCTAATGGTACTGTTGATAATAGATATCGGCTCTATGCTGATGGTACGTGGGCCTCCCGTGATTCTTGTTAGTCTTCACCAGAAATTGATTATTCTCGTGGTACATGGGAAAACTAAGGTGGTAATTCCTACTTAGTAACTGGCGTTGATAAGATTACGGGGTAGATCATATATGAACAGCACGAAATGCCCTCGGACAGGGTGCGACATTCCAGCAGGTGGATGGTGTGCGCCTGCTTTACGTTTACGCGGCCGGGCACGTCTCCACTATGATGGAGAGTACCAGGAGGATGTGTCGTATGCAGGAAAATAATACTGTTTCAGGAGTGAATCTTACTATGCAAACACCCAAAGAGAATCCCGAATCTTTTACCTATGTACCGATTGGAACCGTTCATTCCCCCTTTACCGATATTGCCGGCATGCCTATCCAGCCCACCGGGGCCCGGGACGTACGTGGCACTATCGAGATCCGCCCTGAATTTGCGGCAGGGCTTAAGGACCTGGAGGGTTTTTCCCGTATCATCCTCATTTATGCATTCCATCGGTGTCACGGCTACTCCCTTGAGGTAAAACCATTCCTTGATCCCATGCCCCGTGGGATATTTGCAACACGGGCACCAAAGCGGCCGAATGCGATTGGACTTTCGATTGTCCGTCTTTCTGGTGTTCAGGGGAACACGATTGAGATTGAGGATGTGGACCTGCTCGATGGAACCCCGCTTCTGGATATCAAACCCTATGTGCCCGCTTTTGACTCGTACTGTGAGGAAAAGGCAGGCTGGTTCGATGCGGTTTCACATCATGCGACCTCGGTAAAGTCAGATGAACGGTTTCGTTAGGCCATCATTTCAGTGGAGTCGTAAGGATCGTATCAATCGCGTCTTTCACCAAGCCTGGGCCCTTGTACATATGGAGCAGAATACCTGCTCCCTTTAAAAGATCCCTTGCGTTATTGCTAATCTCCCCGGTAATCACTTCTTCAAGTCCATAACTTTTCAGTAACTATACCGTATTCTGACCAATTCTGGCATCATTGAGGACAAATCCATTCTTTCCGGCCCGTGGTCGCTATGGTCAGGGCTTATTCTGCTTCCCGGGGGTATCCTGGTTATTACCGGAGTGATCAGCACCTGGCCAATGTACACTATTCTCAGTTTAACCATTGCGGAAATCCTGTAAATTTTTCCCAAAGTGCTTTTAGCGATATTTGTGTTTCAGCGTGTCTGAAATCAGATGCATTTTTACCCGTTCGTTGTTCGATTGCCGGAAGTACCATATGTTACACACAGATCCGCTGTAATTGCTATTGCCCCCGGTTTTTGCCTGAATGTATTTATTAATGGGATGCGCCAAAGATTGCCTTACAGGCACCCCCTCTGATATCGGTGCCAGGAGTGAAGCACCATGCAGGAAGTAATTAAGAAAATGATCACTGAAGCTATGGCTGCCCAGCACGCCGACGTGAACCAGATAAAAAAGAAACGCGGGCAGAATTTCGTTATCGATGACACGAAAGTCTATGTTGACGCCGTTAAAGGCATGAAGCCCGTCGGGGACCAGTGCAAGGCAGTCTTTGCCCTGCACACCGATTCGGTAAATGCCCATTACACCATTTTGAAGGGTCTGACGAACACCATCCGTCCCGAAGACGATCCCTATGTCGAGCACTACCAGACGCCGGTCATCCTGGAGATGCTGTACGATGCAGACCCGAAGTTCCGTAAAAGCGTGGATTTGTTCATCAAGGCGATCGGGAAAGCCGAAGCCCTGATCGGGAAGGAATCGGCCCGGCGGTATGCGGGATTTTACGGCCCCACCTGTGTCGTAGACTTCGCCCTGATCCCGGGGAGCAGCAGCAACATCGTCAACCAGATCCTCAAAACCACGGATATTCCTGTTGCACACAAGCAGGCGATCCTTGCCGCGAAATCGTGGGGCATGAACACCTCGTACGGTATCGGTGATGTTTTCGCTCACGCGGTCGAGGGAGGTGCCACGCTTGCAGACGCGGTAAAGAAGGAAGTCGCGATTGTCCAGTCCATCTACGACACACCGGTCGATGCCCAGGCAAAACTCATGGACAGTGTGGGCCAGTCCTCGTTCGACTGCCGGAAGTACATGAAAGACTACCGCACGATGATGCAGGGTGCGGTGAAAGCTTCCCTTGACGAGGGGGTCCACTACGGCAACATCGTTACCGTACCGGCCTACTGTGTTGGGGACATTGCCCACCACATCTCGCAATCAACGTACAACATGTGCAAGGACGACGTAATCATGGCCGTTATCGAAGCGGTGACTGAGGTCATGGACAAGACCCTGCACGCAGCGGCCCCGAAGATGAAGACTGAGAACGAAGTGCTTTCGGTAGCGACCGGAGCATCGGCAAGCGCTGCGGAATATATCCTTGAACTCGACGGGTTCAACGCAATCATGGTTGTGGACATGCTGACCAAGCGTTACCACAATTATGTCCAGCTCTACCCAAAGCGGGGGGCAGCCATCGAGCTCCATAACTGCGACTTCATGGATATGATCTACCGGGGTTGGAAGATGGTCGACAAGGCGCGAAGGATGCAGAGCAGCGAATCGGGGCTCGTGAAGCCGAAAGTGGGTGGGTTCGATGTCGATCTCTCACCCGTTCTCAAGAACGAGGTGCTGGCAAACCCGCAGCGGTACGCGTACCCGGCCTGTGCGATGACCGTCCGGTTCTCGGCCATGATGCGCCTCTCCGACTACCCGTGCCTGCTGACAAGCGAGCCGGTTACGGCAACCCTGATGACCAACATCATTGCCCTGCACAAGGAAGTTGCAGCGGCTCCTGCCCGGATTTGCAAGGATTGTGCATCGGCCGCACTGATGGATTTCCGGCACTGCTCCTGCCAATGGAAGGAAGCGGTCTGATCCCGGTGCCGGAACAGATGAGTTGAATCATGAAGTGCTACGTATGTGCAAAAGAGGGTGAAGAGAGCGACGCCGTAGCGGTATGCGTTGCATGCGGCATGGGGACGTGCATGAAGCACACGATCCGGAAAGAAGTCGATGTCTGGGAGGGCGGGTACCCGCTTCCCTCCCGCAAACTGCCAAAGAAGATGCCTCGTATGCTCTGCCCGGACTGCAATGCTGCGTACGGGGATGGTAAGTGATGGCTTCGCTCGCTAATCGCAGTATTGCTGAGGGTGTCGGAACAGCTCTTCTCGTGTATTTCGGTGCCGGAGCAGCGTCCATCACGCTGATGATCGCACACGGGACAAAACCGGCAACCCCCTTCAATATCGGGATTGGCCAGCTCGGCGGGCTCGGGGACTGGTTTGCGATCGGGATCACGTTCGGTATCGTCATTGCCGCCGTCATCTATGCACTCGGCCGGGTATCCGGTGCATCCCTCAACCTGGCCCGGACGTTCGGACCGTATACGTGATAGACTTCCTTTCCGGTGGTCCAAATCTCTGGGTTTTCTTCCCGATCTATATCATCGGGTCGGTCATCGGAGCAATAGGAGCCGCAGTCTTCTACGGTCGGAATACGGTGGAGTGAGTGCAGTTAATTATCCCTTTTTACGGTTCTGGTCAATCTCCAAGTCTTTTTCCGGCATTTAACCATTTTCCGCTGTTTCGTTCCTTCGACATCTCGCGGAGAATTCATTCAACAAACTCATTTGTTATGAAGCGTAGTTTTTACGCATATGAGCGTAAATAGATCGTGCATATGAAAATTCATGATGAATACCGATGTCATTCCCCGGCACCTCTACTCAGTATCGGGGTGCATGTGGTCACGATGGCGGCTATAAATTCATCCTCATCATCAGGATATGGTGATTATAGACGGTGCCAAATCAGGGTGGGTGAATGAGCGTGAAGGCAGAAGAACAACCGGTAATTCCAACCGAAACGTCAGATCTTCTACCCCTTGTCTCCGTGCTCAGGAATGAAGGGTACAGGCTCGTTGCGATCAGCACGACCAAACTCGGTGAGATATTCCAGGTGGACTACTCGTTTGACCGGAACTTTTTATTCAGGACGCTAAGACTGCTTATTCCAACCGAGGCAGCGATCCCTAGTATCACCGGGATTTATTGGGCTGCGTTCCCGTATGAGAACGAGATGCATGACCTCTTTGGGATTACCGTCACGGGCATTGCTCTTGATTTCAACGGCACTTTCTTCCGGACCGCTATCAAATACCCGTTCAGTGTAAATACCGACCGCAAGGAGGACGACTCATGTCCCGGCGAATAATCATCCCATTCGGGCCACAGCACCCGGTGCTACCGGAACCTATCCACCTCGACCTCGTCCTTGAGGATGAAATAGTGGTTGAGGCAATTCCCTCTATAGGGTATGTCCACCGTGGGTTGGAAAAACTGGTAGAAAAACGTGAATTCCCTGAATATGTCTATGTTGCAGAACGGATATGCGGTATTTGTAGCTTTATCCATGGCAGTACGTATGTGACGGCAATTGAGACGGTTATGGGTATTGATGTCCCCGAGCGGGCCCTGTATCTTCGAACCATATGGTCTGAATATTCGAGGATGCACTCTCATCTCCTCTGGCTCGGTTTGTTTGCAGATTCCCTTGGATTTGAAAACCTCTTTATGCAGTCGTGGCGATTGCGTGAACATATCCTTGATGACCTTGAGGCAACGACAGGAGGACGTGTTATCCAGGGGGCGTGCAAGATTGGAGGTGTCCGAAGGGATATTGAAAGTAAGAAACTCGACGAGATGGTCACGGGTCTAAAAGATTTGGGGACTGAAATAAGGGAATTGAACAATGTTTTTTTCAATGACAATTCGGTCCGGCACCGTACGAAAGGGATTGGGATAATTCCGGAAAAGGAGGCCTATGAACTTGGTGCAGTCGGTCCGACAGGGCGTGGAAGTGGCATTGCAGAGGATGCCCGAATGCTTGGGTATGCCGCCTATGACAAGATCGATTTTGAGCCCGTGGTTGAAACAAGTGGAGATTGTTATGCCCGCTGTGTTGTCCGGGGAAAGGAACTGCTAACTTCGATTGATATTATCACAAAGGCGGTAGATAAGATTCCCGATGGGCCGGTTGAAGTTAAAATAACCGGTACACCCAATGGTGAGTGCTGGGCACGGGCAGAACAACCCCGTGGTGAAGTGATGCATTATGTAAAGGGAAACGGGACCCGTCATCTGCTCCGGCACAGGGTCAGGACACCGACATTTGCAAATATTCCGTTCCTCGTAAAAGCGCTGAAAGGATGCGAACTTGCGGATGTGCCGGTAATTGTGCTATCGATAGATCCATGTATTGGATGTGCAGAGCGATAAAATCAGGAATGGTTCCTGTTTTTTCCCTCCGGGATTTGGGTCTTTTCTGCCTATTCAATAATCAGCTCATTCACTCTCTATTGACGCCAGCACGTCAGCGGTCTTCCCGATCTCTATAATCTTTCCGCCACGCATGAGTGCCACGCGGTCACAGATATCCCGGACAAAATCCATGTCGTGCGAGACGACGATGAACGTTTCGTCCATCTCATCGCGGGCGTGCAGGATAGAATGTTTCACGTCCTGTTTCGTGATCGGGTCCATTGTACCGGTTGGCTCATCAAGGACCACGAGTCGCGGTTCCCTGATAAGCACCTGAGCCAGCGCTACCCGGTGCCGTTCACCGTCGGAGAGCTCTGCAGGGAGCCGGTTCAGAATTTCTTCAGCCCGGCCGATTTCAAACCCGGCAACACTCAGCGTAATCAGGGCTTTCCGGATTGCCAGTTCCCTGGGAAATTCAAGGCCGATCGAATCCGTCAGGTTGTCGAGCACCGTGCGGTGAGGGAAAAGATCGTATTCCTGGTGGAGCAGGCCGATGTATCCCTTGGCCCGGCCCCGCTGGTCAATACCGGGTTTTGTCATGTCCACCCAGTCGTTACCGATACGGATGTTCATCTCGCCACTTGTGGGTTCGATAATCCCGGAGATGATCCGCGAGAGCGTGGTCTTGCCCGCCCCGCTTTTTCCAATAATGCCGAAGATCTCTTTCTCTGCGACATCAAACGTAACGGTATTCACGGCTTTTACCACACCGCGGTCAACCGAGATATACCGCTTGGTGACATCACGGGCAGAGAGGATCGTCTCCCCGATCTCCGGCGGCAATGACTCCCCAATCTCGTGGTAATCCCTGGCAAAAGAACGTATCACACTTTTTGGTGACCCAATGGCGGTAATTCCCCCATCGGTCAGCAGTATAGCACGGTTCGCCATGTCCTCGATCACCTGCGAGAAGTGCGAGGTTACGACCATGCCCATGTTGTTCTTTTTTGCTGCTTCGGTGAGCATCCCATGCACAAGCCGGGCGGTTTCAGGGTCGAGCGTCCCGGTGGGTTCATCGGCAAAGAGCATTGCCGGATCTTTTGCGAGCTGGCGGGCGAGCACAACCCGTTGCTTCTCACCGCCCGAGAGGTCCCGGGCGATATGCATCATCCTGTGTGAGAGCCTGACCTGGTCGATCAGATCTGCTGCACGGTTGATCGCTTTATCCTGGGGGTAGTCGATGTCATCGAGAGCGTGGAGCACGTTCTCAATCACGCGGTCGTCGCCATACAGGGCAAATGTACGCTGGAACATGATTGCCGTCCGGTGCATTACCCGGGCCTTCATGCCGTCAGTCTGTTCCCCCCAGAGATCGACATCTGTTGCGGCCAGGTTTCCACTGCAGTGGGGACATGGGTTCCCAGCCCGGCTTTGCACATCCATGTGGTCGCAGGTGTCACATGCCGACATGTGGTAGATTACAGAACCACGGGTCGGCGGTTCTTCTACGCCCCTGAGCAGGTGCATAAGCACACTCTTTCCCGAACCACTCCTGCCGATGATACCAACAATATCTCCCTCCGGGATTTCAAAAGAAATATTATCAAGGACGCATTTGCCCTCGAAGTTCATGCAGAGGTTTTGGACACTAATGAATGGTGACGTCAATTGTATCCTCCGGAAAGGCTATACAGGTTCAATAGCATCTGTGTGAGATACAGGTTTTATTCGCTCACAGCCGACGCAGTCTTCGCTTTTTTTGCAGGGTCCCAGTCCCCATCCAATAGCCCGGCCTCGTTTAAGGGGCCCGGTTCCGTCAAAGTTCGGCATTGTAAATCCTCATACTTATTGGTATTGAATTATTACCCGTATGAGCGTAAATAGGTAAGGATCAGGTACCGACAAAAATCTCCGGGGTGGGGGAATACCGGTGCATCACCCAGTCGTCCTCTGGATACACCGGCACACCATGCATTACTCTTTGCCACGATCCCAGAACCAACGATCTCTATTTTGAACCGGGTGCACCAATTACGATCTTTAGGGCGGTTATGATCTCCGGCAGCATCTCGGCCGGGAACCCCATCACCATCTCATCATCGGCAATCCCGGAGAATTTCCTCGACCCATCACAACCGAGCGAGAAATTCGGTCGCCCTGTCAGGTATGTCTGGGCCGTAGCGTCAGAACAGACCGACTGGATTCCGGAGAATCCCGCATGAATTCTCCCGCCTAGCGTGAAGAGCGCACTCTGGGAAAGTTTGAGCATGTTCCGGGGATTCGTCACGATCATAATTACATTCGGGGTGAAGGGCGTCTTTTCAAGCGGGGCATACCATGTTGCGTAGGTGTCGCCTGTGCCTAGATGGGGGACCTTGTCGATGGTCCGTTTGCATGCAGCAGCGCTGTTGTATTTTCCCAGTTTGAAATAAAAATCCCCGCTCTTCAGGGTCGGGGTAATCTCCCTGAGGCCCAGTGCCCATGCACCGCCATTGCACTCGTGTTTTCCGGCTGTAGCATAGAAGATTCTCCCTTCATTCCGGGCGAGGTTCACCATTGAACAATGTCGAATTGTTTTATCCAGTTCCTCCATGCCTGCGGGGATCTCGTCTTTGTTCATTGCAAATTTGATCGCTACCGGAGACCCTTTCAGGTTAAGTAATTTTTTGAGAATCTCGGCAGCCTCTGCATAATTGACCGGTATTTTATTGGTTACGTTGCTCATTTCGAGGCCTCAGGGCTCCCTGCATCAGGAAACCTTAGTTACTCATATGAGCAAAAATACTTAAAATGAGTGAATGTACGAAACGAAAACTACACGATTATCGTGGGCACTTCGGGCACCGGCCCTCTGCCACTTTTAGGCAACCGGCCATCTCGATCCTTTTCCCGTTGACAAGCGCATCGGCGATTTTTTCCCTGGTTTTCTGGAGATCCCGCCACGCGGTTTTACGTGAGACCCCGAGTTTCTCTGCGGCCTCTTCCTGTTCCAGGCCTTCCAGATCGATAAGCCGGATCAGCTCGATCTCCTCCGGGTTTAACGAGATGCCCATGCCATCTTCCCGGGGGCAGCAGCGGGGCTCGTAACATCGCGACTCTCCCAGGCCTTCAATATTACGCCTGACACGGGGTCTTCCCCTACGGGGGCACGGGTTTGTTACGGGGCCTTCGCAGTCCACTACGCTATCTTCCTTATCAGTCATAGTATCATTTTAGAAATTAATGTTCCCGGGTGGAATGGATTTAATATACTCTTCCAAAAATTCATGGATCGGGTGAAAAAAGGTCCATTATTTTCACTATTCCGTGAATTAATGGTTTTTCAGGATCGCTGCTTTATCTGCAGCGGGGCCCATGTCCACAGCGGTGGGGCGCATTATCTGTGTTTTCACCGGGTTCGCAGCAGCAGGAATTTCCAAATTTCATAGGCGATGCGCAGGAATCCCGTTGGCTGATCCCACCGGCATGGTGCGGGTGCTTTTCACCGCATGCACAGGTATGATCATCAATACAATCTTGTTCAGGGGATGGAGTAGATTCCTCGTTGTTAGTTTTGTTTGTTTGTTCTGGCAAATGTATCACCGGTTGATACGGTTTCCCGTACTATAATTACACATATGAGCATAATCATTAAAAGATAATCCGTTGTGCATAAGAATTGCTGCCCTGATTATGGACAATCCAGGCCCACAAAAAAACAAGATTACTGGGCTGGCACATCACATGCTGCTTTATCTTTTGTAATCAGGCATTTCCTGATATTCCGGAAATACATCCAGTGCAGGATCAGGTGGATAATAATCAGTGCAGCAAATACCAGTGACGTGTAATTGTGAAGGTTCAGCCACTGGCTTCGTGGTATGTTCAGGAACAATGACCAGCTGTTCCCCCGGCCTCCTCCGGATGGAAGGACCAGGTACAGCACAAGCCCGGAAATGAGCGACGGAATGAACGTAACCAGGCAGCCGATATCTACAATTGCGTTAATAGTAATTTTTCTCATAGGTTACCTCATGAAATCACAGAGTTAAAAAATGTTACTGGAATTTGTCCAGTGCGTATGGCTCCGTGCTCTTCACGTAGTAGTTTTACAGCCACCACATGATCCGTCATGAAGGCGGAGCATGGAACGGGTCTGGTTCTTTAACGTGTCACATTGGCCATTGCCGGAACACTGGGCTCCTTTGGCCCCGTTCGCTCCATTCTGCAGTGCACCAAAGCGATATTGTGCCTGGGTGCCTGTTCCCTGCTGGCAGGTCTGATTCACACAGTTCTGTCCGTCCTGCAGGCATTGGCCCTGGCCGTATGCTGCACCTGTACCTTTTCCTCCGAACCCTGCTGCCATTACTGAGGCAGGGACGAGGACCAGTGCGATAATCGCACAAATCAAGATTTTTTTCATCATGGATATATTCCTCCATTGATTGCCGGCATCATGATGGCGGTTGGTCCATCATTCGCCGGTCCTGCATCATACGTTATCCCGGTGTGATAAACCATTTCTCAGACCGGCAGCTACATATGCTGTTCCGGGCTTGGACGGTCGATTGGGTAAACATCTGCCGTATTCTGTGGTCTTATATAATTCCTCACTACTACGTTCTTAGCAGGATGAAACCCGGGACCCTTGTACTCGTACTGCTCATGCTAACCCTCGTTGCACTGCCGCTTGCACCGTATAGCGATAGCGGTAGCCTTGGTGTTGCAGATCAATCCACAGCCAGGGGTGGGGTGGGTCATGCGTACCGTTATGGTGCGGGATCCGCGGGAGTTGGTAATAATGGTATGATGCAGGAGAGGGGTAACAGGCCGATGCCCCAGGCTCCCCGCCATGGCCAGGAACGTTCTCCCGCATGCCAGGTACAACGGGAACTTCAGCGGGATCCATTTGATTGGAATGCACCTGTGCGGAGAGTCTTGCTCCGGGGCTACCGGCGCCTGTCAGGGAAGAATATTCTCGAGCACGAGAAGAGGCAATTGATTTATTCGACAATCCTCATGAACCCGGGTATTGATGTCCCGATGCTGGTCTCACTGACTGGTATCAACCTGCACACATTGCGGTACCACATCGCATACCTTGACCGCATGAAGAAGATCGTCTGCATCGAGCAAGGCGGTGGGTATCATTTCTTTGAAAACCATGGGCGTTATGGTCATGCAGATCAGCAGCAGATCCTGTTCCGGAAGTGCCCGACAACAAACAACATTATCACCCTGGTTGGGGCTAATCCCGGTATCACCCGTGGAGAGCTTGCTGATCAGCTTGGCTTCGCCGGACCATCAGTCACGCGCTGGATGCACCGGCTGATTGCCGAAGGGATTGTAACGGAAGTGCGGGAAGGGCGTTTTGCCAGGTATTACCCTCCTTTATGCCAGGTATAAATGAGAAGGATAACCACCACCGCGAACATTTAAGTGATACATGATGCGGATAACCCACCTTCACCGGGAAACAATAGAAAATGGTGATTGGTTATTAGCAGACCATGGATTTCAGTCTCATCCTTCCTTCCCCGTCTCGTTTCGTGACGTATAAATTACCCAGCCGGATACGATAATAACAATTAGGCCGAGGATGATGAGCAAGGGTTTTGTCAGAAGGTTGCAGGGATGATCGGCCAGGGCACACATCTTTGTGATTACTGTCGGGAATAAAATGACCAGGAGACCGAGGACCGCACCGAATATTCCGATCATCATCTTCGCTTCTGCAGATTTAGCAAATGCGAGAAGTATACCTGCAACCACAACAAGGGCACCGATGCCGAGCTCTGCCCGTGCAGTCCACCCACAGGGCATGGGAAAATCTTTTCCTGAAGTTAGCTTTGCATACATCCCATTTACTTCACAGACTGGAGCGATAGTCCATGGGGAAACGACAATGAATATCCCCAGGATAATAAGGGCGATTGCAGGCCAATAAAATTTCATAATGGTTTTCTTAATTATTCAGTATATTAAGTTAACGAATCTGCCTGAAGATTCGTTCCGCCATTAGCGATGCGGCTTTCGGCATCAGCATTGGCATCACCCATGAACCGGAATGCCACACTTCTGTAGGTCATCATCAGGACGATGGAGTTCTGGTTGATGTTGTCCGAAAACGTGGAGGTTGAGTTGGGGACCGCGATGGTCAGGCCTGGGTACAGGGTGATCGTGTCTCATGGTGGGCATTAAAATGACCAAGGCAATCTGGGAATTGGTAAATCCTGCGTTTAAAGAGGTCTTTTATGGGTTTTGGAAAAGGCTGCAACCCAAAAACGGCCAGATTTCGGTTGAATAAATGGAAATACGCCCAATTTAGCCTTATTAAGTATTTGTGGCAATCGGAGCCAAATGCGGGCGATTTAAACGAACGAGAATGGATTTTAGGGTTTGGGGTGGGGTGTGGATACCCTCCTGTTGGTATCGTTTCGATAATTCGGTCGTATATTGAGTTGTTTTAACAGATTTTCGGGGGGCAATTGGGTAAGTCCGCGATAGGCCATACGTTTGGTATGAGAACATTCTGAAATTACAGGTTCTGTTACTTTGACCACGGACTCACTATCCATCATACTCACATCCCCTCGCGAAAGCTTTTAGAAAATTGTGCAATCCGGGATGGTGAGGGATTAATAGGGGTAGGCACATACTATCAGCATCTCCCCCATACCCGGGTTTTGTATATACCAGATCTGACCGCATGATACGAAAGGGTGGTGCCTAAGTTTGGACTCACCCCGGTAAGATGAATTCCCGTCAGAGATACCCGCACCGTGGGTTATGGGTGAATGATCAAGGAGTTCCAATGAATGTCAGATATGTTCGGTGGGCGATTCTCGGAATAATTCTCATCGGTTCAATGATTCTTAATTACCTGCATATCACCGCAGGAGCTGCGTTTCCGTCGGTTCATGCAATATGTCCCCTGGGTGGGCTCGAGAATCTGCAGATCTGGCTGTCAGGCCATGCTAATCTGCAGAAACTCTTCTCAGGGACGATGACCCTGCTATTCCTCTCTCTTGGGATTACGATCATTTTTGGCAGAGCGATATGTGGCAATATCTGCCCGTTCGGGGCCATCTTTGAGTTTATCGGGAAGCTAACTCCCAAAAAACTTTCCATTTCAGCCCATTCAGACAGAGTGCTCCGGTATGTAAAATACATTATCCTCGCGATTGTCATCGGAATGGCCTGGATTACTGCTACGCTCTGGGTATCACCATATGATCCCTATGTTGCGTATGCTCATATCTGGTCAGGTGCAGAGATACTCAATGAAAACGGAATCGGATTACTCATTCTCCTCGTGGTTCTTGCGGTATCTCTCGTTATCGGGCGATTCTTCTGTAAGTACCTATGCCCGGCCGGTGCCCTGTTTGGGATCTTCTCTTTGGTAAGTCCGACGAGGGTTACCCGCTCTGAGTGCATGGAGTGTGGAAAATGTGCCCGGTCCTGCCCAATGGGGATTGAGCCCGGAAGAAAAACAGCAGTCAATGCTTCAGAGTGTATCGGGTGCACAACATGTGTGGATGTCTGCCCATCTAAAACACCAGTCATTAGGATGACGATTGCAGGAAAAACTGCCAAACCTTTACTCTTTGTCCTGGGGACTGTCTGTATCTTCTTTGGTGCTATCGCCCTGCTCAATACTGTTGGGTTCTTACAGGTAACGGTCCCCCCAATAGGGAGTATTCAGCAGGGTGGTGCACCCCTGAACATCATGGATCTTAGAGGTTCCATGACGATTGAAGAGGGGGCAGTGTATGCCGGGATGGATTTAGCAGAATTCTACCGGGTGATGGAGATCCCAAAGACCGTTCCGGCCACGACTCCATTAAATAAAGTGGCAGACTATGTTCCGGGTTATGATTTTCATGCTATAAAGGCAAAATAATGGTTCAGGGGCCCCCTATCCACCAATTCGGGAAATTTTTTCCGGAAAAATAGGGACTCATAAAACCGATTTTTTACCGCACAATTGATACACCTGCTTTTTCATATCTGCTAGGTATTATCCCGCGTTGTGTCAGAAGTTTGGGACAGAGATCAACGAAATCATGTGTGAATCCCCTTAAAAACAGTAGAGATAAAAAAATATTTTTCCCATCGAAACCCGTCAGAAGATTATCTGGGCGTTCAGGACACGTATCTTATTTATGTTCGGATACCGGGTGGGTCAGATTGTAAAGATTGATCAAATACTGGGACCGTTCCGACAGCGTCATCGTCTGTGTTTCTACTGTTACCGGATCAATACTCGCATCAATAAGAAGATCGTATTTAATCTCTTTCCTCCAGCCTGCTTTCTCAAACATATGCATGAAACAAATCCCCAACGTAACCGCTTCGGGATGGCGGGTAATTACTATTCTTGCATCAGTGATAGTAACCGGAACGTTTGGCATGGCAAGTCCACCCATAATGATGAGCGCTTTTGGATGAAGTGTCACCGCATCATGTGAGATTTGCATTCCAACCTCTTCTTCAAATTCAATCCTTCTCGCTTTTTCTTCTTTAAAATATGGAACAAACACCGCTTCAAGCCCAAGTCCACGGACTGCAAATGCAAGGAGTTCAATAAACGGGGTACAGGTGCCGGGCACTCCATAGTATACGATCTGGTCCCCGTTGACAAAACCATGGTTCAGAAGATATTCCTTGAACGGGCGGAGTATGCCGGGGACTCCTTTGAGTGGTACAGGGTCGCTCATCACAATCAACTGGATAATGAGTCATTTCCTGGAGGAATTAAAGGTGATTATTGAGAGCTACTCAAATACAAGGGTCATCCCCACTCCTACTTCCTGCAGGGGACAACCGGCTGCAAGGGCAATTTTTGAGGATAACGATGTGCAGTGACAGGCATGCAGGGATTGTAAGTGCAGGTTCCGCAGGTAAGATACCGTCTTTTCGAGACGGGGCTGGCCCGGTGAAAGAAGGTGGAGGCCCCCGATAATACCAACAATGCGTTCCTCTCCACACACCTTTTTTGCTTGTTCCACGATGTTGCAGATTCCCGCGTGAGAACAACCGGTGATGATGACCAGCCCCTTTTCACTGCGGAACGCCAGTGCGGTATCATCAAGAAGTTCATCATCCTCTATTCTGCCGTCCGGCATCAAAATCTTACGGTTTCCTACTGTGGTATATTCGAAATCAAATGTCCTCCCGATTTGTCCCAGGAAAACAAGGTCGTCGGTAAGCCACCGTGGACTGGTGGATAACTCCACCGAAAAGTGCCTGGAGAGTTCATCTTCCGCAATGATGGACCCGATATTCGGAATGGGCAGTTTAGGACGCGGGTAGAAGCAATAAGGGTGGGCAATGACCTTCGGTCTCCTGGCGGGGACCTCTTCGATGGTGGCCCGGGTCAGGTGGTGGACCAGGTCGGGTAGTCCACCGGTATGATCGAGGTGACCATGTGAGATGACTACCATGTCCAGGTCAAGAAGGTCCTCTCCCAAACCTTTGGCATTCTGAAGGAATAAATCTGAATAGCCCGTATCGAAAAGGATCTTCCTGCCTTGCGTGGTAATGAGAAAAGAGAGTCCGGGCTCCCCGGAAAAGTAATGATCAATAATGGTATTATTATCGACAAGGACGGTAAGTGATAACTGTGGGGCCATATATTCCTCTTACATGGTCAGGGCATAGTTCTTTCGTTCTTCCCCTATTTGTGGGGAAAAATAATTTTCAATCTTACGACATACGTTGGCACAACATCATGTTAGAAGAGCAAGGTGTACAGGAAGTTGTAGAGAACGATACACGAACCACCCCCCGGTGTACTGCAATGCCATCAACCGTATGCAAAGATACCAGCAGATGCTCGGTATGCAATCTCGAAAAAGCTGTGTTCACTGACCGTTCTTCGGGAACGAGGATCTGTCAGCACTGCTATGACCGCGAGGCCAGGGGTGACTGGGTCCACGACCGGGGGTGCTGGTCCGTGACCACGTGTACCGTTTCTCTCCGGACTGCGATTATCCTCGTGAAAATCCGGGAAATGGTCATTCCAAGGTGGAAACGGTGGCGTTTGCGGAACCCTGAAAAGGACCGGGAGCAAAGAATGGCCTATTATTGCCGGAATCTGGACGAAATCGTTGCAAATAGCAGGGTTCGGTACCGGGTGAAAAAGGGGGCAAATGCGGGCGATTTAAACGAACAGGGGCGGGGGGAAGTTGGGTAGGGAGGGGTAATGATATGCCCCCCTTTCAGGATAGGTCCGGTAATCCGGGCATAAAATGGGCCTTTTCAGGAAAACGGTAAGGCTTCTAAAAGATAAGCGGGAAGATCTGGATCGCCAGGATGGCAACTACCTGGTGGGCAATAAGGACGAGGGGCCGCCATTCCGTCGGAGCAAGAACCGTTTTCAGTTATGTGTCAAAGGACACGCGAAAGCAAAAGAAGAAAAAAAATGGATGAATTGA
>SESG01025940.1_pt1 | contig 20457 bp, 20 predicted proteins | sample 3171421 | NCBI WGS metagenome assembly SESG01 (sample SAMN10866946, study PRJNA518727) | freshwater metagenome | biome: subpolar coniferous forest; feature: holomictic lake; material: water; isolation source: holomictic Lake 227, 6 m and 8 m depth | place: Canada: near Kenora, Ontario | collected... | reverse complement strand
CCGTCGAACGTGCTGATCGAGCCTGAAGCAACGAAAAAAGATGAAGCATTTTGGGACAACAACCGGCCTGAAAGGCTGAGCAAGACCGAAAAGGGGATCTATGAGATGGTCGACTCGGTGAAAAGCATGCCTGTTTTCAGAACATATGTGGATGTGATTTACGGAATAACAACCGGCTACCTGAGCTGGGGCAAGTTTGAGCTCGGGCCGTATTTTAAACTCTTCAGCTATAATGGGGTTGAAGGCGCCAGGTTCAGGTTCGGGGGAAGGACTGCCAACAGTTTCAGTAAAATAGTGCAGCTGCAGGGATATCTTGCCTATGGCACACTTGACGGAGAGTTTAAGGGAGGAGCCGATGTGATCTGGATGCTGAAGAAGAACCCCAGGAGGGACCTTACTGCAGGGTACAAATGGGATGTGGAACAGCTCGGACTCAGCCCCAATGCTTTTGCAACCGATAACATCCTTTCATCGCTTTTCCACAGGGGTCCTAACAACAAACTGACGATGGTGAGGGAATACAAAATAGCCTACGAGCATGAATGGTTCAACGGGCTTATAAACACCCTTACTCTGACCCACAGGGAAATGTTCCCACTCGGCATGACCGAATTTGTAGTCTTTCCCGAAGGACTGACAAACCCCGTGTTCATGAACTCTATCTACACTTCCGAAATAAAATTCGACACCAGGCTTTCATGGCGTGAGAAATTCATTGGCGCTGAATTTTACAGGGTTACTTTAAGTTCAAGCTATCCTATCATCCTGATCAGCTTTGCATACGGCATACCCGACGTTTTTAAGAGTGATTACGAGTACCAGAAGCTGCAGGTGAACATACAGCAATGGTTCAATTTTTCAACAATCGGTTACTCAAAATACAAGATCGAGGCCGGCAAGATCTGGGGGACACTGCCTTACAACCTGCTCAGGAACCATGATGGCAACCAGACCTTCCTCTTCGACGAGGATGCCTCCAACCTCATGAATTATTACGAATATGTGAGTGATATGTGGTTCAGTGTATATTTTACACATCATTTTGACGGATTACTTTTTAACCACATTCCGGGTATCAGGAAATTAAAATGGAGGGAGGTGGTTCATGTCCGCTGCGTTTACGGAACCCTTCAGGAAAAAAATTACCTGTATTCACTGTTCCCTGACCAGATGCGGTCTTTTGGCGGCCAGCCTTACTGGGAGGCAGGTGCAGGGATTGAAAACATATTCAGGATCTTCAGGGTCGATGCTGTATGGCGGCTGACCCATCTGAATGATATCGAAAACCCGAACGCCAATAAGTTTGGACTTTTCGTTTCGATGAACTTCACCTTCTGATGAATTTTCATACTTTTGAAAACCGAATAACAAATTCCTCCATATGATACTTCGTACCGAAAAGATTATAAAGAAATACAGGCAGAGGACTGTAGTCAACGAAGTTTCTGTTGAGCTTAAACAGGGAGAGATTGTTGGTTTGCTGGGCCCCAACGGAGCAGGGAAAACAACATCTTTTTATATTATCGTCGGACTCATCAAGCCCCTGGCCGGGGCGGTTTACCTCGACGACATCAACATCACCAATGAACCAATGTACAAACGTGCCCAAAGAGGGATCAGCTATCTTCCTCAGGAATCCTCGGTATTCAGAAAACTAAGCGTTGAAGACAATATCAGGGCAATCCTCGAATTCACAGGTCTTACAAAAGTCAAGCAGAAAGAAAGGCTTGAAACCCTCCTTGATGAATTCGGCCTTCAGCACGTTCGTAAAAGTGAGGGCATCACTCTTTCGGGAGGTGAGCGCCGCAGGTGCGAGATAGCCCGCTGCCTTGCTGTAGACCCAAAATTTATCCTGCTCGACGAACCCTTTGCCGGCATTGACCCTATTGCCGTCGAAGACATTCAGAACATTGTTTCCCGGCTCAAAGAGAAAAATATCGGTGTGCTCATCACCGACCATAACGTTCATGAAACCCTAACCATTACCGACAGGGCCTACCTTCTTTTCGAAGGCTCTATCCTCCGCGCAGGAACTGCCCGCGAGCTTGCCGACGATCCGCATGTACGCAAAGTCTATTTAGGCGAGAATTTCGAGCTCAGGTAACTTCGTCATTCGTCACTCGTAATTCTCTTATATGCTTCTCTGAAAAATTATCGACAGCAGGAGGTAGAGTAAAATAATCAGTGGGATTGCGTTCAGGGAAAAGAGCAGCAGCAAAACCAGGGACAGGATCAGTAAAATATAGGCTTTCATGTTTTCGGCCCATCCCATGGTTTTGAACTTTATTGAAAAGATCTTAAAATCAGACACTAACAAATAAGAGAAAAACACTGTAAGAATTACTAAAACCCTTGAATTGGCGAAAAAATCCATGAAAAAATCAAGCTTTATCAGGGAATAAATATGGGGTTGCAGAAAAAGCACAAGAGGTATTGAAGCAAAAAAAATCGCATTTGCAGGAACAGGCAACCCAATAAAATTTACGGTCTGCCTTAGGTCGAGATTAAATTTCCCAAGTCTGACCGCTGAACACAAGGGGATCAGGAGTGCAAAATACGGTGTGATGTGCATCCTGTCCAGCGCATTACAGCTTATAGCGCAATTTGCCGATAAAAGATTGAATACGATGATACCCGGGGCGACACCAAAAGAGACCACGTCGGCTAGCGAATCAAGCTGCTTTCCCAGTTCTGATCTGGCATCCAGGAGCCTCGCAAGTGTGCCGTCAAGAAAATCGAAAACGGCCGCAATAAAGATAAAAACTGCAGCCCAAACTACCTGTCCGCTCATCATGGAAGTTATTGAAAGCATACCGCTTCCAAGATTGAGAAGGGTCACAAAATTCGGAATATAATATTTGATCTTCATACATGCAAAATTACATTTTTTAAACTGTAATCGAACGGCATTTCCTTGCCGTTAGAGCAAAAAAATTTTCTATTTTTGCACCCTAACATATAACCAAAGATACTATGAAAAACCTTCACAAACTACTTTTATCCGGAGTTTTTCTTCTTCTTATGAGTACAACAACATTTGCCCAGTTCTCAATATCAGGAGAATTCAGGCCCAGGGCCGAATACAGGGACGGCTATTCCAAACTCAGAGATTCAACCCAGACCGGGTATTTTGATGTTCTAGGACGTACACGTCTCATTTTCGATTACAAAAGTGAAAAATTCACGACCCGGTTCTCGATCCAGCACGCTTATGTATTCGGGGAGAACAATTTTTTCAGCAGCGACACCATCCGCAATAATACAGTCAACATTTTCGAAGCCTGGTTTAAATATGATTTCCTGAACAATTTCTCTATCAGGGTTGGACGTACCGCGCTTTCGTACGATGACCAAAGGCTGATTGGGTACAATAACTGGAGGCCCCAGGGTTCAGCCCACGATATTATCGGGTTTCAGTGGGGCGCACCCAAATGCTCGTACCAGGGAGATTTCAGTTTCGCGGTGAACAATGCTGCTCCCGCAGGAGCATTTCTTTCGAACTACAGCATGAAGAACTACAAATACATGACCTACCTCTGGAACCAGATGAGCTTTTTTAAAGATATGCTGAAGATTTCGCTGATGGGTGTTGTAGATGCATATCAGCTACCCACCCAGTATAAAGAGGTGAAAACGACCCAAACACTTTGGGTGGTAAACGGCACCGATACCGTTGGACATACAACACTAACGACCACCAACCAGGTTCCGATTACCGATCCCAACCAGATCTATGCCAGGTATACTGCAGGCGGCAATGTTTGGTTCAACTGGAAAAACCTGAGTGTATGGGCCGGAGGGTACTACCAGGGCGGACATATCCAGGACGGTCGTGAGGTTTCTGCTACCTTCTGGGGTGCCAACGTATTTTACCAGATCGTAAAACCTTTCAGACTGGGTGCAGGTTACGAGCGCCTGAGCGGAACAAACAATGATCCCACACGTAAAACTGAAGTCGCAAAAAAAGTCAACAGTTTCAATACACTTTACGGAACAGCCCACCAGCTCTATGGTTACATGGATATGTTCAACACCATGCTTGCAACGGTCCCGAATTACCCAGGGCTAAACCAGATCTACGCACGCGGTACGGTAAACTTCAGCAAAGTAACCTCTATTGAGGCAACCTGGAGATATTTCAATTTCACCCAGGAGTACCTCCCCGACGGAACAAAAGTCGGAAAGAACCTCGGTTCGGAACTTGACCTGATGTTCTTATACAAGCCCCTGCCCAATGTCGAGCTCAACGCTGCCTACTGTTACTTCTTCCCCACCTCGACGATGGAGAAGCTGAACGGTTTGAAAAGCGGGGTAAAAGGCTCAGAGTACGTTTACCTTATGATCACCTACAAACCAAAATTCTTTACCACCGAAAAGAAATAACTGATATCTTTGAAACATCCGGCAGGTGCAGGCTTATGGCCTTCTGCCGGATGTTTTTTTTTGCCCTGACAAGACAGGAACATGCCTATTCCCGAATATATTAATATTGCCGATTTCAATTATGAGTTGCCTGCGGATCGCATCGCCCAAAGGCCTCTCAGTATGCGGGATGCGTCACGCCTTTTAGTCTACCGTAACGGAGAGATCTCCGATAATCATTTTGCGTCAATAGCCTCGGTCATTCCCCGTGGAAGTCTCATGGTGTTTAATGATACCAAGGTAGTCAGGGCGCGGCTGAGGTTTGCCAAATCAAGCGGGGGGATGATTGAGATTTTTTGTCTCGAACCAATGACTCCAACGGCCAATCTTCAGCTGGCATTTACCCAAACATTTTCATGTACCTGGAATTGTCTTGTCGGAAACTCTAAAAAATGGAAGGATGAGGTTCTGATAAAACCACTTGGAGAACCTGGCACATGGCTGAAAGCAGAAAGAAAAGCAAACCTGGGGGATGGATGTTTTGAGATAGGGTTCAGCTGGGAGCCTTCATCAAAAACCTTTTCGGAGATCCTTGAAGTCGCTGGCAAGGTTCCTCTCCCACCCTATATTCACAGGGATTCAGATGAAGATGATGCCAGCCGTTACCAGACCATGTTCGCATCCAATGAAGGTTCAGTTGCAGCCCCCACTGCAGGCTTGCATTTCACCGGAACCACGATTGAAAACCTGCTTAAACATGATTGCAGGATAGACAAGGTGACACTGCATGTCGGACTGGGAACTTTCAGGCCGGTGAGCGTTGCCGACATCAGGGAACACAGGATGCACAGCGAGCTCATCAATGTAAGCCTCTCCACCTTGAAAAATCTTAGAAATTCAATTGACCATCCGTTAATAGCTGTTGGCACCACATCCGCACGTACGCTTGAAAGCCTCTACTGGATGGGGGTCAAGGCACTCCAACATCCGCAGTCAGTAATAAACAAAGTTGAACAGTGGGAACCGTATGAGACAGATTCCTCTTTCCTTCCAACCACAGCTGAATCACTTGACGCACTAATCCTGCATCTTGCATCCCGCAACCTGAAAGAGATTTGGGGAAGCACATGCCTTATCATAGTCCCTGGGTATAAATTCAGACTGGTTACCGGCCTTGTAACCAATTTTCATATGCCCCAGAGCACTCTCCTTTTGCTTGTAGCGGCATTTGCGGGAAATGGCTGGAAAGATGTCTACAAACACGCCCTGGATAAAGGTTATCGCTTCCTAAGCTACGGAGATGCCTGCATATTTTTACAAAAATAATATGCGTAACTATTTTTTCTTTGTGTACATTTGTGATTCAAACACAGGAAATCATGACTTTAGGTATATTATTGATATTCGGCCTTGGCACCCAGGAAATCATGCTCATCGCCCTGATCGTCCTCCTGCTTTTCGGCGGGTCCAAGATCCCCGAACTGATGAAAGGTATCGGTAAAGGCGTAAAAAGTTTCAAAGACGGCATGTCGGGGATTGAAGAAGAACTGAAATCCGAGCCTAAGAAAGACGCGGCTTCAGAAAAACCCCTGGAGAAGAAATAATTCAGGAAACTTTCCTTTTTAAAGCATCTATGATACAGTTAAACTGTATAACATAGATGCTTTTTTCTTTATATCTTCACACTGATTATTGTGAATGATTTAACAATAATTGGAAACAGTCTGAATATAAATTTTAAGAATATTCATGAATCGCTTTGATATCACCATATAAAAATATATATCTTTGTCGATATTTGCACAGAACCCCAATTATTCCTCAATAATATGAAAAAGCTACTGATCCTTGGCGCAGGTACCGGCGGTACGATTATGGCAAACAAAATGCGAAAACTTCTGGAGCGTGACGAATGGGAGATCACCATCGTTGACCAGTACAAAACCCATTATTACCAGCCGGGTTTTTTGTTCATGCCTTTCGGCTATTACAACAAGCATGATGTTGTCAAACCAAAAACAAATTTCATCCCGTTTGGTGTCAATGTGATCTTTCAGGAGATCGAGCTAATCGAAGCCGCCGAAAACAAGGTACATCTAAAAGATGGCAGCGTGCTGAGGTATGATTTTCTGATCATAGCAACGGGTACCCGCACCGCGCCTGAAGAAACTCCCGGACTTAAAGGACCACTGTGGCATAAGCAGATCTTCGATTTTTATACGTATGAAGGCGCAGCTGCACTGGCTGATTTTTTTAAAACATGGAAAGGCAGGGAACTGGTGCTGAACATTGCCGATATGCCTATTAAATGTCCGGTAGCCCCCCTTGAATTCGTGATGTTTGCCGATGCTTTCTTTGTTGAACGAGGCTTACGTAATGATGTTAACATCACCTATGTTACTCCGATGTCGGGTGCTTTTACAAAACCACGTGCTTCAAAGGTGCTGGGAGAACTGCTGGTACAGAAAAATATTAATATCGTTCCGGATTTCTATATGGAAAAGGTCGACAATGAGAAGAAGACCATCGTTTCTTACGACGAAAGGGAGATCCCGTTTGACTGCCTCATCACAGTTCCTGTGCATAAAGGAGATGCTGTTATCGGGCGAAGCGGGTTGGGAGATGAAATGGATTTTGTGAAAGCCGACAAATACACTTTACAGCAGGTTCAGTTCCCAAATGTATTCGTGATCGGGGATGCAGGCAACTTCCCGACTTCCAAAGCCGGGTCGGTGGTGCATTTCCAGGCAGATGTACTGACTGAAAATTTGATGTGCGCAATTGAGAACCGACCGCTTACAGACAAGTTTGACGGTCATTCGAATTGCTATATTGAAACCGGTTTTGGCAAGGGAGCACTTATCGATTTCAACTACGATACGGAACCTCTTCCCGGTTCTTTCCCGTTTCCCGGTATCGGTCCATTCGGACTTCTCAAGGAAACCCGCACAAACCATTATGGTAAGCTGATGTTCCGATGGATATACTGGCATATCCTGCTTAAAGGAAAAGAGATGCCCATCGATTCAAAAATGACAATGGCCGGCAAAAAAATGTAATCCCCTGAGTTATGGCTGAAAAAGAATTACAGGAGCAGTTGAACCAGCTCCAGCAGAAAATGGATATACTTCTCGAGTATGTTTCCATCCAGAACCAGAAGAGGGAGGAAATCGACGATTTCATCGAAGATGCCGGTATTGTGGTAAAGGATGTTGTAAAACAAACTTCGGTGATGCTTGATAAGTCCCAGGTTGAATTCGACCATTGCGGACTGACATGCCTGCTGATAAAAGTTCTTCAGAATATCAACACCTTCCACGAAATGTTCGAGATGATGGAAAGCGCAAAGGATTTCATGAAGGATGTGACTCCTATTCTGCACCAGGTAGGCCTGGATGCGGTAAACAAAATGAACGAACTTGACAGCAGGGGTTACTTTGAGTATATCAGGGAATTGGGTAATTTCGTGGATAAATGGATACAGGTATTTACAAAGGAAGATCTGCTGCGATTGCAGAATAATCTTGAAAATATTGCAGGGATTGTCCGCAATTTATCAGATCCAGCCCTTATGCAAAGCCTTAACAATATGACAAAAGCCCTTGCCGAAGTTAAACCCGACGAAAAGCTCGACAATAAGTCGCTGCTAGGATTATTCAAACAGCTCAATTCGCCTGAAGTCAGGAAGTCTCTCTCATACTCACTCAGGCTGGTACAGGCGATGAATAAATGATGCAGGATGCAGGATACAGGATGCAGGATGCAGGATACAGGATGCAGGATGCAGGATACAGGATGCTGTATTCAGGATACAGGATATTACATCCCGCATCCTGTATCTTGAATCAGAAAAATAATATCAATTAACAACATAAAACTATCAACCATGGCACAGAAAGTTTTTGCTGGAATCAGCGTAGATGTAAATGATGAAGGGTATATGACAGACCGTTCACAATGGACAAAAGACGTTGCGAAAGAAATCGCAAAGGAAGAAGGCATTGAGCTTACCGATAAGCATTATGTTCTTCTGGATTACCTCCGTGAACGCCAGGCAAAAGGTGAATCACTGACTATCAGGTCGGTCGGAACCAGCGGAATTATCGACATCAAAGGGTTTTACCAGCTTTTCCCTGGCGCTCCTATGAAGAAAGCTGCTAAAATCGCAGGTATTCCCAAACCCGCTTCCTGTGTTTAATCATTCCCGGTAAATTCCCCACAGCCTGCTGCGGAATCCTGATCCAGGGCTTGTCCCCGGATTAATACCGATTTATTAAGTCAAACCCGACTCAAACAATAAAACAATGGCAAAAGAAGAATTTCCCCTGAAAAAAGTATGTCTGATCTGTGCCAAAGGCACAATTGAAGACGTTTATGCTACCCTTGTAATGGGTAACGGAGCAGTTATGGAAGGCATAGAAACCAAAATATTTTTTACTTTCTTTGGTCTGGATGCGATCACAAAAAAACAAATGGACAAACTGCATACGGGTACAACTGGAAACCCGGCTATGCGTATGCCAGGCGGACTACCATTCCCGTCAATTCTCGGGATGCTTCCCGGCGTGGAAGCAGGCGTTTCGGCCATGATGAAGAGCCAGATGGAAGCCCTTGACATTCCCCCTGTAAAGGAGTTCCTCGAGATGATTGAAGCCGGCGGCGGAGAAATCTACGCATGCAAACTGGCCATGGATATGTTCAAGCTGAAAAAAGAAGACCTCTGGGAAGGTGTTAAGGGAGTTCTGACCGTTGGCGACTTTTACGAAATGTGCGGCGGACTTCAGACCCAGATCATCTTTACTTAAAAAGTATAAAAAATTGCATCCTTATTTTCTTGAGACTCTGTAAGGAAATTTGCGCTCTTCGACCAGGTAGTTTGCAATCATAGTTTGAAATAAATCTTCAGCCATGGCTCTCAGCCTGAAATATGGAACAAACTTTACATTGGTTTTTCCAAGCCTGAGGTGGTCATTGAGCGAAAGATTTACAACCCATGCTTCTGAAGGCTGGTATTTTTCAATAAAACTTCTTAACGAACGCGTAATGACGGGTTTTTTAAGCAAAGAAAATTTTACTTCAACACCGACAGGGTCATTTCCACGGCTGATAACGAAATCAACCTCTGCCTTATCGGTAGTTCTCCAAAAGTGTACTGTGTAAGGTGTGCCAAAAAGCGCCTTCATAAGGACATTTGCCGTGAAATTCTGAAATACAAAGCCCTGGTTTCTTGAATACTGAAGATTCCCGAATAAACCCAGTGCAAAATTCCTCATCCCGTGATCATTATAATAGGGCACAGGCGATTTCGTAATTTCCTTGATTGCATTACTGAACCAGGGTGTGATCAGGTTTATGAAATAGGTCTTTTCGGCATACCAGAGATATTTTCTCAGAGTTGGCACTGATAGTTGTGATTCTGTTGCAAGAGTATTAAGATTAAGCAGTTGACCCGTTTGGGCAGCAATTAGCTTCATAAAACGGCTATAAGCTTCAGGGCGGTCACCCTGCATGAGAACACGTATATCCCTGTCAATGTATGACTGAAATATTTCATTGATGACCTGGAATTTTTCGCTTGCCGAAGATGCTGTGACAACACGGGGATAACCTCCGAAATTAAGATATTCGTAAAATAGTTGTAACACCTTAACGGAATTCAATTCAATGTATGCCGGCAAGCGATCAGAGTACTTATAGTCAGTATAAAAATCAAGGAATTCATCGAAAGATACGGGAGCCACTTCGAATATACGTTTTCGGCCGGCGAGCGATTCGGAAATTTTCTCTTTCAATTCAATACTTCCTGAACCTGAAATTATAAATTTACAAGGCAGACCCATATCATAAAGTCCCTTCATAAAAATTCCTGCATCGGTTTTTCTCTGAATTTCATCTATAAATACATACCCGTAAGTATTGCCGAATTCAAGCCTGATGCGCTGTATCAAGGCTTGCTGAGATGCAAGAAAGGGACGGTCAGACTCAAAATCAAAGCTTAGAAACAAGACTGGTTTCCCTGCTTTCTTCAAACCGGAAATAAGAAGGTTCATGATGGTGGTTTTACCAACCTGCCTGGGGCCACCGATTAAAGTGATTTCGGGAGCGCTTAGATGCGCTGATATGGATTTGGTGATACTGCGTCTGATCATTTTTTATATTTTAACCCGATATTTCGGAATACAAAGTTATCATTTTATCGTATTAATTGCAAATTTTTTTATGTTTTTATGTTTTGAATGAAATGAAAGATCCCCGTTGCCGTTTTTATCAGAGGAAAATTCAAAACATCGAAAGGAACAATTCAGTTTCCGGTCGACCACCCCATTCCAATCCGGCTGTTAACAAACATTATAAAATTCAGGATCAGGGAAAATCTTAAAAAAATCAAAATTTAAATCGAAGAAAAAATAACTACTCCGTCATACCGATGCTTCCGGTTCGATAAGGAATGTGGATTTTACCCTGAATAATAAACAGCTAAAATGCTTAACTTCGTAACATGGATGGAAAACCAAAACCTGTGTTTAACAAACGTATATTCTGGGATGTCAATTTTGAGGCCCTGGATTATGATATGAGAGCCAACTTTGTCATTGAACGAGTATTTGAAAGAGGTGATGTGGATGACATCCGGCAATGTCGCAGGTATTACGGGGATGAGAAAGTAACCGAAGCCCTGTTAAAAGCTAAATACTTGCCATTGCATACCATTTATTTAGCAAGTGCAGTGATAGACAAACCTTTGGAAGAATTCAGATGTTACAAACTGCGACAGTTGAACCCGGGACTTTTTCCTTACTGATACGATTGATGGAATTGCCCTCCCTGAAACCATTTGCATTGGTGGGAGGGACAGCCCTGCAATAACCTATTTTGTTGACGCTGAAGATTCCGAAACCCCTGTGAGTTTCAAAAATCAGACCTGGGAAGGAGTAAAAAAGGGGATCTCGAAAGCTGTGAGGGATTACCTGAGTTAAGCCGGAGTCTTTTGATGATGGGTGTCAAAACTCAGGGTCTTTGAACCCTTGTAAAGCTAACGACTTGCGCCATCATGTGTAATTATTCAAAAAAGACCTCAGCATTTTTATGCATTAAATGATCTGCTAAATCTAACGCATCATCTAAGGTTATCCAATTTTCAGTAACCAATTCAGTCAACGCCTGAGCAATCCCTTTGCGGGCAACATAAGCATGCCCGATTATATTCTCGACTATCTTATCATCGCCTCCAAAGGTGAAGATTTTATTGTTTGGTACGGTAAGTATGAACTTTTTCAAGAAATCTTTAGCTGCCAAAGGATTAATAGACCAGGACCAGCACATATCTATGTAGGCGTTCGAGTAACTTTTTGCCAAGGAAAGCATTTCTTCATAATGCGGATAACATAAATGGAAGAAGACAAATTTTGTATTTGGGGCTTGCCTGCACAGTAAAGCACAATCAGCCGGGTTATCCTTTACCCAGTGCATGTTCATTACATTATTCATGGCCAATTGGCCTGTATGCATTTTTACCGGCAATCCATATTCAGTTGCTTTATCAACACAGTACCAGAACAAATGATCCTGAAGTTTCTTTTCTTCCGCCGGACTAAGTAATTGCAATTCAATTTTTCGTAGAAATATCGCTTCAACTTCAGTGGCCTCTACCTTCTCAAAATCAAGTCTTCTGAAATAGGCATTTCCAATTTTCACACCCTTCGCAATCTTGCCGTATTCCGAGAACCACCAGTCAATTAAGGAGTGCCAGTCAGATAAAGAATTAATCTTCATGTTATCAGGAACAGAATAGGATTTTACTACTACCTGGATTAGCCCATTTAACACGATATCCGGAATCAATAAATCAGGAGACTCACTTTTTTTACTTGCATTAACCGGAGAATTGACATGGCAATGCTTAATATTTGCCACATCCTGAATGACATGCTTATAAAATCCTTTTTTTCTTGTTTGTTCGTACCTATTCTGCAGCTCCTTAATATTATCGTCAGAAATTTCGTTTATCCCGTAAAGTATCCTGGTTGTATTTCGAAACACAATTCCTGAAGCTGTGTTTTTCAAATATGGCCAATGCTCATTTAGAATTTCCCATTTAGTAATTGGATTCACCTGGTTTGAAAATAAGCAATCAAACTGTTCTTTCAACATTCCTGCTGAAATCAAGTCAAAGCTAAAATACTGATCCAGTAATAACGCCCAATCATCGCACGGAATAAATGGTTTTAAACAATCCAGGCGTTCCGATTCATCCATCAGATGTTCATGAGTATCAACGAAGGGTGTTTCAAGAACCTTCTTCTCTATTAATTCTGTAATCCTCTTCATTTATTGATTTTCTGCGGATGAGTGGTTCTCACGTCGGCGTTGACGCCCTGTAGCGCCTTTAATGCGGTCACCTGCCTTTCCAAAGAAAGTCTATATATCCGGTACTTTCATCGAGTCGATGAACCGGACGCTCAAAACTACCAATCTTGCGGCGGGAAACCCCGAACACATCGAAAAACTGGTCCCAGAAAGTTTTTGCTTCGGCCCGTTCGCTGTTATCGTCATACCATTCTCTTGAAAAATGAATGGCCCTGTCTTTGATTTCGTTCCAGCTTAAAGCCATAAGGGGATCGTAAACCTGAAAGTTGAACCTTTGTTTTCCTCGCTTTCGGCCCTGATCGTCCCGCCTTGCTTTTCAACGAACTCCTTGCATAAAAGCAATCCCAGTCCGCTGCTTGACTCTCCGGCAGTGCCTTTACGGCTTACATGTTCGTCAATCCTGAATAATCCCGAGAGGATTCTATTATTCATTCCGATGCCTGTATCATGCACCGAAACCAGGACCGATTTACCATCGGCTTCCTTTTTAGCGCTGATCACCAAAAGACCACCTTCCTTCGAAAACTTAATGGCATTGGTTACAAGGTTCCTCAATGTGGCTCCCAGCATCTCTTTATCAGCGAGAACTTCCAGATCATCGGGAATGATCACATTTATGTCGATAAGCTTGTTTGCCGCCATGCCTGATAACATGCTGACAATTCCTGAAACTATCTCTGGCATTGATAAGCGTTCGGGTTTAAAATCGGCTAATCCGCGTTTCATCAATGACCAGGCAAGCAGGTTCTCGAGCAGAGCGTATAATGCGTTTGCCGACTTGTTCATGGATGCCGACATTTGCCTTACCTTTTCAGGGCTTATATTTTGTACTTCCTCTGCCATGATACGGGTCATATTCAGAAAAGCGTTGAAGGGGCTTTTCAGGTCATGGGCAATGATAGAGAAAAATTTATCTTTTTCGGCACTTATCTTCAGCAACTCCTCATTTTGCTCCCTGATGACCTTTTCGGCCTCTTTGATCGCCGTGATGTCAACTATCACAACCATGAAATAATTAACTGACTGGTCGGGATGCCTTATGCATTGCACAGCTAAATGTGTGCTGATAACTTGTCCTTCTTTCGTGATAAACCTTTTTTCCATGGTGTATCCGTCGATCTCCCCGGCTATAACCCTGTCAAACTCTTTTTCATCCTGTTCGAGATCATCGGGATGAGTGAGATGGGCCCAGGTGGTCTGCATAAGTTCGTTTTTGTCGTAACCTAAAAGCTTGCATAAAGCGTGGTTTACGTCAACCCAGGTTTTCGAAGGGGAGGTTATTGCATGGCCGATCAGAGGAAGGTCAAAAAAACTTCTTAACAGAGATTCGTTATCGCGAAGGGCTTTTTCTACTTTCAGTTGCTCGGTTATATCTTCCTTTACACCAAGGTAATGTGTGATATCTCCTGCTGAATCCTTGATCGGAACGATGACTGCTTTTTCCCAATACAAATCACCGTTTTTCTTTTTATTATGAAAAAGCCCCTGCCACTCATTACCTGTGGTAATATATTGCCAGAGTGAAGAATATTCTTCAGGACTTGTTTCTCCTGATTTCAAGACTCTCGGATTTTTGCCTATCAGTTCTCTAAATGCATAACCGGTAGTTTGACAGGCTTTCGGGTTCGCATATTCAATGTCTCCGTCAGGATCGGTGATAACAATGCTTACCGGACTCTGTTCAACTGCCATTGATAATTTCCGGAGTTCCTGTTCGGTCTCTTTGCGCTTGGTTATGTCATGCGAAATCCCAAATGTTCCTACGATTTTTCCAAGCTTGTCCCTCAGGGGCATTTTGGTGCTCAGGTACCAGTTAACCGATCCGTCGCTCCGGATCGTCCGCTCTTCTTTTGTAAGCGACAAGCCTGTACGGATGATCTCCTGTTCATCATTATACTGTTGCCTGGCAACATCCTCATGAAAAAAATCAAAATCAGATTTACCTACCAAACCGGCCGGATCTGTCAATCCGAATGAAGCTGCATGAGCGAGATTGTTCCTGACAAAGCGGCTCTCCCGGTCTTTGAAGTAGATATGATCGGGTACATTATCCATCAGGGCCAACATTAGATACCGTTCCTGTTCCAGGGCCGTTTCAATTGCCTTGTTCCCGGCGACCTCCGGTTCCGGTTTCTGTAGTTTACCGGGTTCCTGCTTTTTCATTATTATACTTTTCTCTGCCTGATAATGACGAATCGCCATCCGCAGTGAATGTAAAGTTAAAAAATATTCCCGGATAAAAAGAGGTAAAAGAATGGAATGATGAAATTAGGTTTTTAAATCGCATAATTATCACTAATTCAATTTTTCTTCTTACCTTTGCCGCATACTAAAACCTGAATGTATGTGGATCACGATAATTGTGCTTGCTGTACTTGCAATTCTCATCGTATTATTCATTGTCAATACCAGGCAGAGAATGAAAAGCCTGAAAGATGTGAAGGACAGTGAGAAGATAAAAATCCTTACCGACCAGAATTTCCAGAATAAAATAAAGACAGGTACGGTGCTTGTCGACTTCTGGGCTGCATGGTGCATGCCCTGCAAACTGATGGTTCCGGTGCTGAACGAAGTCGCAGAGGAGACAGGAGAAAAGGTGACTATCGCGAAGGTTAATGTGGATGAGCAAAAGCTGACCGCTGCAAGGTTCGGTATACGCAGTATACCTACCATGATACTGTTTCAGAATGGAAAGGAGGTGAAACGTATCGTTGGTGTAAAAACCAAGGAATATCTGCTGAAAGAGTTCGACCGCCGGAACAATTTATAATCCAAATGCCTGACCGCAGGAAATCCCGGGACCGAATTCTGCCAAAATTTAAATCTGACCCCTACTTCACGGCAACCATCTGTATCATCGAAGCCATTCCTTTATGATAGGGGCCTTCCTCGATCAATGTCTCGCTATGCTCAATACGACAGCTTGAAAACGCTTCAAAATCCGCCTTGAGTTCTTCAACAGAAAAAAGCCAGGACAGCTCTTTCGGCCCGCCTGAAGTAAACTGCAATTGCTCTTTTGAAAAACCTGTAAGAATGAGAGTGCCGCCGGGTTTTAGAAACCTGGACAGGTTCCGGTGAACCAGCTGTCTCTTTTCTCCAGGGGAGTGAACACACATCAGTCCGATGGCATCAAAAAACTCCTCCTGATATTCTGCATTCTCAAGGTCCGATAAGACATAGGTGATGACAACCTTTTTCTCTTCTGCAAGGCGGATGGCCTTTCTCCTCCCCTCCTCACTTTGATCGAATGCATAAACATCCCATCCCATGCTGGCCGCGTATACAGCATTCCTGCCTTCACCCTCGGCAGGCAAAAGGATCTTACCTGGTTTCAACTTATCCAGTTCCTGTTTAAAAAATACATTAGGTGTCGTCCCATACAAGTATTCCTCGTCGGCATACCGTTGATCCCACATTTCCCTGCTCATAAATCAAATCAGTTAAAATGCTATGGTCATCCGGGCACAATCCTCCTTTCAAGGCGATGTTTGCGGACTTTTGGCGTCTATCCGATCAAATCAGCTATACAATCCAATAAAGCCTTTTTATCGAAAGGTTTGGCTAAATATTTGTCGCAACCATACTCCATGCAGCGTTTTCGTTCATCAGCCATAGCATAGGCTGTCTGAACTATCACTTTGAGTTTATAGCCCCTTGCCCGGATCTCCTTTAAACACTCATACCCTGTTTTCCCGGGCATATTGATGTCAAGCAGGAGAATATCAGGGAGGCGGTTTTCAAGCATTTCCATAAGGATTAAACCGCTTTCAGCTCTGAGAAGTGTAACATTTGTCCCTTTCAGGGATTGTGCAAGGTATCCGTATGAATCCTCTTCATCTTCAGCAATCAGAATCGTGATTCCAAGAAGATTATGCTTTCTGTTTCCTTCGGTGATCAGTGCGGGAGACAATTCCATCTCAGCGGGTGTGCAGGGAACAGTAAAGAAAAAAGTACTCCCCTTACCTGCCTCCGACTCAAGCCAGATCCTGCCTCCCATTAATTCGACAAATGCTTTGCAAATACTAAGTCCCAGGCCAGCTCCTTCATGAAACTCATTTTCTTCAACTTGTCTGAACCGTTCAAACACCATTGAAAGTTTTTCCCTGGGGATGCCCTTCCCGGTGTCCCTGATGAAAAACTCAAGAAAATCAATGCCTTTCTCCTGCTTTACCGACGCACCAACTGTAATGATGCCGCTGTCAGTATATTTAATTGCATTTGTTATCAGGTTGTCCAATACTTGCTGAAGCCTGACGACATCTGCCTGTATCAGAAGTTCCGGCGACAGGTCCTGCAACTCAGGTTCAAGCCTGAGTCCGTTTTTATGCCTGAAAAAATCCATATTTCTGAACGACTCCACAGTTGTATTCACAAGGAGATAAGGATTGCAAGGCTGCAAATTGATCTCAATCTGTTTTGCCTCAAGCTTTGAAAGATCAATAATGTCATTTATGATGTGCAGTAACCGCTTCCCCGCATTTTTAATAATTTCTGTATACTTCTGCTGTTCCTGAATGGTTGTGTCCTGTTCCCCTATCAATTCGGAGAAACCCAGGATCGCATTCATGGGGGTCCTGATTTCATGACTCATGTTAGCCAGAAAAGCCGATTTCAGGCGATCCGACTCCTGGGCTTTCTCAACGGCTGACCTCAGATCCAGCTCCATCTGTTTCCGGTCTGAGATATCGAGTATCGAAATTATTCCTGCAGGTTTGCCTGAGAACGAAGTAGAATTTCCATTGATAAAAACCCACTTCTTTTGCTGATTCTTTGTGGTTATGAGAAATTCATAAGAAGTAAGCACTGGTTCACCGGTTTGCCTTCTTTGTCCGTTCCTTTTCACAACATCCCGGTAATCATCATCAACGAATTCCCAGAATTTTTGCCGATACAGTTCTTCCGATGAATACCCGCTGATCCTTTCAGCAGCGTGATTACAATATACCCAATAGTCGTCCTGGTAGATCATGATTGCATACGGACTATTCTGTGCAAGTGATCTGAATTTTGCCTCGCTGTCCTGCAAGGCCTGTTCGGTGTGTTTTCGATCCGTAATATCTGTAAAAATGGTTGCAAATCCATCAACCTCCCAACGTGAAACTGAAATGATAAAATACTTGTTCATGGGAGGAAAATAGACTTCAAAAGAATAGGGATTCCCCGTTGTTGCCACACCGAGATATTCAGCAAAAAAAGGAGGATCTTTAACGCCGTAGGCCTCTGTGGCAAGCAGGCCTATAATATCCTCTTCATGAACTCCAAGTATTTCCTCAAAACGTGGATTTACCCCTACAATCCTGTAATTTATAGCAACGCCTTCTTCATCCTTAACCAATTGATGCAGTGCTACCCCCTGAGACATGTTATTGAACAGGATTCTGAACTTTTCTTCATTCTGCCGTCTGGAAGTTACATCAATGATACATCCCTCGATTCCAATAACCGCCTTATCCTTCAATACTGTTCTGGCACTGAAGGTATGATATCCAATACTGCCATCTTTGCATCTACGGCTGAATTCGCCTTGCAGATACTTCGGATCGTCATCCAGAATGCCCCGAACCATCCGTTTTGCCAGGTCCAAATCCTCAATTCTCTGAATTTCGGTAAAATGATGTCCGATGACCTCATCCGCTGAACCGTACTTGTATAACCTGACCCAGGCAGAATTTACATCCCTGATGATTCCGTCCTTGTCAATGAAGAAATAGCCGACACCGGCATTATCAAGAACCGATATGAACCTTTGATCCTGATTCACTTTTTTTTAAAATGATTGCTCGTAATTAAAATAAAATACCTGCCTGTATGAATTGAATGTAAATATACAGAAACCTGCAATTAAAAAAAATCAAATAATAAATCGCTTAAATATCACTAAATGTTTTTATATTTGCACTCTTAGATATAAAATCAAAACCAGTAATCGCTTCTGGTCAAATTCAAATCTTGGTTTTGACTGGAGGCATATAAAAAAAAAAATCATGAAAAAGAACATGGGAACCATCGATAAAGTGATCAGAATACTGATCGCTGTTGTGATTGCAATTTTATTCTTCACCAAGATCATCGAAGGTGTATTGGGTATTGTTTTATTGGTATTGGCTGCAGTTTTCGTACTCACCAGCCTGCTTGGATTCTGCCCTCTTTATGCACCATTAAAGATAAACACAGATAAAAAAGAATAATATGTCGACTCTGAAAGTGAATGTTGAATGGATCTCAGGCATGGCATTTAAAGGAACGGCTAATGGCCATGAGATCATTCTCGATGCGGATGAGCATGTAGGTGGTCAGAATCTCGGACCGAGGCCAAAGCCATTAATGCTTCTTTCTGTTGGCGGATGTACCGGGATGGATGTTATTCCCATCCTGAAGAAAATGCAGGTTGTTCCTGATTATTTCAACATGGTTATTGAAGGAGAAGTGACTGAAGAGCATCCGAAGCAGTACACAAAAATGCATATTGTGTATGAGTTCAGGGGAAAAGATCTTCCGCTCGATAAAATTCAAAAAGCCATCAGTCTTTCACAGGATAAATACTGCGGGGTTTCTGCGACACTCAGGAAAGCACTTCCGATTACATGGGAAGTCGTGATTCGTGAGTCGTGAACCGTGATTCGTGAGTCGTGAGTCGTGAGCTATGATTCGTGAACCAATCACCAATCACCAATCACCAACAACCAATCACCAATCACGCTCTTCTATGATATATCCATCTCATCAGGCTGGGTAATACAAACAGCAGAAGGGGCATTGCTGCAATAAATCCGCCTATTACAGCAATGGCCAGGGGCTGCTGCATCTGAGCGCCAACACCCATCCCCAGCGCAAGGGGTGTAAGAGCAAGAATTGCCCCTATCGCCGTCATCAGTTTGGGCCTGATACGAAGCGAAATTGCATATCGTATCGAGGCGTCCACATCCCCATTGGTAGATTGCATAGTGACTCTGAACTGGTTTACCGTGAAAATGGCGTTTTCGGCAATAATCCCCACGATCATAATGATGCCCGTATAGCTTCCTACGTTAAGTTGTATTCCGGTTAAATACAATGCCCAAACACAACCTGCGATCCCAAGTGATGAAATAAAAATCACCAGGAGAGGTATGCGGAAGTCCCGGAACAGGAATAGTAAAACCGAGAATACAAGTATGATTGCAGCTAACAAAATGAATAAAAGTTCGTTGAATGAAGATTGCTGCTGGGCGTAGGTTCCACCGTAAACGACATAATATCCTGCCGGCATAATGAGATCCCTGGCAAGGGTGCTTTTAATCTCGTTCATCGCACTCCCGAGGTCGCGGTTCTCCAGCCGGGCTGTGACTACGATATTTGATTTCAGATCCTCCCTGGTAATATCGGGAAAGCCTTTTGAAAGCTCAGCCCTGGCAAAATAATTCAGAGGCCTGAAAGAGCCGTCTGGTGCGAAAATCGGCTGCTGAAGTATGCGGTCAAGATAATTCTCCCTGAAATCGGTAAATCTCAGCAGTATTTTCAGCATCTGCTCCCCGCTCTGAACCTCCCCAACCTTCACTCCTTCATTATAAGCCTGGAGCTGGGTCTGAAGATCGGCGGCGCTTAGATGAAACCTTGCAAGGCGAGCCTCGTCGGGAATGATGTTGATCGATGGTCCTTCAACAACAATCCCATTCTTCAGATCGGCAACTCCGCCCACCTTTTCCAGCAGTCTCTGGGCCCGTATCGACAAGGCTTCAAGCCGGGCTC
>SESG01036086.1_pt1 | contig 20486 bp, 23 predicted proteins | sample 3171421 | NCBI WGS metagenome assembly SESG01 (sample SAMN10866946, study PRJNA518727) | freshwater metagenome | biome: subpolar coniferous forest; feature: holomictic lake; material: water; isolation source: holomictic Lake 227, 6 m and 8 m depth | place: Canada: near Kenora, Ontario | collected... | reverse complement strand
TCGTACAATGTATAAATAATTATTCGACTGCATGTAATTGTAATAAATCAAATGATAAACTACGATTATACACTACATGTAATATGTTATATATGAATGCCGCTAAACATTGTGTTCCAAAATTCAAAAATGTTTTTTTGTCAAAAACATCAGAACGTCAATTAAACTTTAAAACAGACAATGGATCAGTTATAATAATAATGAGCCGTTGAAGTATTTAATCGAATTCAAAGTATTTAATACAATTTCCTTAAGAATAGGTTCGTCAATCGCCTCACTCAACGATTTCGCTTGATTTGGCCATTCTACATGATAATCAGATAATTCTTGTACAAATGGGTCTTGTTTTCGTTCTTCTTCGTTCGGAGCATCATCATATGTTCTAATAGAAATAATACCATTTTTATCCATAAGTTCTCTGTTATTCCATCGTTTTAAATGTATAACAATACCATTCCATGTAGTATGAATAAATTCCGCTTCATTTTTAAATCTCACATCCGATATAAATACAATATTTTTAGTAGAAGTATTTACTATTTTAGAAATTTGTTTATTAACATGAGTTATCCAATACATTCCGTCGTTTGACTCAAACCTACGCTGACACCCCCACCATACAAGAAGAGGACGCAATATCTTCTTGAGTTCTGAATCTTCTGTATATGCAGATGAATTAAATCCATTCTCAATTAACATACTATTAACTTCGAATTTTAATGCATTTCCAAAGGCAACTGAATATGAATTATATCCGGCCTTTTCTACAATTTTGCTAGCTATATCGACAAAAGTATTCTTTCCACTTCTAGCATATCCACCTACTCCAATAATTAAATTATTCATGTTTTTTTTCTTCAAATATTTCTTCAATTTCTTGTTCCGATAATCCAAATGCTTGACAAATAGACACAAGTTCTAAATGTCCATCCGCATTTTGCAATAAAAGATTTATATAATCATTGGCTTGATATTTAGATACCATAAATCGTTTAGCTACCAATTCCAACAATTGCTTACTATGCTTTAAACGTTTCGATTTTATCCACGGATAATATCTATTACTTTTAGGAACCAATGAAATTAAAAGTTGATAAAATTGAGGAGATGGTATCTTATCAATAACTTGATATAATTGAGCCATATCTTCTACTATATCACTATCCATCGATAATGCCCGAATTATCATAAAATGCGTAAAACTTTTTTTATCATCATCCGTAAGATTAATATAATAATTTGGATCTTGAACTTGTCGAATTTCCTTTACATGATCAAACAATCCCTTCCGTTTTGGAATATTATCCGCAACCAATTTTTTCTTTGGAGCCATAGAAATTAGATTATACTATTTATCATCGATTTCAAGTCTTTTTTAGATATTATACCAACCGTTTTACTGACAAGTTCTCCATTCTTAAACCATAATATAGTAGGAATTGATTTTATTTCATATTTAGCCGTTAACTCAGAACAATCCTCAATATTAATTTTTACTATTTTAACAATTTCTTTATATTCAATTGCCAATTCATCCATGACAGGAGACATCATTTTACATGGCCCACACCACTCCGCCCAAAAATCGACAATGACCGGAATATTAGAATTTATAACTTCCGATGTAAAATTGGATGAATTTATTATTATAACATTTTCTGATTTCATAATTTCCTGTTCTTATTTGATATAATATCACGTTTCAATTTTATAAGGTCTTTTAAAAGCGTTTCTTGATTTTCATAAATAGTATTACACCACATTACTACTTTCTGATGTAATTCAAGACACTTCTTTGTTCTTTTATATGTAATATATTGACATATTATTAAACAAATAATAACAACTCCTATTATCGAAATAGAACCCGTTATCATATCAAAAAAATTCATATATTTGGATTATTCTTGATCCAAATATACATCTTTATCCTTATTTGGATCATTACTATTAGATCTTTGTTTATCTTTTTTCCATGGTTGTTCTTTGGTAAATACTTGACCACGCTTTTTAGGTCTGAACTGCTTATCTCTTCTATATGTCTTTGACATTGTATGTTTAATGTATTGTGTTTTATATTTGAATAATACTACTACTGTATTATTATTCACTATTTATAGATATTAAATACAATTTCTAATCAATCATAATTATGCTATCTAAAAATGTTATAAATTCTAATAAAAGAGGAAATATACATGGTACTGTGTTCCACGTATTTTACCCCGATCTTCATAGTTCAATTTTATTTGATAAAGAAATGGAAGAACCTATAATATATGGTTCAAAAAACATAGTAATGACCCATTTAAAAAAGATAAATGAACTGATGAATATTAGTGACAAAACAAAGATAACTATCCATTCATATATTCTATCTTCCGATGGATTTCGGAGAACCGATACATATAATGGTCCAATCGAAACTATTGGAAAATATATAAAACGAATATAATTTATGCTTCGGTAGTTGTTTCCATCGACGGAGAAACAGTCGTAGTCATAGGACTTGCAACCGGAACAAATTCCAATGATGTCTTATGCTCACTATTAACATTCATTACGGTAACTAAGTTTTGGTAAGTATCTTGCAAATGAACATTTGTTAAATTTGAATTATCAATAACATGTTGTGTTACAGGAGTAACAGCAAACACCTTCTTAGGTCTTCCTTGACATCCAGTGATATTACCAAGTTCAACTACAGTTCCATCCGCAATGGCATTTGCCAATCTAACCCTTAAAGTTATATTCTTAAAACCAGAATTTATCTCCCAAAGTTCTGCAATAGTAAATGCGGTATCTTTAGGCCATGTTATATCGTGTTTATTCTTATTCATAATTTATAAAATTTATATTTATTCGTTACAGAATCTAATATATCAAAAAAATATAAAATGTCAAGTGTTTTTTTGAGATTTTCGATCTAAAAATAATTGATTCAATGTTTTTGCAAGACCAGTAATCTCAGATACTTGAATAAATTTAGCATCCTTCCCATACATTTTATAAAAATTATCACGGAGTAATTGATATCTTGTTTTTACCACCGGCATAGGTGATAATATATCGGCTGTATGTGATTCATCTTCAATAAAATAACTAAGAATTTCGATCCCATTTCTACGAATTTTATCAACTTGAGATTTTGTATGAGAGGTTCCTAATTCATTTTGATAATTAATAATTAGTTTTGTATTAGGAACTTCTAAAATATAATATGGTTCTCCGTCGGATAAATTTAAAAAATAACGATCTTGTTCAGTAGAACAAGGTGAATTAAATAAATTCATAATGGCATCAAACGCCAATCCTTCTGGAGTACCACCACTTGGAATTAAATATGGAAACAATTGTTTTATTTTTGAGAATTTATCAATCGCCGAATCATATGCTATTATAACATATGGCAATGGAGTTTCGTTTGATACTTGAGTTGATCTAAATGAAACAGTTACATGAATATTATCAATCATAGAAGTAGCTTTACATATAGCTACAACTGCAATCATAGTACGAGTCCACTTTTCCCCATTCATAGATCCACTTGCATCGACCGAAATGTGTAATTTTGCAGATGTGTAATTATTTGTCTCGATTTTAAAAAACAAATCTTCTGCATCAAACGCTGCTTCGTGAAGTTGTCGTTTATTTAATTTTCCACATTTTTTTCGAATTATTTTTGAAATATTAATTTCCGATCTAATTTGAAGCTTTCTTCCCAACTTAGTCCCCATTGCTATTCCCTTCATAATCGCCTCAGAACCGTTTTTAGGAGGGGTTGGCATGCTTTTACCTACATTCATGGCTTCTGCCAATGGAAATATATCTGAACCAGACAATATAAGTTCTTTGGTCATCTTCTTGACAACAATACAATTAATCTTAATATTCTTATTATCACCATGAACAACCATTGGTAAATTTACAGTTGCAAGCTCAATTCCATGTTTTTCTATTATACCAAGTAATATTTTTTGATTTTTAGTAACTTTTTCCTTCGGAAGATCTCCCTTTAAAAATCTACTTTGAGTTTCTATTACATCATCTATTTCTTTTGCTAAAAATTCAGTCGGTTCATTGTCATTACCAAGTTTATTTACTGCATTAATATTTTCAGATTTAATTGACTTACCATTCATGACATCTGAAAAATCTCCTACTACTTCTTTTCCTACATCAATTTCTATTTTATGTTCGCCAACTAACACTTCACATATATTATCCAATACAATTTCCACTACCTTAAATGTAGTATTTAACCGATGTTTTGTAGTAATTAATCGATCAATATTAGATATATCAATTTCTTGTGCAATTTCTTTTAAACAAGGCAATGCATATAAATCAGTAGCTTCATTTGTAAAATTACTAATACGAAACAAATAAGATTTTAAACTCGGATATCTAAAATATTCGCTGTTTAAATATTCACTTATACGCGGATTATTCCAAAATTTCTCATATAAAGCAACATAATATCCACGATATCCAGGAGCTTCGTTAAACACATAATTATCAATATATCTATCTTCAATAATATTCCACATATTATGAATAAATTTTTCAAGCGATGCTCGACGTATATGTTTTGAATCCGATAATCTTAAAATATTAGATGGAATATTAGCCCATGCAGCCTTAACCATATCAAAATCAGTCTTTATCAAATGAGCACCTTCATGAAGAGATTGTCCAACCACACAATCAAATTCTTGCTTCGTAGTAATTTTTGCAGAAATATAAATAGATTTACCACCAACATTCATATTCTCATCAGAATCAACAAAATAAACAGGAATATGTCGTCTAGTCAAAATACGTACAAAATTAGATATAGATGTTCTTATGGAAGCAAGCCTTACCATGTCAATATTAAACACGAGAGCATCTCCCGATTCATGTTTTATAAAATTTGAATACTTATCAGTATCTAACCAAAAATCAACTTCGGCAGGAGATATTATATTTCTAAGTCTCATCAAAATTGTACTGTTTTTGAAAACGCCGGATCGTTAATAGGACTTTTTACATTTTTTGGAAAATATTTTTGTATTATTGAACGACAAAATGCCCGCTCTGAATCTGCGCCTCCATCATCTGAATATTCAGTATAAATTGCTGCTTCTGCAATTTCTTCTATAGTAAATCCATCCATAACTAATTCTGCCATTTCCACCATATTAGCAGGAGAAATCGGAGATGAAATCTTTGCATCTTCAATTTTACATTGTGATAATAAATCATCTGATATAGATGCTAATATTTTCATGGCTTTAATTTCTGCCGGAGTCCTCTTTTTAAACCGAACACCAAATAAACAATCCAATTCTTTCCCTTTAAGAAAAGACATTTCCAGTTTTATTGGAAATCGCCTCGAAATAGCTTTATCCAATACCCTAGTAGAGGTATATTCTCCACCAATATTAGCGGTAGCAAGAAAACATACTCCCTCAGCAACATTTACAACTTCACTATTTTCATCCTCATCAAGTCTAATACACCGCTGTATAGGATCTATTACAGGAAACAAAATATTCCAAGCATCATGAGATCCACGAGTAAGTTCATCCAATAAAATAATTTTGTTTGGAGTTGTAATTGCTCTGATAAAAGCAGCCCTATGAAATACAGTTCCTGTTTCTTTATTATATGTAGTATTTCCAATAAGAGTAGCTCTAGCATCCGATGTCGATCCCATATTGAATTTTTCAAATGGACGACCCATTACCATAGCAGCACATCTTGCCGAAGTGGTTTTCGCTGTACCAGACGCTCCTACTATTAACAAGTTTTTAGCTCGTAATATAGTTCTAATCAAAAACTTCCATTTTAAATCACTTATTATCAAATCCTCTGGCTTAGATTTGCTATATTTATCTAAATTTAATTGAAATTCTATATCATCCATCGTCAAAATATATCCATCATAACATCAAATGTCAACAAAAAAGAGGATTGCTAATGCAATCCTCTTTTTATCAAAAATATTAAATTATGATTGTTTAATTACTAGTTTTGTATCTGGTTTACGTTTACGAAGTTTAACTGGATCTTTTACTTTATGTGATAATTGTGTTTTAAATTCGCCAACTGCTCTCATTGGCTTTTCAGGAAGATCTTCTTCATTTTTAGTTTGTTTTTCGGTATGAGTTTTATCTTTGGTTTTAACTTCTTTTGGAGGTTCATTTGTTAATGGCAAAATTTTTGGTTTATCTTTTTGTGGCAATCCACTTCCAGCCTTTGCAGTAGCATCTTCTCTACTTTTTGCTACCTTTTCATATGCAACATCCTTTGCAGTATCCAATCCTTTTAAATTATCTCTTAAAAACTTTTTAACCTGATCCCAATGTTGACCAGTAATATAAATACGATTATTATTAATAAATGCTTCTATATTATAATTATTTTCCCATCTTGGACAAATTCTAATACGAAATAATCCTTTTCCTTCAATAGCAATATCATCGTTATCATCCCATATGACAGTAAACATGGTATTAATATCCTTGACTACCTTAGTAATATCATCAAGTAACGCTTCTTTACTCTTAGTTTCGGTTGCATGTGGAACTATTTTTTTATAATCCTCATCATGAGTAACTTCCGGAACTCGTTGATAAATTTTCTGATCAGTACCACTTTTCTCGACTTCTTCGGTAAGAATACGACGGATTAATTGTTTAAATGTCTCTTGGTTCATAATGTCTCTTGTGAATGCTCCCACAGAGATAAATATAATTATAAACGATTAAAATCTATATTATGCAACTATTTTACACATCTCGGATTTCAATGTTCGTTCATCTTCACAAAGAACTACTTTTAATTTTGGATTTGATTTATTTAATATTCGCTTTTCTATATCTTCGGTAGGACTTAATATTGCTATATCAAATGGTTTATGTTTTATTTCACATATATGTATTGCTTCGAATAGTTCTCGTGGACATTTAAATTTTTCAATAACAATACGATTTCTATACCATAATTTCAATACAAATATCATCTTATCTAAGAACGATTCATCTCGTTTTAAAATAGCAATATGATATTTTTTTACAAATAACCCAATCATACGATTATACTTCTTTATTTCGCAATAGATTGCGTAATTTATCAATTTCTTCTTTATAAACATTAATTGTAGATTGCAACCTAGTTGTTTCGACTTCTCCACCTTCATATACCTTAATAGTATTTTGTAATACACCTATTTGAGATTTTAACGCAACTATAAGTTCTTCGCTTGATTCCAGTTGATTGCGAAGGTCTCGAATTTGATTCACAGTTATATCCAACTGAACTTTTAAATCATCTTTTTCTTTGCGGAGAATTTCAATTTCATGACGCAATTCTTCCCGCATATCATTCATAACACTTTTCACAATAGTAAGCGCTTGTGTTTGAATATCCGCATCTAGTTTTGCCTTATCCATTTTCTCGGAAATAATATTCCGTTTCCAAGCAACTAAATATGCAAATATTGCAGTTAAAATAGGCGGAATGATTGTTATAATAATACCTACGTCCATAAAATTAATTTAAATGTAATTTGTATATATATATATGGATCATATCACCAATCTCTAAAGGATCATGACTTTCTTTCAACAAAAAATGTAAAAATATTATGCACATCTACTCCATCCACACCCACATGATACACATCCATTATTATAATATAATGTAGTAGATTTACAAGTAGGACATTGTTGACCCGTAACCGATTCTCCATCCGGAATATATTTTTTAATAACTCTTGCCGCTGCCGATGCCATAGTAGTCATATCTTCGGTAGCCTTTTGCAATTGTTCTACTACAAACTTCAATGGAATCCCATGCCTCATTTGAAGGGATACCATACGAAATAGGATTTGTTCGGTTGGAGTAAATTGTTTAGAAAAATCTTCAATCAAAATATCATCAAATTCAAGCGAATATTGTCCTCGCTTAACTTTAATAATTTTTCCTTTCTTAAAATTAGACTTTATTCCCAATCCATTTAAGTGCCCACCAAAAATTTCATATGGTTGTCCATTTTGAATTCCAACAACTACACAATATTTATTTCCTTTAACCGTTACTACATGAATGTCTGCATCTATTGTTTGAAGCCGCTTCGGATATTCGGTTGTTTTCTGAGTAATATGCTCCCTAGAAATATTTAATTCTTTAAGTTCATCATCCGAAAAATTCTGATGATGAATATTTACTCCCTCATCCTTTAATTTAAATGCTAACTCTTTAAATGGAGTATTTGTAATAATCCCATACATTTTTTTATCTGGAAATGCCGCAATACTCTTTACTTCCTTCTTATGAGCCTCAATAATAAATGTATATACATCTTCCCACGTTGAACCAATTGGTAACATATAAGTAACCGAAATGGAACTATCTACCCACTTCATAACTTGTGACATTAGATTTAGTTTATCCATTGGTTTAATTTCAGGAGACTCCTTAAATTTAAATTTCTGACGATGCTCATCGATTTTCTTAGCAATTTCCTTTCCGTATTTACCATCCCAATCATCTTTAATGCAATCAGAAGTCATAGGAAGATCAATACCAATTTCATAAAACATTTCTCGAACAACTCGCGGGACACAAAAATAATATTCATATTTTCCACTCATACGAGTACGTTTCCAATAATACAGGAAAAATGCAGGTTCAATACCATAACTCAATACAAAATCCCGGAATAATAAGGATATAGAACCAGTTGGCGCTATTGAACTAAGAGTAACATTGCGAGCATAATTTCCATTAAGAATAGGAACTTTAAATTCACGATTGAGTTTTTCCGATTCTTTTATCATATTAGATACAAATGGAGCAGATTTCCATTTCTCTTTATCAAACAATCCAAAATTTCCCTTTTCCTTACCCAATTCTTCCGTAGAAATATAAAGCCAATAATTATACCACTTCATGAAATCTTCGACTGCATTATTTGCTTCTGAAGTACCATATACAAGTCCTTTGCGAAATAACCATGCCGCAATATTAGTTAATCCAGCACCAGTACGCCGTAACTTGCGAATTGCCATCGCCTGATGTGGAGTAGCATATGTTTGATGTACTAATTCACACTCATTGACGTTATCAAGAAATCTATTTATAGACTTTCCTATCTTTTCTAGTTGTCCAATAAAAATTTCTTGCTTAGTAGAAAATTTTCCACAATTTATTGACCCCAATACACATAAACTTTCCCGTGAAAGGTATTGTTCCGAATTATGAACAACGATATCATTAGCTACAAAATTATTGTTATCCTTTACTTCTATATCATATAAAGGTTTAATTTCCGTATTTATTTTTACACTTATTAATTTTGCCATATATTTACATTTTATTTCATTTTTAATTAAAGATCCAAAATATTTTTTTACTATCATTCAATAGATGGATTTTTAATTTTTGATTCCGCATGTCTTAAATTAGCAATAAGAACAATATTTATTTGCGAATTACTATGTCATCATCCGAGGTTAAAGAATCCGCTCTAACATAGCCTCTATTCTTTGTCAAAATTGGATGATCACACGAACATTCTAATTTATAAGTCTTATCATCTTCTTCAACAGTAAGAGTTATTGTAGTATCGTTCCGTTCTTGCCAAGCCGAAAGAATTTTTTTCAATTCATATTTATTTTCTTTTATATTAAACGAAATCGCCAAAAACTCCTCCCCAATATTCATTCTATCAAATATGTCTTTAATAGTAAACAATCCCTTATCGGTAAGAACATTTGTATCCCCAATTACACAACACGCATTCGTTGATAAAATTCTAGCATCATATTCATCATCCTTATCATAAAAAACATCACTATTACTATATTTTCGAGCAATATCTATATTTTGAATTCCAGGTTCGGCATTTTGATGCATATTCTTAGCAATTAATCGCATCAATTTACGTGCAGATACTATCTTAGAAAAAACTTCTTTCTTACGATCATGAGTAGCAAGTTTATAATATCTACCAGTATCCTTTTCTTTAATACAATCAACATCAATACTATGAACATCAATATAAACCTTATCACCACGCTTAATCTCAGGAATAATAAATGTTAATTCCCAATCTTTATCAGTATTAACCGCATTATAAAATGCATCTGTACATTGAATACTTATATTTGCGTTTTGAATTTTTGTATAATCAGATTTTACTTGAATAAATTCTTCTACATCAGGATGATCACATGAAAGACTAAACAACATTGCTGGAATTCTACCTTTTTGTCCAATATAATAACCAATTTTATCTACAAATTCCATCCAATGAACTGCGCCAGTAGATTTATTAGCAGAATTTAAAACTTTCATTCCACTTGGACGAAGCCTAGAAAAATCCATTCCTAATCCTTGACGATACGCGGCACACTTTGCAATTGTATATGACGCATTCTTAATAATCGATTCAAGATTATCCCACTCCTCATCATCTCGCAATTTTCCAAGAGTTGTCGTAGTGCAATTGGCAAGTGAAATTTTACGTCCAGATCCAGCTCCTTGCATAATAGATCCAGCAGGATGCCACCAATCATTAAAAATTTCATTAAACCAACGATCACTCCAATATCGTCGTAATTCGTCTGTTCTTTCAACCGAAGCAATAAAATCACAAACTCGTTTTACTGCTATTACATAACTCTCTTTATCATTTAATGCATATTTAGCTTTAAATGCATCTATACTGAACTGATTATCCCTGAAATATTCTTCGGTAGATAACTGTTTGACATCATCAAATTTTGTAGTAACTGTATCCATATCTTTTTTTCTGAAAATCGTTTTTTATTTGTAACGAATAAATAGGGAAATTGAAAACATAAGATAGTCAAAGTAAAAAACTTTTTATTCAATCTTAATTCCCCAAACTTACTATTTAGTCGGTGTCTTCTTCACTATGTGTAGCATTCCAACGTTTTTTGAAAAGTCCTTTGATTCCTTCTTCCGCAGATTTTGCTTTTTCAAGTATTTCCATTCCTTCAATCGACTTAGTATCGTAAATATCAATCGCTCCACACGAAGTATCAAATTTACATGGATAAAATACACCATCCGAACCAAATCTATTCTTCATCACATATACTCTACCAGTACCAGCAAGTTTATCCTGCATTCTTCGTGATAATGAAAGAATAAAATCTCCAGTCATAATCTTTCTATAACTGTCTGCTACACCACCGGCTTGAATAACTTCTTCTTCATGTGACCCCCGGTTTGATTGAGAAGCCGACCATGCCGGTATTTGTAACTCTCCTATCATTTGCCGTAATTCTTCATAAACAGTTCCACCTTCACTGTATGAATTTGAATTTCTATCTACTGTAATTGGACGAAGAATATCTGCATAATCTACAATTACAATATCAATATGAATTCCAAGAATTAATTGTAACCGTTCAATATGCATCTTAAGCGTTGATGCCGATGCAGTCTTCAATGGAAAATATTTAACAAATAATTTACCAGAAACCTTTGAAATTGCATCCTTTACCATAGGAATGTTTTTTCTAATATCCTGAAACGCAATACCGGAAAAACATGCATCATATCGGAGTCCAACATACTTTTCGTTCAATTCCATTGTAAAATGCATTACATTCTTGCCTTGCTTCATTGCTTCTGCCCCAAGCCTTGCCAAGAACCATGATTTTCCGCTTCCAGCAGGGGCTACAATGAATCCCAACTCCCCCTTCCCTAATCCACCATCCAAATGGTCATCGATTATCTCCCAGTTGGTTTTAATCGTTTCTCTTGCAATATCCGTCATGCGTTGATCAATATCAACCAAATAATCATGGCCAAGGTTTCTTTCTATACCTGCTTGTGAAGCTTCATTGATTACATTCCATATTTGGTCATAATCGCCTTGTTTAAGATATTCCTGAGCATTCCAAATTGCATTTTTGAGTTTTTGATTTTTACAAAACGAAAGAAATTCTTCTTTTACATAAGCAAGATCCGTGGCAGATACTTGATTATATATTACTTTAACTCGATCTTTAATTACCGTCTGTAAAATAACATCGGGTATTTTTTGAATTTCCATGGCAAATACAGACATGGTGGGTATTTCTTTATATTGAGGAAAATATTCTATAATGAATTTAACTATCCATTTATAAGCATCCGTTTCAAAGAAATCGGGTGATAAAATGTCTATAATTCGTTCAAGGAATGCCCTATCCGATACCAATGTTGCGAGACATTTATCTTGAAAAACCTTTCCAAATTTTACAAGAGTATTACTCTCATTTACAATTTCTGTCATATTAATAAAAAAGAAACCAAATAACCATTTAAGTTTTTATATTCTACACCGCGATGCCGATTTGTAAAGACAAATATCGAACTTATTTAATATCTGCTTCTAAATAGAACTCATTGAACATATTTACCACAATTTCGTTTATTTTTATGGAACAAGTTCCATTCAAATCGAATGTTTCGTCTATATCCACTATTTAATTTGATATTATATCTACCTGCAAAAAATGCAATCCCATATTTATTATCATTAATTATCATGATTGTTTATTCGTGTCTAACGACCGAATCCAATGAAGACCATATATCAGTTATCCAACTAACATGATTTGGAAGATTGCTATCTATAACATCATCTTTTACTAATTTAAAAAATGCATTTCTATCTAATCTTGGAATTTTAGAGGTTTCTAAACATTCATTGCAATGAAGTTGAGCAGCCGTAGTCATTACGGTATCCTTCAATTGCATCAATTCTACATTTCGATCTAATATATTTTTTCCAATGGCTATATTTTCCATAACCTTATACTTATTTCTTAATTCAATTGCATGAGAAACAAGTTCATCCGTAGTATGAACTTTTTCTTCACTTAGCCAAGGAAAATGTTTTATTATTGTTTTTGGTCCAGCTCCTTCGATTCCATTCACATTATCAGATGCATCTCCATCCAACGCTCTATACAATACAAAATTATTTGGATGAATTTGATATTCGGCAAGTACTTCTGCAGGGCCATAAATACGTTTTTTTGTGGGAGAATATACGTTTATGTTTTTATTACATAATTGAAGAAAATCTCTATCAGCAGACATAATATATATTTTCTCAGATGATTTGAAATAATCGGTTGCCAAATATGCAATCACATCATCGGCTTCTACATGATCAATAGAAAGCAAATTAACAGGTAGAACTTGAAGATAATGTAACAATCTAATATATTGTTTTCTACAACTCTCTTCTTCATTTGTTACTGTTATATTATCATCGTAAGCACGATTAAGTCGTAAATGTCCCTTACGATGATTTTTATACTCGGGAAATAATTGTTTTCGTTTAAAAGATCCACCAACCCCATCAAATATAATTACACATCTTGTAGGAGCGAGCATTCTAATTGCATATCCAACTGATTTAAGAAATCCTACTATTCCTCCAGTATGATTTCCATTTTCATCCATAGATGGATTTGCCATGAAACATCTTAAGAAATTATTAATTAAGTACCGTCTAACAAAAGAATATTAGAATTCGTTTTACGAGTCCATTCTTCTTTTGTGACGGTAACCCCTTTCTTAAAGATCGAATACAATCTCTTTTTTTCTTCATTAGTTAATTCCATATTTTTGTGATCTTAACATCGCCGCATCATATCCAGCCATAATTGCATTCGCAAACCAACCGATCATACATTCCTCATCCATAGGAATTGTAGGATTTTTCTTTATAATCTTAATCCATTCTTTTGCCCAAATCCTTGCATCCAATGTAGATGGAATTGTTTCTTTTTTCTTTTTCATATCAAGCAGATTGAATTTCTTCGTCTATTACCGCATGTTTGGTTATATCATCATTTTCACTATTAGTTTCTTCAACATCTTCTACAATCTTACTATTGGAAGGTCTGTATTGCATGATATATTTATTACAAATTGCTTGATAAATTTCTTCTTTAATTATAGCATCAGTCATGACTAATTCCACAAATTTAGATGCATTAAATTTTAATTCATCTCCATTTGTACGCTTATAAGTATATCCATGTCCATCGCCACTTACAATCCCATAATCTTTCATAAATTTTAACCAACTTGAAAGATCTTGAATACCACTATCATAATGAATTTCAAACGCAGCAGTACGATAATTTGGTCCACATCGATTTTTAATTACTTGTGCTTGTGCCTTCATTCCGATAACATCATCTCCTTTTTTAAGTTTTCCCATATTAGCAAGCCGAACTCGTACTGAACATGCGAATGGCAATGCTTTCCCCCCAGGAACAATCCATTTATCTCCTTGAAATGGACCTGCACTCATATTATATCTAACTTGATTAGTAAATACTGGCAAAATACGTTGTTTGGCAATAAGCCCCGTGCATTTACGCATAGCCTTACTAATAATAATTGCTCTGCCAGTATTATATCCATCAATACCATGATCACTTTCCATTTCTTTTTCAACCGACGCCTGTGTGACCGAATCTACAAATATTGTAAGAAGTCTATCTTTATTAGCTTTTCGAAACGCACCAATACACAATTCAAATTTAGTAAAAAATTCTTCAAGTGTAGTAAATGGAACATAATTTACATTTTTAAGATCTACTCCAAGAGCCACCCAAAAATTTCTATCAACTGAAAATTCAGAATCAAAAAATACAGCAAGCCCTCCTCGCTTTTGCGTTTCTGCGATAAGTTGAGCACATATCAAACTTTTACCAGTACCTTCCAAACCAGATAATTCAATCATACGCCCAACTGGAAGTCCACCATGCGGTCGATTGGATATTGCCAAATCCAACAACGTTGATCCCGTAGATACCCAATCTAAAATTTGGGATGGATTATCATCTTCATCCAGAAAATATGAAGATTTACTTCCATCTTTATTAGATTTATTAAGTTCTTTTTGCAATAACAATGCCAATTCGTCGCGTTCTACATTAGCATCTACATCGACATGTTTACTAGAAGATTTCTTTTGTGCTGCCATAATATTATTCCATTAAATTAAAAATCACGATACCATATAATGATATCGTGATCAAGTTATTTTAACTTTTTTTGATAATTACTTGGTTTGAAAGAATTTATCAAACTCTTCTGCAAGAGACTCTGCTTTCCCAGTAGATGCAGCGGCAGGAGCAGGTGTAGCCGATTGTGACGCTCCATGAACTGGAATTGGAGTAGTTACTGCCGCAGGCTCATCCGTATCTCCTGCCGAAGTATCCACTGATGGATTTAACCAATTATTAACAATTTCCTTTAATTCTGGATATGTCTTGAGTGGAAAAATTGTAAGAATATCAGTCTGATCCTTGAGTTTTTCCATCAAATCTCTACGAGCAGGATTTACTGCCGGAGTCTTTTGAGGACATGGCGTAATAATAGTTTCTGGAAAAGATTTTCCTTGAGCATTCTTCTTTTTGCTTTCCTTATGGAATTCCACATCCAAATCATTTCCTTCTGTATAGGAAGTGATGTCTCCCCACTTTACATTCGTCATAAGCTTCAATAATTGCTTATATACTTGTACTCCAAACCCCCAGAAACGAACTCCAAGTTCTTCTTCTCCACGAACAATGACAGGAGCATATGTACGTGTTTGAGGAGCCATCTTATCAGCAATTTCACGTTCCTCATTACTACCACTAGACCGAAGAGCATCAATTGCTTCCAAAATAGGGTCTGGCTTTCCAAATGTACAAGGAGCAAGATAATTTGCACCTGCAATCTTATAATAGAACTTTAATTCGATGAATGGAGATTCGGTGTTAAACTTATAAGGAACAATACGAACTGTTTGAAGTCCTTCTTTGGGTTTCCAAAGAAGCTTTGCATATTCAGAAGCTTTTGCGCCTTCTTCGAATTGACGGAGGCGGTCGGACAATTTTTGTATATTTAGTGACATATATTTAATTAGTTAATTAGTTAATTAGGTTAATTAGTTAATTCTCAATCAATCGATTGAATCAAAACTAGTATTTCCTTAATACATAGAAAAGACTAGCAAGAAAGTTCAAAAATCACAACTTATTTTAATATTTTTTTATCATCGAATACGATCCCTATAATTTTTAAAGGAATAATACGAACCGAGACATCGCCTGTTATAATTAATGAGTTTTGATATAACGACCAATCAATAATATATGTATTATCAACATTTCCGTTTTCTTCTCGTATTAAAACATTCAATGCATTTAAACTATATAATGTATTTGTTTGTTTCTTACGATGAATGAGAATTGTATTTAAGAGTTTGTGAGAATTTTTCTGTATATTTAAAACATTATATGTAAGATATATTTCCTTTGGATTTTTTTCATTGGAAAACGCAAATACTCTATTATTATATATGTCATATGACTGTTTAATATTCGCCGCAACAGACCGAAAATCATTTATATTGGAAAAAGTACATAATAATTGGCGATTATCGAATTCAATCATAAATATAATAACTAAATTTAAAGTTTAACATATGGAGTCAAAAATGTAATTGCTTCTCGAAATCCAAGTTCATCTGCTTTTTTATATAGTTCATTGAGTTGTTTATTGAGTAATGCACTGTTTGTTGGATCAAGTGGATCCGAAATATTTGTTAATGCAATATCATCCGATTTTAATATTTGTGTTACAATTTCTTTTTCTGCCGCTATTTTCTCAGGAGTTTTTGGAATTTGCGATGTTGTAGTCATCGGAGATGGAATCTCACTTCCATTAGGAGGCTCAACTTCTAATTCTTTTCCTCCCTGAGAAACTTTAGGTCCATTATTAGTGAATAAATTACTTTTAGTAGATTTAGAAGGTTCTTCGTCAGTATCATCCACATTAACAGTTGGTTCGGTTGAAGATGATTTTTTTAAACTCGAATTTGAAGGCTTTTCTCCTGGTTCCGGTTTTGATCCGGGAGGAGTTGTTTTTTGTGGTTCTTCTCTCGCAGGTGACTGTGGATTAGGATTCTTTTCAAAATGAGTACCCTTCGAAATCGCTCGTTGTTTATATTGAGGAGTTGGAAATGTACAAAGAATTCCATTTGCATTATATGCTTGCCTCTCAGGAAAACGACCTTCCAAAATTTTATTATTTATTTTAATAACTTCATTATTTGGAATTCCATGTTTCTCAAGATAATCTCGTAAAACATTCATATGACTTTCGTTTTCAAGACGAAAAACGCCATCTTGAATACGCTCGTCCAAACAAACATCATTTAGAATTCTGGTAATAGTATCCGACATATCTTTGTGATATAAATATCAAATTATATATCAAAGACATAGTTATTTTACCACTTGCCTATACCTCCATAAGTCTTAAATCATGATAATTATTTCCAATATAAGTTTTCATCGGAAACATTTGATTGAAACTCATTATATTACGAAGTTCTTTCAACGTCTCATATCCATCGTTTCTGTAAAAATCAAACAACACTGCATCATATGTGTATAATACCGCCTTTGTTTTTTTATTTTCTAAATAATCCAATACTATTTTTATTCTTGGTAAAGAAATCTCACCTTCCAATGCTTGTAAAATATAATTAAATACTTTCGGAGGATTTGGTTCTAAAATGTGATCTTTAGTAATTTTTCGTTTAAATAATGGTGTTTCCACATATCCATTTTTTTGAAAAAAATCCCATTGTTCAGTAATATATCCATCGAGATTAGATAAATATTTAATGTGAATATATTCTTTTTCAACTCCTCCAAAAAACTGACGAAATGTAAGCTTCTTTGCATTTTTTATATCCGTTTCATCTACTTCTTGTTTATGAAAATATAATTTGGCAAGATATTCATAGATATCTATATCAATAGAAATATCATATTTAGTCAAATAACTAATAATTCTAGGATGAAATGCTGCATAATCAATAAGAACCATTCTTCCATCATTCCCGTATCGAGAACAAAAACATTTACGAGTACCATCTTCTTTATTTAAAGCAGAATAATTGACATTTTGAAATCGATTGCTTGGTCTTCCAGTCGACGTATAAACATTATATTGACTATAAACGGTATTATTTACTCCAACGTCTATCCCAAATCGTTGGTTAAATAATTCTCTGTCAACAAAAATCCCTTGTTGTTCAATTTTTCCAAGAGTATTAATTATAATATCATTAAATTTAATAAATGAATTATCTATCACAAATTTACTTATCATCTTCGTAATATCATCCGCCAAATCATCAAACATATCTTTATGCTTTAGCAATGGAATTACTAAATTTATTTTTTCAAAATCATTAACATTCCGATAAATAAGCTGATGTGATGGTGTTGTATAATCTTCCAAATCAAGAATAGAATTTTTCGATAACCATCCAGTTAAATTTGCATCAAATATATTAGAAATATGAAGAAATTGAATTAGAGCTTTATGATCCACTGCCCACTTTATTAACTTATTACTTCGAATATATTCTATAAACGATATATAGGTAATAACTGGCCTTGAGTCTGGATGATTAATAGAAAAACAATATGTTTTTTTAGTAAGAATATTTCGAATAAAGATAATACAGAAAGTTTCAACCGATGGATGTTTTATATTTCCAGTAGGTATCACATGTAATATCCATTCACCCACATTATTTTCTACTCGAAACTGTTCGAAATCATCATTCGTTTCTATTATCATGACACGAATTATACTCAATTGCTTAAAAAAATCAAGCTACTTCGACAAAATTCCAAGTCTAGTCTTAATATGTTCTCGTAACGGGATTATACCAGCAGTAATAACCGTAGTCCACTGTCCACTTTCAATCGTTTCCTCAACATTAATAATTCGAAATATAATATTAAATTCAGAATATGGTGCTGGAAGATTTCTAACAAGAAACATCATAAAAGTACGAAGTCCACCGATTCCCTGTATAGTAAATGTTGCTTGAATACTAGGCATAATACCGGTATATTTTGGATTAAGATCCACATCTCCATCATCCAGTAACATAGTTACAACACTATCATCTGGCAATGCCAACCGTCGAATAATAGTTTTTCCATTTTGTGTATTTGTAATCTGATAAGATCCTTCACAAGGAACTAATTGTTGCAAATCATGCATTTTACTTTTATATCCATCAGAATCTTTTTTAGGAGATTGTGCAGGTGCATTCTTTGCTTGATCTTCAAAGAACAACCGATCTTCAAAATGATAATCAAGCAATTCATTTGACCCATTTGTAAGAGTGTTTTCTCTATCAGGATTATTAGTTTTTGCATAAATACTTCGAATCGCTTGTGCATTAGTTAATGTTGGTTTAAAACTTAACCCAAGCAATAAACTATCTGCATCATAATAATCAAACGTATATGCAGTACCTAAATTTGCAGTTGACATAAATTTATAATCAACTATTTTCATTGCAGCAATATCGGAATTTTTCAATTTAACATCTCCATCTCCCTGTACTAACCTAAGATCCCAAAAATTTCCACATGCATTACTTATATCTACAATAATTTTTTCTATCAATCTTGGATATACTTTTAAATCATCACTATTTGCTAAAATATCCGTAAGATATTTAACATTTATATATAAATTTTTTAAAAATCCAGAATATTTTGCAGGATATGGTTTTGATCCAGATAGCATAGCTTTATCACTTGAAAATGGAAATTCAAAACTAATATTTCCAGTCGCGGGGATTGCTTCATATCGAGTATAATTGATTACTTCATCTAAATTATCTCTATATATTCCATCTTGTTGACCACATACCGTTTGAATTCTAAAGTCCGAAAGTTTTTTGTTCTTTATTGCATCGCCCGATGTCATTGCAGGAATAACTAAATTTGTACTAACTCGTAATGGGTCAAATCCATTAGAAGTATAATTATCAGATGTTTGTTCCGGGCCGTACTTTCCATAAAAATATTTAGGGGCGGCTTTATTTGGAATTAAACAAACATCTCCTTTAGATGAAATCATATTTGGATGTGCTCCAATAACAACATCATCAATATCTACCCTAAACATTTCTTTTCCTTCTAATCCTTTAAGTGGAGCAGAATGAAAATTAATAACTTCCATCAACAATCCAAAATTAATCCATAAATCGTCCGAGTTTCCATTTTTATAATCAAAATCATCTATTTTATTTGCGCCATTTCTAAATGAATTATTACTTCCTTTTATATTTCTATCACAAAATACACCATATACATATTCCTTCCAATTAGTCTTATGTTTATCTTTAACATACCCAACAAACTCACTAAGTTCTGAAATTGATGATGGATCTTCATTAGCAACTACTGATTTAAAATGTACGAGTTTTTCTCTTACAAATGTAGTAAGACTACCAAATGGACTTACTACTTCTTCCTTATGTAATGTATCATTACTATTTGAAGACATTGCATTTGAATCCACAAGTAACCCAGAATAAATACGATCCTTTGATGTAATCTCCGTCATACACTTAATTT
>SESG01009590.1_pt1 | contig 20489 bp, 17 predicted proteins | sample 3171421 | NCBI WGS metagenome assembly SESG01 (sample SAMN10866946, study PRJNA518727) | freshwater metagenome | biome: subpolar coniferous forest; feature: holomictic lake; material: water; isolation source: holomictic Lake 227, 6 m and 8 m depth | place: Canada: near Kenora, Ontario | collected... | reverse complement strand
ACTTATCGCTGGTCCCGGCGTATACATCTGTGATGAATGTATTGAACTTTGTAATGAAATCATTATCGAAGAGCTTTCAGAGACAAGCACCCTTGGTTTAACTGAACTTCCAAAGCCACAAGAGATTTCAGACTTCCTAGATCAATTTGTAATTGGGCAGGACCGAGCAAAGCGTTCACTCGCAGTTGCTGTCTATAACCACTACAAGCGTGTTCAATCTGGCGATACAAAGCGCGAGGATTCTGTCGAGCTTGCCAAATCAAACATTTTGATTCTTGGACCTACAGGTTGCGGCAAGACACTTCTTGCTCAGACACTGGCCAGAATGCTGAACGTTCCATTTGCGATTGCGGATGCAACCGCACTAACCGAGGCAGGTTATGTGGGCGAGGATGTAGAAAACATTCTCCTAAAACTTATTCAAGCTGCAGATTTTGATGTTAAGAAGGCTGAGACAGGAATCATCTATATCGATGAAATCGATAAGGTCGCACGCAAGGCGGAGAATCCATCCATTACCCGTGACGTATCGGGTGAAGGCGTACAGCAAGCCCTCTTGAAGATTCTCGAGGGAACAACTGCATCTGTTCCGCCACAAGGTGGCCGGAAGCACCCTCATCAAGAATTCTTACAAATTGATACAACAAATATTCTTTTCATTGTTGGTGGTGCATTCTCTGGACTTGAGAAAATTATTGAGAGCCGCAAGGGTAAAGCCGGAGTTGGATTCAACGCGAAACTTCAATCAATTGATGATGTTCAAAAGACAGATATTTTCGGTGAGGTCATGCCTGAAGATTTGTTGAAGTTCGGGATGATTCCTGAATTCATCGGACGCTTACCAATTCTTACGAGCGTTGAAAATCTTGATCGCCCCGCCCTCATGGAAATTCTTACTGAGCCAAAAAATGCGCTCGTAAAACAATATGAAAAGCTATTCGAATTAGATGGTGTGGAGCTTGAAGTAACTCCAGAAGCTCTTGGCGTTGTGGCTGATCTTGCGATCAAGCGCGGAACCGGAGCTCGCGGTCTTCGAGCAATTATGGAAGAGACGCTTCTTTCGGTTATGTACGAAGTTCCATCCCGCAAGGATGTGGAACGCGTTGTCATCACTCCTGGAGTGGTACGAAAAGAAGAAGAACCTCAGTACGTCTCCCGCGGAGCCGGCCCTAAGCGAGCAAGCAAGCCAAAGAGCGCCGATGGTTCCGAGGAGAAGAGCGCTTAAGTTTTAATCTAGACTCACCTCTTATGAGCGAACGCCCTGAACTAGCAGCGAGTTTTACGCCTGCCGATATTGAGGGTGTCCTCTATCAAAAGTGGATTGACGCAGGATATTTCAAGGCTGATGCAAAGTCGGAGAAGCCTCCGTTCACCATAGTGATTCCTCCTCCAAACGTGACCGGAAGTCTGCATATTGGCCACGCTCTTGATCACACCCTTCAAGACATCTTAATTCGAATGAAGCGCATGAAGGGTTTCGAAGCATTGTGGCTGCCAGGAATGGACCACGCCGGAATCGCAACTCAAAACGTTGTCGAAAAACAATTGGCAGCACAAGGTTTATCGCGTCACGATCTAGGTCGTGAAAAATTTGTAGAAAAAGTTTGGGAGTGGAAAGCAGAATCTGGCGGCACCATTCTTGGACAGATGAAGCGACTCGGAGATTCAGTTGACTGGAGCCGGGAAGCTTTCACGATGGATGCAAATCTCTCCGAAGCTGTCTTGGAAATATTTAAGCGCCTCTACGATGCAAAATTAATTTATCGTGCAGAGCGAATCATCAACTGGTGCATACGTTGCCACACAGCACTCTCGGATATCGAAGTAGATCACCAAGATGATGCAGGTGAACTTGTCTCCATTCGCTACGGAGATGGCGATAACGCGATTGTTGTCGCGACTACACGTGCTGAAACCATGTTGGGGGATACGGCTATTGCTGTTCATCCAGAAGATGATCGCTACAAGGCCCTTGTTGGAACTTTTGTTACTCTGCCAATTACTGGTCGGCAGATTCCAATCGTTGCCGACGAACACGTTGATCCAGAGTTTGGCACTGGTGCGGTAAAAGTAACTCCTGCTCATGACCCTAACGACTTCGAAATCGGACAACGCCATAAACTCGAAAACATTAGCGTTATGGACAGCCTCGGCGTAATTGCAAATACAGGAACTGTCTTTGATGGAATGGATCGTTTTGAGGCTCGCACAAAAGTTGTCGAAGCGCTTAAAGCAGACGGTCGAATCGTTGCAGAGAAGCGCCCATACATGCACTCTGTCGGACACTGTTCACGATGCGACACAACTGTTGAACCGCGCCTTTCTAAACAGTGGTTTGTAAAGGTTGCACCGCTCGCGAAAGCGGCAGGAGATGCTGTTCGCGATGGTCGCGTAAAGATTGAACCTGAAGAATTATCGCCTCGATATTTTGACTGGATCGACAACATGCACGACTGGTGTATTTCTCGCCAGCTCTGGTGGGGTCATCGCATACCTGTTTATTACGGCCCAAATGGCGAAGTAGTTGTTTGTGGACCAAATGAAGTTCCACCTGCCGGATACGAGCAAGATCCCGATGTGCTTGATACCTGGTTTTCTTCGGCACTTTGGCCCTTCTCAACTTTAGGCTGGCCTAATAAAACGGAAGATTTAGCAAAGTTTTACCCAACAAGTGTTCTTGTAACAGGCTATGACATTCTCTTCTTCTGGGTTGCACGAATGATGATGTGGGGATTGTTCGCAATGGATGGCGTCCAGCCTTTCCACACAATCGCTCTCCATGGCCTAGTTCGCGACAAATTTGGCAAGAAGATGTCAAAGTCAAAGGGCAACGTTGTTGATCCAATTGAATTCATGGATAAGTATGGTTCAGACGCACTTCGATTCACCTTAGCTCGAGGAGCGAATCCTGGAGCAGACCAAGCGCTTGCTGAAGAATGGATTGCAGGAGCTCGAAACTTTGCAACAAAACTTTGGAACGCAACACGATTCGCAAATATGAATGGCGCAACAACTGAAGGCGCACTTCCAGCTTTTGAATCTCTTGATGACATCAACAAATGGATTCTTACGCGTCTTGATGAAACCGTTGCTGATGTAGATCAATATCTTGAAAAATTCGAATTCGCTAAGGCTTGTGAACTTATTTATCACTTTGCCTGGGATGACCTTTGCGACTGGTATTTGGAACTTACGAAATCAGCGTTTGCCAAGGGCGGAACAGATGCAGCAGATACCCAGCGAGTACTGGGCCATGTTTTAGATCAGCTTCTTCGATTAATGCATCCGGTCATGCCCTTCATTACTGAAGAACTCTGGTGCAACTTAACTGGTAAAGAAACTCTCGTGACTGCGGCTTGGCCAAAATTCGATCCGTCACAACGCGATGAATCATCTCTTATTGCTGTCTCCAAAGTTCAAGAAATCATCACCGAAATTCGTCGCTTCAGAAATGATCAAGGTATCAAGACATCAGCTCGTATCGTTGCCAGATTCAATGGAATGGATGAAGTCGGACTTTCATCGTATGAAGGTGCAATTCGATTTATTGTTCGTTGCGACAAAGAAGATGGAAACTTCACATCAAAAATTGATGTTGCTGGGGTAACTATTGAGTTTGATTTATCTGGTGCAATCGACATTAAAGCTGAACGCGCGCGATTAACAAAAGACTTAGCGGCCGCGGAGAAAGATAGAAATACAGCAAAGATAAAAATTGATAATGAAGGTTTCATGGCTAAGGCTCCAATGGAAGTTGTCCAGGAAATTCGTCAGCGCCTAGCTGATACAACTGCTGACATTGAGCGAATAACTGCAGCGCTTGCTGCTCTACCTGCCGAATGAACATGAGCTCTCCAGATAGTCTCGAAGCAGTCGAACATATTTATCAAGCTCTCCTTAAGCGCTGGCCTGAGACTCGAATCGAGCCCTCTTTAGATCGTATTGCCGCGCTCTGCGACGCGCTTGGAAGTCCGGAGCGGACATATTCGGTCGTGCACATTGCAGGAACAAATGGCAAGACAACTACTTCAAGAATGATTGATTCACTATTTAGTGAACTTGGATATCGAACTGGACGCTTTACTAGCCCGCATCTTGAAAGCTTTCTAGAGCGAATTTCACTAAAGGGAGAACCGATTTCCCCCGAGGGAATGATTGCTACCTACAACGACATTGCACTTTACTTGGATTTAATCGATAGTCGCCAACCACATCCAATTTCATTTTTTGAAGCAATGACGGCTCTGGCTTTTGTAGCCTTTGCTGAATTTCCAGTAGACGTCGCTGTTGTTGAGGCCGGAATGGGTGGGGCATGGGATGCAACAAATATTGTTGCAAGCCAAGTTTCTGTTATTACTCCCATCGGATTAGATCACACCGAATACTTGGGCGAGACCCTAGAGGAGATTGCCGAAACAAAGTCTGGAATTATTAAGCCTGAAACGCACGTTGTTCTTGCTGCCCAACCAGTTGAAGTTGCCAAAGTATTGACGGCAAAAATCCTTGAGAAGTCTGCAATTCCATATCGAGAGGGAATTGAATTTTCAGTATCTCATCGCGATATCGCGGTAGGCGGCCAGATGATTTCTGTTAGCGGAATTTTCGGAGAATATACAGAAATTTTTATCCCACTCTATGGCGCACATCAAGGTTCGAATGCCGCAGTTGCAATCGCCGCTGTCGAGGCATTTGCTGGGGTAAAACTAGATGAAGAAATCGTTCGAGTGGCGTTTGCAAAAGTTACATCCCCGGGTCGCTTCGAAGTTCTTTATAGAGATCCAACCGTCATAGTTGACGCTGCGCATAACCCACATGGCGCTCATGCTCTTGCCTCAACAATTTCAACCGAGTTTGATTTTGAAACTGTTTTTGGCGTTCTTTCTATATTGGGAGAAAAAGATGTGCACGGAGTCTTGATGGAACTTGAGCCAGTTATTGACAGGCTTGTGGTTACCCAGAACTCTTCTGATCGAGCTCTTCCCGTCGATGATTTATATGCCGCCGCTGTGGAAGTGTTTGGAGCCGAGCGAGTATTTAAAGAAGTTGATTTGCAGCGCGCCATAACAACATCGATCGAACAATGTACGTTGATAAATCAAAAGAGTGAAGGCGTTTCGGCAGTTTTGATAACAGGTTCTGTCGTGACAGCTGGTGAATCGCGAGCCATACTTCGTAAAATTGTTGAGTCACGAACATGAGAATTCTCGGCTCTGCAGTCATAACAATGGAAGCGCTGATAATGGGCTTTGCCCTTTTGCTAGCCATGGAAAACCATGGAGTGGTCGCTCTTTCATTAGGTGGACTTTTGGCACTTGCCTGCTTGCTAACAGCTGGCCTTATGAAGAAGAAAATTGGCTGGTTGATCGGGACTGCCCTTCAAGTCGGGCTCATCGCCTACGGATTGGTAGTGCCGTCCATGTATTTCATAGGCGCGCTTTTCGGCGGCCTTTGGGCAACGGCCTTCTTCCTGGGGCGCAAGGGCGAGGCGATTAGGGCCAAATTGATTGCCGAAAGAGGCCAGAACAGTCCGATTTAAGGGATTCCCGACAAGCCCATAGAATGCGTCAGTGACCAACCCAGCGCAAGTTCAGCAGGAAAGAACCCTCATTCTCGTTAAGCCAGATGGCGTTAAGCGTTCATTGGTAGGCGAAGTAATCGCTCGCATCGAACGTAAGGGTTACAAAATTTCCGCGTTGAAGATGGTGCAACCAGATCGCGCAACTCTTGCTCTTCACTATGCCGAGCATGAGGGAAAGCCTTTCTACGAACCTCTTCTTGAATTTATGTTGTCGGGTTCGGTCGTAGCAATCATCGCTGAGGGCAACCGAGTAATCGAAGGCTTCCGCAAGTTGGCTGGAACTACTGATCCAACGACTGCAGAACCAGGAACAATCCGCGGCGACTTAGCGCGCGATCAAGGTACAAAAGTTGTTCAGAATATTGTTCACGGTTCAGATTCAGTCGAATCTGCAGCTCGTGAAATAACTATTTGGTTTCCGGAAATTAAGAATTAATGAAGATGAGGAAGAAGGAAGAGATGAGCGAGAAGAAACCATCACGTATGGACTTTTTTGGACGTGATATGGCGGTAGATCTTGGAACTGCGAATACTTTGGTTTATGTTCGCGGACGCGGAATCGTTCTTAACGAGCCTTCTGTCGTAGCTGTAAATCAAGATACAGGCGCAATCCTCGCAGTTGGAATCGAAGCAAAAAGAATGATTGGCCGCACACCAGGAAATATCGTTGCAATCCGTCCGCTAAAGGATGGCGTCATCGCAGACTTTGATACAACCGAACGCATGCTTCGTTACTTCATTCAAAAGGTCCATAAGCGTCGTTACCTGGCCAAGCCTCGAATTGTTGTTTGTGTTCCATCTGGAATCACAGGCGTCGAGCAGCGTGCGGTTAAAGATGCTGGTTATGCGGCAGGTGCCCGCAAGGTTTACATCATCGAAGAACCAATGGCAGCTGCAATTGGCGCAGGACTTCCAATTCATGAACCGACTGGAAACATGGTTGTAGATATTGGCGGGGGAACAACTGAAGTTGCCGTAATTTCACTTGGTGGAATCGTGACAGCGCTCTCAATCCGAATTGGTGGAGACGAGCTTGATCAAGCAATTATTACTTGGGTTAAGAAGGAATATTCCTTGTTACTGGGCGAGCGCACAGCTGAAGAGATCAAGATGGCAATTGGTTCTGCATGCAAGCTTCCAGACGAGCCTGATGCTGAGATTCGCGGACGCGATCTAGCAACAGGTCTTCCAAAAGTCATCCTTGTAACAGCTGAAGAAATCCGCAGAGCTCTTGAGGAGCCTGTGAATCAGATTGTTAACGCTGTGAAGAGCACGCTCGATAAAACACCGCCGGAGCTTGCAAGCGACCTAATGGATCGTGGAATTGTTCCCACAGGTGGAGGCGCGTTGCTTCGCTGAATTGATTAGAGACTTCGCCAAGAAACTGGAATGCCAGTTCATGTTTGCGATCGTCCACTCAACGCTGTTGCTGAAGGTTCCGGAAAATGTATTGAGGAATTCGAAGCACTCGAGAAGGTTTTGATTTCAGAACCTCGTCGTTAAGTTGTAATTTTGTAGCGACAAGGCAAGGAGACTTTTATGGCACGTGGCGGGAGCAATCGTTCCAGACTCCTGCTCGTGACACTTTTGGTGTCATCGCTTTTACTTATCACTCTCGATTTGCGAGGCGTAAGTTTAATTTCAGGTTCTCGAAGTGCGGCCCAAACCGTCTTAACACCAATTCAAAAAGCTACGTCGGATATTTTTGCGCCGGTCGGACGCTTCTTGAGCGATGTAAAGAATTTTGGAAAGACAAAAGCGGAAATTCAGGATTTACGTACAGCAAATGCCAGATTAAAGAAACAAGCGGTTCTTAACTCTGATATTCAAGGCCAGTTAACACAACTGCGCAAAGTATTAGACCTTGCTGGACGCGGAGGATTCAAAGTAGTTTCAGCCAGAGTTATCGGAAGAGGATCGGCGTCTACATTTAGTCAGACGATCACTCTTGATGCTGGTTCAAGTAGTGGAATTCGAAATAACATGACTGTCATTTCAGAGAATGGTCTAGTTGGCGTTGTGAAGTCAGTGACAGCTAATTCATCAATCGTTTTATTAATGAGTGATCCAACATTCCGAATTGGGGTTCGAGTCGCTCGCTCTCAGAGCGTCGGTGTTCTCAGTGGTCAAGGAACTAATACCTACAGTCTTGAACTGCTGGACCCGGCAGGTTCGTTAGAAATTGGTGATTCACTTATATCGATCGGCAGCGATAACAACCGTCCTTATATTCCAGGCTTGCCCGTAGGTATTGTTACAAATGTGGATCACACCGAAACTTTGCTTACTCAAAGTGCCACTGTTAAATCGTTTAGCAATTTGAATGATCTCGGAATTGTTTCAGTGGTAATTCAAGCTCCAACAACAGCACCAAATAAGCCAATAAATCCGACGCCTAATCCAACTGTGACTGTGATGGTCACACCAGTTCCCGCTCCTTCACCATCGATTAGCGCAAATCCAACTCCTTCTCCCTCGGTATCTGCAAAACAGGCTAAGAAGTGAGCTCGGTTCGGCTTGGGGTTAGCACCGCCATTCTCTTCTTTGTTTTCGTAATTCAGGAATCGATTATTTCAATTGTGCATCTTCCAATTTCTGGGTTTTCACTTTATTTGGCAGTTCTCGTCTGCTTGATCGCACTTGAAGATCACAATGGATCAGTTGTTATGGGTTTTATTGGCGGCCTAGTTCTAGATCTTTCCCCAACCTCACAAAGTCCCTTTGGACAATGGGCGCTAATTTTTACAATTATCGGTTTCCTAGTTTCTAATAATTTGGAAAGCGTTGGTGATTTCACTTCCCAACCTATTTCATTTGTTCTTTTTATATCAATCGGATCTGCTTTTGCACTCTTCATTTACTTAGTCGTCGGATTAGCGCTTGGCGAAAATAGCGGTTCATTTGGTCACAATCTCTTAGTTGTTGCTGGGAATTTTTTCTGGACTCTTCTTTTCACACCACTATTCCTACCGGTCATACGTCGACTTCGTGAATTGACTCTTACTTCGAGGGAGCGAGTGTGAGTTCCCAACGTTCCCGACTTAACCTTGTAATTGTTCAAACTCTTGTTATTTCATTGATGCTTGCCCTTATTGGCCGACTTTTCTATTTGCAGGTTGCAAATACAACGGTTTATCAAAGTGCAGCGCTCTCAATCCAGAGTCGTGACATTGTGAGCCCCGCCCTCCGGGGAGCAATAACAGATAGCGCAGGGCTTCCTCTTGCAATGGACCGTCCTGGTTTAGCAATTGCGGTGGATCGAAGTGTTATTGATAAGCAGCCCGATAAAGGTGTGGCGGTTCTTACGAGAGTTAGTAATCTGCTAAAGCTGCCTTACGCCGATTTATGGCAGAGCACGCGCCTTTGTGGCGAAATCACAACAGGTAAGAAATCTGGGTGTTGGAACGGTACGCGTTTTCAAGCCATTCCAATTACAAAGCAGGCTACGCAAACGCAAGCACTCGTTATCCTTGAAAATTCAGATATTTATGCTGGTGTTACTGCTGAAACAGTTCCAGTCAGAAGCTACCCATCCCTTGCCGGGGAATCGCCAGTCCACGTCTTGGGCTATGTCGGTGGAGTTTCCGAAACTGATTTAAACGATCCGACAAAAGGCTTTTATAGAAACGAGAATGTAGGAAAGTCTGGACTTGAATACATGTATGACAGTTATCTACGTGGAACACCTGGAATCAAAACTGTCATTGTTGATCGAAAAGAAGCAGTGACGCAGACTTCTCAAAACACCGCTCCAATACCCGGTGACAATCTTGTAACTAATTTAAATGCGAGCCTTCAAGCAGCAACTGAAACCGCTCTAAATCGGGCTGTTCGCAATTCCAGATCCATGGGTTACCACGCTGACTCAGGTGCTGCGATTGTGTTGAATGTGAAGAATGGCGCGGTTCTGGCGATGGCATCTTGGCCAACTTATGATCCAAATATGTTTCAAAAAGGCCTCACGGTTCAACAAGCTAAAGATCTTTTTAGCGACGCAACGGGTGTCCCTGCTCTCTCGAGAGCGATTCAAGGAACATACGCACCGGCATCGACATTCAAAGCACTTTCAGTTGTTGCGGCATCTAAAGCCGGGTACAACATGAATGGCAACTACGCATGTCCCTCAACTGTAAAAATTGGAAATAGAGTTTTCAAGAACTTTGAAGCCAAGAACGAGGGCACAATCAATATGGAACAGGCAATTGCTGTTTCTTGTGACACCATTTGGTACCAGATTGCATACGATGAATGGGTTCGCGATGGTGGTCTTAGTCCTAAATCAAATCTGAAGGACTACTTCTTCCTCAATGCTAAAAACTTTGGCGTTGGGAAAACGACTGGTATCGACCTTCCGGGTGAAGCAGCAGGTCGTTTACCAGATCGAAATTGGAAGAAGAATTATTGGGATGCAAACAAGAATTTCTTCTGTAACTACTCAACGCGAGCGTTGAAAAAGGATCTCACACCGTATCTCATCGCAATTGCGCACGAAAATTGCGTCGATGGGTACATGTTGCGAGCTGGAGATGCTGTTAACTTCTCAATTGGTCAGGGTGACACATTGGTCTCCCCACTTCAGCTAGTTAATATGTATGCAGCTATTGCAAATGGCGGGACGCTTTATAAACCACAAGTTGCGCGAGCGATTGTTAGTGCGAAGGGCAAAGTAATTAAGGAGTTCAAACCAGTTGTGAATGGAAAAATCCCTGCAACATCCTCAGATCTCGCTTTCTTGCATCGCGCGCTTCGTGCCGTCGCAACACGTGGAACAGCTGCTGGCCTTTTTGCCAATTATCCGGTTGCAGTCAGCGGAAAGACTGGTACAGGCCAGGTATTGGGTCGAAACACAAATGGCAGTGCAAAAGATGACACCTCGTGGTTCGTCTCATACGCGCCAAGCGATAAACCGCAATACGCGGTTGTGATGATGATTAGCCAAGGTGGATTTGGAGCAACAGCATCTGGTGGTGGGGTGAAAGAAATCTACTCGGCACTTTTCGGGGTCAAAGGAAATACTGTTGATCCTAAGGCAGCAATTTTTCCGCCTAGCGGTCCAAAGACCTCTATTCCGAAGATTGATACAAAGAGCGCAGTGACTAAGAAGGCGGCGAAAAAATGACTTCGCTGAATCAATCATTTCGCACACGTTCTCGTACGGATTCAATTCGAAGAAATCTTTCTGGATTCGATAAGTGGTTAACAATTGCTGTGCTGATGCTCTTGATTGTAGGGACGCTACTGGTTTGGGCAGCGACGCGAACATGGTTTGCATCGCAAGGACTAGATCCACAATATTATTTAAAGAGACACGTTCTCAACATTGTCATAGGGGGACTTCTCTCCTATGGAACTACTCTCGTTGATTATCGGCTCTTGCGTGCATACACACCGATTGTGTGGGGACTTGGAGTCCTTGGACTTATTGCAGTACTTATTCCTGGAGTTGGTTCAACTGTAAATGGAGCACGCGCGTGGATTTCTTTCCCCGGTGGGTTTCAAGTTCAACCAGCAGAATTAGCAAAGATTGCAATCATTGTTGGTGTTGCAATGCTTCTTGCGGAGAAGCGAGATATCGATGCTGATCCGACAGACCGGGATGTCTTAAAGGCGCTCTCTTTATCGGCAATACCAATTTTACTTATTTTGCTCCAACCCGATTTGGGAACTGTTGTAATCATCAGCGCCGCAATTGTGGCGATGATTGCAGTTTCAGGAGCGCCCTCACGTTGGGTTGTTGGATTGTTATTACTTGCTGTTCTTGGGGGATTCGTTGCAATTAAGGCAGGAGTTGTAAGCAATTACCAGGTAAAGCGCCTTCAAGCTTTCGTAGATCCAACAGCTGATCCACAGCAAAGTGGTTATCAAATAAGACAATCTCGAATCACAATCGGATCAGGTGGCTTCTTGGGCAAGGGTTTATTTAATGGCCCACAAACAAATGGAAGGTTTGTTCCAGAACAACAAACTGACTTCATCTTTACCGTTGCAGGGGAAGAGCTTGGTTTCCTCGGCGCTGGATTTATTCTCATTTGCTTCTCTGTAATTTTCCTTCGAGCGTTCATGATTGCCAGACGAACCTCGGATATGTTTGGTCGACTGGTATGCGTTGGGGTCATTGCCTGGTTTGCTTTCCAGACATTTGAAAATGTCGGCATGTGCATGGGACTAGTTCCGATGACCGGAGTACCCCTTCCTTTTGTCTCCTATGGGGGGTCGAGCATGTTTGCGAATTTGATCGGATTTGGGCTACTCCAAAATGTTCACGTTCGTAGTCGATAACCGCTCGCTCAAACACGCGTAAATCTGCCCCAATTCTTGATTTCTGACCCCGTCTGCAATACTTATCTCAGCGTTTGCGCATGTACTTACTTGAGTGGCCCCCTTCGGGTGCGGCCTTAATAGCTCAGATTGCATCCGATGCTAAATTTTTAAAAGTAATTTCATAAAGATTTTGTACGAGCACCGCTTCACATTTAATGGTGTGAGGCCTAAACGAAGTACCAGCAGGTGGGGTACATGAAAAGGATTTGATCTTATGGCTCCAGAGCCAAAAGGTGGGCGCAAGCGCGCTACCAAAAAAACAGCAGCACGTGCTTCAGGTACTTCAGAGGTTGTTGAAGAGTCGAAACCGGAGATTGTTGAAGCGTTAATTGAAGAAAAGCCAAAGCGCCAAACAAAAAAGGCCGCGGCAATTCCAGTTCCTGTATTTCAAGCAGCTCCAATTACTGAAAAGCCTGCTCGAGCAACAAAGAAAGCTGCGCCAGCAGCCAAGAAAGCTGCGCCAGCAGCGGCCAAGCCAGTTGTTGAGAGTTCTGAATCAATTGAAGAAAGCGCTGAAAGTGCTGAGCGCCGTCGTCGCCGTCGCGGAGGCCGCGGTCGCCGTCGTCCAGGTGAGCGCCCAGACGGGCAAGAGGGCCAAGAGTCCACTCAAGAAAATGAAAATTCAAATGAAAACCCAGCAGGAGAAGATGGAAGCGAAGCTTCTGGAACACATCGTCGCCGTCGTCGCCGTGCCCGCGGAGTCGATGTCGATGGAAATGCAATTGAAGAAACGATTGATGAAGATGGCGTAAAGACAGTTGTAAAAGTACGCGAACCTCGCGAGCCAAAACAACGTGAAGACCGTCCAGATCGCAATGATCGTAACAATCGCCGCGACAGAGGCCGCGATCGCAATGATCGTAACAACCGTCGCGATAGAGAACCTCGCGATTTTGTACGACGTCGTGGCACGATTATCACCGAAGGTGAATTCTTAGCTCGTCGCGAAAACGTTGATCGCATCATGCTCGTCCGTCAGACAGGTGACAGAACTCAGATTGCCGTTCTTGAAGACAAGATTATGGTGGAGCACTACGTTAATCGAAATTCAAATATTTCTTACGTTGGAAACGTCTACCTCGGTAAAGTTCAAAACGTCTTGCCTTCGATGGAAGCTGCATTTGTTGATATCGGCAAGGGCAGAAATGCAGTTCTTTATGCTGGCGAAGTTAACTGGGATGCTGCTGGAATGGCAGAAAGTGCCAATCGAAAGATCGAGCACGTTTTAAAGACTGGCCAATCAGTACTTGTTCAAGTTACAAAAGATCCAATCGGACAAAAAGGTGCACGCCTAACAAGCCAGATTTCATTACCTGGTCGCTATCTTGTTTATGTTCCAAGTGGTGAGATGAGCGGCATTAGTCGTCGCCTTCCTGACCAAGAGCGTTCTCGCCTTAAATCAATTCTCAAAGGATTAGTTCCTGATGAAGCTGGCGTCATTGTTCGCACGGCCTCTGAGGGTGCTTCAGAAGAAGAACTTTCTAGTGATGTAAAGCGTCTACAAGAACAATGGTTGGCGATTCAAGAGAAGGCAGAAAATCCAAGTACTTCAGCTCCTTCCCTCTTGTACAGCGAACCCGATCTAACTGTTCGAGTCATTCGCGATATCTTTAACGAAGATTTCCGACAGCTTCTCGTTCAAGGCGATCAAGCCTGGGATGACATAAATGAATATCTTGGTCATATTGCACCTGAACTCACACAGAAGATTGAAAAGTGGGTAGGTCCCCGCGATCTCTTTGCTGAACATAGAATTGAAGAGCAGCTTGCTAAGGCTTTTGATCGCAAGGTGTACCTACCATCAGGTGGCTCACTCGTAATTGATCGCACTGAAGCAATGGTTGTTATCGATGTGAACACAGGAAAATTTGTCGGTAAGGGTGGAAACCTTGAGGAGACAGTTACAAAGAACAATCTTGAAGCTGCCGAAGAAATTGCTCGACAACTTCGCTTGCGCGACTTGGGCGGAATCGTTGTAATCGACTTTATTGATATGGCTCTGGAATCAAATCGTGATTTAGTACTTCGTCGCCTTGTCGAATCTTTAGGTCGCGATCGGACTAAGCATCAAGTTGCTGAAGTGACTTCACTCGGACTCGTCCAGATGACGCGCAAACGCATTGGACAAGGCCTTATTGAAGCCTTCTCTACTACATGTGAATCATGTGGAGGTCGTGGAATTCATATTCACAGCGAACCTGTTCGCAAGGTCGCACTCGACAAAGATTTGGACGTCAGGGCAAGCGAATACATGGGAGCCTCAGCTGAACCTGAGCAGCCAGTAGTTGTCGAGGTGCCGGCCGTACAAGAGCCTAAATCTGAAGAAAGTGAGTCAAATCCAGCTCAAGCTCCTAAGCGCAAGCGTCGCCGGGCTGTCAGCACGGGGATAATTACGCCCGAATAAGCTCCAGAACTCAGTTTGACCCTATGGGTCGGTTTTCCGTACCCTTAGCCTCTGCCCTCGGGCCCCAAATGGGAATTCGAGCTCATAAGCAGTTTTCATTAGATACAGAAAAGTAGGGAAAAGTATGTACGCGGTTGTTAAAGCTGGAGGTCGTCAAGAGAAGGTTGCCGTTGGCGACACAATCATCGTCGATCGTCTCGATGCAAAAATTGGCGCAACAGTGTCATTCCCTGCAGTTCTATTGGTTGATGGCGCAACAGTGACATCTGATCCAAAAGTTCTTGCTACCGTAAAGGTTGCAGGCGAAGTTCTTGAAGAGACAAAGGGTCCTAAGATCGACATCCTTCGTTACAAGAACAAGACTGGCTATCGCCGTCGTCAAGGTTTTCGTGCAAGCTTGACCAAGGTCAAAATTACCGGAATAAATAAGTAAGGGGGCGAATAAAAAATGGCAAGTAAAAAAGGTGTCTCGTCTACCCGTAACGGTCGCGATTCAAATGCGCAGTATCTTGGAATCAAGCGTTTCGGCGGTCAGGTAGTTAAGAGCGGCGAGATTCTCGTTCGCCAACGCGGTTCAGTTTTCCACCCAGGAGCAAATGTTGGCATCGGTAAAGATGACACTTTGTTCGCTCTAGCTGCAGGAGCAGTTGAGTTCGGTCGCGCTCGCGGTCGCAAGGTTGTGAACGTCGTTCCGGTACTCGCTTAACAGCGGATTTATCTTTGCGGGTCCGCGGAATGCGGACCCGCTATTTTTTTTCTAGAGCAGTTTAAATAATTGAGGAAGTAGGGAGTGAAAAATGACAACATTCGTTGATCGCGTAACGCTTCATGCTTCTGCAGGTAACGGTGGAGATGGTTGCGTTTCTATTCACCGCGAAAAATTCGTTCCACTTGGTGGCCCAGATGGAGGCAATGGTGGACGCGGTGGCGACATCATCCTGGTTGTAGATTCAGGCGAAACCACACTTCTTGATTTTCACCACTCTCCACATCGCAAAGCCCTAAGTGCACGTCCCGGTTACGGTGACTATTGCAATGGCGCAGATGGTGGTGACCTAATACTTTCAGTTCCTAACGGAACGGTTGTTAAAGATAAGAATGGAAACATTCTCGCGGATTTAGTTGGAACCGGAACAAGGTTTATCGCTGCGCAAGGCGGCAAGGGTGGATTGGGTAATGCCGGCTTAGCTTCACGTAAGCGTCGCGCACCTGGATTTGCTCTCAAAGGTGAGCCAGGCGAAGAGCGCACATTAATTCTAGAACTCAAGAGCGTTGCAGATATTGGGTTGATCGGTTTCCCAAGCGCCGGCAAATCTTCTTTAGTCGCTGCTATTTCAGCGGCTCGTCCGAAGATTGCCGACTATCCGTTTACAACTCTTGTGCCAAATCTTGGCGTTGTCCAAGCCGGAGAAACTCGATTTACTGTTGCTGACGTTCCTGGACTTATTCCAGGTGCGTCACAGGGCAAAGGTTTGGGACTTGAATTCCTACGTCACGTTGAACGCTGCGCAGCTCTCGTGCATGTGCTCGACTGCGGAACTCTTGAAACCGATCGTGATCCAATTAAGGATTTTGATGTGATTGAAGAAGAACTTTCGCACTATGGTGGATTAGCTGATCGCCCACGAATTATTGCGCTTAACAAAATCGATTTGCCTGATGGAAAAACAATGGCTGACATGGTGCAATCAACACTTGAAGCCCGTGGCTTTGAGGTTTACCAAATTTCCGCTGCTGCTCGAATAGGTTTACAAGAACTTACCTACGCAATGGGAAGAATCATTCAGGAGTACAGAAAGAATGAAGCAAAAGAGGAGAAGGTACGAATTGTTCTTCGCCCAACCCCAGTAAACGATGGTGGCTTCACTGTAACTGCCAACCCTGATGGATCGTTCTCTGTAACAGGCAACAAGCCTGAACGCTTTGTTCGCCAGACCGATTTCGGCAATGCCGAAGCGATTGGATACTTGGCAGACCGCCTTGCACAACTTGGTGTTGAGCGCGCACTTTTCAAAGCAGGCGCAAAAGCCAAGGATGAAGTTCGTATTGGAACTGGCGATTCAGCTGTAATTTTCGATTGGGAACCAACAATTGAAGCGGGTGCTGAACTTCTTGCTGGACCACGTGGCAGTGACTTGCGTATTGAATCTCCTTGGGCTGGTCGCTACGTGGAAGACAAAGCAGACGTTCTCAATGAAGATGAAATTGAAGCACAATGGGAGTACAACGTCGCAGATCCACACACTCCACGAATCGACGAGAACTAGGTTTAAAACATGAAGCGCAACGAGATTGGCACTGCTGCGCGCGTTGTTATCAAGATCGGGTCCTCTACCCTCACCGGCAAAGCTGGTGAGCAGCTCGACAAAAAGCATGTTGATTCTATTGTAGATATTGTCGCAAGCCTTCGAGCTTCAGGGAAAGAAGTCGTTCTCGTATCTTCTGGCGCAATCGCAGCTGGTCTAGCCCCACTTGGAATGAACGTGCGGCCGAAGGATCTTGCCACTCAGCAAGCAGCGGCTTCTGTTGGGCAAGGCTTATTGATTTCATATTACAACGAAGCGTTTACACGCCATTCGTTGATCTCCTCCCAAGTTCTATTAACAATCGACGATGTAGTTCGTCGCGCTCACTATCAAAATGCGCAGCGCACTCTTTTTAAATTGCTTCAACTCGGTGTAGTTCCAATCATCAACGAGAACGACACCGTAGGCGTCCAAGAAATTCGCTTTGGAGATAATGATCGCCTTGCTGCGCTTGTCTCACATTTAATTGGAGCAGATCTATTAGTTCTTGTAACAGATATAGATGGTCTTTACGATGCGCCGCCTTCAAAGCCAGGTGCGAAGCGAATCTCAGAAGTACCCGATGTTACAAAGCTTGTTGATGTGCAGGTTGGTGGAGTTGGTTCTTCTGGAGTCGGTAGCGGTGGAATGGTTACAAAAATTGACGCCGCGCGAATTGCGACAGGAGCTGGAGTTTCCATGCTTCTCACTTCACTTGAGAAATTAAGTTTGGCCCTTGGGGGAGAAGATCAGGGCACATTCTTCGAGGCTATTAAAGATAGAAAATCCTCTAGATTGCTATGGCTGGCTCACGCCTCAACGCCAAATGGAAAACTAGTAATTGACGACGGGGCGGTGAAGGCGCTGAAGGAACGTGGAGTCTCACTTCTTCCTGCTGGCGTTAGGAGCGTTGAAGGTGAATTTATTTCAGGGGATACCGTCGAATTAGTTTCACTCCAAGGAATTGTGATTGCTCGAGGGTTAGTAGCTTTTGATTCACAAGAAATTCCGAAGATGATTGGAAAATCTACTAAGGAACTTGCTCAAACGATGGGCCCTGAATACGAGCGGGAACTCGTACACAGGGACGACCTCGTCCTACTTTAATTCTTAGCTATATCCATCATTACTTGAGCTGTTGGTTTTGTAATTTCCATTCCAGTGGGAACGTCGCTCAATTTAACAATAACAGTTCGTGACGCACGATCGATGAATACATATTGGCCATGCAACCCATCCATCATGTCAATATTTGCAAAAGGATGCCATGTGTAGGCGCTGTAGCCAGAACCTTCAAGTTGTTCGACTGAAGTACTCATGCGCTTGATCCAATTCAAATCTAGTACACGAGTCTTGCCAACCATGCCGTTATTCATGAGCATTAAGCCAACTTTTGCATAATCTTCGGCTGCAGCATTAAAGCAACAGAAAGTCTTTTCAATTCCACCCACATGGTCAACATTCCAGGTTGCTGGAGTAAGTGCTCCAACAGGCTGCCAAACATTCTTACTGAAATAGTCGCTTACCGACATTCCCGTAACCTTTTTAATAACCATTCCAATTAATTGAGGATCAACGCTGCGATAGATTGCTTGAGAACCTGGTTCAAATGCCATCTTTCGGTTGTGCTTGATAAACCAATTCATATCCGTTGTCGCATACATCTGCGCAATTCCAACGCCCCAACCCTGCGGACCAGTTGGATAATTATCACTGACTCCTACTCCGCCACGCATATCTAACAATTCTCCGATTGTTACGCGATCAAAAGAAGTTCCATTTTTATACTCAGGGAAGTAGTCAACGAATTTATCGCTCTCTTTTATTTTTCCAGCTGCTACGAGTTGGCCGACCATTATGGAGGTCATTGTCTTTCCAACCGAATACGAAGGAAGGCGAGTAGTTGGAGTAAAGCCATCGCGGTAGTACTGGTAAGTAAGCACGCCATTTCGAAGAACAAGGAATACATTCGTATGTGTTGTGTCTAGAAATTCTTGCCAAGGAACCAATTTTCCTTGCCAATTAACTCTCACTGGCATGTTCTCGTTTGCTGTAGTGAGTGAAATTGGATTTGTTGATGGTGCAATTGTGTGCGATGGCATTAAATCTGGAGTTTTAGAAGCAGGCGCTAAGCCCAACTTCACTGACTGGTATGGATTTGGGTAATGAATAACAAGCGTTAAGCCCCAAAGCGCAAAATAGAGAACGAAGACCGTCACAAGGGTTTTACGAAGGAATTTCATAAGGGGGATTATTGCCCCTACGCTTGCACAATGGAAGCAACGGCAGTCGTCGATATCTTGGCAGGTCTTGCGCGAGTAGGAGCCCGCACTCTAATTTCAGCCTCCGCTGCTGAGCGCGCCGATGCAGTCCAAAAAATAGCTGACGCCTTGGTTTTGAATTCGGACCGAATTCTTGAAGCCAATAAAGAGGACCTCACCCGGGCCGAAATTTCTGGAATGCAGAGTTCAATGGTGGATCGGCTTTTATTGTCCCCAAAGCGTATTCAGGAGATGGCAGATGGAGCTAGGCAGGTTGCGGCGCTCCCAGATCCATTAAATAGGGTAATTAATGAGCGCACACTTGGAAACGGATTGCATTTGAAGCAACTCAGCGTTCCATTTGGTGTTGTTGGAATGGTTTACGAAGCACGTCCAAATGTCACCGTGGATGCTGCAGCAATTTTATTGAAATCTGGAAATGCTGCACTTCTTAGAGGCTCTTCAAGTGCCGCATCGAGCAATGCAGTTCTCATTGACATCATGCGAGAAGTATTGGCAGGCACTTCAATCTCCCCTGAGGTTATTCAAAACATACCTGCGGAAGACCGTTCAACAGTTGGCGCCCTTCTGCATGCACGTGGCAAAGTGGACTTAGTAATTCCTAGAGGTAGCGCTGAACTTATTCGACGAGTTGTGGATGATTCTTCAGTCCCAACTATTGAAACCGGAGCTGGCGTTTGTCATGTGTATGTCGATGAATTCGCCGATTTAGGAAAAGCGCTTCCTATTTTGATCAATTCCAAGACTCATCGCCCAAGTGTGTGTAATGCTGCTGAGACATTACTCGTTCACGCCGCAGTAGCAGATGAATTTCTTCCGGTTGCTTTAAAGGCGCTTATTGATGCAGGAGTAAGAATTCATGCCGATGCAGCAGCAATGAATATTGCAGGTTCAATTGGATTGCAAGTTAATCAAGCCGAAGAGGAGAATTGGTCCACCGAATATAATTCTCTTGAAATGAACGTTGCTGTGGTGCCATCTCTTCTTGTAGCCGCCGATCACATTCAAAAATACGGAACCCAGCACACAGAGGCCATCGTCACCGAAAATGTTGAGCGAGCAAATCAATTTATTGCACTATCTGATTGCGCCGCAGTAATGGTGAACGCATCAACGCGATTTACAGATGGGGAACAGATGGGTTTTGGGGCTGAGATTGGAATATCGAATCAAAAGCTTCACGCCCGAGGCCCTATGGGACTTGAGCAGATGACGACCACAACTTGGATTGTGTGGGGCACAGGGCAAATCCGATAAGGTTGGGCTATGGCCGCAATCTCACGTGACGAAGTAGCCCACCTTGCGCGTCTAGCTCGCATCGAAATGAGTTCTGAGGAACTCGACCATCTTGCATCCGAATTGGATCAGATTCTTCATGCAGTAGATCGCGTTCAAGAGGCAGCAAAAGACAATGTTCCCCCGACCTCACACCCTCTTCCATTGAAGAATGTGACTCGTCCCGATGTAGTCGTTGCCTCTCTTTCCCCGCAGGATGCCTTGTCGGGCGCACCAGCATCTGATGAACAGCGATTCAAAGTCCCACAGATTTTGGGAGATGCCGAATGACATTTATTTTCAAGAGTGCTGCAGAAATGGCAAACGCGTTAGCAAGTAAAGAG
>SESG01030990.1_pt1 | contig 20499 bp, 13 predicted proteins | sample 3171421 | NCBI WGS metagenome assembly SESG01 (sample SAMN10866946, study PRJNA518727) | freshwater metagenome | biome: subpolar coniferous forest; feature: holomictic lake; material: water; isolation source: holomictic Lake 227, 6 m and 8 m depth | place: Canada: near Kenora, Ontario | collected... | reverse complement strand
GGTCGCAGGCGATGGCGTAATAGGTGTCGGTCGGAAAGGCGACGAGCCCCCCGGAGGCGAGGATGCTCACCGCCTTCTCCACCACCCGCGGCTGGGGGTGTTCCGCGTCGATGCTCCAGATGGGCGCCGTCATGGCCAGACCTGGGTGAAGGTTACCAGGGGGGCTGGCCGGGTCAATTGCGCATCAACGCCTGGGTGACGGTCTCGATGATCCGCCGCCCTTCCTCTCCCTCCACCCGGCGCCCCTCGCGGTTCCGCACGTAGAAGGCGTCCGCCGCGCGATGCCCCTCGGTGGTGATGCGCGCCAGGTCCACCCTGAGCCCCAGGCCGAAGAAGGTGCGGGAGAGCGTGTGCAGGAGCCCCACCCGGTCGGCGGTGAACACGTCCACCACGGTGTGGTGACGGGAGCTGTCGTTGTCGATGACCACCTTGGTGGCGACCCGCGGAAGCGGCCGGGCCGGCAGGGGCGAAGCCTTGAGCCTCCGCGCCATGAGTTCCTCGAGGTCCACGTCCTCGACGAGCACGCGCTGGAGATCGGCACGGGCGGCGTGCCAGCGGGTCGGCTCCACCGCGCCCCCATCGGGTCCACGAAGCTCGAAGAGGTCGAGGGCGCGTCCGCCGATCCACCCGAGCGCGGGCTCGGCGGGGGTGGAGAAGACCTCGGCGTGCTGGATGTCGATCCGGTGAGCCGCGAGCACGCCGGCCACGAGGGCCAGGAGGCCGGCACGGTCGGGCGCGGTGAGCGCGAGATCCGAGTGTCCGAGCGTCGGGCGGTGGCGAACCACCGCGGCGAGCGGCCTGCGTCGTCCCATCCCGAGGAGACGGAGGTGGCGGGGCGCCTGGGCCGGCAGCTCGGTGAGGAAGTAGCGAGCCGGCATGGCCGCGATGAAGCGCTCCTGCTCCGCGGCGGGAACGCCCCGCGCGGCGAGCGAGGCGGCGACGGCGGCGCGCCCGCTCGCCTCGTGGGTTCCGGGGATTGGCCGGGCGCTCCCTCCCCCCGCGGCCAGCACGCTGCGGGTCTTCTCGTGGAGATCGCGGAGCAGCCTTCCCTTCCAGTCGGTCCAGGTCTTGGGGCCGACCGTGGAGATGTCGGCGTAGGTGAGGAGGTAGAGCTTGTCGAGTCGATCGACGGTGCCGACCTCGTCGGCGAAGGAGTGGATGAGGTCGGGGTCGGAGAGGTCACGACGCTGGGCGATGCTGGCCATCCGCAGGTGCTTCAGGACGAGCCACTCCACATCGGCCGCCTCGGCCGGGTCGATGCCCATCCGCACGCACGCCGCGGCGGCGATCTCCGCGCCGCGCACGGAATGGTCCGTGCCGGAGCCCTTCCCGATGTCGTGGAACAGGGTTCCCAGGTAGAGGCCGAGCGGGTGCGAGAGCCCCTGCATGAGGGAGGTGATCCCCTCGACCTGGACGTCGCCGTTGCGCAGCGCGAGGAGCCGGCGCACCGCGAAGAGGCTGTGAACGTCCACGGTGTACACGTGGTACAGGTCGATCTGGCGCCGGGCCGTCACGCGCGCGAACTCGGGGATCACCCGCTCCAGCACCCCCATCTCGTGCATCAGGGGGAGGAAGCGCCCGCGGGTCCCGGGCCGGGTGAGCATCGCGATCAGCTCCTGGTTCAGCTCCGGATCGGCCGCTGCCTCCGGCGGGAGGTCGCTGGCCGCCTGGGCGGCGAGATCGCGGGCGAACGGGTAGAGGTCGAGCCCCTCCCGGTCGGCGGTGGAGAAGAGCCGGACGAGCGCCGCCGGGGACCGCTTCAGGACCTCCCGGTCGGCGATCGTGAGCCGCTCGCGAAACACCTTGAACTCCCCGCCGGCGATGGGGCGCGCGTCCGGGCTCAGGTTCTGGGGCTCGGCACCCTTCCGAGACGCGACGGCCTCCGCGCGACGCCAGGGCTTGGCGCGGGTCGCCTCCAGGCAGCGGTCCACGAGCGCATCGCTGGCGACGAGGATGGTCTTCGCGGCCAGGTAGTAGTGGCGCATGAAGTCCTCGGGCGCCCGGTCCCCCTCTCCGTAGCCCAGGAAGGCCGCCAGCGGGGGCTGCAGGTCGAAGGTGATCTGGTCGGTCTTGCGCCCGGTCATGTAGTGGAGCTGGTTCCGGATGCGCCAGATGAAGTCCCGGGCGCGGCGAAGCTCGCGAACCTCCTGCTCCGGGAGGAGCGCGCGGGAGAGCAGCTCGGTGATGCCCGCCACCTTGAATCGGGCCCGGGCCAGCCAGAGCCCCATCTGGAGGTCGCGAAGTCCACCCTCCGACTGCTTCAGATTCGGCTCGAGCAGGTAGATCGAGTCGCCGAACTTCTCCCGTCGCTCCCGGGCCTCCCGGGTCTTGTCGCCGATGAAGGCGTCTACCTTGGCCTGCGACAGGCCGTGGAGCTGGTCCCGCTCCAGCTCGCGGAAGAGGGCGCGGTCGCCTTGCAGGTGGCGGAGGTCGAGGAGTGCGGTGCGGGCGGTGTGATCGCTCGCGGCGAGCTCGTCGCAGCCATGGATGTCGCGGATCCCGTATCCCACCTCGAGCCGGAGATCCCAGAGCGCATAGAGGAACTTCTCGCTCGCCTCCTTCACGAACGGGCCGGGGTCCCGCTTCTCGTGAAGCACGAGCAGGTCGACGTCGCTGTACGGAGCGAGCTCGCGACGGCCGTACCCTCCGAGCGCCACGAGAGCGACCGGCGTGGCCGGATGGGTCCTTGCGGCGTGGGCCAGGGACTGGTCCCAGATGGTCCCGAGGATCCGGTCCATCGCGGCGCTCTGGAGCCGGACCACCGTGTGTCCGCTTCCGCCGGCGCGGTGGACGCCCTCCACGTATCCGCGCAGGGTTCCGAAATCGATCTTCACGTCGCCGGTGAGAGGGGGCATCGCCTCGAGGCGAGACTCGAACTCGTACGGCGCAGACTTGGGGAGCTTGGCGAAGGAGGCGTCCTGGACCAGCATGCGAAAGGGGCTATAGCCCAACCTTCAACGGGACGCCACGCGCCCGCGACCGGCGAAGTCGGACACCGCCCGGGTGACTCCCTCGGCGACGAGCTGCTGGTAGGCCGGCGAGCTGAGCCGCTTCTCCTCCTCCCGGTTGGAGATGAAGGCCGTCTCGACCAGAACCGCCGGCATCCGGGCCCCGAGCAGGACGTAGAAGAGCGCGCTCTTCACCCCCCGGTCCCGCACCGGCCCCTGGTTCTGCCGGGTGCGAGCCGTGATCTCCTTCTGGACGAGACGGGCGAGCGTGCGGGAGGCGCCGGCGCTGGCCTTGGAGTCCAGGTCGGTGAGGATGCGCTGCAGGTCCCGAGGGGCCTCCTCGAGTTCCATCGTCCCGTTCTCTCGCGCCGCCAGCCGCCGGGCGTAGCGGTCGTCGGTCACGTTGAGGAAGTAGGTCTCGACGCCGCTCCGGTCCCGGCGGGGATTGGCGTTCGTGTGGAGCGACACGAACAGGTCGCCCCGGGACAGGTTGGCGATGGCGGTGCGCTCCTCGAGCTTCAGGTAGCGGTCGTCGGTCCGGGTGAGCGTGACCTGGAACCCTCCGGCGCGCAGCTTCTCGGCGAGCCGCTTCGCCATGGCGAGGGTGACGTCCTTCTCCTTCACGCCCCGGGGGCCGACGGCGCCGGTGTCGTGCCCCCCGTGCCCCGCGTCGATGATGACGTGCCGGATCGGACGCCGGTCGGCCTCGGTCTCCTCGTCGTCCCCGGTGGGGCGCGGCGCGGCCCGTGCCACCGCCTGCTCCCGTGGCTCGCGGATGCCGATGTCCACGATCAGTCGAGGAGGTTCACCTAGAGTGAATACCTGGAAGGCCTCCTTCCCCTTCAGCTCGAGGACCACGCGGACGGTGTCGGAGTCGAGCTGGGCGGCGCGGACCCGATGCAGCAGGGTATCGGCGACCGTCCGCTCGGTCGCGGATCCGTCGAGCACCGCGGACTTCAGGTCGATCACGAGGCGGCGGGGATGCTGGGCGTCGGCCGGGATCTCCTGCTTCTCGAAGGAGGCCGCGTGGGAGAGGTAGACGGCGACACGCGTGTAGTCGCTGCTCGTCCAGGAGTGGACCTCGCTGACCCGCGCCGGCGCGGCGGAGCCAGCCGCCGGGTCGGGGGCGCCCGGCAGCTCCGCGATGGCCTCCGCCAGGGCGGGGTCGAGGTGCTCGTCCTCCTCGACGGCCGGAGCGGGAACCGCCGGGGGTGCCGGCTCGGCCTTCCGCGGAGTCGCGGTCACCACGGCCGGAGGTACCGCCTTCTTTCCCTTTGCGGCCGGGACGGGGGCGTCGCCGGCCTCCTTCCGGATGGCGACGGCGAGCGTTCCTGCCTGGGTCGTACCCGCCTTCGACGCGCGAGCCGCCAGCTTCAGCGCGGCCTCCCGGTCGGCCTCCACCGCGGAGAAGCGGTAGAGCGCGTACCGGGCGCGAGCGGCGTCGAGGAGTGCGGGACCGGTGTCGGGGCCACGAGCGGACCGCTCCAGCGCCCGGATCGCCCGCTCCCAGTTCTCGCGGTACCGCCGCTTGGCCGGGTTCTTCTTCACGGCGGCCAGCTCCGCCCGGGCCTTCTGGAGTGCCGGGGACGGGGATCGCGGCGTCGCGACCTTCGCGCTCGAGGTCGGTCGTGCTGGCTTGGCGCTCCCCTTCGCCTCGGCGAAACCGGGGCCGAGCAGGGCGAGGAGCATCGCGAGGGTCGCCGGGACGAGCCGGTTCCTGTGGCCGGAGGTGCGCATCGGTCCCCCTCACCCTACGCCGGGTGATATCGCGCGCCAGTTTTCGGTATGCTCCCGGTTCCCATCTGCGGAGGTTCATCATGGCCAAGGAGAAGCGCGTCGGAGTCATCCTCGCCGGGTCCGGCTACCTCGACGGGGCCGAGATCCAGGAATCCATCCTCACCCTCCTCTACCTGGACCGGAGGGGGGCGAAGGTCGTCGCCATGGCTCCCGACGTCGATCAGATGCACGTCGTCGATCACGTGAAGGGGGAGCCGACCTCCGAAACCCGGAACGTCCTCGTCGAGTCGGGGCGGATCACGCGCGGTTCGGTCGTGGACGTGAAGACCGTGAAGGCGGACGATCTCGATGCCCTGATCCTGCCGGGCGGTTTCGGGGTGGCGAAGAACCTGTGCACCTTCGCCACCGAGGGGGTGAAGCTCACGGTGAACGAGGACGTCGAACGGCTGGTCCGGGACATGGCCAACGCGGGGAAGCCGCTCGGGTTCGCCTGCATCGCCCCGGTCATCGCGGCCAAGGTGCTCGGATCGCGGAAGGTGAAGCTCACCATCGGCAACGATCCGGGGACGGCGGCGGCGATCGGCGCGCTCGGCGCGGTCCACGTGGACACTCCGGTGGACCAGATCGTCGTGGACGAGCGGAACAAGGTCGTGTCCACACCTGCCTACATGCTCGGCCCTTCCATCGCGCCGGTCGCCGCAGGAATCGAGCGGCTCGTCGATGCCGTGCTCGAGATGGCCTGAGTTCATTGATCCTGGTCAAGGCGGAATGGCCCGAGCGGGGTCATCCTGCCCCGACGCTGAATTCCGGAGGGCGGTGAAACGTCCCTGGATCCATAACCATGAGGGAGGAATTTCCGTGAAGAAGATCCTGAGCGCCGTCATCGCCGTCGCCTTCATCTCCATCGCCTCGTCGGCGATCGCAGCCCCGCCTCCGGCGTCGGTCGTCCTGCCGGCCAAGACCGGCAACGTGACCTTCAACCACAAGGCCCACCAGGGCCAGGGCTGCAAGAAGTGCCACGGGGAAGGCGCCCCCGGGAAGATCGAGCTCAACAAGGACAAGGCCCACGCCCTCTGCGTCGACTGCCACAAGGAGAAGGCCAAGGGTCCGCAGGACGCGAAGACCTGCAACGTCTGCCACAAGAAGTAGGCGACCGTTTCCTGACGTGATGACGGGGGGCCGGGAGACCGGCCCCTCGCCGTCACTCCAGCCGCTTCTTCAGGTCCGCGAGCAGGTTGAGCGCGTCGAGCGGGGTGAGCCGGTCGAGCGAAAGTTCCCGGAGCTCATCCCGGATCCGCGTCAGGCGCGGGTCTGGGGCTGCGAAGAGCCCGAGCTGGTCCGTCGATGGCTTCTCCCTGCGCCGGGTTCCCCGGGCCAGTGCGGCGTGGCCGGCCTCGTCCACCTCCAGCGATTCCAGGTTGCGCAGGATCTCGCGGGCGCGCGCCAGCACCTCGACGGGGAGCCCCGCGAGCTTCGCCACCTCGATCCCGTAGCTCCGGGAGGCACCGCCGGAGACGAGCTTGCGGAGGAACACGATCCGGTCACCCACCTCTCGGACCGCGACGGTGAGGTTCCGAACCCGCGGGCGTTCCCGCGCCAGGTCCTGAAGCTCGTGGTAGTGGGTCGCGAAGAGCGTCCGGCACCCGGTCCGATCGTGGAGCCGCTCGGCCACGGCCCACGCGATGGAGAGGCCGTCGAAGGTGGAGGTTCCTCGGCCGATCTCGTCGAGGATCACGAGCGAGCGGCGGGTGGCGTTGTGGAGGATCGATGCGGTCTCGGTCATCTCCACCATGAAGGTGGAGCGCCCCCGGGCCAGGTCGTCGGAGGCCCCGACGCGGGTGAAGATCCGATCCACGATCCCGACTCGTGCGCGCTCCGCCGGGACGAAGCTCCCCGCCTGGGCCATGAGCGTGAGGAGCGCCGCCTGGCGCATCACCGTGCTCTTCCCGGCCATGTTCGGCCCGGTGATGACGAGCAGCTGCGCCCCCTCCGCGTCGGCGCTGGAGGAGACCGAGACGTCGTTGGGGACGAAACCTCCCGAATCGGCGGGGAGCATCGCCTCCACGACCGGATGGCGTCCGCCGACGATCTCGAGGGTCTCCGAGCCATCCAGGATCGGGCGACGGTAGCCCCGCTCCGCGGCCACGCGGGCGAGGGAGAGGACCGCGTCGGTCGTCGCGACCGCCGAGGCGGCGCTCCGGAGCCGACCCGCCTCCGCCACCACCCTTCCCCGGAGGTCCTCGAAGATCCCCTCCTCGAGCGCGATCCGCTTCTCCTCCGCCCCGAGCACCTGCTCCTCGAGCTCCTTCAGCTCGGGCGTGATGAATCGCTCCCCGCCCACCGTGGTCTGGCGCCGCTGGTAGTCGGGCGGGGCGAGGTGCAGGTTGGGCTTGGTGACCTCGATGTAGTAGCCGAAGACCCGGTTGTAGCGGACCTTGAGCGACCCGATGCCGGTGCGCTGCCGTTCCCGCGACTCGAGCGAGGCGATGACCGCCTTGCCGTCCTCGGAGAGGTCGATCAGCCGGTCGAGCTCGGCCGACCATCCCCTCCGGACCATTCCTCCCTCGGAGGTGGTGGCGGGGGGCTCGTCGGCCACCGCCCGTTCGAGCAGCGCGGCGAGATCCTCCAGGCCGCGGAGCGAGCGGCCGGTCTCGGCGAGAAGCGCGGGGCCGGCTCCCTCGAGCGCCGTGGCGAGCGTCGGGAGGGCGGAGAGGGTCGAGGTGAGGGCGCGGAGGTCCCGGGCGTTCCCCTGGCGCAGCGCGAGGCGGGAGAGGAGCCGCTCGATGTCGGCCACGGGACGGAGCGACTCCTGGACCTGGTCCCGGAGGATCGCGCCTCCGGCGAGCACCTCCACCGCATCGAGGCGCCGGTCGATGGCGGCGACGTCGGTGAGCGGATAGCGCAGCCACTCGGCGAGCCTTCGCCCCCCGGCGCCGGTGACGGTCCGGTCGAGGAGGCCGAGCAACGAGCCCTTCCGCTTGCCCCCCACCAGGGTTCGCTCCACCTCCAGGTTCGCCCGGGTGCTCTCGTCGAGCAGGAGGACGTCTGCCGTGGGGAGCAGCGAGACCCGATCGACGTGGCGTGCGTCGCTCCGTTGCGTCTCCCGGAGGTAGTGGAGGGCGCCGCTCGCGGCGGCCATCGCCCGCGGGAGATGGCCGACGCCGAAGCCGTCGAGTCCGGCCACCCCGAGGTGGCGGGAGAGCCTTTCGGAAGCGTGTGTGAAGGGGGCGTCGTCCACCTCGGCCACCGGTACGCCCACGGCCCGGGCGATCTCCGAGGCGCGCGGGAGCGGGGCCTCGGCGCGGGCGAGGAGCAGTTCCCGGACCCCCGCCTTGCGGAGTTCGTCGGCGATGCGGACGTCGGTGTCCACCTCCCCGCAGCGGAGCTCGCCGGTCGTCGCGTCGAGGAGCGCGATCCCTCCGCCGCTTCCGGAAGGGTCGAGGGAGATGGCGCCGAGGAAGCTCGACTCGCGAGGCTCGAGCGACTGCTCGTCGAGAACCGTACCCGGGGTGACGACGCGGGTCACCTCCCGCTTCACGATCCCGCTCTTCCCGGGAGGCTCGACCTGGTCGCAGATGGCGACCTTGAAGCCCCGCTCGAGGAGCTTCGCGACGTAGCCGCGGGCGGCGTGATACGGGATCCCGCACATGGGGATCTTCCCGTCGCCCTTGGCCCGGGAGGTGAGCGTGATCTGGAGGACCTCGGCCGCCTGGACCGCGTCCTCCGCGAACATCTCGTAGAAGTCGCCCAGCCGGAAGAAGAGGATCGCGTCCGGGTACCTCGCCTTCACCTCGAGGTACTGGCGCATCATCGGGGTCGCCGGCTGTGCGATCTCGGCCACGGGCTGCTTCTAGCACGCCGGTCCCCCCGCGTGGCGGGCCGGGAGGGCGGGTGCTAGCATCCGGCCGTGCTCCGGGAGGCGATCCACGACCTGAACAGGCTGCGGGAGGTGTCCGCGGTCATCGCCCGCCACGGCTTCGGGGCGTACCTGGAGCGGGTGAGGCTCGGCGCGGTCGTCCCGCGCCCGGTGGGGGCGCCTTCCGAGGGGGACGTTCCGCCCCCCGCCGACGGCCGCAATGCCGTCCGGTTCCGGCGGCTCCTCGTCGATCTGGGCCCCACCTACGTGAAGCTCGGACAGCTCCTCTCCAGCCGACCGGACATCCTGCCCGCGGCCTGGATCGCCGAGCTGTCGCTCCTCCAGGACTCCTGCGAGCCGGTCCCGGTGGCCGACATCCAGCGGCAGATCGAGCTCGGCCTGGGGCGCCCCGCCGACGAGGTCTTCGCCTGGCTCGACCCGGTCCCCGTGGCGAGCGCGTCCATCGCCCAGGTCCACCGGGCCCGGACCCACGCGGGGGCCGACGTCGCGGTGAAGGTGCAGCGACCGGGGGTCCGGGAGCAGTTCGAGTCGGACCTGGGGCTGCTCCAGTACGTCGCCCGGCTCCTCGAGGCGCTCGTGGAGGAGACGGGGATCTACACCCCGTCCGACATCGTGGAGGAGTTCGACCGGGCCATCCACGAGGAGCTCGACTTCGCGAACGAGGCCCGCAACGCCCGCGACATGGCGAAGGCCTCCCGCGACCTCCCGTTCGTCGTCGTCCCCGGGGTGCATGCCGAGCTCTCCTCGGCGATGGTGCTCACCCTCGACTTCGTCGACGGGCGAAAGGTGACCGAACTCGGGGGGCGGGAGGACTTCGACCCCGAGCGGGTGGCGAGGAACATCATCGAGGCGAGCTTCCGGCAGCTCTTCGGGGGCGGGATCTTCCACGGCGATCCCCACCCCGGGAACATCCTGGCGCTTCCAGGGAATCGCATCGCCTTCCTCGACTTCGGGCTGGTCGGGCGGATCGGCCGGCCGATGCAGGAGGCCCTCGTCACGCTCCTCGTGGCGGTCGCGCTCCGCGATCCGGACACCGTGGCTCGCGTCCTCTACCGGATCGGGGTCCCCGAGGCCCACACCCCCATCACCACGCTCCGGGACGACATCTCCGGCATCCTCGACCGGTACCTGGGACTGAAGCTCGACCAGATCCGCTCCTCCACCCTGCTCACCGACATGCTCGACCTGGCGGTGCGTCACAAGATCAAGGTTCCGCGCGAGTACGCGCTGCTCTGCAAGTCGTCGGTGACGGTCGAGGGGCTCATCCGCGGGCTCTACCCCGAACTCGACATCATGGAGGTGGGGCTACCCTACGCGAAGGAGATGCTCTTCTCCCGATTCCAGCCGGGCGATCCATCGGGTGCCCTCATGAAGTCGATGCTGAAGCTGCAGGGGCTCGCCGAGGACGTTCCCGGCCAGCTCTCGCAGATCCTGGCCGACCTCGAGGGGGGGAAGTTCCGGGTCAACGTCCGCTCCGAGGGGATCGATCGCCTCGCCGACAACGTGCGGTCGCTCGGATTGACGATCTTCCTCGGACTGCTCGCGAGCGCGCTCGCGCTCGGAGGGCTCTTCGTGGTGGCGCGCCAGATGGCCGGGTCCCAGGCGATCCTCTTCCTGGGCTTCTCCGCGCTGCTCCTGGCCGGGTTCCTCTTCGGAGCCTCGCTCACGGTCTACTGGCTGGGCGGCCGGATCCCCAAGCTCTCGCTCCGGAAGCTCATCCACCGCTTCTCCTCCCCCGACTGATCCGAGAGGGAGAGCGCACCCACCGCGGCGAGCCGCCAGAGTTCGGCGCCGGCGGCGAGGAGCCCTGCGAGGGCCGCGAGGAGGAGGTTCGGCAGGACGAGGAGTGCGCGCGGTCCGCCGTGCGCCGCCACCCCGAGGGCGGAGAGAACCCCCTGTGCCGAACCGGCGGCGAGGACGGTCACGAGCCCGATCACCAGGATCGCGAGGAGGAACGCGGCCGGCCTGCGCAGGAAGGAGTCGAGCCCACGGCGGAGCGCACTCCCGGGCCCTTCTCCTGCCATGGCCGCCCGGGCGACGGCCACGTCTCCGAGCGTGGACAGGGAGCCGGAGAGGAAGGCGGCACTCGTGAGGCCGAGGGCGGCCACGAAGGCGGCGGCCGTCGCGCCGGTCGTTCCCTGGATGCGCGCGCCGATCGCGAAGGCGCCGAACAGGGCCGCCAGGAGCATCCCCCTCCCCGCGAGGTCGAGGGCGAATGCCGCCACCGCGGTGGGGAGGACCCGGTGGAAGCGAAGGGCGGCCCCTTCGGAGAATCTCGGTTCGTGCGGCCCCCGGCCCGACATCCTCCAGGCCAGGATGGGCGCAGCCCCGGCCACCCATGCCACGCGGAGGGCCCCCCACAGGAGTGCGCCGGCCAGCCAGAGCCCGAGTGCGACGAAGCGAAATCGCGGCGTCGCCCAGGCCTGGGCGAGGGTCGCGAGGACGCCGGGTACGCCCCCGCCGTGCGAGAGCGACTCCCGGATCGCGAGCCACGATACGGCGGCCACGAAGGCCGTCCCGGGAAGGGAGAGCAAGCCGCGCAGGAGGGCCACGACGATCCCGAGGACGGCGACCCAGACCTCCCCGGCCACGCTGCGCAATCCAGCGCCGAGCGCCCTTCCAACCGTCGGATCCCGCATGGTCGGACCGTACGCCGAGCCCGGGACCCCGGCAAGGACCACCGGAACGGAAGTTGCGTCTGAACGCCCGGGGGGTATACTTGCGTTCAGGAGGAGGTGCCCGCCATGGAAGCCCTTACCGATCGCCAGCTCGAGGTTCTCCGCTTCATCGCCCGCCAGATCGAGGAGCAGGGCTACCCGCCCACCATCCGCGAGATCGGGGAGGCGCTCGACATCCGCTCCACGAATGGCGTGAACGACCACCTGAAGGCCCTCGAGCGAAAGGGCTTCCTCACCCGGGACCCCGTGAAGTCCCGCGCACTGATCCCCACCCAGCGTGCCCGGGACGTGCTGACCGGGCGCGGGGGCCAGGGAGGGCAGGTCATCTCCCTCGCCTCTCGCGCACCGTCCCGCAGCCCTTCGCGACTCGTCGATGTCCCCATCGTGGGGCGAGTGGCAGCGGGTCAGCCCATCCTCGCCGAGGAGCGGATCGAGGACACCGTCCAGGTAGACTCCTTCTTCCTGGGCGCGGGTCGGAAGGTCTACGGCCTTCGGGTGCAGGGCGACTCGATGATCGGCGACGGAATCCTGCCCGGCGACTACATCTTCGTCCGCAAGCAGTTGAACGCCGACGATGGCGACATCGTCGTCGCGATGATCGACGACGAGGCCACTGTGAAGAGGGTCTACTTCGAAGGGGACCGGATTCGCTTCCAGCCCTCCAATCCGCGCATGGCCCCCATCTACGTGCGGGAGTCGGACTTCCGCAGCACGATGATCCTCGGCATCGTCGTCGGCATCTACCGCCGGCTGAAGTAGGCTGGTGCCTCGACTACCCGCGGGTCTTGGCCTGGCGGATGTACCGGTCGAGGTCCTCCCGGTCGATGAGGGAGAGGATCTCGATCGTGTTCTGCCGCTCCGGACGCCGGTAGATGAGCCGGACGTCGGTCGCCACCCGGACCCGGTAGTAGCCGGGGAGCCCCTCGAGGGGAATCGCCCGCAGGCTCGGGTGGCGATGATCGAGCGCGAGGAGGTGCGCCTGCTTGAATGCGCCCCGCTGGATGCGCCGGTCCCACCGATCGAGCGAGTCGTAGAACTCCCGGGTGTATACGGGGAAGAGCCATGTCTCCGCGTCCCCCGGCTCGGTATCCGCCGGCGCCGCCGGACCCGGTGAAGCGGAGTGGATCCCCTGCTTCCCGGCGAGCGCGCGGGAGAGTTCCTCCGACAGCTCCCGCTCCCGCTCGCGCGCCCGCTCCAGCCGGGTCTCGAGGGCGCCGACCCGGGCCGACAGGTCCTTCGATTCGACCCGGGCGCGATGTGCCTCCTGGGTAGCGTCGAGGGCGCGAACGGCCTCCAGCTCGCTCCGGGTGGCGGCCACCTCCTTGCGCGCCATCCCCAGTTCCTCCCGCGCGCGTGCGGACTCCTCGACGGCGCGGGACTCCGCCGCACGAGCCTCCCGGAGCGCTCCCTGGAGCTTCTCCCGCTGCTCCTCGCTCCTGCGGCGGGCCTCGGCCGCGCTCGCCTCCGCGCCCTCCTCCGATTGCCGGAGCTGCTGCTCCTTTCGCGCCAGGGCCCCGGCGAGGAGTTCGGCCCGGGCCGCCGGATCCTCCTCGGCGGACGCCTGCGGAAGGCTCCCCTCCGATGGAGCCTCGGGGGGGGCGAAGTAGTGCCTGGCGAGATCGTCCAGGAGGGGGTTCGCGGTCTTGCGGACCGCCGGATTCCGGTCGGAGAGAACCCGCCACAGGGCGAGGGCCACCGGTGCGTCGCCGGCGCCCACGTCGAGCAGGTCGTCGGCGCACTCCGGGTCGAGCTCCAGCAGGGAGAGAGGGGGACGTTCGAATACCTTCTCGAGCGCTGCCAGGACGGCGCGTCCGGCAACCGGGTTCGCACGGACCTCGTCGGCGATGACGTCGCAGCGCTCCACGTCTCCGAGGGACTCGCTCCGGAAGCCGGGGATCGAGAGCCGCTGCTCCTTGACGAGCGTGCGCGTCTCCTCGGGCGTGAGCGCGACGAAGAGAAAGACGGAGAGCTGGTCCCGCGACAGCTCGGCGAGCGGCGCATCCTGCACCTGGGAGGGAACGCCCTTCGCCATTTGACCGACCGTTCAATCCAGCGGAGGGAACACGGGCCGGACCGACCGGATACCGCCCCGGTCCACCTCGTACACGTAGCCGCGAGCCCGGCGCACCGGCACGTCCGAGACGCGCGAGGCCGACCCGGCGCAGAGGACCGGCGTGGGGCCGGCGGCCCCGGGGATGTCGATGCGGAAGGCGCAGTGCCGGTGGCCGTGAAGGACGCCGGCGACCCGAACGTCCGACACCATCCGGATCACCTTGTCGGCGTCGAGAAGCGGCATGTGCGCCACCATGGCATCGGAGCGGATGCGTTCCCGGGGCAGGATGAGGTGGTGGTGGAGGGCGAGAAGGACCGCCCTTCCCTCCTTCACCTGTTCCCGCACCAGCTCCCGGCAGGCCTGGAGCTGGCTCGACCCGAGCATGCCCGGGGTCTCGTGGGGGTCCTCGCCGTACTGGGAGCTGTCGAGCGCGACGATGGCCACCTCGGGCGACGGAAGGGCGGCGAACGGATAGGTCGCCTCCGCGACGCGCATGCCCTTTCCGTCGGGCCCCACCATGCGAAGAAAGCGCGCCGTCTTCACCGACTCGGCGGTCCACACGTCGTGGTTGCCCGGAACGATCGTGAGCTTTCCCGCGTCGGCGAAGCGGCGAAGCAGCTTCGCGGCCCGCTCGAATTCGCTCGCCTCCGCGGAAAGGGTCAGGTCACCGGTGACCACGAGGTGATCGATGCCGGCCTGCTCGAGCCCCTCGAGGACGCGCTGCGCGAGCCGGACCGAGTACTTGTCGCAGTCCCGGGGAACGTGGCCGTTCCGCGGGTATCGGCCGCGATCGGAGAGGTGGAGGTCGGAGACGTGGCCGAGGCGCAATCGAAAGGGATGCTATCGACCGGCGGCTGGGGCGTCAAACGAACAGGTGATCGCTTGACCACCCCCGATCCTGTCTTAGATCGACCCTCGGGGTCCTGTCGGATATCCTCCCCAGAGCCGGTGCCGTGCGTCTCCAAGGAAAGTGATGAAGGAGCTAGCCATGTCGGAGAAGAAGAAGGAGGCGGTGGGCGCCCAGGTGGCACCGGCGATGGGACCGCCAGCCCTCATCAACAAGGAGGACATTCCCCAGGTCCTGCCCATTCTCCCGCTCCGGAACTCGGTCTTCTTCCCCGGGGGCGTGCTCCCGCTGGCGGTCGGCCGTCAGAAGACCATCGCCCTCATCAAGGACGCGGTTCGCGACGAGCAGGTGATCGGTGTCGTCACCCAGCGGAGGGCCGAGGAGGAGGATCCCGGCGCCGCCGACCTCTACACGGTCGGCACGGTCGCCCGTATCGTCAAGCTGCTCAAGATGGGGGAGGACAACTACTCGCTCGTGGTCCAGGGTCTCGCCCGGGTCCGCGTGCTCGACCTCGTGCAGGAGACGCCCTACCTCAAGGCGCGCGTCGAGCCGGTGGAGGACAAGACCTCCGTGGACGAGGTCGAGGTCGAGGCCCTCGCCATCAATCTCAAGAAGCTCGCCCGAGAGGTGATCGAGCTGATGCCGGAGCTGCCGACGGCCGCCACCGAGCTCGTCGACTCCATCACCCACCCCGGCCACCTCGCCGACCTGATCGCCGCCAACGTCGACGTCCCCATCGAGGAGAAGCAGCAGGTCCTCGAGACGGTGGATCTCAAGGCGCGCATGAAGCTGGTCCTCGAGCTCCTCAACCGCAAGCGGGAGATCCTGAAGCTCTCGAACAAGATCGACAGCGCCGTGAAGGGCGAGATGTCGAAGACCCAGCGCGAGTACTACCTGCGCCAGCAGCTCAAGGCCATCAAGGAGGAGCTGGGCGAGCTCGGCGAGGAGGAGGAGGAGCTCGACGAACTGGGGGAGCGGCTGAAGAAGGCCGGCCTCCCGCCCGACGTGGAGAAGGTGGCCAACAAGGAGCTCAACCGGCTGAAGAGCATTCCCACCGCCAGCTCCGAGCACTCGGTCGCCCGCACCTACCTCGACTGGATCGCCGACCTCCCCTGGGCCAAGAAGACCGAGGACAACCTCGACATCGAGAACGCGAAGCAGATCCTCGACGCCGACCACTACGGACTCGAGAAGATCAAGAAGCGCATCCTCGAGTACCTGGCCGTCCGCAAGCTGAAGAACGACATGCGCGGCCCCATCCTCTGCTTCGTCGGGCCGCCTGGCGTGGGCAAGACCTCGCTCGGCCAGTCGATCGCCCGCGCCACCGGACGCAAGTTCGTCCGGCTCAGCCTGGGTGGCGTCCGCGACGAGGCGGAGATCCGCGGCCACCGACGCACCTACGTGGGAGCGCTGCCGGGTCGGATCATCCAGTCCATGAAGAAGGCCGGGGCCAACAACCCCACCATGATGCTCGACGAGATCGACAAGCTGGGCGCCGACTTCCGCGGCGACCCGAGCGCGGCCCTCCTCGAGGTGCTCGATCCGGAGCAGAACTTCAGCTTCTCCGATCACTACCTCGACGTGCCCTTCGACCTCTCGAAGGTCATGTTCATCGCCACCGCGAACCTGCTCGATCCCGTCCCGTCGCCCCTGCGCGACCGCATGGAGATCCTGGAGCTTCCCGGCTACACCTTCGAGGAGAAGGTTCGCATCGCCCAGCAGCACCTGGTTCCGAAGCAGCTGAAGGAGCACGGGCTCGGGCCAGAGGCCGTCGAGTTCTCCGAGAAGGCGCTCATCAAGATCATCATGGCCTACACCCGGGAGGCTGGCGTCCGGAACCTCGAACGGCGCATCGCCGACGTGGCGCGATCCGTGGCGGTCGAGGTGGCCGCAGGCAGGCTCCCGGAGGGCGCCCGGCGCGCCATCGGGGAGGCCGACCTCGCCGACATGCTCGGACCCGAGAAGTTCTACAACGAGACGGCCGAGCGCACCGAGATCCCGGGCGTGGCCACGGGGCTCGCCTGGACCGCGGCCGGCGGCGATCTGCTCTTCATCGAGGCCACCCGCATGACCGGCAAGGGGTCGCTCACCCTCACCGGGCAGCTGGGCGACGTCATGAAGGAGTCGGCCCAGGCGGCACTCTCCTACCTCCGCTCCAAGGCCGACCACCTGGGCATCCCCAACAACTTCCTCGAGAAGACCGACATCCACATCCACTTCCCGGCGGGTGCCATCCCCAAGGACGGGCCGAGCGCCGGGGTGACCATCCTCACCGCGCTCGTGTCCCTCCTGACCGGCATCCGCGTCCGGAAGGACGTGGCCATGACCGGGGAGGCCACGCTGCGCGGTCTCGTTCTCCCGGTGGGCGGCATCAAGGAGAAGGTGCTCGCCGCGCACCGGGCCGGGATCAAGCGGGTGATCCTGCCGGCCCGCAACGAGAAGGACCTGGTTGACGTGCCGGAGCAGGCCCGCAAGGAGCTCGAGTTCATCTATGCAACCCACATGGACGATGTCCTGGGGGCTGCGCTCGAGGAGAACCCGGTGGGCCGGAAGGTCCCTCCCCCGCCCCCGCCCGAGGGGTCCACGAAGACCCCGGAGGTCCGGGCCTGACCCTCTTGCGGGGCCACGCCGGATGGCCCGCTTCCTGACATCCGTGTCATAGTGCTCGCCGTTCGCTCGGGTCGCTGCGTCGCGGTCCGGAGGGTGCGGAGTGATACGCCGGGTCGACCGTTACGAACTCCTCGAGCAGGTGGGAACCGGCGGAATGTCGGTCGTCTACCGTGGTCGCGACACGTCGCTCGACCGGGAGGTCGCGGTCAAGGTGCTCCACCCCCACCTCGCCACCCGGCCCGAATCCCGTGCCCGTTTCTCCCGCGAGGCCCGGGCGGTGGCTCGACTCTCCCACCCTGGCATCGTCGAGATCCACGACTACTCGGGGGACGACGCTCCGGAGAGCTGGCTCGTCACCGAGTTCGTCCACGGACGAACCTTGCGGGTCTTCGCCGAGCAGGTGGGCTTCCCGCTCCCCGAGATGGGGGCGCTCGTGGGGCTCGCCCTGGCCGACGCACTCGTCCACGCCCACGCAGCCGGGGTCATCCACCGGGATCTCAAGCCCGAGAACGTCATGATCTCGGAGGCCGGGGGGCGTTCCGCGGTGAAACTCGCCGATTTCGGGATCGCCCGGATCCTCTCCCAGGACGACCGGATGACCATGACGGGAGCGCTGGTGGGGTCTCCCAACCACATGGCGCCGGAGGTGGTGGACGGCGGCGAGGCCGACGAGCGTTCCGACATCTTCTCGCTCGGGACCATCCTCTACTGGATGTGCACGGGGCGCTTGCCCTTCGAGGGTCCCAATCCGAGCGCGACGCTGCACCGCCTGGTGAACGGCGACTTCCCCGATCCACGCTCGGTGAACCCAGCCCTTTCCGGTCCTCTCGCCCGGATCATCGTCTCCTGCCTCGCGCTCGATCCCGCGGGACGTCCGGCCAGCGCGGAGGCACTCCGCACCGAACTGTCCGACATGCTCGCCGCAGACGGGATCGCCCGCCCTGCGGAGGTGCTGGCGAACTTCCTCACCGATCCCCGCGGGACGGAGGCGGCGCTCCGGCCGATACTCGTGGAGGCGCGGTTCCGGCGCGGACGGGAGCATCTCGCCCGGGGCGAGGTGGCGCTCGCCCTTTCGGACTTCGACGGTGTGCTCGCCCTCGAACCCGATCATCCGGAGGTGCTGGCCAGTCTTGCGACGGTGGCCCGGGACGACCGGAGGCGAAGGGCCTCTCGCATCGCGATCGGGGTGGTCCTGGGGAGCGCGGTCACGGTCCTCCTCGTCCTCGGGGTGGCCCGGTATGGAACGTCGCTCGTTCCCGGTACGGAGAAGGTCCCCGACCTCCCGTCTTCCGGCTCGACATCGGCGGGGTCGCCCTCCCCTTCACCGCCCACGGCCGGTGCAGGCCCTGCGGCGACACCCGGAGTCCAGGAGGCGGGTTCGGTGCTCCGGCCCCCGGATGACGCGCAGCGCCCCTCCACGCCCCGGAGGGCACCGAACGTTCCCCTCGCCGTCCTGGTGCGTCCGTACGCCCAGCGCGTGCTCCTGGACGGCGTGGAGGTGGCGAAGGATCAGCAACGGGTGGTTCTCTCGCTGTCTCCGGGTGTGCATCGACTCCGGTTCGAGCACACCTGCTGCGAACCCTACGACCGGGAGATCTCGGCCGCCTCCGCCGAGCACCTGGGCGAGATGAAGGTGCCGCTCGTCCCCCGCCCCGCCCTCCTGCGCGTCGGCGGTGATCCCTCCACCCAGGTGTACCTGGACGGCAAGCTCCTCGGTTCGGCCGGGGACTCGCAGCGTGAATCCTTCCGCGTCCGAGTGCCCCAGGACGGTCCGAGCCCGTACGAGGGAGACGTCGATCTGTCCCTCCTGGCGCCTGGTCGGCGGGCCATCTCCTCCAGCGTCCGCATCCGGGCCGGGCAGGACGTCGTGGTCCCGGCGCTCTCGGCGGAGGATGCGCGTCGATGATCGCCCTCCTCCTCGCCCTCGCGATCGCCACACCGGAGGCGGACCTGAAGCGCGCCCGGGATCGCTACGAGTTCGGTGCCTACCCGGACGCCGCCGCGGCCTCGCGCGAGGTCCTGGGGGCGACACCGGCCCCACCCGTTCTCGTCGCGCTCGAGGCCTGGCGGGTCCTCGGGCTCGCCGAGTACCAGCTGGGGGACCGGACGGCGTCCCGGAAGGCGTTCATCCAGCTCCTCCTCCTCGACCCCGACCAGACGCTCGACCCCTTCCTGGTCCCACCGCCCATCGTCGAGTTCTTCGACCGGGTTCGCGCCGACGCCGAGCCGCAGCTCGCCCCCATCCGGGAGCAGAAGAGGCAGCAGTACGAGCTGGAGCGGGCCGCCGAGGAGGCCCGGCGCCGGCTGGCAGCGGAGGAGGCCATCCGGAGCGGTCCTCCGTCGAAGGTGGTGGTCGTGGAGGAGCACATCTACCTGCTCAACTTCCTGCCGTTCGGAGTGGGGCAGTTCCAGAACGGTGACACCACCAAGGGGATCATCATCGCGGTCTCGCAGGTGGTCTTCGGGGCCGTCAACCTGGGTTCGATCTTCGTCCACAACGCCATCGCGCAGGACAGCTCCCGGCGTTGCTCCGTGAGCACCGCCACCAACTGCAGCAACCCCCCCATCCCCGACTCGGACCGCCAGCTCCTCTCCAACATCGACGTCATCAAGTACGTGTCGGCGGGGCTCTTCTGGGGGATGTACGCCTACGGGGTCGCCGACTCGCTCATCCACTACGTGCCGCGCATCGAGACCGAGATCACCCCGGGCAAGGCGGCCGTGAAGCTAAGCTGGGATTTTTAGTTCCAGGAGCACGACCTTGGCGGACCTGGTCCATCGCGCCCCGGAGGCGCCCCCCCGAACGATCCCCATCTCCCGGAGGATCACGACGGTGGGGCGCGATCCAGCGAGCGCCGTCCGCATCGACGACCCGACGCTCCCCGCCACGGCATTCCACATCCTCGCCGACGGCGACGCATTCACGGCCGCGGCCCACTCCGGCGTGGAGATGACCGTGAACGGCCGGCGGCGCACCACCTGCCGCCTGGCGCCCGGCGACGTGGTCCGGATCGGTGTGCACGAGATCCTGTTCTCCCCCCCGGCCACCCCACCACCCGCCCCGGGCCCGCGGGAGGATCCCCTCGTCCGGTTCTCCCGCCGCCTCCTCGAGGCGGGCTCGCTCGAATCGCTGCTCGACGCCCTGCTCGATGCCCTGCTCGAGGTGACCCGCGCCGACAAGGGTTTCGTCATCGAGCTCGCCGATGGCGAACCCCAGGTGAGGGCCTCCCGGAACGTCGCCCCGGGAAGGGTCAAGGACGCCGTCTCGAGCGTGTCCGACTCCATCCTGCGAAAGGTGCTGGAGACCCAGCGCCCTCTCGTCGTGGCCGATGCGCTCCACGACGCCGAGTGGTCCAGCTCCGAGTCGGTGATCGACCTGAGGCTGCAGTCGGTGATGTGCGCACCTCTCCTCGCGCGCGGAGAGGTGTTCGGCGCCATCTACCTCGGCAACGACAGCGTGCGGAACCTCTTCGACGAGCGCTCGCTCGAGACCCTGACCGTCTTCGCATCGCAGGCCTCGCTCCTCCTCCAGAACGCGCTCCTGCTCCGGGACCTCCGGCGGGAGAACGAGGCGCTGCGGGAGGCCATCGACACCCGTCGCTACGGCGACCTGCTCGGTGCCGGCCCGAGCATGCGCGAGGTCTTCCGGCGCATCGAGAAGGTTGCGCCCACCGACGTCACCGTGCTCGTCCAGGGCGAGACCGGAACCGGGAAGGAACTCGTGGCCCGGGAGATCCACAGGCGGTCTC
>SESG01001857.1_pt1 | contig 20519 bp, 20 predicted proteins | sample 3171421 | NCBI WGS metagenome assembly SESG01 (sample SAMN10866946, study PRJNA518727) | freshwater metagenome | biome: subpolar coniferous forest; feature: holomictic lake; material: water; isolation source: holomictic Lake 227, 6 m and 8 m depth | place: Canada: near Kenora, Ontario | collected... | reverse complement strand
CGACGACATGACCCTCCAGGACGGCTTTGGCTACCCCCTTCCCTCCCGCACCCTGCTCGTCACCCTGCGCATCGGCACCTCCCCGGAGAACTGAGACATGACGACTCGATCCGCTTCGCTCCCGCTCCTTCTCCTGCTCGCATCGGCCGGCGCCTGCACCACGCAGGTGGTCTGCACCTCCGACCAGGTCTCGGTGGACGGACGCTGCCTCTCGCTCTCCAGCGACCCGCAGAACTGCGGGGCCGTCGGCCGCTCCTGTGCGAGCGGCGAGAGCTGCTCGGCCGGCCTCTGCTGCCTGGGAAGCCAGTGCCCGCCGGCCGTCTACGCCGCCTGCTTCAACTCCAGTTCCGTGCAGGGGGCCACCTCCTCGGCCGTGCCGGTGGGGGCGCCGGTGGCGGTCGAGTCGGGCCCCATCGCCCTGGCCTGGCAGGGCACGAAGCTCTGGGTGGCGAACTCCATGAGCAACACCCTCGACCGGATGAGCGTGTCGCCTTCCGGGCTCCTCCCCGACGGCCCCTTCCCCACCGTGACCATCCCGATCTCCGGCTCCTTCTCCGACCTGGAGTACCTGGCCGAGAAGGACGGGCTCCTCTACGTCTCGAATGCCGCGGTGGGTTCACTCCTCGTCGTCGATCCTTCGGCCCCGGTCGGACAGCAGGTCCAGGCCGAGGTGATGCTCGGCGCCTACTCCTACCCCCAGGGCATCGCCTTCTCGGGGGGCAAGGCCTACGTGGCGCTCAACGGCTCCAACGCCATCGCCGTCGTGGACCTCGCGACCCGCAAGCTCACGAGGACGATCGACCTCTCCGCGCTCGCCGGAACCGGCGCCGGCGCCATGCCGTCCCGGCTGGTCGTCTCGGGCGGCCGGGTCTACGTCACCCTCTGGAACCTCTCCGCCACCACCTGGGAGCCCATCGCCGGCCAGCACGGGCTCCTGGCCGTCCTCGACGCCGCCACCGATGCCCTCGTACCCGGCGTGAATCCGGTGGACCTGGGGAGCGGCTGCCTCGACACCGCCGGTCTCGCCTTGCAGGGCTCCACCCTCTGGGTCACCTGCGGCTTCGTCCCCTGGGACGCCGAGAGCCCTTCCCAGATCACCGGGTCCGCCTTCGTGCCGGTCAACCTCTCCGGCGCGGCCCCGGTGGTGGGCGCCCCGGTGCCGGTGACGCACGCCTCCCCCGGGACGCTCGTCTTCTGCAACGGGCTGGGCTACGCCGCGGACGACTTCTCCGGCGACGTGCTCCGCTTCGACCCCGGCTCGCGCTCCGTGACCGCCCAGGGGGTGGTCTGCGCGCCCACGAGCACGGGGGCGGCCTTCCTCGCCGACGTGGCCTGCGGGCGATGACCCGTCTCGCCCCACCTCTCCTCGCGCTCGCCGCCCTCCTCTCGGCGCTGCCGGCCGGCGCGGCGGAACCGCTGCCCCGCGGCGAGCCGGTCTGGCTCGGCCCTCCCGCCCCGGCCCGGCCGGTGCGCGTGGTCTCCCTGGCACCGAGCCTCACCGACACCGTCATCGCGCTGGGCGAGGCCGGCCGGCTCGTGGGCGTGACCCGGTACGATACTTCACTGGAAGTGAAATCACTCCCCCGGGTGGGCGGGTTCCTCGACCCGAGCCCGGAGGCGGTGCTGGGGCTCCGTCCCGACCTGGTCCTCTGGCTGGCCGACGGGGGCGCCTATCCGGCCGTCCGGCGCATCGCCGAGCTGGGGGTTCCGGTCCTGGCGCTCCCGGTGGTGGGGGTCCCCGACGTGCTCCGCGCCGCCCGGCGGGTGGGTGCCGCGCTCGGCAACTCCGAGGCCGGGGAGCGGCTCGCCGCGGAGCTGGAGGCCGCCGTCCGGGCCGCCGAGGAGCGGGCCGCCTCGCTCCCGCACCGGCGGGTGATGCTCGTCATCGGGCGCGACCCGCTCGTGGTGGCCGGCCCCGGGAGCTATCCCGACGCGCTCCTGCGGATCGCCGGCGGGGTGAACGTCGTGAAGGGGGACCGCCCCTGGCCGATCTACTCCCTGGAGCGGGCCGTGGCCGACGACCCCGACCTGGTGGTGGACGCCGCGGTGAACGAGCCGGCCGACACCATCTCGCGCCTCTCCGCCATCCCGGCCGTTCGATCCGGGCGCGTGGTCCGCCTCCCCGACGACCGGGTGCTCCGCCCCGGTCCGCAGCTCCCCGCCGCGCTCCGCCAGCTCCAGTCGGCGCTGGGGACGCCGGCCGGAGGGAAGCCGTGACCGGCCGCCGCCTCGCCATCGCGCTCCTGGCGGGCCTGGCGACGCTCGCCGCCTGCACCGCGGCGGCGTTGCTCCTCGGCCCGCAGCCGATCTCGCTCGGGGCGGCTCTCTCGGGCGTCGAGCCCGACCGGGCCATCCTCCTCGGGCTGCGGCTGCCGAGGGTGATCCTCGGGGCGCTGGTGGGGGCGGCGCTCGCCGCGGCCGGGGTGGCGCTCCAGGCCTTGCTCCGCAACCCGCTCGCCGAGCCCTTCGTCCTGGGGGTCTCGGGCGGCGCGGCGCTCGGGGGCACCGCCGCACTCGCCGCCGCGGCGGCCGCCGGCCCGGGCTCGATCCTCGGCGCGGCGCTCGGCTCGGGCGTGTCGGTGGCGCTCGGGGCCTCCATCGGCGCCGCCGGCTCCACGGCGCTCGTCTTCGCGCTGGGGCGGATCGGCGGGAAGCTCGTGCCGGAGGCGGCGCTGCTCGTGGGGGTCGTCTTCAACGCCTTCGCGGCCGGCGTCATCACGGTGGTGAAGGTGATGGTCCCGCCGGAGGAGGCGGCCCGCCTCCTCTACTGGCTCATGGGGGCGGTGGGGTACGCCACGCCCGCCACCATCGCAACCGGCGCCCTCTTCGTGGGTGTGGCCGTGGCCGTGCTCGTCGCCGCGTCGGGGTGGCTCAACCTGCTCTCCCTCGGGGACGACGAGGCCTCGTCGCTGGGCGTGGACGTGGGGCGCTCCCGGGCCATCGTCTTCCTGGCGGCGAGCCTCGCCACCGGCGCCGCGGTGGCGCTGGCCGGGCTCGTGGGCTTCGTGGGGCTCATCGTCCCCCACCTGCTCCGGCGGGTCCTCGGCCCGGACCACCGCATCCTGCTCCCGGCATCGGTCCTCTTCGGCGCCGCCTTCCTGGTCCTCGCCGACGCCGCCGCCCGGCTCGCCTTCCTGCCGCTCGGCTCCGAGCCGCCGGTCGGTGCCCTCACCGCGCTCCTCGGCGGCCCGCTCTTCCTGTGGATGCTTCGCCGGACCGAGGGGAACGCCTAGGATGGGGACCATGACCCCTCGCCGCGCCTGGCTCGCCGCGACCCTGCTCGCCGTGATCCTCCTGGGATCGGCGGTCGCGCTCGCCACGCTGCTCGAGCCCCACACGCGCGACTTCGACCGGACGGTCGGGCTCTCGCTCTGGAAGATCGACTTCCACCAGCAGATCGACCCCGAGGTGATGAGCTACGCCGTGAACCTCGCGGCGAGCCAGGGCATCCAGGGGCTCGTCAACCTGGCCGGCGGTCGCGTCGGCGGCGGGCTGGAACGGCAGATCGAGGCGGCCGCCCGCTTCCCCGGGCGCGTGCTGGTCTTCCTGGAGCTGGACGAGCGGGGTTGCTGCGACGAGGCCTGGGTGAACCGGGAGGTGGCGCAGGTCGTCGCCGGGCAGGCCGCCGGTGCACGCGGAGTGTACCTGCCCCGCCCGCTCGTCACCCCCGACGGCACGGGCGTCCCGCTCGACGCACCCCTGCTCGACCCGCTCTGGCAGGCGATCGAGCGGCTCGCGCTGCCGGTGGCCTTCGACCCGGGGACCGGCGCAGGCCCGCGGCAGAGGCTCGAGCGGCTCCTGGAGCGGCAGCCGCGCGTCCGCTTCGTGGCGCTCGGGATGGCCGGCATGGCTGCCATCCCGGTCGAACTCGGCGCTCTCCTCGCGCGGAGCCCCAACCTGTACGTCGACACGGCGGGTGCGCTGCCGGCGCTCTCCCGCGACCGCACCGCGGCGCGCGACCTGCTCGTCGCCCACGCCGACCGGGTGCTCCTCGGGACCGACCTCTCCTGGCTGCAGGGGCCGCGCCCCGACCTGCGCGCGCTCGTCATCGGCGGGGGCACGCCGGTGAAGGCGCGCGAGCCGCTGGCGCGCTACTTCGACTCCACCTGGCGCTTCCTCGACTCGGGCGACCCGGACATCCCCGGCCCCGTGGGCGGGGACCCGGTGATGCAGGGGCTCGCGCTCCCGCGGGAGGCGCTCGACCGCATCTACCGCGGGAACGCCCGCGCGCTGCTCGGATTCGGCGACCTGGGGGCCCGGTGAGGGAGCCCCTTCCGGCCCGGCCGCTGCCCGCGGCGGGAACGCCGCTCGTCGAGGCGGAGGGCGTCTCCTTCTCCTACGGCGCGCAGACGGCGCTCCGGGAGGTCTCGTTCACTGCGCGTGCGGGTGAGCTCGTGGCGCTGGTGGGGCCGAACGGGGCCGGCAAGAGCACCCTCCTGCGCCTGGCCGCGGGGCTCCTGGTCCCGTCCGCCGGAAGGGTGAGGGTGGGGGGGCTCGACGCCCCCACCGCCCCGCGCCGGGCGCTCGCCCGGGTGTGCGCGCTCGTCCCCCAGGAGCCGCGGGCCCCCTGGCCCTTCACGGTCCGCGAGGCGGTGATGATGGGGCGCGCGCCGCACCAGGGGCTGCTCGCGGTGGCCGGCCCCTTCGACCGGGGCGCGGTGCAGGGCGCGCTCGAGGCCTGCGACCTCGTGGCGCTGGCCGACCGGCGGCTCGACGCCCTCTCGGGCGGGGAGCGGCGCCGGGTCTTCTTCGCCCGGGCGCTCGCGCAGGAGCCGCGCGTGCTGCTGCTCGACGAGCCCACCGCCTTCCTCGATCTCGCCCACCAGGTGGCGGCCATGGAGATGGCGCGGGTGGCGGCGCGCGGCGGGCTCTGCGTGGTGGCGGTCCTGCACGATCTGAACCTGGCCGGCGAGTCGGCCGACCGGATCGTGGTGCTCTCCCGCGGCCGGGTGGTCGCCGACGGCCCCCCGCGCGAGGTCCTCTCCGCCGAGCGGGTGAGCGAGGTCTGGGGGGTGCCGGTGTGGCGAGGGGAGAACGGGACCACCGGCGCGCCGGTGGTGCTGCCGGTCACGTCCCTGGGACGCCGAACTTGATCATGGCGGCGAGCGTGCGGAAGGTGGCTCCGCCGAAGCTCTGCCGGTAGGCGAACTCGGCTCCGAATCCGCTGATCGTGAACCCGGCCCCCAGCGCCCACCACTGGAGCTTCTGCCCGTCGTCGTAGAGCCAGCCGCCCCGGAGCGAGGCCACGTCGAAGAGGAAGACCTCGGCACCGGCCCCCCACTTGTCGTCGTGGGTGCCGTCGGCGCCGAAGTCCCGGTTCCAGTCGATGTTCACGTGGAACGCGCTGTCGGGCCCGACGGAGACTCCGGCCCCCATGCCGATGGGCAGGAGGTCGGGGTGGTAGGTGTTGATGAGGTTGTAGCCCACGAAGGCGCCGGAGAAGAACTTCCCGATGCGCAGCAGGGCGCCCACGGTGCAGGTGAAGGCGCTCGCGCTGCCCCAGTCGGAGTACAGGTTGAGGTAGGTGCCGGTCGCGCCGAGGTAGAGGTTGTCGCCGATCGGGTAGGCGATGGCCAGGTTGAGCATCCCGCCGAAGGCCCCCTTCGTGGAGTACCCCAGCGTGGTCACGTAGTTGTAGGAGAAGCCGGCCGCGACCGGGCTGGACTGGGAGTCCACCACCGAGCCGCCGAACATGGTGGCGTCGGTGTCGGCCCCCACCCGGTACATGAGCCCCGCCAGCTCCACCACGAAGCGCCGCTGAACCGCCAGCGCGGCCGGGTTGTAGAAGATGGCGTCGTTGTCCCCGGACACGGCCCGGTAGGCGGCCATGCCGAGCGAGCGTGCGTAGACGTAGTTCGTGGGCGTGGGGGGGAGAGGCCCCTCGTCGCCGAGCGCGGTCGGCGCCTGGAGGGCGAGCAGGGATGCAGCGGCAGCGAGGAGGCGGCGCACCCTGGAACGATATCATCGGCCGGGCTAGATTGGCCCGCCATGTCGAAGATCCGAAAGGCCGTCATCCCCGCCGCAGGCCTCGGCACCCGCTTTCTCCCCGCGACGAAGGCCGTCCCCAAGGAGCTCCTGCCCATCGTCGATCGCCCCACCATCCAGTACATCGTCGAGGAGGCGGTGGCGGCCGGCGTGGACGAGGTGATCCTGGTCTGCGCGCGCGGCAAGGACTCCATCGTCGATCACTTCGACATCGCCCCGGAGCTCGAGGCCCGCCTGTCCCAGACCGGCAAGGACGCGCTGCGGGAGCAGATGCGGGCCATCGCCAAGATGGCGAACGTGGTGACCGTCCGGCAGCAGGAGCCGCTCGGGCTGGGGCACGCGGTCCTCTGCGCGCGGCAGCTCGTGGGGGACGAGCCCTTCATCGTCATGCTGGGGGACGACATCATCGACTCCGCGGTGCCGGCGGCGAAGCAGCTCGCCGACTGTCACGAGCGCAACGGGCTCGGCACCATCGCCCTCATGGAGGTGCCGGCGGCCGAGACCTCGATGTACGGCATCGCCGCGGGGCCGGCCCTCGACGAGCGCACCATCCGCATCGAGCGGCTGGTCGAGAAGCCGAAGAAGGACGCGCCCTCCAACCTGGCCGTCATCGGCCGCTACGTGCTCCCGTCGCGCATCTTCTCCATCCTGGAGGAGGTGAAGCCGGGCGTGGGCGGGGAGATCCAGCTCACCGACGCGCTCGCGGTGCTGGCGCGCGAGGAGGGGCTCCTCGGCTACCGCTTCGAGGGGGAGCGGCACGACGCCGGCGACCGCTTCGGCTTCCTGAAGGCCAACATCGCCTTCGCGATGCAGCGCCCGGAGCTGCGGGAGCCCTTGCTCGCCTACATGCGGACGCTCGTCGGGTAGCGCCGGCGGCGCGGCCCCCTCCTACGGGGGGGCGCAGGTGGACGGACAGTCGGTCCAGTCGGGCAGACCCGGGACGCGGTGGTCGGGGAAGTTCACGTTCGCGCACTTCATGTCGGCCACGTCGCCGCTCGCGACCAGCTCCATCACCTTCCTGCACTCGGCCCAGACGGTGCTGGTGGCGCCGGCCCAGAGCTTGGTGGTCCCGGTGTCGTACCAGACGAAGAAGCGCGCGCGCACGGTGCGGCCGTTCCCCTTGAAGAGCTTCGCCATGGATGCGTAGGCGAGGGAGTAGTTCTCCCAGATCTTGTCGTTCTGCGCCCGCGTGACCGGGAACGGGTCGGTGTAGGTGTTGCCGTGGAGCTTCAGCTGCCCGTCCTTCTCCAGGGCGTAGCGCTCGTACCAGCGCTCCGACTCGTTGGCGAGCCGGTAGGCCGCGTACTGCCAGTTGCCGGTGCCCAGGATCCAGATGGCCTTCGCGGTCGGCGTCGAGCTCGTGCCGAAGTAGTTGGTGGAGTCGATGAAGGCGAGCGCGCGCCCCCGGCCGTTCGCGCCGCCGAAGTAGGTCATGTAGATGTCGGGGTGCTTCGCCGTGTCCACCAGGTCGGTGTCCTGGTAGACGTACTGATCGTAAAGTGTGCGCGAGAAGGTGTCGGTGGCGCCGGTCAGGGCGATCTTCACCAGCGGGTCGGTGAAGACCGGGTCGGGGATGTCGTTGAGCGACGGTCCGGCCGGCGAGCTGGAGCTGGTGCAGGCGGCCAGGGTCAGGGTGGCGAACAGCGCGACGAGGTACCGATCGGGGCGTACGCGGTGTAGGTGCATGGGACCCTCCGGAGGTATCTTGGCAGAGGATCCCGGGTGCGCGCCAGACCCGGTTGCTACACTCAGGACCCCCGTGCTCGTCGAGATCGCCGTCGCCACCGCCGTCCGCGGTACTTTCACCTATCGTGTACCCTCGCGCCTGGCCGGCGAGGTCATGCTGGGGAGCCGCGTCGCCGTCCCGTTCGGGAAGAGCGCGCGCGCCACCGGGTACGTGGTGGGGCTGCCCACGGTGCCGCCGCCCGGGGTGGAGCTCAGGGACGTGGCCGCGGTGCTCGACGAGTTCCCCCCCTTCACCGCTCCGCTGCTCCGGCTCATCCGCTGGGCGGAGGACTACTACCTCGTCCCGCCCGGAGAGCTGATGCGGGCGGCCCTGCCGCCCGGGCTGAACGCGCGAAAGGGGGCGGCGGGCCCCACCCGGCGCGGCGTCGAGTTCGTGACTCCCGCCGCGGGGGCGGCCGACGCGCTCGCGAAGACCGGGGCGCGCGCCCACGCCCGCCGGGCCGTCCTCGAGTACCTGCTCGCCCGAGGGCGCATCCCGGTGGAGGAGCTGCGGGCCGCCTTCCCCAGGGGGCGGCCGGCGCTCACCGCGCTCGTGAAGGCGGGGCTCGTCTCGCTCACCACGGTCTCGGTCGCGGCCGGCGGCGACGCGCTCCTCCCGGCGGCCGAGTACCCGCCCCCGCTCACGCCCGACCAGTCGGCGGCCCTCTCTCGCATCGCCGCCGCGTCCGGCTCCTTCCGGACCTTCCTGCTCCTCGGCGTCACCGGGTCGGGCAAGACCGAGGTCTACCTCCAGGCCATCGCCGCCGCGCGCGCCGCCGGGAAGGGGGCGCTGGTGCTCGTGCCGGAGATCGCGCTCACGCCCCAGCTGGCCGGCCGCTTCCGGGCCCGCTTCGGCGACCAGGTGGCGCTCCTCCACAGCGGCCTCACCGACCGGGAGAGGCACGGCGAGTGGCTGCGGCTGCGGCGAGGCGAGGCCCGCATCTGCGTGGGGGTGCGCAGCGCCGTCTTCGCCCCCGTGCAGGACCTCGGGATCGTGGTGGTGGACGAGGAGCACGACCCCTCCTTCAAGCAGGACGACGGGCCCGGCTACCACGCGCGCGACCTCGCCGTCGTGCGCGCCCGGGAGGAGGGGGCGGTCTGCGTCCTCGGCTCCGCCACGCCGTCGCTCGAGACCCTCGAGAACGCCCGCACCGGGAAGTACGAGCGCATCGACCTCCCGCGCCGCATCGACGACCGCCCGCTGCCCGAGGTGCGCATCGTCGACCTGTCCCGGATCCGCAAGGGGGCGCCCCTGCCCGGCCTCCTCTCCCCGCCCCTCCAGGACGCCCTCGCGGCCACCGTGGCCCGGGGGCGCCAGGCCATCCTCTTCCTCAACCGGCGCGGCTTCCAGACGCTCGTGCTCTGCCGCGACTGCGGCCGGGAGGAGCGGTGCACCCGCTGCTCGGTCTCGCTCACGCTCCACGCCCGGCGCGGGGTGCTCCTCTGCCACTACTGCGGCGCGACCGAGCGGATGAACCGTCGCTGCCCCGACTGCGGCGGGGAGCGGACCGGCGTGGGGGTCGGCACCGAGCAGGTGGAGGCGACGGTCCGCGAGCTGCTCCCGCAGGCCCGGGTGGCCCGCATGGACCGGGACGCGGTGACCGGGGCCGGGGATGTGGCGGAGCTGCTGGCCCGGTTCGCGCGGCGCGAGCTCGACGTGCTCGTGGGCACGCAGATGGTGACGAAGGGACACGACTTCCCGGGCGTGACGCTCGTGGGGGTGGTGCTCGCCGACACGGCTCTCGCGCTCCCCGACTTCCGGGCCGCCGAGCGCACCTTCCAGCTCCTCACCCAGGTGGCCGGGCGTGCAGGGCGAGGCGACGACCCCGGGCAGGTGATCGTCCAGACCTTCCACCCCCACTCGCCGGCGGTCGCCTTCGCGGTGGGGCACGACCACGCCGGGTTCGCCGAGGTGGAGCTCGACCGGCGCAGATCGCTCGGCTATCCCCCCTTCGGGCGGATGCTGGCGGTCCGGGTGGAGGGTTCGGAGGAGGGTGCGCGGCGCACCGCCGAGGCGCTGGGGGAGGCGGCTCGCCAGGCCCTTCCCGCGGGCGTCACCATGCTCGGCCCCGCGCCGGCCGCCATCGAGCGGATCCGGGGGAAGAACCGCTGGCACATCCTCTTCCGCGCGCCGACCCCGTCGGCGCTGCGGAGCGTGCACCGGGCGCTCGCGGCCACCGCGCACCGGCCGCCCGGGGGGGCCTCGGTCCGCTTCGACATGGACCCGGGATCGATGCTCTGAAACGGCCGCTGACGGCAGGGATGCTGCATCTCGGCGGCTCCCCGATTATCATGCCCCGGCAACCGGGAGCCCACGAATGGTCCGCGAAATCCTCATCTGGCCCGACCCCGTCCTGAAGCAGAAGTCCATGGCCGTCGCCAAGGTAGACGACGGCATCCGGCGGCTGCTCGACGACATGTCCGAGACCATGTACGCGGCCGACGGCGTCGGGCTCGCGGCGCCCCAGGTCGGCGTGCTGAAGCGCTGCATCGTCATCGACACCTCGCCCAGGCAGGAAGGGCAGAAGCTCCTCCACCTCGTGAATCCGGTGATCGTGAAGGGCGAGGGGGAGACCACCTACACCGAGGGCTGCCTCTCCATCCCCGGCGAGTCGGAGGACGTGGACCGCTTCGCCAAGGTCTGGGTACGGGCGCTCGACTACGCCGGCAAGGAGTTCGAGGTCGAGGCCGACGAGCTGCTCGCCATCGCGCTGCAGCACGAGACCGACCACCTCGAGGGAACCGTCTTCGTGGACCACCTGTCGAGCCTCAAGCGGGAGCTCATCCGTCGCCGGATGAAGAAGCTCAAGGCCGAGCACGCCTCCGAGAAGCCCGGGGACGTGAAGAAGGCCGCGCACCACGAGTCGGCGCTGTAGCCTCCGGGCAGAGCTGCGCCACGACGCAGGCGGCGCAGTCGGGCTTTCGCGCGTGGCAGACCCGCCTCCCGTGCCAGACGAGGAGCTGGTGCGCCTTCCCCCATCGCTCGGGCGGGAGCAGCGCCGAGAGGTCCTTTTCCACCCGATCGGGGTCCTCCTGCCGCGAGAAGCGGAGCCGCCGCGCCAGCCGCCCCACGTGGGTGTCCACCGGGAAGGCGTTCCCGGCCCCGAGGTGCACGAGAACGACCCCGGCCGTCTTCCGCCCCACACCCGGCAGCGCCTCGAGCGCCTCGCGGGTGCGCGGGACCCGGCCGCCGTGCTGCTCCACGATGGCGCGGGCCGCGGCGACGATGCCCTTCGCCTTGTTCCGGAAGAGCCCCAGGGTCCGGACGTGGGGCCAGAGATCCTCGGGCCGGGCCGCCGCGTAGGCGTCGGCGTCCGGGAAGGCGGCGAAGAGCGCCGGGGTGGCCTGGTTCACCCGGACGTCCCGGGCCTGGGCGGAGAGCACCACCGCGACGAGCAGCTCGAGGTCGGTCCGGAAGTCGAGCTCGATGCGCGCGTCGGGCATCGCCTGCTCGAGCCGATCGATCACCCGGGCCGCGCGGGCGCTCCTGTCGTCCTGGGTCTCCGCCACGGCGGCGATGCTAACATCCGCGCTCCCGGAGGATCCCCGTGAAGACCATCGACCTGCGCTCCGACACCGTCACCCTCCCCTCCCAGGCGATGCGCGAGGCGATGGCCCGCGCGCCGCTCGGCGACGACGTCTACGGCGAGGACCCGTCGGTGAACCGGCTCCAGGAGCGCTGCGCCGACCTGCTCGGCAAGGAGGCGGCCCTCTTCGTGGCCAGCGGGACCATGGCGAACCAGGTGGCCCTCGGCGTACTGACCCGACCGGGCGACGAGGTGATCTGCGACCAGGGTTCACACCCAGTGAATTTCGAGGGCGGGGCCATGCCGGCCCTCTGGGGCATCCAGCCCCGCACCCTGCAGGGCGACCGGGGCATCCTCGACCCGGTGGAGGTGGAGGCCGCCATCCGCCCGGATTCGGAGCACTTCCCACGCAGCCGCGTGCTCGAGATCGAGAACACCCACAACCGGGGCGGCGGCGCGGTCTACCCCCTCGACCGGGTGCGCGCCCTCGCCGAGGTGGCGCGGCGGCGCGGGCTCGACCTCTACCTGGACGGTGCGCGGCTCCTGAACGCGGTGGTGGCCTCCGGCGTCCCGGCGCGGGACTACGCCGAGGGGGCTAGCCTCGTCTCCCTCTGCTTCTCGAAGGGGCTCGGCGCCCCGGTGGGCTCGATCCTGGCCGGCGACCGGGACCGGATCCGGGAGGCGCGCCGGCTCCGCAAGCGGCTCGGCGGAGCCATGCGCCAGTCTGGGGTGCTGGCCGCGGCGGCGAGCTTCGCCCTCGACCACAACGTGGCGCGCCTCGCCGAGGACCACGAGAACGCCCGGGCCATGGCGGTGGCCCTCTCGTCGATTCCGGGGGTCGTCGTCCCCCACCCGGTGGAGACGAACCTCCTCTTCGTCTCCTTCGGGGGGCGCTCGGCGGTGGACCTCGTCGGGCGCTTCCGGGAGGCGGGGGTGCTCGCGAATCCCGAGGGATCGCGGCCGGATCTGGTGCGCTTCGTCACCCACCTCGACGTCTCGCGCGACGACGTGCTCGAGGCGGCACGGCGCATCGCCTCGCTCGTCGGCTGACGCCTCTCGACATTCGCTGGCCTGCGTGCCAGCCTGCGTGCGGATGCAGATCAACCTGCGCAAAGCCATGTTCGTGCTGCCGAACCTGTTCACGGTCAGCTCGATCTTCCTCGGCTTCTACTCGATGACGCTGTCGGCGGCCGACGACACGCCGGTGGAGCTCTACCGGGCTGCCCTCGCCATCTTCTTCGCCATCTTCTTCGACATGTTCGACGGCCGGGTGGCCCGGATGACCCGCACCCAGTCCGACTTCGGGGTCCAGCTCGACAGCCTTGCCGACGTGGTCTCCTTCGGCGCTGCCCCGGCGCTCCTCGTCTACAAGTGGGCGCTCGCCCCGATGGGGTTCCTCGGGCTCTTCATCTCCTTCTCCTTCGCCGCCTGCGGGGCGCTGCGGCTGGCCCGCTTCAACGTGCTGGCGGCGCGCGGCGACAAGGCCTCCCACCGCTACTTCGTGGGGCTGCCCATCCCGCTCGCCGCGGGTGCGCTCGTCTCGGTGGTGATCGTCCACTACCGGACCTTCGGCACGCTCACCGCCCCCACCACCCACGTTCCCATCGCCATCGGGGTGGCGTTCCTCGCCTTCCTCATGGTCTCCACGGTCCGGTACCGGACCTTCAAGGACGTCCGGCTCGGCCCGAAGAGCCTCGCCATCTTCGCCTTCCTGGTGGCCGCGGCCGTGGTGGTGGGATTCGCCACCCGCCCGGCCTTCGTCCTGCTGGTCTTCGCCGGGGCCTACATCCTCATGGGGCTCGTGGAGTCGATCTTCTTCCGGCAGGCCATCAAGCGCTCCGACCTGCCCCCGGCGGTCCAGCGGGAGATCGACGCGGACGAGGCGCTCGAGGCGGACGACGACGACATCGAGGCGAAGGACGAGGGAGACGAGTACATTTAGTGAAAAAGGGTCGTCCCGACGGGCCTCCGACGCCCTGGGTGATCCTCGCAGCCTGGGGTCCCTGCGGCTACTCCCCCTGGGCGCCGGGGACGGCGGGAACGCTGGGCGCCATCCCGCTCTTCTGGGCGCTCCGGCAGCTGCCGCTCGCGGCCTACCTCGCCGCCACGCTGGCCCTCCTCGTCATCGCCATCCCCGCCGCCACGCGCGCCGGAGCCTACTGGAAGGTGGTGGACGCCTCTCCCATCGTCATCGACGAGGTGGTGGGCTACCTCGTCACCATGGCCCTCTTCCCCTGGTCCTGGGGCACGGCGCTGGCCGGCTTCGTGCTCTTCCGCATCGCCGACGTGATGAAGCCCTGGCCCGCCTCGGCCCTCGACCGGGTGAAGAGCGGCTACGGCGTGGTCCTCGACGACGTCGCCGCCGGGGTCTGGGCCGCGCTGGCGCTCGCCTTCCTCCAGCTCGGACTCGGGCTGCTCCTGGGCTGCACCGGCGACATTCACTGGTGGTGCATGGAGCTGACCCCGTGACCGACGCGTCTTCCCTCCACGTCGAGCTCCTCGCCACCGGCGACGAGCTCCTCACCGGGCAGGTGATCGACACCAACTCGCCCTGGCTCATGGACCGGCTCTGGGACCTCGGCGTGATGGTCCGGCGCAAGGTGCTCGTGGGGGACGATCGGGAGGACCTCGCCGCGGCGATGCAGGAGGCCTCGGGGCGCTCCGACCTCGTCGTGATGTCGGGCGGGCTCGGCCCCACCGAGGACGATCTCACCGCCGAGGTGGTGGCGGGGGCCATGGGCGTGCCGCTCGAGGTCCACGAGCCGTCGCTCGAGGCCATCCGGGAGCGGTTCCGGAAGCTCTCGCGGGAGATGACCCCCAACAACGCCAAGCAGGCCCGCTTCCCGCGCGGGGCCACCGTGATCCCGAACCGCTTCGGGACCGCCCCGGGCTTCTCGGTCCGGCTGGGGAGGGCGGAGCTGGTCGCGCTGCCCGGCGTCCCGGTCGAGTACAGGGGGCTCTGCGAGGAGTTCGTCCTGCCGCAGGTCTCGGCCCGGACGGGCTCGGCGCCGGCCTTCCGGCTCGTGAAGCTCTTCGCCGTGCCCGAATCCCACGCCGACCAGGCCATGCGGCCGGTGATGGACGATCCCCGGAACGCCGCCGTCCGCTTCGGCTACCGGGCCCACTGGCCGGAGATCCACGTGAAGTGGTCGGTGCCAGACGGTGGGGAGGCCCACGCAGACCGCATCCTCGCCCAGGTTCGCTCCATCTTCGGCGACGCCATCTTCGCGGAGGGGAAGGACGAACTCGCCCCGCTCGTGGTGGCCGCGCTCGCCCGGCGCCGGGAGCGGGTCGCCCTCGCCGAGAGCTGCACCGGTGGGCTCGTCGCCGAGATGCTGACCCGCGTGCCGGGGTCGTCCGACGTGTTCGGCCTGGGGGTGGTCGCCTACGCCAACGAGGCCAAGTCGGGGCTCGTGGGGGTGCCGCCGGAGCTGCTCGCCGCCCACGGCGCGGTCTCCGAGCCGGTGGCCCGCGCCCTCGCCGAGGGCATCCGCGGCGCCGGGAAGGCCACCTGGGGCATCGGCATCACCGGCATCGCCGGCCCGTCGGGGGGCACGCCGGAGAAGCCCGTTGGAACCGTCTTCGTCGCGCTCGCCGGCCCGGGAGGCACCGAGGTGGTGCACCGGGTCTGGCGGGGGGACCGGGACCGGGTGCGGAAGACCACCGCCTACGAGGCGCTCGACATGCTCCGGCGGGCCATGCGGGGTTAGTCAGACCGGACGGCAGAAGAGCGCGGTGAATCGCTCCCAGGAGACGAATCCGCCGCGGGTCTCCATGAGGTACTCGTGAAGCTCCGCGCCCGCCGCGGCCAGCTCCGCCTCGGGGCGCGAAACCCAGCGGCCGGTGAGCCCGGCGCTCGAGAGGACGCGGGAGACGTTGGCCTGCAGGCTCGCTCCCCGGGTCGAGAGGTCCGGGCCGTGGTCGAGGACGAAGCCGACGAGCTTCCCGATCTGCTCCCGCGCCACCACCCGCCCCACGGCCCCTCCCTCGACGAGCAGGTCGTTCACCCGGTCGGGGTCGGCGTCCCGCACCGCGAGCCAGGTGAGCTGCTGCTCGGGCGCGAGGCCGCCCTTCTGGAGGAGCGCCCGGCAGCGGGTCTCGTCCCCGGGGCTCGGACAGCGGATGCGCACGACCGGCTCGATGGTCTCCACGCCCTCCACCTACCCCGTGCGGCGCCGGGCCGCAACGGCGGTATGCTCCCGGGGTGGGCGCGGGCATCTCCATCGACGACGAGGGGCGCTTCCTCGTGCACGGGGAGCCGGTGACCCATGAGCGGACGCTGGAAGTCCTCTGGCGGGGCCTCTCCCCCGCCCCGGGCGGCGGCTGGCAGGTCCGGGTGGGGCGCGAGAGCGCGCCCGTCGCCGTGGAAGGCACCCCCTTCGTGGTGGTGGCGGTCGTGGACGTGGACGGACGGGTGATGCTCCAGCTCGCCGGCGGGGGCCGGGAGCCGCTCTCGCCCGGGACCCTGCGGGTGGGAGGCGACGGGGTGCTCCGCGCGACGCTCGCCTCGGGCCACGCGGCCCGCCTCTCCCGCACCGCACAGATCGCTCTCGGGATGCAGCTCTCCGAGGATCCCTCCGCGCCGGGCGGGTTCCGCCTGTCGCTCGGCGGGAGGGACTGGCCCATCGGCGTCGAGTGACGACGCCTCGCTACGCCCCCGCGGCCACGGCGAGCTTCGGCTCGGCGTGGACCGCAAGCCGGGCGACGATGGTATCGATGGCCGCGGGGTGCTCCCGCAGCCACTCGGCCGCCCGCTCCCGCCCCTGGCCGATGCGCTCTCCGTCGAGGGAGTAGAAGGCCCCCGACTTCTCGACGACGCCGCGATCGACCCCCAGGTCGAGCACCTCGGCCATCCGGTCCACGCCCACGCCGTAGCGGATGTCGAACTCGGCTTCCCGGAACGGGGGCGCCACCTTGTTCTTCACCACCTTCACCCGGGTGCGGCTTCCCACCACCTGCTCCCCGTCCTTCACCGCCCCGATGCGCCGGATGTCGAGCCGCACCGAGGAGTAGAACTTGAGCGCCTGTCCGCCGGTGGTGGTCTCGGGGTTGCCGAAGACCACGCCGATCTTCATCCGGATCTGGTTGATGAAGATGACGGTGGAGAGGTTGCGCGACACCACAGAGGTGAGCTTGCGCATCGCCTGGCTCATGAGGCGGGCCTGGAGACCCATCTGTGGATCACCCATGTCCCCCTCGATCTCCGCCTTGGGGACGAGCGCCGCCACGCTGTCCACCACCAGCACGTCGCAGGCGCCGCTGCGCACGAGCTGCTCGGCGATCTCGAGCGCCTGCTCGCCGGTGTCGGGCTGGGAGACGAGCAGCTCCGCGATGTTCACCCCGAGCTTCCGCGCGTAGCCGACGTCGAGCGCGTGCTCGGCGTCGATGAAGGCGGCCACGCCCCCCACCTTCTGGGCCTCGGCGATGGCGTGGAGCGCCAGCGTGGTCTTCCCCGACGACTCGGGGCCGAAGATCTCGATGACCCGCCCCCTGGGGTAGCCACCGACGCCCAGCGCCAGGTCGAGGCCGACGGAGCCGGACGAGATGACCGGGACCGCCGGCACCTCCCCCTCCTCCCCCAGCTTCATGATGGCGCCCCTGCCGAACTGCTTCTCGATCTGGGCGACCGCCTGGGCGATCGCCTTCAGCTTCTCCGACACCTTGCTCATCTTGCCTCCGTTGCCGCCGGACGATCGAGGGCGCGGTATTGCACGGCCTCCAGCAGGTGGCGCGCTTCGACGCGCGCCGCGCCCTCGAGGTCGGCGATGGTTCGCGCCACCCTGAGGATCCGATCGTGGGCCCGGGCCGAGAGGCCGAGCCGTTGTGCCGCCCGCGAGAGCACCTCCCGCGCCGCCGCGTCGAGCCCGCAGGCCCGGCGCAGCGCCCCGCCCCGCAGCCGCGCGTTTCGCGTGCCGCGTGCCCCCTGCCGCTCCCGCGCCCCGGCCACCCGGGAGGCGACCTCGGCGGTGCCCTCCCCCGTGCCGGCCAGCGAGAGCTCCGCGCAGGGGACGGCGGGCACGTCCACGTGCAGGTCGATGCGGTCGAGGATGGGTCCGGAGACCCGGCGCCGGTAGCGGAGCAGCTGCTCGTCGCCGCAGAGGCAGGCGCGGCGGGGGTCGCCGAGGAAGCCGCACGGGCATGGGTTCATCGCCGCGACCAGCTGGAACTCGGCCGGGTAGTGGACGGTGCGGCCGGCGCGGGAGAGGACCACGTCCCCGTCCTCGAGCGGCTGGCGCAGCGACTCGAGGACGTGGCGCCGGAACTCGGGCAGCTCGTCGAGGAAGAGCACACCCCGGTGGGCGAGCGACACCTCGCCGGGGCGCGGTGACGACGACCCTCCCACCAGCCCCGCGTCGGAGATGGAGTGGTGCGGCGCCCGGAAGGGGCGGTCGAGGAGCAGCCCCCGGTCGCGCAGGAGGCCGGCCACGCTGTGGACGGTGGTGGCCTCGAGCGCCTCGTCCCGCGCGAGCGGCGGGAGAAGCCCGGGGAGCCGGCGCGCCAGCATGGTCTTCCCGCTCCCCGGGGGGCCGAAGAGGAGGAGGTTGTGGTCCCCGGCTGCGGCGATCTCGAGCGCCCGCTTCGCCGCCGCCTGTCCGGCCACGTCGCGAAGGTCGAGCGCGCCGCCGGGCAGCACGAGCTGCCGTTCCCCGGCCGGGAGCCCGGAGAGCCTCCCGTGCCCGTCGGCCCAGGCCACGAGCTCCCCCAGGTGGCGAACCGGGAGGACGGCGAGCCCATCCACCGCCGCCGCCTCGAGCGCGTTGCCGAGCGGCGGCAGGAAGGCCCGGGCCCCGTCCCTCCGTGCAGCGACCGCCATGGGCAGCACGCCCCGCACCGGCCGCACCTCCCCCGAGAGGGAGAGCTCGCCGCAGAGATGGAGCCCGTCCAGCGCACGGGGTGGGAGGAGCCCGCAGGCGGCGAGCAGCGCCGCCGCGATGGGCAGGTCGAAGCCGGTGCCCTCCTTGCGCAGATCGGCCGGCGCCAGATTGACCGTGATCCGTTTGCTGGGCAGCCGGAAGCCCAGATTGCGGATCGCCGTCCCGACCCGCACGATCGACTCCTGCACCGCAGTCCCGGCGAGCCCCACGATCTGGTTGCGGGGAAACCCGGAGGCCGCATCGACCTCGACGTCGATGGGCAGGGCGGTGACCCCGAGGAGCGCGGAGGAGCGGACGCGGACGAACATCGACCGCGGACGAGAGCAGGTCTCGTGCCGCGGCCGGGGGCGCTTCGGGACTGGCGATGCTTCGAGCGGGAGCCCGCCCGGCGGACCGGGGGGCTCTGCGCCGGACTACTTCTTCTTCTGCAGCTTGGCGAGCCGCTTCTTCGCGTCGTCCTGGTACGACTTGACCACCAGATCGGTGATCCCCTTCAAGTTCACGAGCTCGGTGAGCGCCTTCACCGAGTCGGCGGTCTTCTTCGCCTCCTCGAAGGCGATGCCGGCCCGGTAGAGGTAGCGACCCTTGAGGTTCGCGTCCGACCCCACGCAGACGTCGTCGGTCGCGAACCGGAGGTAGGCGCTGGCCGCGTCGGCGAGCTTCTTCGTCTTCTCGTTGGCGATCCCCAGGTTTTCCAGGACGAGGCAGCGCTGCTGCGCCTCCGGCCAGCGGGCCAGGTACTCGTTCGCGACCCGCGCCAGCCCCGCATAGTCGTTCACGGCCGCCAGGTTGTTCCCGAGGAGCAGGTAGGTCTGGGCCGCCACCTTGGCGTCCGGGTACTTCTTCACGAGCTCCTCGCGAACCGCGATGGCCTTCTTCGGATCCTTGGCCTTGTCGTAGGCGATCCCGGCGTTGAACAGGTAGGCCGCGACGTCGGGCCCCGCCTTGTTCTCCGCGGCGGCCTTCTCGAAGAGCGCCCCGGCCTCCCGGTAGAGCTCGGCGGCCTCGGGCTTCCCCTCCTTGGCCGCGGCGTCGGCCTTGGCCATCGCCTGCAGCGCGGGCGCCGCCTCACCGCCCGACGCCCCCTCCTTGAGGTCCTTCGCGAGTCGCGTGAACGTGACGGCGCTCTTCTTCTGCTCGTCGGTTGCGCCCGGGGCGGCTGCCGCCTCGACCGCCAGCTTCGCCTCGGCCGACACGATCGGCTCGAGCCGGGCGGCCTCCGCCTCGAGACCTTTCTGGTTCTTCAGGATGCGGAAGCTGTCGAGGTAGTAGGGAACCGCCGTCTCGAGGAGGTCGGCCCGGGACGGATACTCGGCGATGAGGGACTTGAAGCGGCGCTGTGCGTCCTCGATGTTGTCGTAGCCGAACTCGACCTGGGCGGCGATGAGCCGGAGCTGGCCGAGGTCGGGACCGCCCCGCTCCTTGCGCTCGGCTGCCGGGATCTTGAGGGCCGGGTCGGCAGCCTTGTTCGCCTCGTAGGTGTCGGCGGCCTCGACGAACAGCTTCCAGGCCCGGTCGGGAACCCGGGGCGTGGGCGCCACGCCGCCGCGGCTCGACGAGGGCTGCAGCTTGAGCTGCGGGAGCTTCCCCGACTTCATCTCCTGGACGGCGAGCATCTGCCAGCCACCCGAGGCGTACTGGGCGCCGATGACCTTGCTCACCGGGAGCGCCTTGGGGTCGGACATGATCCGCTGGGCCGTCTCCGCCCCCTTCTCCCACTCCTTCGCGTTCAGGTAGCGACCCGACGCCATGCGGAGGAAGACGAGGCGCAGCCGGTGGCTGGGGTACTTGTCCACGAAGCTGATGATGGTGTCGGCCGCGATCTTGTCCTCGGCCGCGGCGGCGTCGAGCTTGCCCGAGAGCCGGTCGCGCATGGCCCGGTCGATGTGGATGTAGATGTCCTTGAGGAGCGCGATCTCGATCGCGTCGGCGTTGATGGAGCTGTCCTGCGCCTCGTTGAAGGTGGCCGGCTCGCGGAAGTCGGCCTGGGCGAAGACGAGGCTCTGGTCCTGTGCGGAGGCGGAGACCGGCGCGAGGGCCGCGACGAGGGCGACGGCGGCGGTGAGGGAGCGGAGGTTCATGGAGTTCCCCTGGGTTTGCGCTGCGGTCCTACATGGAGACGTGCCGGAGGGCAAGCGCTTCACTGCGCCCCGCGCTTCAGGTCCACGAGCACGAGCTTCGCCACCGCCTTGAGCGTGTCGAAGACCCCCGCGCCGGTGCGGGCGCTCGCCGGGAACTCGAGCACGCCCCGGGGGTTGAGAAGCCGGTGGAGCTCCTCGACGGGGACCACGCCCGGGAGGTCCCGCTTGTTGTACTGCACGACGTACGGGACCCGGTCGAGGTCGTATCCCTGCTCGGCGAGGTTCACCCGGAGGTTCTCCACCGATTCGAGGTTGGCCTCCATCCG